>Ga0194132_10005434_pt1 | contig 20640 bp, 27 predicted proteins | sample TA2KigOf80mmetaG_FD_148612 | JGI IMG/M metagenome (GOLD analysis project Ga0194132, IMG submission 148612) | Freshwater microbial communities from Lake Tanganyika, Tanzania - TA2015054 Kigoma Offshore 80m | ecosystem: Environmental > Aquatic > Freshwater > Lake | place: Tanzania: Lake... | reverse complement strand
GGCCAGCGAGCGCCAAGCGCTGGCGCTGACCGCCGGAGAGGCGATCGGCGCGGGTGGCCCGGCGCTCGGCGAGGCCGACGGCGCGCAACGCGGCGTCGACCCGCTCCGGCATCGCCGCGCTGGGCACGCCGTCGTTCTCCAAGCCGAACGCGACGTCTTCTTCGACCGTCGGCATGCAGATCTGGGCGTCGGCGTCCTGAAAGACGATGCCGGGAGCGCCGCGCGCGCGCACGTTTCCGTCTCGGTGCGCGTGCACGACCCTGGGCATCAAGCCGGCGAGCGTGAGCAGCAGCGTGCTCTTGCCGGCGCCGCTCGGACCGAGCAGAAGCATCCGCTCCCCACTGCACAACGTGAGGTCGAGCGCCGCGAATGCGGGCGTGGTGGCGAATGGGTAGCGGACGCGAAGGTGTTCCGCTTCGCGATCAGGCGCCTACTGGCGAACCTAGGACCGCTCGGCGCGGCTGATCGCCAGGTTCTGCAGAACGCCGGTGCGTAGAAACGCGCGGCCAATGATCCACGACAGCCATCCGCCGAGCACGCCGCCGCTGAATACGCGGGCACCGGCAAGCGCGACGAGCAGCCAAACGTCCAGGGCGAAGTAGTTGAGGCGGAACCAGTTCCACGGAAGGGCGACGAGCGCGCCGCCGGCGGCGACGATCACCATGGGCGCCCATAGCCTATAGCGGGCAAACGCGAAGACGAGCTCGGGACCGAGACCCTGCATGAACCCCGTCACGAGTAGCAGCACGCCCGCCGGGCTCCCGAAGAGGAACACTCGGAAGAACGCGGTCGCGATCTCGCCGAGGAGCGCGGCGCCCGCTTTGCGCACGATGTACGCGCTGAGAATGCCGCCGAGGAACCAGAATCCGAACAGCGCCTCCTGGGCGATCGGCCCGATGGCGCTCGCGGGCAACCACACGGGGACCCACTGCAGGAACAGGTAGCCCAAGACGAGACCGATCACCCCGACCACGACGAAGTCGCGCAGCGACCAAGGCTCGCGGCCGCCGGCCATCGCCTCCGTGCTCATGAAGCGGAACCCTCTTCCCGCGTCGGGCTGCCGGCGGAGATCGTGGCGAGCTCGACGACGTGGCGTTGCGGCGCGGCCTCGAACGATGCCCGGATGACGCGCAGCACGTCGTCGAGCTCGCCGTCGAGGCGCGTCGCGAAGTGCACGGGCGTCACCGTGAGGTTCGGTTCGTTCTTCGCGCGATCGATGACGTCGTAGATCGCGTCCATGTACGTGTCGCCGCCGAGCGGATACAGAGAGCACAGTGCGGCAACGCGGATGACCTTTTTCTCCACCTTCTTCACGACTTGATTCTCCGTCTTGGTGCCGGCCGATCGTCGTCGTGCAACGCCAACCGTTTCATCAACCGCGGCGACGCGCGTCTTCGGTCCGCCGCACGACCGCGCCACGCCTCGGCTTCGGCGCCGATGCCGGTGCGTCGCCGGTCGCGGCCATGAGGTCCTCATCGGCGTCCTCGTCTCCCGGCAACTGGGGCGCTGGCGGCAGCCCGCGCAGCAACAGCAAGGTGAGGAACACGCTGGTCACGATCTCGGGCAACATGTACGAGCTGTTGTAGACCGCCGAATACAGGTAAGGGCTCGTTCCCTTCGGCGCGTAGGCCGCGAAGAATACGACGCCGCTGAGGAAGTGGCAGAACAACCGCGCGGCGCCGCCTACGACCACCCCCAGCGCAGGACGATTCCCTGTGAAGCCCGCCAGTCCGAGCGCGGCAAACGCGATCGGGTAGTCGAGGAGGAACTGCAGCGGGTGGACGAACGTCGGCGCCAAGAGGAAGTTGGCGAAGCCCGTCAGCATGCCGGCGACCAGCCCTCTGCGACCGCCCCAGCGCATCGCAACAAGGAAGATCGGGACCATGCTGCCGGCGGTGATCGATCCGCCTTGCGGCAGATGGTAGATCCTCACGAGACCGAGCACGACGGACAACGCGACCGCGACCGCGATCTCCGCATTTTCGCGCGCCTTCGTCATCGTCTCCAAGCGCGCGTGCCTTCGGGTGGTCGGAACCTTCTCGTAGTCGACCCGCGACCTCATCATCGGCCTCCTCACGCCATCGGCCTGCCCTGCGGATCACAGTCGCCGTCCGGCTCGCCAGGACATCCTCGCGACAGATGCAGCGACAACACCGCGTGCGCCCCTCGCGCGGCCGCCGCCGCGTACGCCGTCCGAACGGCGTCGAAGACGCGATCAGGCTCGCCAATGAGCAATGCGCCCAGTGCGTCGGTCTTCAGGGTCAAGCCATCCGTTTCCTTCGTTCACACGGCCGAGAGAATGACGTCGACGAAGTCGTCCCGCATCGGGTAGATGGCGAACCGGCAACCGATCATCACGTTCGCTCGCGTTCCCTCGAAAAGAAGCAGAGGCCCGGCATCTGGTCCCGGCGGCAACTGCCTACCTCCGCTTCCCCATTCCGGCTTACACTAATCTGCTCATTCGGGTCTTCCGCTGCTTCGTCTTCGCGGCGTACCCGGATCCGGTGACCATGCCAACGACCTCGCCGAATGATCGACTTCGTTTCCCTTTCTAGGCTCTATTCTAGGGGAAGAGCACCGGCCGTCTATCGCGGCGCGGCAGCCGGTCTACGGCGACCGCATCGATACGCTGGCGATGACGTCGTCGCACTGTTTCTGTCCCTCGCGCCACTTCTCGACCGGCTTGGCGCAGACGATGTGCACGAGCCGTTCCGTCTCGACGACGAGCAAGCCGACGCCCGCCCATTGCGCCGCCGCCGCGGTGCCTGTTCCCTCGAAGCGGTAGCGGACGCCCTCGGCCGGCGCCCGCTGGAACTTCGCGACCCCGTGGAACGGCAGGATCGTGAACGCCTCCCGCCGGAGCGTGTCGTCGGCCGTCGCCGGTTTCCCGCGCACGACGCGCACGCTGATGAACTCGGCGTGGCGGGAGGCGTCGGGCTCGCCGGTCGCGCTCGTGGCCGGCACGATCTGGACCCAGTTCCCATCCGCCGAAGTCAGCGGCTTCCAACCCTCGGGGTGCCTCAGCGCGACGCCGATCGGTTCGTTCTTGTATTCGGTGAGCGCCGCCGGGCGCGGCGCGCACCCGGCGGCGCTCACCGCCGCGATCAGGATCCACGTGAAGCGAAGCGCCGTCCGCCAGTTGCTCATCTATCGGCTCAAGTAGTACGGCACATCGGCAAGGACCTTGTATCGGCCGCTCCGCCGCACACGGAACAACAGCGCGAACTTCAACATCAGCGCGCTCTGATTGTGCAGCAGATGGTGCCACCACTTACGCGGCACGAATTCCGGCAGAACCACGGTGATCACGCCGCGCGGCCCGCTCTCCCGGTGGATGTGATCGAGGTACAGGAGGATCGGCCTGACGATCGATCGGTACGGCGACGGCAGCACGACGAGCGGAACGTCGGGAACCCACTGCTCCCACTTCTGTTCGATGTCCTCCCGTCGCGCCTGATCGATCTCGACGTAGACGGCCGTGACGTCGCCGGTCACGGACTTAGCGTAGCGAACCGCTTCTAGGATGCCGCGGTGGACGTCGTTGATCGGAACGACGACCTTATGGTACCAGAACGGCTCCGGCGTCTTCATGTTCTCCAGGGACAGCTGCCGCGCCACGTCGGCATAATGCCGCTTGATCGCTCTCATGACGAGGACGATGCCGGCGATCGCGAACACGGTAATCCATGCGCCATCGGCGAACTTGACGACCGCGACGACGGCGCCGACGACGGCCGTGCAGGCCGCGCCGAATCCGCTGATCGCGACTTGCACTTGCCAGCCCCGCGCCCTTTCCCTCAAGCCGTGGCGGACCATCCCCGCTTGCGACAGCGTGAATGAAAGGAAAACGCCGATCATGTACAGCGGGATGAGGCTATGGGTCCGCGCGTTGAAGCCGATGAGCAGAATGGCGCCGGCGAGCCCGAGCACGAGGATGCCGTTGGAGAACACGAGACGGTCTCCGAGATTGCTGAGCTGGCGCGGCAGATATCGGTCGCGCGCGATCATCGACGTCAGAAACGGAAACGCCGCGTACGCCGTGTTCGCGGCCACAATGAGAATCAGCGCGGTCGCCGCTTGCACGCCGAAATACATCCACGATTCGCCGCCGATCAAGGTCCGGGAGATCTGCGATACAACCGTCTCCGTCTCGAGCGGCACGACCCCGAGCCAGCGCGCCAAGAAGCTCGTCCCGAGGAACATGACGCCTAGGATCCCCACCATGATCAGGAGCACAGTGGTCGCGTTACGGGATTCCGGCGGACGGAACGCGGGCGTGCCGTTGCTCACCGCCTCGACGCCGGTGAGCGCGGCGGCGCCGGACGCGAACGCACGAAAGATCAAGAACAGCGTGGCCGCCTGGAACTCGCTGCCGTGGACCGGCGCGTGGACCTGCGGCTCGGCATGCGGGAGCTGCCCCGTAGCGATTCGCAACAGACCCCACAGCACCATGCCGCCGAAGATGGTGATGAACGCGTATGAGGGGATCGCGAACACTGCGCCGGACTCGCGGACGCCGCGCAAGTTCGCAATCGAGATCAAAACCACGAACGCGACGGCAAGGTCGACCCGGTGCGGGAACAGCTCCGGAACCGCCGACGTGATCGCGGCGACGCCGGCCGAGATGCTGACCGCGACCGTGAGAACGTAGTCGACGAGAAGCGCCGCGGCCGCGATCAACCCTGGCATCACGCCAAGGTTATCGCGAGACACGATATACGCGCCGCCGCCCGCCGGGTAGGCGCGGATCGTCTGATAGTAAGAGAGGGTCACGATCATCAACAGGATGACGATGGAGGCGGCGACGGGCATCATGACTGACAACCCGGCGATACCGGCGATCACGACGACATGCAGGATCTCCTCCGTCGCGTACGTGCTGGAAGACAGCGCGTCGGAGGAGAAGACAGCCAAGCCTTTCGTTTTCGTCAGTCGTTCTTGGGAGAGGCGCTGTGTCTCGAGGGGGTCCCCGACCAACGTCCGCCACACCGCTGCTGCCTTCAACGCTTCACCGCCTGAACGCGAGGGAGCCCGCGAATCGCACCATAGCGTTTATACTCTCACCGTCGCGGGGATTCAAGGACGCTTCCCGGATCGCACAGTGTCGATCGGTCGCGCCCGGCCGGGCCGCAGCGCCGCGATCTCCGCCGGCGAGAGCCGACGCGCCGTGCCGATCGGCTGCGCGCCCAGCTTCAGCGACCCGTAGGCGATACGGATCAAGCGCGCGACGGGATGCCCGATCGCTTCGAAGATCCGTCGGACCTCGCGGTTGCGGCCCTCGCGCAGCGTCACGATCACCCAGGCGTGGCTGCCCGCGGGCCGCTCGAGCGATGCTTCGATCGGCCCGGTCGGCCCGTCCTCGAGATGGATTCCCCTGCGAAGGCGCGCCAGCGCCGCGGGCTCGGGAACGCCGCGCACGCGCACGCGATAGACGCGCTTGACGCCGTAGCGCGGGTGCATGAGTCGATTCGCAAGGTCGCCGTCGTTGGTGAACAGCAGCAATCCCTCGGCGTTCAAGTCTAGCCGGCCGATGCTGAACAAGCGCGCGCGCATCGGAACGAGACCGCGCGCGGTCGGCCGCCCTTCCGGGTCGTGGGCAGTCGAGACGTAGCCGACCGGCTTGTGCAGCATCCACGTCTCCGGGTGCGGCATGCTCGGCAGCGGGCGCCCGTCGACGCGCACGTCGTCGTCGCGTCCGGCGGCGTCGCCGACGGACGCGATCTTGCCGTTTACGCGCACGCGCCCTTCCCGGATCCACGTCTCGGCGGTGCGGCGTGAGCACAATCCGGCGGCCGCGATGATCTTCTGCAAGCGCTCGCCGCGCGGCGCGCTCGTCAACGCCGCGACTCGTCATAGGCGGCAAGCGCGCGCCGCGTTGCGTCGACGTCGCGCGCGATCTGCTCCGCCAGTGCCGCCGACGACGGGAAGCTCTGCACGGCCCGCAGGTACCGGACGATCTCCACGTCGACGGCCGCCGGCGCGTCGGCGAGCGTCATGTCGAGCAAGTGCACCTCGAACGATAGCGCCGGTTCGTCGAAAACCGGAATTGGACCGAAGTGCAACGCCCCGGCATGCAGTTCATCTCCGACGAAGACGCGGCACGCGTAGATGCCGTGCGCCAGCGGAAACCCGGCAGGGATTGTCAGATTCAGCGTTGGATAACCGAGCCATTTGCCGCGCCCCTTGCCGCGGATCACGCGGGCGGAGACCCGCATCGGTAAGTCAGGTGTCATCGGCTTATCCGGGCATGAGGTGCAGGACCCACTTGAAGAAGTGGACGAGCTCGTTGAAGAAAACACCGACGAGCGCAAGGACGCCGGCGGCGAGCGCGGACCCGCTGATGAGGAAGTAGCCGTCCTCGTTCAGGATGCCGATGCCGATCATCATCATCGCCATGCCGGGCAGTGTGTTCATGAGCGGCATCGGCAACCAGAGGATGATGCCCATCGCCAGCGTCGGAATCGCCATCAAGCGCAGCAGCGCGACGTCGCTGAACGGCGTGTGGCGCGGCCGCGAGTATCGCTCCATGCGCCGCAGGGTGGACACGCCGCGCTGGCGCAGCAGGTCGAGGCTGCGTCGCGAAAACCTGTAGCGCCGCACGCGCGCGGGGAGCCAGAGCTGCCGGCGACCGCCAAGCATCTGCAATCCGCTCACGATGTACAGGATGCCGTTGATGCCGGAGGCGCCCGGCGGCAGGATCGGGATCAATGTCGGGATCGCCAGCAAGATGAGGACGACCCCGAACGCGCGCTCCCCGAGGCGCACGATGACGTCGCCAATCGAAATCGGCATATCGCCGTCGATCGTGAGGAGGGTATCGATGATCTGAGAGACTGGCCGCTCATCGTCGTCGCGGCCGAACATGCTCGTGCCTGCCATGACTTTAGAAATGATACCTTTTTGCCGCCGGCTCCGCTGCCCCTGTACGAAATCGATCGAGAGACAGCAATCCGATGGGCAGACTCGTCGCCGCCTCGGTCGCGAGGTCAGCAAGAATCCGGCCGAAGACGCTCGCGAACTTGAATCCGTGACCTGAGCATGGAGAGGCGACGATCACGTTCGGGAACGCCGGATGCCGATCGAGGACGAAGTGATTGTCGGTCGTTTTCGCGTAGAGGCAGTTCTGAGAGGCTTCTAGGGAGCCGGCGGCGCCCGGAAGGTCGCTTGCAAGGCACGCCCGCAGCCATGCTTCGTGCGGCCCGGGATCCGAGGTCTGTTCGTCCGGGTCCGCGGGGATGCCGCCATGGTGGCCTGCGACCTTGAGGCCCCGGCCATCCGTAGCCGGAATGCCGTAAAAGTGCCCGTCCGCTTTCTCCCAAATAAAAACCGAGAACCGTGCCGGTGCGAAGTCAGCGGGCCGCGCCGGTTGAAACCAATAGACCGTCTGCCGCTCGACCGCGAGCCCAAAGCCGAGGCCGGTGAGGATTCGCGGCAGCCAGGCGCCGGCGCTCACGATCATCGCGCCCGCCTCGTAGGTGCCAGCCGCCGTGCGAACCGTTACCCGTTCGCCGGTAGACGACCAGCCCGTGACCGGTTCGTCGAACCGCATCACGGCTCCGCCGCGCGCCGCGGTGCTCTAGCAGATGCATCGAGCCGGTGACAGTGCGCACGGCACCGTAGAAAGTGACGTTCAGATTCCCCATGGTTGTCCGTCCTCGCGCGCAGCGCCCGCGGCGAACCGCCAAGGCGCCGTCCGCGCCAGACGTCGCGCTTCCCAGCGCCCGACGCGCGTCGTGATCATCGAATACGCGCCTTCGGGCCGGTCGCCGCCCGCGTATCCCTCGAAGGTGGGCGCGCGGAGTCCCTCCCGCACGACGCCCCAACGCACGCGGTCGCCTTCGACGCAGCCGTCGACGCGCGCTTCCGGCACGCCGGCGACGTCGGCGGCGCGCAGTCCGCACGCGGACAGCGCAACGAGCGCCAGGGCGAGCGCGGCCAGCGCTCCTATCCGCCGTATGGGACCCAAACGTTCTTGACCTGGATTGCGCGGCGCAAGAACGACTCTCCCTCCGCGCCGTCGGATGCCCAATCGATCGGGCCGCTGGTTTCCGTCCACGTGCGCTTCAGGTTCGCCGCGGATTCGCGTTCGACCATGGCCGCGCCCGCCGCACCGCCGCAGTACCACACCGCGTCGACGTCGTCGTGCTGCGTCAGGACCTTCGCGAGCGTGTCCCGCGGCCCCGTGACGAGGTTGATGACGCCGCCCGGCAGATCGGAGGTATCGAAGACCTGGTAGAGATCCGTAGCGGCCAGCGGATGGGATTCGGAAGGAACCACGACGACCGTATTGCCCATCGCGATCGCCGGCGCGGCGAGCGAGAGGAGCCCGAGCAACGGCGCCTCATCCGGGCAGACGATGCCGATGACGCCGACCGGCTCGTGGATCGCGATCGTCAGATCGCGCGCCGGAACGTTTACGGCGTGCACGGAACCGTCGAACTTGTCGGCCCAGGCGGCGTAGGAGAAAAGCCTCTCGATCGAACGCCGCACTTCGCGCGCCGCCCCCGCGGGCTCGTCGCCGGTCATGCACGCGATCCGGCGCGCGAACTCCGCGGCGCGCGCTTCCAGATTCTCGGCCAGATAATAGAGGATCTGCGCCCGTCCGTGAGCCGTCGTCGTGCCCCAGGCCGCGGCCGCGTGCGCGGCCTCGACGGCGTTGCGGATGTCCTTGCGGTTGCCCTCGCCGACTTCGCCGAGGATCGTACCGTCGGCCGCGCGCACGGCCGTGCTGTACCCGGAATCCGGCCGCTGCTGCTTGCCGCCGATGTACAGCTTCGGCGTCCGATCGATCGGCGGTGTCTGTTTGTCGGCTGCGGATCTCGCCGCATCGGGCGGCGACGCCCCCGTCACCGCGGCGGCCGGAAGCGCCGGCGGGCGCAGGTATTCGTACATGCCCTCGCGGCCACCCTCACGTCCGAAGCCGCTCTCGCGATAGCCGCCGAAGCCCGACGCCGCGTCGAATAGGTTCGTGCAGTTGACCCAAACCGTGCCGGCCTTGACCTTGCGCGCGACGTCGAGCGCGAGGTTGACGTTCTCGGACCAGATGCTGGCGGCAAGCCCGTACCGGGTATTGTTGGCGAGCGCGACTGCCTCCGCCGGCGTGCGGAACGTCATTGCGACGAGCACGGGACCGAAGATCTCCTCCTGCGCGATCCGCGACGACGGCGCAACGTTGGTGAACAGCGTCGGCGGGAAGAACCATCCTTCCGCCGGCGCGGCCGACGTCGGCTGCCACATCACGGCGCCTTCGTCGCACCCGGCGCGGCAGAGCGCTTCGATCTTCTGCAGCTGCACGGGCGCGATGATCGCGCCGATGTCGATCCCCTTGTCCAACGGGTCACCGACGCGCAGTGTTTCCATGCGGGCGCGCAGCTTGGCGAACAGGCGCGGCGCGACGTCCTCCTGCGCGAGCAATCGTGATCCGGCGCAGCAGACCTGGCCTTGGTTTAACCAGATTGCGTCGACGACGCCTTCGACGACGCTGTCGAGATCGGCGTCCGAGAACACGATGAACGGCGACTTGCCGCCGAGCTCCAGCGAGAGTCGCTTCCCCGTTCCGGCGGTCTCACGGCGGATGATCCGACCGACCTCCGTCGATCCGGTGAACGCGATCTTGTCGACGCCGGCGTGGCGAACGAGCGCCGCGCCGGTCGTCCCATCCCCGGTCACGATGTTGACGACGCCGGGCGGCAGCCCGATCTCGGTGAGGACTTCACAGAACGCTAGAGCCGAGAGCGGCGTGAATTCGGCCGGCTTCAACACGACGGTATTGCCGGCGGCCAGCGCCGGCGCTACTTTCCAAGCGAGCATCAGCAGCGGAAAGTTCCACGGGATGATCTGGCCGCAGACGCCGACCGCGGTATAGCCGGGGAACGCGCGATCGAGCAGCTGCGCCCAGCCCGCGTGATGGTAGAAGTGGCGGGCGACGAGCGGAATGTCGAGGTCGCGGGTCTCGCGGATCGGTTTGCCGTTGTCGAGCGTCTCCAGCACGGCGAAGAAGCGGCTGTGCTTCTGGATCTGGCGCGCGATCGCGTACAGGTAGCGGGCGCGTGTGTGCCCGCTCGCGCCGCGCCAGGCCGGCAATGCCGCGCGCGCGGCCGAGACCGCGGCGTCGACGTCCGCATCTGTTCCCTGCGCGACGCGCGCCAGCACCGTCGCCTGCGCCGGATCGTGCGTCTCGAACCACGTTTTCTCGGCGGGATCACGCCCGGCGCCGTCGATGAAGTGCCGGAAGCGGCGCTCGTGGCCGTCGAGCCAGCGGAGCGCCGAATCGCGCGCTTCCGGGGCTGGGCCGTAGGCCATCGCATGCAGGATCTCCTTGACGTTCATTCGGCCTCCCGGCCCTTCGCGATCACCTACGGCATCGGATGGTGGTGCGCCGCCGAATAGCGACCGCTGAGGTTGTGCGCGATCTGCCGTTCGATGTCGGTAAGGAGTCCGCTGGCGCCGATGCGAAACCGCGCCGGCGACGTCCAAGCGACGCCAAGCTCTTCCTTCACGAGAATGAGCCAATCGAGCGCTTGCTTCACCGTGCGAATTCCGCCCGCCGGCTTGAATCCGACGGCGAAGCCGGTGCGCTCGGCAAACGCGCGGATCGCGCGCGTCATCACGAGCCCGAACGGCAGCGTCGCATTGACGGTTTCCTGGCCGGTCGACGTCTTGATGAAGTCGGCGCCGGCCATCATGCACACCCAGCTCGCGGCGGCGACGTTGCGCAACGTGCCGAGCTCCCCGCAGGCGAGGATCGTCTTCAGGTGGGCATGGCCGCACGCCGCGCGAAATTGGCGCACCTCGTCGTACAACGCGTCCCATTGCCCGGTGAGAACGTGCGCGCGCGAGATCACGATGTCGATCTCGGCGGCGCCGGCGGCGACGGACGCACGGATCTCCTCGAGCCTCAGCGGTAGCGGCGTCTGCGCGGCGGGAAACCCCGTTGACACAGCGGCCACGGAGATGCCGCTGCCCCGCAGCACGCTGACCGCTGTCTCGACGAGGTTGTGGTAAACGCAGACAGCGCCAACCTTGATTTCGTCGGGCGCGAATCCCATCGCCGCAAGCAGGTCGCCGCGCAAGGGGCGGATCGCCTTCGCGCACAGACGGCGCACGTTGCCGGGAGTATCGTCGCCCGCCAGCGTGGTCAAATCCATGCACTGGATCGCGCGTAGCAGCCATGCGAGCTGCCACTCTTTCTTGACCGTGCGGCGGGTCGGCAGCGTCTCGGCGCGGCGCTCGACGGCGCTGCGATTCACGCGCAGCCGCTCGACGACGTCCAGATCCAGGGGGATGCCGGGGTTGCGCGTGAGCGCTTGGAGCTCCATCGCTACGGGCTCGAGGGCCATACGCATCTCACTCTAGCGTGTTCCCCGGAGAGGGAATAGGGAGGGTGCCCCGAACCTCTTCTTCGCGATGCGCGAAGATCGTGTTACGAAGTTGGCAAGCATCGCGTTGATGCTCCTGTTCGCTTCCTCGGCGTTCGCCGTGGCTCCCCCGGACGCCGATCTCACCGCCGAGATCCACGTCGCCGCCGCCGGCGACATCGCCTGCGACCCGGCGAACGGCAACTTCCGCGACGGCGCTGGCACACCGCACGCGTGCCAGCAGCGCGCGACGGCCGAGCTGTTGGATGGGCAACCGCTGGCCGCGGTCCTCGCGTTGGGCGATCTGCAATACGAAGACGGCACGCTCGCGAAGTTCATGGCCTCGTACCACCCGACATGGGGGCGTCATCGTGCGATCACGCGGCCGGCGATCGGCAACCACGAGTATGGGGTGCGCGGCGCCGCCGGCTACTTCAACTACTTCGGCGCCGCGGCCGGAAGACCCGGGGAAGGTTACTACAGCTTCACGCTCGGCCATTGGTTGTTCCTATCGCTGAACTCCAACTGCGCGCTCGTCGGCGGCTGCGGTCCGGACTCGCCGCAAGGCCGATGGCTGCAGTCGGAGCTGGATCGACATCGGGGCCGGAGCGGCTGCCTCGGCGCATTCTGGCACCACCCCCGGTTCTCGTCGGCGGTTCACGGCAATCAGGACCAGGTGGCCCCGCTCTGGCGCGCGGTCAGCGCGGCCGGCGCCGACTTGGTGCTCACGGGCCACGATCACACGTACGAGCGCTTCGCGCCGCAGGACTCGGACGGCCGCTACGACCCGCGCCACGGTACGCGGCACTTCGTCGTCGGAACGGGCGGGCGCAGCCACTATCCGTTTCGCACCGCGCGCGAAAACAGCGAGGTCCGGTCAACGGGCACGTTCGGGGTGTTGTTCCTGAAGCTCGGTCTCGCCGGGTACACGTGGCGATTCGCGCCGGCCGCCGGCGGCCGATTCACCGACAGCGGCCGGGCCGCTTGTCGCTGAACACGTCCTATCCGCCCCTCGACGGATCCACGGCCCCGGCACGCGAGCGGGCCACGGGGGTCGCCGTGACGCCGCGCACGTGCGTCTGACGAGCCTCGCAAAGGCTCAATTCCATGGCGGCGAGGGACGCGACTTCCTCGGATAGTACGATCTGGCTGCCGTACTCCTTCGTGAGCGCTTCGAATCGGCTGGCGAAATTGACCGGGTTGCCGACCGCCGCCGTCCGCGGCGCGCGCCCATATCCCAACTCCCCGACGAAGACGGGGCCCGCGTGGATGCCGATGCCCATCCGCAACGGCCCGAAGAGATCGTGCGACAACACGCCGTTCAGCTCCTCGACGGACCGCACCATCGCGACGGCAGCGGATAGCGCCTGGCGGAAGCCGGTCGCGATATCCGTGTCCAACCCGAACAACGCCATGACACCGTCGCCCAGGAACTTGTCGACGTAACCGCCGCTCCGCTCGATCGCCCGGCCCATGGCTTCGAAGTACTGATCGAGTATGAACAGGACGTCGAACGGCAGGCGGTTATCGGCGAGGTGCGTGAACGCCCGCAGGTCCGCGAACAACACGGCGATCGGCTGCTCCCGACCGATCCCCGCGAACGTGCTGCGAAAGACGTCGATCGTGCGCGGGGACGCCGGCAGCAACGGGAACACGTCGAGATCCGCGTGTGGACGCAGCTGACATGCGAGGCGCACGTTCGGCGGGGCGGCGATCCGCGCCAGAACGGGCGATTCGGATGGTGCTGGTGCCGGCAGTCGATTCACCTCGCCGGCGATGCGCGTGCGGCACGTGGAACAGCGCCCCCGCCCCCCCGCACAACGACGCGTGCGGGATACCGGCCATGTGGCTTGCTTCCAGGACGGTGGTTCCCGCGGTGACCGAGATCTGTCGTCCGGAAGGATGCGTGATGCGGACCGTCCCGCGGCGGCGGCGCGCGACGAGTGTGCGCGTGTGCCGCGCCGCGAACACGCCCGCGATCACCGTCCCGACGATTGCCAGAGTCAGGTTCCGCCAGCGGATCAACGTCGCGGCGGTGCTCGGCGACGGTACGTCCATGGTATCGGCGATCCGCAGGGGATCAGCCGCGGTTTCCGAGAGCCCTGCCCCCATCGCGTTCACGCCCGCCAGCGCTAATACCGGCACGAGGACGGCGCCGAAGAGCAGCGGCGGCGCCGCTTTCGGGTACCAGGGGCGAAATCGTAGCCAGTAGTGAACCCCATGCAGCTGTGCGTCCAGGCGACGATCAGCAGCAGCAACTTTCGGAGCCCGGCCTGGGGGTCTACGAAGACTTACGTCAGGATCATCTGCGTGTACGTGTCGTCGACGCGGAACGTGGCGTGCTGGACGCGCATCCCGATGATATGCGGGATCAGCACAAATGGGATGACCAATCCGAGCGCGATGCGCGCTGCTTCGCCGGCGGGCATGCGCAGGTGGCGGCGACGGTACAAAGAGCCAGCACGAGCGCAAGGTACGTAACGAGGCTTCCATACAGCACCGCCGTCGCGACCGGATGACGCCAGAACGCCATGAATCGCAGCCGCGCGACCTCCGCGGTCACGAGCGCCGAGATACCGGCGCATGGGTCAACAAATGCGTGGCGACGTAGGTGAACAAGATCAGTCCGGCCGCCAACAGTAGGCGCTGCGCCATCGGGCGGCCCGCTATCGCGCCGCCGTCGGTGGGATCACCGGATGCCCGGCGGTCAATGCCTGAAGCGCTTCGTCGATCGTCGTCGCTTCGACGCCCGGGAGCCCTTTCGCGGTGGCTTGGTGAACCCCCGGCCCCGCCCAGAGGAACCTCGTCTTCCTCGCGTGTGGTCGAACCGCCGCTGCAGCCGCGAGCCATGGATCGAGGTGCGCAGTCATCGTCGCCGCCACGACGACGATCGTCGGACGAAGGTCCCGCACGGCGGACAGCAACGCGTCGACGGGAACGTCGGCGCCGAGGTAGACGATGCGCATCCCGCTCGCGCGCGCTTCGACGGCGAGCGTCAACAGACCGAGCTCGCGGTGCTCTCCCGGCGCGCACGCCAAGACGACCGTGTTCGCGTCCGTACGCTCACGGAACAGGCTCATGATGCGCACGCCGAACCGGCGCGCGATCTTGCTCGCGAAGTGCTCCTGGGCCGGGGTGACGAGTCCGGTCTCCCAGTCACGGTTGATTTCCGCCACCGCTGCCAGCAGCACCTTGCGCATGATCTCGTTGGGTCGCATCACCGTTGCGGCGTGCCGTAGGATCTTGTGCGCGCGATCCTCGTCGTAGGCGAGGCAGGCCGACTTGAGATCCAAGACGAGCGCGCCCGTCTCCCTTGCGGGGGAGTCCTGGAACGCACGTCCCGCCGCCCGTCGCTCGCGCGCCAGCTGCGCGGCCTGCCGCGGCGGAATGCCTTCGTCGACGAGGACCTTCATCCATCGGATCTCGCCCAGATCCTCCTCGGAATAGAGACGATAGCGTGAGAGGGAACGCGCCGGCGCCGGTACTCCGTAGCGCTTTTCCCAGGCGCGCAACGTCTCCGGCGGCAATCCCGTTCGCTGCGCCGCGGCGCGAATCGTGTACTTCGGCTTCGCATCATCAACGGTCGATGTTGGCGGCGCTTGCGTATCTTTCCCCATGAAGGAACGCCCCCCAGTCCGTCGGTTCGGCATTCGACTGCTCCGGCCAACCCCCTTGACTTCATAACAAACATTAGACAAACCGATGCTTTCTGTCGATTTGTCGTCTAGCGTTTCCCAGGTGGCGCAAGACGAACTTCGGCGAGACCAGTAAGGCGCGGCCAGTCGATAGACAAGAGGTAAGCTACAGGGAGGGGTGGTATAAATGGTGGTTATTCGGAACTCACTGTTTGTATCTGCGCTCGTGGGCATCGCTTTGTTGGGCATGACGGGAAACGGGTTGGCGCATCAACCGGCGGCCGCGCCTAAGAATGTCGCGGAAACCCCCGCGTCGAGCCCCGCCAAGAAGGCGACGGTCAAGAAGGGCCCCGCCAAGAAGCACACCGCACCGGCGACCCAAGGATCGGACGCCAAGCCGACGACGCATAAGGATGCCCCCGCCAAGGACGGCTCGAAGAAGTAACACCTTCTTCCTGACGGATCGGTTGCGACGGCCCCGCGTTGCCGCGGGGCCGTCGCGTTTTTCGCTGCGCCGCCTGCCGGGCTAGAAGCGGTACTGCAGGCCGACGCCGACGCTCGGCGCGATCAAGAAGCTGGCCAATCTGCTCACGGACGCCGGACTTGTCGAGACGTTGAAGGGCAAGGGACCGTTCACGGTATTCGCGCCTACGGACGAGGCGTTCGCGAAGGCCCCGAAGGCCACGCTCGATGCGGTCGCCAAGGACAAGAACAAGCTCAAGGCCGTCTTGACCTACCACGTTGTCGCCGGCAACGTGATGGCGAAGGACGTCATGTCGCTCAAGTCGGCGAAGACGGTGCAAGGCCAGGAGGCCACGAGCGCGGTCATCGGCAACATGGTCAAGATCAACGACGCGACGGTGACGAAGGCGGACAACGTCGCCTCCAACGGCGTCATTCACGTGATCGATCGCGTCCTTCTGCCGAAGTAGGCGAAGATCTCCCACGCGACGCCCCTCGAAGGACAGCGGGGAGGTCATGCGGCCTCCCATCTCCCACGCTGCGATGTCGACGTTGGAAATCCCGGACGCAGGGGAACATCGGCTCCTGCGGAACTCTCATGAGAAAGCCAGTGTACTTCGCGGCTCGCGCGCGAAAGGACAGACCATGCGCATTGCCCTGACCGGATCGACCGGCCTAATCGGCCGCGCGCTCGCTGCCGAATTCGCCGTGTGGGGTCATGGAGTGACCGCGATCACGCGCCGCGCGAGGACCGGCGCGGTCGCTTGGGACCCGGCCGGACGCTCGATCGAGGCCGACAAGCTCGAAGGACATGACGCCGTCGTTCACCTCGCAGGCGCGAGCATCGCCGGCGGTCGCTGGACGGCGGCTCGCAAGCGCGAGCTGTGGGACAGTCGCGTATCCGCCACAGCGTTCCTCAGCGAGACGCTGGCACGCTTGGATCGACCGCCGGCGCTCCTGCTGTGTGCGTCGGCCGTCGGCTACTACGGCGACCGCGCGCCAGACGAGCAACTCACGGAAGACAGCCGCCCCGGCTCCGACTACCTGGCGACGATGTGCCAAGCTTGGGAAGGGGCGAGCGATCCGTTGCGCGCCGCCGGCACACGCGTCGCGCATTTGCGCTTTGGAAACGTCCTCAGCCGGGACGGCGGATTCTTGGGAGCGTTGCTGCCCTTGCACCGGTTGGGACTTGGCGGGCGCGTCGGATCAGGGCGGCAAGCGCTGAGCTGGATCTCGATCGACGACGTGACCGGCGGCGTGAGTCACCTGCTCGCGCGCGCCGACACCGCTGGCGCCTACAACTTCACGGCCCCCGAGTGCGCGTCGAACGCGAGGTTCACGAAGACCTTGGCCCGCGTTCTGCGACGGCCGGCCGTATTTGCGGTGCCGGCGGTCGCCATTCGACTCGCGTTCGGCGAGATGGGCGAGGCGCTGCTGCTATCGGGACAATGCGTCGTGCCGTCGCGGCTGCGAGCGGCGGGCTATCGGTTCCGCTACGACACGCTAGAGGCCGCGCTGCGCGCCATCGTATGACGGGATGAAGACGTTCTCGCTGAAAGCGACGCTTCGTTTGCCGATGTCGGTCGAAGATGCATGGGCGTACTTCTCGAACCCGACGAACTTGCTCGACTTGACACCGCCGTCGATGCGGCTCACTTTCTCGACGCCGCCGCCGTCGGAGATCCGCCCCGGGCGGTTGATCACGTACAGCGTGCGGCCGTTGCTCGGGATTCCGGTACGTTGGATCACCGAAATCACCTCCGTCGAGGCTCCGCATCGCTTCCAGGATCGGCAGCGCCAAGGCCCCTTCGCATCGTGGGAGCACGAACACGTCTTTCGTCCGGTGGCCGGCGGTGTGGAAGTCGTCGATGACGTCCGCTACGTCTTGCCGCTGGGATTCGTTGGCGCGCTCGCGCAACCGTTCCTCGTCGCGCCGCAGCTGGCTCGCCTGTTCGCGTTCCGTCGCACCGCCCTGATCGCGCGTTTCGGAGCGCCGCTGTGAGCTGCTGGCCTCGAAATGATCGCGGGCCGCGCGTCGGCTAACAGTAGTGCCGCTGACCGACGGGCGCGAGCTCTTCCCACTCGATCGCCGTCTGACGTCCGCTGTCGACTTCCATGAGCATCCAATCGTGGATCGCGTTGAGCTGAGGGTCGTCCTTGGCCGGCTGGCGGCCCGTGCGCTGCTCGATGACGAAGATCAGCCCGGCGAGACCGGAGTCCTTGGTCAGCGACACTTCGAGCGGCCGCCCGGGCAACGCCGGCACGTTGAACGGCGCGCACATTCACCAGAACTTGTTCAAGCCGTCGGCATGGAGCCGGCGCGCGTTCGATGCGCGTCGCGGCCGTACAGCGGATACTTCGCCGGCAGCGGCTCGCCCATCCTCGTGAACAAATCCGCGAGGCGATTGAGCGCCGAGAAGTCGGGCTTGACGTCCGGGAAGTACCCCATGCCCAAGAGGTGGATCAGCACGCCCTAGAGCGGGGCGTTGCCCGTCCGCTCGCCTTCCCCCAAGCACGTCCCGTTGATCGCGGCGCAGCCCTCGCGCACGGCGGCCAAGCAATTCGCGGCGATCATCCAAGTGTCGTTGTGGGGATGGAACTAGAGGTCTTCCGGGTGCAGGCCGACCTCGCGCAACGCACGGAACATCCGCGGCACGCTGAGCGGCGTCGTGACGTCGTCGTAGGGCAGACCGATCCCCATGTCGTCTCCGTCGTCCACGCCTCGGGCGGCAGTCCGTCGGGCCGTTCGGACCAAACGTACTGTGGAAACTCGTCCCGGGGATAGGCATCCAGGAAATACTCGGGCGCGGCAGGGTCGGTGATTTTGGCTATGTTTTCATTCTGCTCGGCGGGGCGTTCGCCGGGCCGCTCTCAGGAGGGAATGGTCACGACAGTTGAACGATTTGCAACGCGCGCAGGCATCGTCAATAATCATTCGAGAACCCAATATACAAGATGTGGAGGGAGGAGCTTCCATGCACCCTATCCGTAGATCCCTCGTTCCCCTACCCCTCGCTCTCGCGTTTGCCGCCCTGCCCGTGGCGCACGCGCAAACGCCAGTGCCGCAGCCTTTGCCGGCCGCGCCCGTGACCGCGCCGGTCATCATCACACAGATGGCGCCCGCGCCCGCCGCGCCGTTGGCTCCCACACCGATCCCAGCCGGAACGCGCATCCCGCTCGAATTCCTCACGGCGCTCGACACCGGCCAGCAGCGCCAGGGCGACCGCGTCGAGTTCCGTGTCGCGCAGAACGTGCTCATTGGCCGCCAGATCGTCATTCGTCAAGGCGCCGAGGGTTCGGGCGTCATCACGTGGGTCGCCGGCCCCGGCATGTTCGGACAGAACGCGCGCGCCACGGTGTCGTTCATTCAGGTCAGGGCCGTCGACAACAAGCCGATCAAGCTGGCGCCGCTCGAGCTGAAGGTCGAGAACACGCGCTCGACGACGGACAGCGGCGGCGCCGCCGCGATCAGCGGCGCCGGTCTCATTCTGCTCGGTCCCGTTGGGCTCGTCGGTGGCGCGCTCATTCGCGGCGGTCACCTGAGCGTTCCCATGGGCACGGTCGCGATCGGAGAAACCGCGGAGAAGGTCGAGCTAGGGATCTAACACGCCATGTTGGAGCGCCGGCCATCCGGCGCGTGCCGGAGCACGATCGCGAAACGGGGCCATGCGGCTCCGTTTCCCTTTCACCGTATTACGCAACTTGGTGGCGATGGCATCGCGACCCCTGTGGGCCGTCTCACCGCCGCCACCCGTCAATGACGTCGACGACGTCCATGAGTCGGGAGACGACCGCGTCCGGGTGCACGTCCGAGAGGTCGCGGTACTCGACCGCCGCGGCGTCCGGGATCCAAATCGAGCGCAGGCCCGCCAGCTTGGCCCCCATCACGTCACGAAGATAGTCGTTGCCGACTTAGACGGCGGCTTCCGGCGCCGTGTTCAGACCGGCGAGCGCGGCGTCGAAGATCTCCCGGCGCGGCTTCCGGATGCCCAGCTCCGCCGAAACGACGACCGCCTCGAAGCACGACGCGACGCCCAACGTCGCCAGGGCGCGGAGAATGAAGCCGCCATGCAGCACATTCGAAATGACGGCCAACCGCAGACCGCGATGGCGCAGCGCCGACACGGCGTCGACCAGCCCCGGCTTGCCGCGTACATCGTGAAGATACGCCTCGAAGTGAGCGTCGACCGCGTGCCCGATGCGCTCGTCGTCGATCGCGCCCTTCTGGCCGAGGACACGCAACGCCAGCCGGACGATTTCCTCACCGTCGTGCTCCACGCCGACGACGCCGCACATGACGCGCATGCGCGCATACGCGTCTTCGATCCGCCGAAACGGAAGCCCGTCGGCATCCCCGTCCAGGACGACTAGGCGATGCAGGATCTCGTGCGCGACGTGGCGCAGCTCCATGTCGAACCAACGGTCAGCGGAGATCAACGTCTCGTGGAAGTCGAAGTCACGGCTCGGATCGTCAAGAGATTCCTCCACGGCGGCCGCCGGCGATCGCGGATGCATCTAACGCGACGCGAACCGTGTCGCCCGGTGTCAAGTCGACTACGACATCGGTCGCCGGACGCGTCGCGCGCAGAGGGCCGGGCAGGCCGTCGACGCGCAGATCGGCGCGGACGACGGGCCCGGCGAATTCGACGTGCTCGATCACGGCGGGGAAGGTATCCGCAGAGGCGGATTCTGGGACCAACCGCACCGCCTCCGGTCGAATGCACAACCACCCCGGACCAGTGTCACCGATCACGGAAGCCGGGAGCACGACGGCAAAGCCTGTCTCCGTGCGGGCTCGCCAGCCGTCGCCGGCACGGCTCACGTCGACGTCGATCAGTGTGCCTTCGCCAACGAATCCGGCGACGAACCGCGTCGCCGGTCGCTGGTAGACCTCCGCTGGGCGACCGACCTGCTCCAGGCGTCCCTGATGCATCACGCCGACGCGGTCCGAGAGCGTCAATGCTTCCTCTTGGTCGTGCGTAACGTACAACGTCGTAATCCCCAAGTCGCGCTGCAGGCGCTTGATCTCGGCGCGCACGTCGACGCGCAGCTTCACGTCCAGGTTCGACAGCGGCTCATCGAGGAGCAGTACGGCGGGCTCGATGACGAGCGCCCGCGCCAGCGCGACGCGTTGCAGCTGGCCGCCGCTGAGCTGCTGCGGTAACCGAGACGCAAACGCGTCCAGC
>Ga0194132_10005433_pt1 | contig 20641 bp, 17 predicted proteins | sample TA2KigOf80mmetaG_FD_148612 | JGI IMG/M metagenome (GOLD analysis project Ga0194132, IMG submission 148612) | Freshwater microbial communities from Lake Tanganyika, Tanzania - TA2015054 Kigoma Offshore 80m | ecosystem: Environmental > Aquatic > Freshwater > Lake | place: Tanzania: Lake... | reverse complement strand
TCGTGGGCATGCTTGTGATCGTGGGCATGCGGATCCTGCCGGCTTAACATCGATGTGACTTGCATAAGTTTCGGTCTCGTTCAAAAAACTGTTCTTGGCCGCGCGGTCTAGCGCGAGCTTGCAACCTGCCGTATCGCAGAATTGAATTCTGCAAGTGCGCCGGCCAGTTCCATGGCGTTGGAAATCTTCGACGCGCTGCCGATTGCAAACCGGCGATCCGGCAGACTGCAGATCTGCGCTACGGAGCCGCGCTTACCCGCGCGCAAACGCTCCCATCAAGGCGGCGGCAGCGCAGCCGGTTTCTGCGGCTCACGGCCCAACTGTATCCTCAGTTCCACCGGCTTGCCACTGGCGCGCTCCGGAACAAACATCTTTTCCACGGCGGAATTGGTCAGCACCTGATGCAAGGCTTCGGTCTGGAGCCGCGCCATGAATAGTTCCGGGTTGCTCCGGTAATAGGGCAATTGATTGGTGAAGTATTTCGCCTCCGCGGCGATCTCTTGCACCGTGCGGTTGCGGTCGGTCTCACCCGCGTTGATGATGGCGCTGGCTTCGCCGTGCGCTTTGTTGACGGTGCTGCTGGCGTAAGCCTGGGCGACCTGGTTGGTCTGGCCGCGTTCCTGGCCGGCCTTCGAGACGTTCTCGAAGGCTTCGTTCACGTAACGCGGCGGTCTTGTTCTGAGTTCAACCTGTTCGATGGTGATGCCGAGGCTCTGTTGATCCACCAACTGCTGGACGCGGGCCGTGATCTTTTCCTTCAGCGCCTGAACGTTCAACAGCAGCGCGTCGTCCACGCTGAACCGTGCCGAAGCGTGAAACAAGGCGTTGTTCAGCGCGTTCTGGATCAGATTGGTGGCGCTGGTGAAGTTGAGCACGTAATTCACCGGCTGGTTGATCCGGTAACTCAAGGTGGCGCGCACATGGATAATGTTCGTGTCGGCCGTGAGCGTGTAGCCGTCGGCGGCGGGATTGAGCGTCGAGCCCGGCGGAGGTTCGCTGTTTGTCGCCTCGGCTTCCGGCGTGGTCGCGTACCAGCCCGTCGTAGAAGCCACCTGCTGAATCTCACTGAACGGAATCTTGATGACTTCATCGATGGGATAGGGGAACGACCAGTGCGCGCCCGGTCCGAGCAACTGTTGATTGCCCACGCCCACGGCGCGGCCAAACCGCAGGATAATCGCTCTTTCCTGCGGCGAGACCGTAAAGAACCCGGAGCCAAAGAAGACAATCACCAGGATCACCATGATGATCTTGACGATGACGAAGCTGCTGCGGAGCGCTTCGGCGAGCGCTTGCGTGCTGGCGTCGTCGATGGGTGCCGGGGGCGAAACCGGCCCCGTGTTCTTGGGCTGGCCTGCGTTCGAGGTTGGGAGACCAATCGGGTCCGGCATAAAAGGCTTATTTGTTGGTCGAGTCGTCCCCGCCCAGGGTGATGCGGCCCGGTTGGGCTGCCGCAGGCTTCGGCAGAGGCCCCAGCAATTCTAACAGCGGGTTCCGCTGATCCAGAATCAGCGTGGATTTCTCTTTGAGGACTTCAGGCAGTGATTTGATCTTGGAAAGGAAGACGGCCAGTTCCGGGTTTTGGGAAAAGACGGCCAGCCACTTCGATGCCTCGGCATCCGCCTCGCTTCGCAACGCCGTTGCTTTCGCCTCGGCGTCAGCGCGGATCTTGGCGGCATCCCGGTCGGCGTCGCTGCGGATGATCGTCGCGCTGCGCTCGCCTTCGGATTTCAAGGTTTGGATCACTTTGTCCCGTTCCGCCTGCATGCGGGCGAACACCTTTTCAGTGACGCTTTCGGGCAAGCTGAGTTTTTTGATCCCGATAAACTGCACTTCGATCCCGTACTTCGCTTCGGCGTCCGGGCGGACCTTTTCGAGAATCTCCTTCTCGATTTCCTCGAATTTCAGTTCGTTGGCATCGGTGGAGACGAAGTGCGAAAACGGGTGATTGCCAACGACCTGATTCTTCGAACTCTCGACCAGGCCGCCGAGTTTCTGTTCGGCCTCGGCCACGGTGCCGCCGCGTGAGCTGGCGAAAAACGTTTCCGGATCTTTGATTTGCCAGCCGACATACAGCATCACCATCAAGGGATCGCCTCCTTTGGTGAGCACTTGCTCCAACCGGGAGTCAAAGCTGTGAATCCGTTTGTCCAGTTTGTGGACCCGCTGAATCGGGCGGGGCCATTTGAAATACAAGCCGGGTTCTCGGATGGGGGCGCCAGGCCGGCCAAAAGTCGTGATCACGGCCACTTCGGTCTGCCGCACCTGGAAGGTGAACAGCAGCACAAAGAAGATCAGGATCAGCAGGCCGCCAATGACGAGCGTGACAGTGTTGCGTTTCATAAAGTCTATCTCCGGCCAGTGGGCATCGGCACGTCCAGCAAGTCTGGACGAAGTTTGTCCTCCAGATTCAAGAGGATCACGTCCTGGGTGTTCGTGGTCGCCAGGACGTACTTTCGGGAATTGGTTGTGCCGAGTTCCAACGCGGCCAGGTACTCGCGCTGAACGAAGACGTCGGGCGCGGCCCGGAACGCGGCAAGCTGGTGCGCAAACCGCGCGGACCGCGCGCGGGCATCGGTCACCTTCCGGTAGGCCTGCGCTTCGGCCTCGCGCACCAGTTTCGCGGCTTCACCTTTGGCCAGGGCGAGCGTCTTGGCGGCATATCCCTCCGCGGTGCGCAAGGTCGCTTCGTTTTCTTGCCTCGCCGCGTTCACTTCCTCAAATTTTTTGGCCACCTTGACCGGAGGATGAATGTCTTGCAGGCCGACGAGGACGATGTCCACGCCCAGTTTCTGATCGTCCGCCAGCGTCTGAATGTTCTTCTTCAATTCCTCGGCGGCTTTGGCGCGGCCGCTGGACATGACCTCGAAGAGATCCACGCTGACGAAGTAACGGACGATTTCGCGCGTCGTCAGCTTCTCCAGGAGATTGCTCGTGGAGTTGTGATTGTACGCCCAGGCCCGGAGATCTTTGATCTGGTATTGGATGGGGACGCTGACCGTGAGGAGATCGACGGGCGCCACTTTTTCCGGGGGCGCATCGTTGGTGTTGCCTGCAGGAGACTGACTGCGTGTCGCGACCAGCAAATTGGACTCCGTCTTGTAGTGCGGGACCGTCCAGAGCACGGTCGTTTCGTTGGTCTTTTCCGGATCGTGCTCAAAGCCGATGTCGAACGTTTGAATTTCCCGCGTGCGCGCCCGATACACCTGGTCGATCGGCCAGGGCAGCTTGAAATGAAGCCCGGGATCCAAAGTCCCGCGTTCCGTGACCGGCCGGCCGAACCGCTCCAGAAGCCCTTGCTCGCCTGGACTGACGAAAACCACGCACGTGGAGATCCATAGCAGTCCGACTTGCAGAAGAATGATCCAGGAAATCGCCCGCTCCAGAAAACGGTAGAACCAAGTCTCCGAGACTTTGAATCCGAACTGATAATCAAGGGCCTGCGCTGCGGTGGTGACCAACCCCTCCGGTTGTGCCATCAAACCGACCAACCGGCTGTCGTAGAGCAACCGCGCGGCCTGTCCCTTCAGCCTGGGGCGATAAACTTCCAGGATCAGATTCACAATGGTCTCGACCGCGGACAAAGCCACGATGCCAGCCAGAACGCGAGCGACGTATAGATCGACGACGGAATGCTCGAATTGCACGGCGGCCAGCGAGCCCGCGACGACGAAACACACATACGAGCCCAGCAGCAAATAACTCGCGCCAGGCCGCAGAATCCTCGCGCCTTCGAGCCGCGCGCGGTTGGCGGAGTACTTGCCGATCAGGAATAGGACCAGAGCGAAGATTCCGTAGAGCGCCAGCGCCACGGCCGTCTTCTGCGTGGGCGCAGGCGTGACTTTTACGAGCCAGATCCAGAGCCAGTAAGCGGAAGCCGCTTGCAGCAGGAACAGAAGGACCGTGAAACCCGGGACAAAGAATTTCTCGAACTGCTCGCGCGCGCGCTGGGCCGGGAACAATTCGGCATCGGTGACATTGAAGAGGCTGGAGCTGCCTTTGGCTTTGTTGAGTTCCTCGAACTCCATTTTTTCCAGCCGTTCGCTCTCCTCCAGTCGCATCTGGAAATAGCTCACCGCGGCCACGAGGAAACCCAGCCCCAGGAAGACCAGGCCGGTTTGTCCCGCCAGCGTTTTGGTGTGAAAAGCCAAGAAGGCAGCGGCGGCGCCCACGAGCAGGAGCACGACCAGATTGACCAGACCGATCTTGTTAATGTTTCGTTCCATCGCGTTGTTCAGCTTAATTCACGGTCCTCAAAAAGTATCAAAGCCAGCGCGAGCGAGGCGCCCAGGTAAGCCACGACATAGCCGAAGGCCTGGCCCACGTAGCGCCACGGGATGGTCTTTTTGTTCTCCAGCGCGTCGGCGAGCCAGAAAAGCTGCCAGTTCGGAACCAGCGTGTAAAGGACGGACGCCCAGGCCGCCCCGCCCAGGCCGGCCGCTTTCAAGCGCTGCGTTTCTTGCGCGTTGACGCGGCTGCGCTCGTCCGGATCCAGTTTCCCATTCTTGTTTGCGTCATGTTTCTCGACGGTTTCTCGCAGCATTTGGAGCTGGGCGTCGCTCCACCGCGCGTCCTTCAACTCTTGCTTGAGATTGAACGTCATCCAGGCAGGCTCCGCATGGCGGCCAAACAGGTAGTCGGACATCAGGCCCAGCAGGAAAAACATGGAACAGATCGAAAGCGTCGGGATCATTTCCCACCGGGTCGAGCAAGCCAGCGCCAGCGCCGCGAGAATCCAGAGCGCGAACAGAATCAGAATCGCCGCCGGCACCAACCGCCAGTCCACGCCCTTGGCGAACTCTTGCCACTTGCCTTCTTTGTCCAGGAAATTGATGACCACAAACGCCAGCGTGATCAACAGCGTGAAAAAGAAAACCGCGTCCGCCACAAAGGGACGCTGGAGGAAATAATTCGTCAATCCGCCCAGCGCGTAGGCGATCACTGCCCCCCCCACGAAGATGAGAAACGCCAGCCGGTCCGTGTTGCCGTACGCGTCGTACGCCATGCGGCTCGCGAGCAGCGCGCTGAGCAGATTGATGTAAGTCAGGACGGTCAGGGCGCCGATCAACCCGGTGTACTTGGCCAGAAGGAATTGCGCCCGGCCCACGGGTTTGGCCAGCACGGCCAGAGCGGTTCCCGTGCGGATTTCGCGGCTGAGCGAAGCCGACGCGCTGAGCACCGCGCCGAACAACCCCGAGATCAGCATCACGGCCAGGACGCTGTCCTTGACAAGCTTGGGGTCATCCCCGAACCCGAAGTAGGGCACGCAAGCCAGAAAGACTCCAAACGTGGAAGAACAGGTCATCAGCAGCAGGAACACGGGCTGCCGGACCAACTCCATGAACGCGTTTGTGCCTATGGTAACGAATTGCCGCATTGCTTTTCGAGAACCCTGTCAGATTACGAACCCCTAAACGGGAAGCCAACGCCTAATCCTGTTGGATCGTGGACTGCCGGGTTTAGAGTGGCGGTAAAATACCTGGAATGAAAAGTTTTGCAAAGTGTGCGTTTTGCCGCACACGCTCCAAGCGTCCGACAGCACAGCCGAATCTGGACTGCGACAACCGAGCCTCTGGACTCCCGCTCCCGGACCGGGAGTTTCCTGGGACGTGGAAGATGAGTGGACCCAAAAAGTCAGTCAGGAGGGCTGGGCGGACGGCGTTGGCGGTGTGCTTTGGTCTTGCCCCAGGCGAATCTCCAATGAGAACGGGCGAGGGTCTGAAGACTTCTGACGGCGTTCAACGGGCTGGCTGATAACCTTCCGGCAATTCGTCACCCGGCATCGGCGCGCAGATTTCAATCTGCGGTATCGCCGATTTCCAATCGGCAGGGCGTCGGCAAGTCCCAGCGGGCTCGGACTGGGAGACGCCCCGCAGAATACAATTCTGCGATACGGCAGAGTGCAACTCTGCGCTACGAGCTTTGTCGTCCATCCCGCGGACCAAGCAGTAAAGCTGTCGATTTGCTGGGTGAGATTCTGACAGTGCTGGCCAAGCAGGGATTCAGTTTGAGCCTCGTTGCCTCGGCTGCTACCGCGTATTTCTGGCCGATATGGAGTTGGGGCTCCGTTCGCCTCACTTGTCACCCGCGACCAGAAGGGGGATCGAATAGAGCGATGTGCGGGCGGTGATAAAAAGGGTTTTGTGGTCTTTCCCGCCGAACGCCAGATTCGCCGGCGACTCTGGCACGAGAATCTTCCCGATCAAGCGGCCGTCCGTGGCGAAAATCTGGACGCCATCGCCGGCGCTGGAGAACATCCGGCCCTCCTTGTCGCAGCGAATGCCGTCTGGGCCGCCTTTGTCGATCTGGCAGAAAACTTTTCCGTTCGCGAGCGCGCCGTCGCTCTGCACGTCGAAGACGCGGATGTGTCTGGGTTTCCCTGAATCAGCCACGTAAAGCTTCTTCTCGTCCGGCGAAAAGCAAAGGCCGTTCGGTTTGTCGAAGTCCCGGACCAGCGCTTTGACTTCCTTGGTTTTGGGATCGAAGCGATAGACGAAATTGCCCGGTTGTTCTTTGGGCCGGCCCGCCAGACCGTAATCCGGATCGGTGAACCAGATTGTGCCGTCGGACTTCACGACGACGTCGTTGGGCGAGTTCAGGTTCTTGCCTTCAAACTGGCCGACCACAGTTTGGACGCTGCTGTCGCGTTCGGTGATGGAAATGCGGCGCCCACCGTGTTCCGCGGTGACCAACCGGCCTTGATTATCGAGACAGTTGCCATTGGCGTTGTTGCTCGGCTGGCGAAAAGTTTTCAACCCATCCTTTTCCGTCCACTGCTTGAGTTCGTTGGCGGGGATGTCGCTGAAAATAAGGGAGCCGCCGTAGGCTGGATTCCAGACCGGTCCTTCCAGGAAACGCATGTTCCCGGCCAGCTTGGTTACTTTCGCGGAATCCGGCACGATTCTTTTGAACTCAGATTCGTCTTTGATATCGAAATCCGCCGCCGCGAGGCCGGCGGCTTGGGCGAAAAGGGCAAGGGTGAGAAATGCGCAGGGTTTCATAGGCATCATGTTGGAATGAGGTTTTGCTGACAGCAATACCAGAGCTCCGGTGAAGCGTCATTGAAAAATGCGTTTCCGGACTTCTGGATTGGCGAACGCATCTTGATCGGGGACGTTCGGCAACCCCAAAGTAGCGCAGACTTGAAGTCTATCAGTATCGGTGGGAATCCTCACGGCGCGCGGTGATTTTGGACTGCGGTGGCAGAGCGCAGCGGCGACACCGCTTTTCAATTGGATGCCAAAGCGGCGTGGCGCTTCGCTTCCCGCCGCAGTCCAACAGCTTTGGTTGCGGCGTTAGCCGCGCTGGGCCGTATCGCGGAATTGCATTCTGCGGGAGGTTGATCAATCGGACGGACCCCAGGCCATGCGACGCGCAGCCGACTGCAAGTCGGCGACACGGCAGATTGAAAATCTGCTACGCCTTCGGACGTCTCTCCTGATTCGAAGAGTCGAGCCACCGCGGCACATTCTCGCCTTCCCACAACTTTGCGGCGGGCTGGCGCTCGCGCACGACCGCGACCGTGCTGCCATGGACCAGGACTTCCGCCGCCATCGGGCGCGCGTTGTAGTTCGAGGCCATGACAAAGCCATAGGCGCCCGCGCTGAGAAGAGCGAGGTAATCTCCTGGGCTCACCTGCGGCAGCTTCCTCTCTTTGCAGAAAAAATCACCGGACTCGCAAATTGGCCCCACGACGTCCGAGTAAATCAAACGGTCGCTCTTCCGCGTGAGCGGAACGATTTCATGATACGAATCGTAAAAGGCCGGGCGGATCAGATCGTTCATCGCCGCATCGACGATCACGAAATTCTTTTTGCCCGTGCGTTTGATGTATTCGACGCGCGTGACCAGGATTCCCGCGTTGCCCGTGATGAACCGGCCCGGTTCAATCAAAATCCGGAGGCCGAGCGGTTGAAGCAAAGGCGCCAGTTCGCGCGCGTATTTTTCCGGAGTCAGAATTTGCCTGGACGCCGGGGAACCCCACCACTTTTCCGAACCGCTCGCGAGCGCGGGTTGATACACGATGCCCAGCCCTCCGCCGATGCTGAAAAACTCGAAGCGATATTTCGCGGCCAGCCGGGCCACGAGCGGCGCAACTTTGCGAACCGCTTCCGCAAAAGGCCGCGTTTCGGTGAGTTGCGAGCCGATGTGCATCTGCAGCCCGCGCAGCCTCAGGTTTTTCAATTTGCTCGCGCGGGCATAGACGCCTTCGACCTCTTCAAATGCGATGCCGAATTTGTTCTGATACGTGCCGGTGGTGATTTTGGCGTGCGTGTGGGCGTCGACATTGGGATTCACGCGCACGGCCACCGGGGCCACCTTCTTCAAGCGTCCGGCGACCGCGTTGATGCGCTGCAACTCCGGTTCGCTCTCGGCGTTGAAGGTGTAAATGCCTTGCCGCAACGCAAAGGCAATTTCCTCTTCGGTCTTGCCCACGCCGGCGAACGCGCACTTTTTGGGATCGCCTCCGGCGGCGATGACGCGGCGCAGTTCCCCTTCGCTCACGATATCGAAGCCGGCGCCGAGGTTGTTCAGCGTCCGGAGCACGGCCAGATTGCCGTTGGCTTTGACGGCGAAACAAATCAGATGGTCGAGCGGCGCGAGCGCGCGACTGAGCTTCTGAAAATGCTGGGTCAACGTCCGCTGCGAATACACGTAAAGCGGCGTGCCATGCTTGCGGGCCAGCGATTCGACCGGCACATGCTCGCAATACAGCTTGCTGCCGACATAGCGGAAATCATGCATGGCGCGTAGTTATGCCAAAGCCGGACGGGAAGTCACGGAAAGAAACTGCAAACGGAGGGGGTATGACCGGCGAATGATGTATGAAGAGTTTTAATGGCTCTATGTGATGAGTGCTCAGACATTGGGAGAAAAGAGAGAGACGTTTAGGAACCCAATCGGGAGATCTTTTGCCAGAACTGGTCCCAGCGCCCATCGGTTAGAATCAACGGTCGCAATTGCAGGACGGTTTCCGCGCCGGACAGCGTCCATTTCATTCCCGAACCGCTCATCCGTTCCTTGACGACCGTCTTGCAGGCCGCTTCCGTGACGCCCGATCCAATCGGCCAGTGTTGACATCGGAACGTGGAATAATTCATCCGGTGATGATGGGTTTGAAAATAGCTGATGGCCCGGTGCAAATCCTCACGCGCCGCCCCACGAAGAGTCCCCCGGGCCTGCACGGCGTTCATTTCGTGAAGAAGTCGCTGGGCCGCCCCGCGCCGGTGCTTGAGATCGTGGGCGGTTGCCTCCACCCAGGCTTCTCGGTTCGCACGCTTGGGCGCCATAGCCGCCGCTGCTCCTTCGACATAACTGGCCGTATGCCAGAAATCGACCCCTTGGGCGTCGGTGTGTCGTTCCAACCAACTCCAGTGGTCGTGAGCTCCATCGGCCAGTCCCACCCAGGTCGCCCAGGGATAGCGTGCTTTGACTTGCGCCATCTCCCTTTCCATCTTCGCGTAGAAACGGCTTTTGCCTTTTTCGGGGGCCGCGGCCACGTAAATCGTGTGTAGGCGCTCTCCCAAGATGTTGTAAAGGCTGATCGTGCCGACCATGGGCTGTCGATAGCCCTGCTCACAAAACAGCACACACGTTCCGTCCACTCCGACGCCAACGCTATGCACGTGCCCCGGCAACGGTCTTTCCGCGTAGGACCACTTCTGCTCCTTCTCCTTCACGATCGCCGCGACGGCCTGGGCATTATCTTGCAGATAGCAACGCGAGACCTGGCGCCCGTGGTTTTCCGCCAAGTCCTTTTGCGCCAGCGAGCTGTTCAGGACGGCGTACTTGAAGGCGGCCATCCGCGCGAATTTCGGGGTTGTACTGTTGATCACCCGCCCGTCCTGGTCCATCGGACAAAAGGTCGCACCGCCCCATCCGGTTTGATAGACATGGCGCGCCAGCCGAAAGACCCCGTAGCCACTCTGATACTCCTTCTCGATTTGTCCTTTGGTGGTAAAGCCGATTCCGCCGATGACGATCGGAGAACCATCCGTATCGAACTGCTGCAGACATTGCCGAGTCAGTTCACAACCGGCGTGGTTGAGCCCCTCTTGAATCTGTTCCTCATACTCCATCATGGAGCTGCCGGCTTTGAGTTCAAGTTCCACCGTCACTTGGACGGTCTGTCCGCTGCACTTCGTTCGCACACTCACTGCCATGAATCCCATTCCATCACAACGGTACTACCGTTGTACAATGAGAACTATTCATGATCTCCATGAAAATTGTACATCATTCAGCGGTCATACCCAACGGAGGCGGCGGAGGAGGGTTCAGTGATCAGTCTTCAGGAATCAGTATTCAGGGACAAGTTGTGACCGCAAGTGAGGTGGATGAAACCCGACAACTGACAACTGGTTACTGAAAACTGATTACTGATTACTGGTCACTCCGCCAGAAGCTTCGCGCGCTGCTCGTGGTATTCATGCGGGGTGAGCTGGTCGGTTCGATACAGCAACAGCAGAGCTTGCAGGCGTTCCTGCTTGATTTTCGGCCCGGCTCCGGGTTCGGCTGCGGGTTGGATCGGCGCAGGGGCGGGCCTTGAAACTGTGGCGGGGGCAACCGGGGCAGCCGGAGTCTCCTTCACAGCCGGTGGGGCGGGAGCAGGACTGGTCCTCACGGTTGACTCGGGAGCTTTCGGTTGAGCGACCGAGGCGGCGCGCTCTCTGGCGACGGCGGCACGCAAATCCTCCAGCAACTGGCGAAGTTCGGGTGATTCGGCAGACACGGCAGGTGTCGGTGCTGGGGCCGCTGGGGCCGCTTCTATCTTCTTTTCGGGGACAGGCGCTGCGATGGCGGGCCTGGCAGCAGTTGACTCGCGCAGCATCGGCGCGGCGGCCTTGGCGCGTTCTTCCTCCACCTTTTGGCGAACCGCTTCGAGCATCTTGCTGGGGTCTTCGGGAGTTGGATTTTGGGCGTTTGTAGAAACGACCCCGGCACTGGCCATGAGAATGGCTAAAAGAAACCTCAATGTTTGCATGGACCTTAATTACTCCATGATTGGCCGTGCGGCAACCGGTTTCGAGGCTCAGGTTCCGCCTGAGTGGTATAACCGACGCCAGACGCGCGCAAAAGGGTATGTCAACACAGAGCGCGCCACCAACCACCACACTTCCTGGCGGCGAATCTTGATCCGCCGGGCCGGGTCCAGGATTCTCTCCGACCGCAGCCTCGCCAGGGTCTTCCTTCCGATGAGGATCGGCCAGGCACAGGCGAGCCGGACTCGGACCGCGCGTCGGGGCAGCAGGTTCGTATAATACCAACCCGCGGCCAGGTGAGCTTCCGCTCGATCCAGGTAGTCATCGTACAGGGGCCGAAGACGGCTTTCGTTTTCCAGCGCCAACATCTCCTGCGGCTTGAGTTCCATCTCCGACAATTGCGCCAGAGGCAGGTAACATCGCCCTCGGCGCAGGTCTTCGGGCAAATCTCTCAAAATATTGATCAATTGCAGCCCTTTGCCAAAGCGGATGCCATTTGCGATCAGATCTGCGTCGTCGATCGAGTCGGCGGGAAAAAGGTGCCGCCGGCACATGCGGGTCCAGAATTCGCCGACACAGCCCGCGACGCGGAATGTGTAATCGTCCAGTTCGGCGTCGGTCTGCAGCGGAATAATGCAGTTGCGACTGGCATAGGCAAAACGCTGCAAGTCCAGTTCCTGTCCGCTGGTGATCGTTTGGAGGACGTCGCGGATCAACCGTTGGTCCGCGGGGTCGAATCGCTCCAGCGCCTGCAACGCTTCGTCGATTCGCCTCAGCAACAATCGCTCCCCGGCGGAGACCTCATGCGCGGCGACAAATTCGTCCGCTTGGAACTCTCCGGATTCACTTCCGACCAGGATTTTCCGAAAGCCTTGCAGGGCTGCCAACCGGCCTACGACAGGGATAATGTCGGTGTCCGCAATGGTGTCCGCGGCGCGGGCGAGCAGATAAGCCAGGCCGATCTGAGGCCGGACCGCCGCGGGAAGAACGCGCAAGGTCAGGTAGAAGGATCGCGAAACGTCCTTCAAGAGATTCTCCAGCAGCGGCGTGGGATGCGCACTCATCCGAATGATTGCCAAGAAGGCAAATACTCCAATGTCTGCCGCACCGGTTCTTCACCATCTTCAATGGCTGTGTCGTGGAACTCGAATGCCGCCTTCCCCCTCACCCTGTCCCTCTCCCTCAGGGAGAGGGGAAAAAGGCATACCGTGCTGGGGGTAACCCTCGGTGCTCGATAGATCGAAATGCGGCAGTCAATGCTCCCTCTCCTCAAGGAAGAGCATCTGCGTAGCGTAGCGCAGATTTGCAATCTGCCGTATCGCGGAATTGCATTCCGCAGGCGCCCGACAAGTTCCAGGGATCTGGAACTCGCCGGCGCGCTGCCGATTGCAAATCGGCGATACAGCAGAGTGCAACTCTGCGCTACGGCGCAAGGCACGCTAAACCCATACAAGGGAGAGGGCCGAGGCGAGGAACCGCCGCCCCAGATGAAGGATTCACCTTCATTTGCGTTCATTGGCCGTTCATTTGGCGTTCTTGGTTCCATCTAACCTCATCATCCATCGCTCCAATTGCCGCTTTACTTCCCGGGTTCCTGGCGCGCCGGTCAAATTCCTCCGCGCCAGCGCTTGATGGAGATCGAAGATTTTCAAGGCCTCGGTGTTCAGCTTTGGATCAACCGAACGCAACTTGGCCAGGGACAGTTCATCGAGCCGTTTGCCAGTTTGCTCGGCCAGTGCCACGAGTTTTCCGATATCATGGTGCGCCTCGCGAAACGACCGGCCCTTCCGCACCAGGTGATCTACCAGGTCGGTGGCCAGCAGGCCGGGATCGCTCGCGGCTCGCAGACAGTTTTCTCTTTCGACACTCGTGTGGCGCAGCATCCCTGCCATCAAGCGCGCGGTGGATCGCACCGTGTCCGCGGTGTCGAACACACGCTCTTTGTCTTCCTGGAGATCGCGATTGTAAGTCATGGGCAATCCCTTGAGGAGCGTGAGCAACGCCACCAGATTTCCAAAAACGCGGCCCGCTTTGCCGCGTGAGAGCTCCGCGATATCCGGGTTTTTCTTTTGCGGCATGAGCGACGAGCCGGTCGTGTAGGCGTCGCCAATCTTGATGAAGTTGAACTCCGCCGTAGCCCAGAGAATCAAATCTTCCGCCAACCGCGAGAGGTGAAGCGCGATCAAGGCCGCCGAAGCGCAGAATTCAATCGCAAAATCCCGATCACTCACGGCGTCCATCGAATTCTGGGTGAGCCGCGGACGGTTCCGGGAATCGACGAAGCCCAGCAGCGTCGCGACCATCTCGCGATCCAACGGCAACGTCGAGCCGGCGATCGCGCCGCTGCCCAGCGGGCAGATGTTGACGCGCTGAAAACATTCGGAGAGCCGCTGGTGATCGCGCTCGAACATCTCCACGTAAGCAAGCATGTGATGGGCGAAATAGACCGGCTGCGCGCGTTGCAAGTGGGTGTAGCCCGGCAAGACGACGCTCGCATTCCTGGCACCAAGTTCGACCAACGCCGTCTGCAAATCCTGGAGCTCGCGCGCCAGGGCGGCAAGCTGGTCCCGGAGCCAGAGCCGCATATCGAGCGCGACCTGGTCGTTGCGCGAACGGCCCGTGTGGAGCTTCGCGCCCGCCGCGACCCGCCGGGTCAACGCGGCTTCGATATTCATGTGCACGTCCTCCAGATCGGTTCTCCAGCGAAACGTGCCGGCGGCGATCTCTTGCCCGATCTGTTCGAGTCCTTGCACGATGGCGTTCCGTTCCGCCTTGGTGAGCAGGCCGATCTTTTGCAGCATGGTGGCGTGGGCCATCGAACCGAGGATGTCGTACCGCCAGAGCCGCCGGTCAAATGAAACGGACTCGGTAAATTGGGCCGCATCCGCTTCGGGACCGGCGCTAAAGCGTCCGCTTCGGGAAACAGGGGGACTCTTTCTCTTTCGCTTCACGAAGTGGGAATGTGGAACGCGGGGCAGGGAAAGTCACTCCGAAATCTGCGCTACACGGGACGAAGTCACTAGACGATTCGGCAAGCGCGTTCTTGCACCGCTTGGAGTCCCGAGCTTTCTACCACGGATTTCGCGGATTTCGCGGATGAAGAAGCGGCTCATCCGTATAACCCGCGCCACAATCCCACAGACTCTTGTTTTTCAAGCAAGACTTTCAGGCGCTAACTTTGGTTAGAAGCGGGCCCTTCACCGTGCGCTGGAATACCGTTCCATCCACAGGCGGTGCCGATGCCGCTCCCGGGCCAGAAGCTGCTCGACCCGTTCGGACTCGGTCGAATCAAACAAAACCGCCTGGGGCAAACTCTGGTTGCACACGCCACAAAGCTTGCTTCGGCGGCTATAGACGATGGACGCACAATGCGGACAGCGGACCGCGGCGGGCTTCGCGGCCAGTTCGCGGGTGTAGGCAGGCGGAGGGGAAAGCTGAGGTAACGAGGCTCTGAATCTGAATTACTTCGGATTCGGAAATGTGAGCCTCGTTACCTCGGCTGCTACACCGGCCGGATTCGGATCGCGACGGCGTAGAAGCCGGCGCCGCCGGTTCGATCCACGTAGAGATTTGCGAAGTCGTCGATGCCGGGGAAAACCGTCTGGCTTGCGGCGCCATCCGGCGTGAGCGCGAAGGGGACTTGCTTCCAGGGTTCAGAGAGCGACGCTCGAAAGAGCACTTCAAATTCGAGATTTGCGAAGGCCAGGAACTTCAATTGCAAACGCGGGGGCAAGGCCGCGCCCCCGTTCACGATTGAACCGGCGATTTCGTGCGGCCAATCGGGAATCTCGATCGCGAGCCGATTGGCTCCGTCGAAACTCGTTTTGTACGACTGCAACGGAAACGAAGCCGGGCCAGTGATCGCGCGGCCATCGATCGCGAACCGCGAACCGTGGCACGGGCAGGTGCTGGAGTTGGAAGCCCGGCTGAACACCGGCACGGCGCACCCCGCATGGGTGCACTCGGAATTGAGCGCGTAGAATTGCCCTCCCGGCGCGCGGTTGATCAGCATGGGATAAAACAAACCTGCCGGGACGTTCGCCGCCAGCCGGCTGGTGCCGATCCGCACCGAGCCGAAGTCATTTCGCAAGGCGGGGAAGTCGTCGATATTCAAACGCAGGATTCCGACAGTTGGCCGGGCCTGGGCGGACACCTCCGCGAGAACCGTCCCGAACCAATCGCCGTCCCGCAATCTGGAATACGCCGTCGTAAGCGCTAACACTTTGATGAATTCCCGGCGGTGGATTGGATCCTTACTCATATTCCAGTGAACAACTTCTTGGGTGCATGGAGATCCCCTTCCCACTCACCCAGCCCTCTCCCTTGGGGAGAGGGAGCATCGACCGCCGGATTTCGATGAGTCGAGCGCCCAGGGTTGCTCCCAGCGCGGGTGCCTTTTCCCCTCTCCCTGAGGGAGAGGGATAGGGTGAGGGGGAGGAGGACGTTCGAAATCCACGACGCAGCCGCTGAAAATAGCGAAGAACCTGTTTCCGGAGACGTCGAGCTTGCTCGACAGCGCCGAGCGCATTCAAAGCGGCGACTGCGCAGGCTCCGTCGCCGCAGTCCAAAACTACGGAGCCTCATGGGTGATCGGTTTAAACTCATCGGCGTGATACGAGCTGCGGACCATGGGGCCGCTGGCCACGTGCGAAAACCCCATTCGTTCCGCGATCGTTCGATACTCGTCGAACCGCGAGGGCGGGACGAATTCGACCACGGGCAAATGGCGCAGTGTTGGCTGCAAGTATTGGCCTAGCGTCAGCATGTCGCAACCGGCGCGGCGCAAATCCGCCAGCGCGGTGAGCAATTCTTCTTCGGTTTCCCCCAACCCCAGCATGAGTCCTGACTTGGTGTAGATCGAGTCGCGCCGCCAGGCCTTGACCTTCCGCAACACGCTTAGAGAGCGCTCATACGTCGCGCGAAATCGGACGTGGGGCGTCAGCCGCCGCACGGTTTCCAGGTTGTGGTTGAAAATATCCGGGCTCGCCGCCAGCACGGTCTCGATGGAGCAGTCGGAATCGAGAAAATCCGGCGCCAGCACTTCGATCCCAATGCCCGGCGAAGCCGCACGCACCGCTTCGATCGTCCGGCGAAAATGTTCGGCGCCGCCATCGGGCAAGTCGTCGCGGGCGACGGCGGTGATCACGACATGTTTCAGCCGCATGCGCCGGACGGCCTCGGCGACGCGCGCGGGTTCGTCGGTTTCGAGCGGCAACGGTTTGGCGGTCGTCACGGCGCAAAAGCCGCACGCCCGGGTGCAGCGATCTCCCGCGATCATGAAAGTGGCGGTGCCCCGGCCCCAGCATTCCCAATGGTTGGGGCATTTCGCGCTTTCGCAAACGGTGTGCAGCTTGAGATCAGCCAGCAGGCTGCGCGTCTGGGAAAATGTGTCGCTCGCCGGGAGGCGGATGCGCAGCCATTCGGGCATCCGAGGGCGGGCAGTTGGAATTGTCGTCACCACGGTATCTCAGATTTATTAACCGCAGATGGGCGCGGATAAACGCGGATTCATCCGCGTCAATCTGCGTTCATCTGCGGTTGACCCTACAAAGGCTCGGCGGGTTGTTCCAGCTTTTCCCAAAACGCCGCCAACTGGTCGGTGTCAAAGTCGGCCAGCACTTTGCCGTCCACGTCGATCACCGGGGCCAGGCCTTGTCCCGAGATTTGCATCATTTCCTGGCGCGCGTCGGGGTTGGCCGCGACGTCGAGCGTCTCGAATTCGAGGCCGCGTTCGTTGAGCCAGTCCGCCGCCTCGTGGCACCAGCCGCAGTAGGGACGGACGAATAATCGGATTCGCTTCGGTTTCATTTATTGAACTGCTTCCGTAATCACCGTGTCACTGTGCTCGTAAGCTGGCGCACAGCAACAGAGAAACCTTAATGGCTCGGAGCCGAGGTTCCAGATTTTATGTTTTTGGCCGGGCGGGATGGCGATGGCATCGCCGACCCCGACCGTTCGCGTCTCTCCCTCGATCCGCATCCGCCCCTGGCCGGAGGTAATGAAATAGATCTCCTCGGCTTTCACGTGGAAATGCTCCTGGGTGCTCGCGCCGGGGCCGAGCCGGGCTTCCGCGAGGCTTTGGTTGCGGATCGCGGAATTGCGATGAGCCAGCAATTCGCGAATTTCAGACCCGTCCTTCGTCGTGAAGGCCGGCACCTGGTCTAAGTTTTTGACATCCATAAACTGGTCAATCTGTTCAGCAGCTTCTGCGCGGGTTGACAAGGCAAATCGGTCTTCGAGGTTTGCCGCGATCTTCCGGAACGCCGAATGACGAATGTCGAAAGAATGTCGAAGCTCGAATGACCGATTGGCTTGCTTTGGTTGGGCATTCGGATTTCGGAATTCTTTCGTCATTGGGAATTGAACATTCATCATTGAGTTCTTTGGCCGAGCCTGGGGCCACTGAGGACAGCAAGGGTTCGCCAGGTTCGCCAAATGCCATTTGACGGACCGGACCTGTCCGGTAAATTCGCAGCATGGAACATTCACCCGGCTTTCTCAAATTGGTCAACGACTCCAAGAGCCGCGTCAAGGAAATCACCCTGGACCAGGCCCGCGAACAACTCGCGAAGAATCCGCAGGCCGTTTTGCTGGACGTGCGCGAGGATCATGAATGGCAAAAGGGCCACGCGGCGGAGGCGGTTCATCTCGGCAAAGGAATCCTGGAACGTGATCTTGAGAAAATGTTTCCCAATCCTGAGACCGAGATCATCATGTATTGTGGGGGCGGATTTCGTTCCGCTTTGACCGCAGACGCCGCGCAGAAAATGGGCTATCGCAACGTCTATTCGCTCATGGGCGGATACAAAGCGCTGGCCGGCGCCGGCTGGCCGATCAAGAGTTAGCGGGAAACAGTTGGAACCGGGGAGCACACGCGCCCTCGCGTGTTCCGACCGGCGCCCTCGCCGGTCGGAACGTCGGAGAAACCATCTCAGAAAGGATCGCTTTTCGGACGCAAGCCTGTGGTCGGCGAGGGCGCCCACCACAGCACGCGAGGGCGCGTGCGCTCCCCGGACAATCCAATACTCCCCGATCGGGTGTGCGCGGCATCCGCACTGCTGTATAGGAGGTGTGAAGAGAAAGTTTCTCAATTGGATCGACTGGTGGGTGGTTACCCTCAGTTTTGTCGGCTTTCTGCTCATGGAAAGCCTGGTGATCTACACACTCTACGTGAGTCTTGGCATACTTGATAAGAGATCACTTCCTCCTCCTCAAACACTGGTCCCGAATCACGCCTTACAAAATATCCCCTCGTCACTGCCGGAGGTTGATTAACCGTTTGACATTGGCCGCCGGATTATCCAGTGTTTCCATCGCTCGGTGCAGTATCGTGCATGATCCAATCACTACAAGAGTTAGCCCAGTACGTCCGGCAGACTGTTCCCGATCCCAAGGCGATCCTCAACCTGAAGATTAACGAGAAGACGGGCGCGGTCATGTTCATCTGGCATGGCGTCGAGTTTCTGGTGAAACCAACCATGCACGTCTTTGAAATGCGCGGGTACAATCTTTACATCACCGGCATCTCCACTCTGCTTCAGGTCGTCCTCATGCGGCGCAGCCAAAACGAAAAGGTTTTCGAGACGGCGCTGCAGACCATCCAGGAAGCGGAAGAGCTCATTCGGGTCAAGAACCAGACGCAGCAAGGCGTTCAGTTGCTAGCCAACGTGCGCGAGACCCTCGGAAGACTCGTCGGCCGATCCTGACCGGGAACGGTTCAGGGAGGATTGTTTACTGCGGCAGAAAGCCGAAGGTTGAAATTGCAGTTTTGCTCGCCAAACACACCAAATCGCCGCGTCATCGACAAAGGAGCCGACCCTCCGGGGCGGGGCGGCGCCTGGCCGGCTGCGGCGTTGCTCGTCGGTCACAGCCCAAAAACGGGGATGCTCCCTCCTCGCGCCTTGCATCCGGCCAGGCGGCGCTCCCGCCAAAACCGGAAGTTATTTTTGCACAGACCCTTAGGGGTCCATTTCATAAATACGCTCACGTTCGCGGCAAGGGATTTTTCGGCCAGACGAGGCGCGAGCGACGAGCATATCCCGAAGTGGATCTGTAAGGAGCAAGCAACGAAGTCTGGCGAAAAAGAACTGCCGCCCTTCGGGTTGCGCCGAATTTTGCCTGGGGCTGCGTTGCTCCTCGGTCACAGCCCCACTGGCGGGGGATGCTCGCTCGTCGCGCCTTGCCCCAGGCCAAATTGGGCGCAACGAACGTGAGCGTATTTACGAAACGGACCCCTTAGTGTGTTTGGTGGGCAAAACTGCAAAACTTGAATTCTCGTTTGGCAGCGACGCTGTCCTCGATTAGGGTCGAACTATGACGACTCGCCTGGCGAAATGGCCTCAGCTCGCAAGAGTTTCCCTGATCGCCCCTGTGACTCTCTTCATCGCTGCCGTGACGATGTGCCTTGCCGCCGAACCGCGTGAGGCCACGCGCCTCAACGTTTCGTCCGAAAACCTTTCCCTCCGCAACGAAGTCGAACGGGCCATCGCGAAGGGCTTGACCTGGCTGGAGAAGCACCAAGACCCGAAAGGATTCTGGACGACGGGCGACAACCCGGCGGTGACCGCCCTGGCGCTCGTGGCTTTCCAGGGCCGCCCCGGACGCGACGCGAATGCCGCGCTGCCCGAAGCGGTGAAGAAGGGTTATGACTACCTCTTGGACTGCATCCAACCCGACGGCGGCATCTATCGCAAAGACATGCCGAATTACAACACGGCCGTTTCGATGATGGCCTTGCTCGCGGCCAGTCGCGCCGAGTACAAACCGATTCTCGTCAAGGCGCGCCAGTTCATCATTGGACTGCAGTCGGACTTCGGCGAGCCGGGCAAGGCCGATGACCTCTTTGACGGCGGGATCGGGTACGGGAACCGCTACAAGCACTCCGACATGTCGAATACCTTGCTGGCGTTGGAGGCGCTTTATTACAGCAAGCCGTTGGTCGAGGATGAGACGCTGGTCGGCGCGCGCGATCTGAATTGGGCGGCGGCCATTCAATTCATCCAGAATTGCCAGAATCTTCCCGAACACAACCAACAGAAATGGGTCGCGGACGATCCGCAGAACAAAGGCGGTTTCGTGTATTACCCCGGAAACAGCATGGCCGGGGAAACCAATCTCTCCTCGGGCCGGGTTGCGCTCCGGTCCTACGGGAGCATCAGCTACGCGGGCTTGATGAGTTACATTTACGCCGGACTGAAACCGGAGGATCCGCGCGTGAAAGCGGTCTTCGACTGGCTGCGGAGCAATTACACGTTGGACGAAAACCCCGGCATGGGACCGCAAGGCCTGTTCTTCTATTTTCACACGATGGCCAAAGCGCTCACGCTCGCGGATGTGGACCAACTCGACAACGCTGACGGCAAGCGGATCCATTGGCGAAAGGAGCTCGCGTTGCGGCTGATCAACCTGCAGAAGGCCGATGGCTCGTGGGCCAACGACAACGGTCGCTGGTGGGAAAAGGAACCGGCGCTCGTGACCGCTTACGCCGTCATTTCCCTGGAGCTGATCCAGCGCCGGCTTTAGGGTCTGTGCAAAAATAAATTCCGGTTTTGCTGGAGGCGATTTCGCTTTCTGGCGAGGCACGACGAAGGAGCATAGCCAGGGCTCTGCGACTGAGGAGAAACGAAGCCAGAAAGCGAAATCGCCCCAGCCCTCCGGGG
>Ga0194132_10005432_pt1 | contig 20644 bp, 18 predicted proteins | sample TA2KigOf80mmetaG_FD_148612 | JGI IMG/M metagenome (GOLD analysis project Ga0194132, IMG submission 148612) | Freshwater microbial communities from Lake Tanganyika, Tanzania - TA2015054 Kigoma Offshore 80m | ecosystem: Environmental > Aquatic > Freshwater > Lake | place: Tanzania: Lake... | reverse complement strand
CCGGCCGCAAAGTAAACTCGAAACTGCCTATTACAAAGCTGATGCTTCCATCCGCAACATCATTGAACTTCTGGAGGCCGCCTGAACTTTGTTGAACTGTTTTTGTTGATGATTAAAGAGGTAAGAATCTAATGCCCGGTTCAAGGGAGCATCCGTGGGGCCTATTTGACTGTACGCCCCCTGCTGCCCAGCTCGCCGATTAGTCTCTCACTTCTAAGGTTTTGGCCCGGCCCGTCCCCAACCGATAGGCAGCAGAAAGCTGCCCGGGGTGTGACTCGTTCGCGACGCCCCCGACCAGAAGCCCGTCAGAGTGTGAGCCCTCTCTGACGGTCGGCTGCTGAAGAGCGCAGTCTAAATGGAATCAACAACTCGTTCGTCAGCGAGGGCGCCATCTGGATCCAATGACCAGGGGACTTTGGCTGGGCTCTTCGCTCCTGGCGGACTTCGCGGGCTTCGCAATATCGGAAATATGATATCGTTTTAAGCGTGGATCGCACGGATCCAAAACGAAGGAGGACTTGTCGATGGGTGTCGATTTCAGCCGGAGATCAGCATTACGCGAGCAATACGAAGAAGAGGGCTACGTCATCATTAAAAACTTCTTTGGCTCGCAGTTGATTCTCGACGTTCGCGCTGAGCTGGCCAAACTCGTCGATCAGCAGGCCGACAGCCTGCTCGCCAGCGGCAAGATCACCAACGCACTCCCGAATGAGCCGTTTGAGACTCGACTTTACCGTCTTTACGAGAACTGCTTGGATTCGGCGCCCATCGTCTTCAGGCGCGAATTGCACTTGCCATCCCTGTTTGGATATTTCTTCAATTCCGACTTGCTTGACATCGTCGAGGCGATTCTCGGTCCGGAAATCCGTCTGTATCCTAACTACTCGGTTCGTCCGAAAATGCCCGAGTGGGAAGGCACTCTGGTCTGGTGGCATCAAGACGGAGGCTACACCAGGTATTGGGACCATTCGGACGAGCCGGTGGAAACACCAGACGTAGAGAACCTACGAATGCTCAACCTCTGGTCTCCGCTGGTCCCGGCGCGTGAAGAGAACGGCTGCATGCAATTTGTGCCGGGCACCCATCGCCTGGGCGTTGTGGCTCACGTCAAACGCAAGTACTATCTCGAGATTGTCGATCCTAAATTCACTCCCCTATTCGAGCAGGCGGTTTCGATTGAACTGGATCCCGGCGACATGGTGCTGTTCAGCAACCTGCTTTTCCACCAGGGTCTCCCGAACCGCACGAAGGCAATCCGGTGGAATATCGACTGGCGATATCAGGATGCAACGCAGTCGACACTCAGACGCGATCAAGGGCACTTGGCCCGCAGCGCCAGCCGGCCGGCAGACGTGGTGAGGAGCGCCGAGCAGTGGAGCAAGCATTCTTTCGGTTGAGATCGTCAGCTGAAATCTTGTCGATTGGAAACCGATCCCGGATTGCCAGACGGCCGCGCCCACGCGGCTCGCGGGCTCAGCTTTGTCACCAAGCGTACACCCCATTCCAACTAAGCCAGAGGAGGTCAAGATGAGAGATTGGTTTCGTTTCCTGAACAGACGGCAGTTTCTGGGCAAGACGGCTGTTGTCTCCGCTGTGGCGCATCTCCTTCCCGGCGCGCGCCCAGCCTCGGGCCTCCGCGCAGCGGCAGGCTTTCCTCAAAACCACATCTACGCGAAGCTTGGCGTGCGTCCCGTAATCAACGGCCTGGCCACAGCCACACGTGTTGGAGGCAGCCTCATGCCGCCCGAGGTCGTCGCGGCAATGGAAGAGGCAGGCAAATACTTCGTTTCGCTACCCGAACTACACGAGAAGGCTGGACGGCGTCTGGCCCAACTGATCGGCGTTGAGGCTGCGTTAGTAACTACCGGAGCTGCCGGATCGATGACCTTGGGCACAGCAGCTTGCGTGACCGGGGCCGATCCCCAAAAAATCAGCCGTCTTCCAGACACGTCGGGTATGAAGAACGAGATCATCATGCAGAAAAGCCACCGCAGCGGCTACGAGCAACAAATGCTGCTTGTGGGCACGAAGATCATTGAGATCGAAACGCGCGAACAGTTGGAGTCAGCTATCACGCCACGAACGGCCATGCTCTTTTTCTTGAACATTGGCGATCCCAACGGCCAAATCAAACGCGCGGAGTGGGTCGCCATTGGAAAGAAGCACGCGATCCCTACGTTCAACGACGCGGCAGCGGATCTTCCGCCCAAGAGCCGTCTGTCCGAATACGTCAAGATGGGATTCGATCTCGTTGGCTTCAGCGGGGGCAAAGGGCTGCATGGCCCGCAGTGCTCTGGCTTGTTGCTAGGGCGCAAGGACCTCGTCGATGCCGCTCGCATCAACGCCAGCCCGTGGGGCGGAACCATCGGCCGTGGCATGAAGGTGGGCAAAGAAGAAATCATGGGACTGCTGGCCGCGGTCGAGCGCTACCTCAAGATCGATCACGAAGCCGAGCGCCGTGAGTTGGAAGGTCGCATCCGCGAGATCACTCAAGTGCTCTCCAGCATCAAGGGCCTCAAAACGGAGATCTATGTTCCCGAAATCGCCAACCACGTCCCACACCTTGCGATCGAATGGAACCGCACCCAGCTCAAGATGACGTCACAAGACGTCTCAGAACAGTTGCTCAAAGGGGAGCCATCGATCGAATTGGCGGGACGAAACTGGGGACGGCACAAGCCCAAGAACGCCGAGCCCGAAAATCCTGAACTCCAGGGATTGACCGTTTGCGTCTGGACGCTTCGTCCGGGCGAGCCGAAGATTGTGGCGCGCCGCCTGCACGAAATCCTGGCGCCAAAGCCTGGCAGGACATAACAGAATGCCTGTCGCTCCCGCGAAAGGTCGTCACCCCGGCGGATAGCAAGCCGGGGCGGGAGCTCAGGGATGGTTGGATTGGGTGGTACGCCGATGGAAAAGCCTGGATTCGCGCTTCCGCGGGAATGAATGAGGAGCAATTCACGCTTGAGCGGGAGTGACGCTTGTTGGAAGCCCGTGCAGGTGAAGCACTGAGGTGCTTCACTACAAACGGAGGCCATCGGTACGTTCGTAGTACCGCACGCAGTGCGGCCCGGCACCAGCTTGCTGTGGCCCGCCAAGCGGAACATCGGCCCACAGCCCCGGTAGTCGCGAGATTTGAAATGCACAAACTGCAGGGTGAAGCACTGAGGTGCTTCACTACAAACGGCTCAGCCCACTGCTCAGCGCCAACTGGGTCAGCTACCCGTAGGATAGGTGACCCAAACCGGTGAGCCCCAGGCCATTTCGCCGTCGGCCTGAATCACGCGCACGTAGTAATAGCTTTCGCCCGAACTCACCTTAGAGTCCGTGAACGTGAACTCGGTTTCCGCTTGGTCGGGCTGAATCGTGTAAACGAACTCTCGATTTTTGATGACATCGATCTGGCGGATCTTCCCGGTGCCCAGGATCTTGGCTTTAATTGTCACAGGCGTCCGGCTCACGAACGCTTCTCCCATCAAGTATTCTCCGTTCGACCCAACAAACCGAATATCCAGAATCATATTGTCGGTCGCCGCATAGGCCCTGCGATTTCGGACTGCCTCCAACAGGTCTGGAAGGGCCAGTTGCCGGGCGATGAGGCAGGCGTAGCTAATGTGTGCAGACACGTGATCGGATGACGCGATGAATCCCAGCTTGTATCCTTTGTCGAGAGCGCTCCACACAAATCCTTGACGCCGGAAAGAAGCGCTCGCTTCCGACGATGACGCCCGAGGGACCGGCTTCGACGCGTCCTCCGGGCTTGCCCAAAGCTTCTTCGGTCGTGGCGCGCCAGGATATTCGTAGCTATCCCTCATTCCTTGATAAAGCTCCACCAGCGTTTCAACGATGGGATCGCTCTCACGCCAATCGGTCCCGCTGGTTCTGCCCGGTGTATGAGGAATAGAAAATCCGTTGGCTCGCCGCAAGTAGGCGAACAAAACCCCTGTTCCCTGCCAGCCTGCCTGTTCGGCGGCGAGGATTGGCGTCACCTCGTTGCCCCGCTGAGCAAAGAAAACGTTGCGGTGCCCATTGGGATACTCCACCGAGCGTTCGTAGCCGTAGAACGCCGCGAAATAGCCTGGAAGTTGGAACAGGTCGGCAACCTTCTGGCTTCGCCACCACGAATAGGTGTCGATGACCGCATCGGTGTGGTCGCTGACACCCACAAAGTCGAGCGCTGCCGCGTCTCGCGCGTAGCGGTAGGCATCGAGTAATGAGCCGTCGTTGTCGCCGTCCACAGAGCTGTCGGTGTGGCGATGGAGGTCGCCCCTGAAGATCGAATAGGATTTGCCTTGGTGCAGCAGCCGGTAAGACCGGATGCGACGTACGTCTTCGTCCTCCTCAGGATCAAAGGGCTCCACCGGCGTACGTTCCACGGCCTGGCTTGTCATCGCCAACTCCGCCGGAGCGCCAGCAGGCTCCAGCCGTGCCAGCTGAATCTGCAGCTGCGCAGGAAGATAAGATCGGGTGTTCCTTCCATCAGTCACCCAGCTGGCCCACAGGTTCCCAGCGGCGTCGACTGCCGTTGCCGGCATCATGTCATTTCGGCCCATGCTGTGTGGCATGAGCATGGGCGAAGTCCATTGGTGGCCGTCGTAGCGCGTCGCGTAGATCTCCCACAGCGCAAGGTCGATGGGGCCTTCCAGGGGTGTATCCGGCTGGCGCATGAGCATGCGCCTGACAAAGAGCCACGGGTTCCCGCTGCGGTCGACCTGCAGGTGTGGCAACTCCCAGAATTCACCTGGCTTCAGCGCTTGAGAAAGGTCCCCCGCAGTCGCCAGCGTCTGCTGCCCATCCACGCAGACGACCCGTACCTGTCGCGATTCGTGAAGCAGCGTGCCTTTCCGGGTGACCAGAAAACCGGTGTCCTTGCCCCAGTGAGCGTCGGACTCGTCCCAAGCCACCCAAACTCGGCCACGCCCGTCAATGGCGGCGCTTGGATGCGCTTCGAACCGGGCGGTACCGGCTATCGTTTGAACATCGCCCCAGCGTCCTCCTCCGAAGCGCCGCAGGTAGACGTCGTAGTTACCTTGCGCGTATCCGTCCCAAACCACGGCCAATGCCCGATCAGGCCCGGCGGCAACCGAAGGCCACCAGTTATTGCCCTTAGCTGCCGGCCCTTGACTGATCTGCTGTGAAGCCGACCACTGTTTTCCATCGTAGTGCTTCGCGGCAATCTGGCTGTGCCCATCGCGCACGGTTTGCCAGACCAGCCAGAGCCTGCCTTGCGAGTCTCGGATGATCTTGTGGTAGACGTCGGGACCCGGTGCATCAGTCAATCGCTGCAACTTCGACCAATGCGCTCCGTCGAAGTGCCGGCCATAGAGATCCCAGTTGCCTGCCGACTGAGCAGACCAAATGCACCAGAGAGACCCCGAAGAATCCTCGCCAAGGGCGACGCGAAAGGCGTCTACTGCTTCGGCCAGGCGCGAAACAGGCTTCCAGACGCCTGCAGATGAGCGCTGCTTCACACAGACCGAATCCGATTTGCCATCGAACTCCTGCCAGGCCACCCACAGCGCGTCATCCTTGCTCGCCAGAATCGCCGGGAAATCCGGCTGCCCTGGGCGCTCTGATGCTGGCGCCATCGTCGCCGGAACCCGTTCGACGCGAACACCGCCATTCAAGAACTCAGCCGCCTCGAAACTCTCAACTGCCGCGGGGTTGACGGCAAATCGTCCCTGAGCTGTCCTGATCTGGATCGGCAGTCGCCGCTCGTTTCTCAGTACCCGCACGAAAAGGCTCGGGCTCTGCAATACCGGACTCGGTGGCTCTGCGACCGAATGCCATTCCGTAGTCGGGCCATGAAGCGATGCCCATCGCGTGCTACAAACCCAGGCAGTTGGCCCAGTAACAAGGTCGTTGGGAAACCGCGGTTCGCTCTGGACCTTCAGCTCGGGACCCGAACGGCTAAAGATGGACTCCTTGTAGTTGTGCACTCGAAAGCGGTCTTCGCGGATTTCCAGCAGCTGCCCGGACTCGGGCAGCAGCTCGCCATCCCAGGATTTTAGCTCCAGATCCGTCAAGCCAAAAGTGACACGCAGGCAAAGCTCCGGAAAGGACTGTCCCCAGTCTGTGCGGTCAGGCTTCTGAGATCCAGCTGTGGGTTGCAGATCACGAGCGACCAAAGCAGCCGCCACGACAAGCATCCAACCCACGATTAACTGTTTCCTGGAGAAGCTCATAACCTGGACCTCCCTAGTAGCTCCCTAGTAGCTCCCTAGTAGCCCCCTAGTAGCCGCCTTCTCTTCTCCCCGGTAGTGGGAGACACAAGCAAGTGGCAATCGCACTCATCACGAAGGCCACCGCTAGACTCCACAGCAGGCCCGACGCATCCGCGACAGCGCCCAGAAAGGCCGGAGCTAAAGCAGCTGGCGCCATCAGCAGCGTGATGAACGACATGTTCCGCTTCACTAGATGGGCCGGAGACGCCGCCATGCCGTAATTGAAGTAGTAGACCGAGGCGAGTTCGGCCGCTCCAAGCACGAGGAAAGTGGAGAGATACATCGGTCCCCGCAGGAACAACGGCGCGCCCAGAGCCACACAAGTCAAGAGCGATGCAGCCAGCGCCGCCGCGCGCATGCCTTTGCGGCCCATGACGAGTCCCAATCCAAAGCCTCCTAAGATCTTTCCCAAAAAACGCAGAGCATTCATATACCCGGCCACTTCCTGAGGCTCTTTGCCCATGGTTTCCTTGGCGAGCAGGTTCACGTTGCCGATTGCCGAGAACGCCGCCACAAGCAGCAGGTGCGACGCCACCAAAAGAAGGAAGTGGCGTTCGCGCAGGAACCTCCAGACGCCGCCGAACAGAAACTGCGCGAGCGGCTCTCGGGCCTCAGTGCTCGAAACGACAGGAACTCGAAAGCGGAGCGCGGCAATTGCGATCGTTGCCATCGAGGGCACGACCGTCGCAAACACAATCGCGTAGTTCCATGGGAAGTTCAGCCCGAAGTTGCTGGAGCCCAGAATCCACTGGGAAAACAGAGAACCGACCAGAGCGAATGCAGGGCCGATGGTGTACGTCAGACCTACCACGACCGATCGCCGTGCCGGCGCAACACCGCGTGCAAAGATCTCGCAGACAAAAACCCAACCAACGTTGGCCGCTCCACCAGCGACGCCACCATGAATCACGACCGCCGCGATCTGAATGCCGGGGCCAACCGGCAAGAGCAAAGCCGCAATCACGGCCAGCGAAGCTGGAATCAAGATCCCATAGCTGGCAGCGACGACCAGCCTCAACTTGTCGGCGTGCGGAATCAGCCAGGCTACGATGGCCGCAGCAAGGGCTGTCAGGATGCGAGCCGAGGTCGGGAGATTCGCGACCGTGCGAGACGCGCCCAGTTGGTGGCATAGCGAAGTATGCACCACGTCGACGTACAGCACAGGCGCGCAAAGAAAAACACCCCACTGCGTCGCCGCGTACAGCCAGCCATTGAGCGTTTGATCTCGCTCTAAGGGGTACTCAGGACTCACCGCTGAAAAGTTAGGGCAGAAATGACTGCAGTTGACTTAGCTCACGCGCTACCGTGAGGTTGTTGACCGATCGGGCACGCCCCCGGGCGAGAACTCATCGGAGCAAGCTATTACCAAACTCGACACGGGGCATTTCGCCTTCAGTGATTCGCGACGACTCCGATTTTTCCCGCCGCACCTGGCACGTCGTGCCAGCTATCAGGCACCAAAGTCCCCTTGGGTCCTCAGCGAAAATTCGCGCCGAAGAACAACACCGTCTCAAACGGATCGCAGCCTAGCAACTTCTGGGCTTGCCAGCAACGGTGTCTCACACAGCAAACACGAAATGAGCCCGGCGAAGCACGAGATTGGAGAAGAGTGCACTCGGTGGGCTGCCGGCCAGTGGGTCAGTTTGCAAGAGTGGCATGGGCTTTTGCCCATGTCGGCTTCGAAATGTAGAAACTCCAGGCACGGGCGTCTCGCCGTGAGTCATGCGCAAGATGCGCGGGCCACAGTCGAATTGACCCACTACCGGCCTACTGGCAAAGTGAGCCGTCATGGCGGCGGCTGTTGTATAATCCGGCCGTGTCAAACCGTTGCTGCTGCGACGGCCAGCGCCTGGTAGGCCTGCACCGGCTCCGTTCACCAACGCTCCTGCCCGGAATTGAGAAGAGAGTTTGGATCCAAAGAAAAGGAGATCTTCGTGGAGAAACTCGAGACGCACCTAACCAACTTTGCCCGGGATGGCTATGCGGTCATCCGAAACTTCCTTTCAACGGAAGAGGTCGTCGAGCTGGAGCAGAACCTGCTCCGCTACGTCGACCAGATCGTTCCTGGACTTCCCCCGACGGACGCGTTTTACGAGGTTAAGGGCAATTCTGCCACCCTGAAGCAGATGCAGTTCATGGAAAAGAACGATTCGTTTTTCGCCGAGTTTCAGCAGCGAAAGCGCCATCGGGAATTAGCAGAAGCACTGCTCGGCATGTCCGTCGTTACCAAGGGCGTGGAGTTTTTCAACAAGCCCGCTGGCATTGGGAAGCAAACGCCACCGCACCAGGATGGTTACTACTTCACGCTGCGCCCCAGCGAAGCCTTGACCTTGTGGTTCCCACTAGACGTTGTGAATGAGGAAAACGGGTGCATCCGCTATCTGCCAGGCTCGCACAAAAAGGGAATGCGGCCGCACAATGTGTCCAATGTTCTAGGGTTCTCTCAAGGCATCTCTGATTGGGGTCCTGCGGACCAGGCCATCGAAGTCAAGGCCACGGCTAACCCAGGTGATTTGCTGGTCCACCACTGCGACACGGTCCATCGCGCCGATGCCAACCCGAGTTTGCGTTCTCGTCGCGCAGTAGCCATCGTTTACTATGCGGCCCACGCAGTGCCCGACCTTGAGGCGAAAGCCCGCTATACGGAGTCTTCCAAGAAACAGCGCCAGCAGCTCCAGGGAGTTGAAGCGTAGTGCCGTTGCACCTCCTCATGGGCGTCATGTCGGCGCAGTTGGTCTCAACGCAGATGTTGCTTGTGTGTCCTACCTTAGGAGCAAGCCATGTCAGAGTTTGAACCCTTGGTCTACATTCGGGGTCAAATGGTTCCGGCTTCACAAGCCAAGCTCTCGATCTACGATCAAGGTATCGTGTTGGGAGCAACAGTAACCGATTTGGCGCGGACCTATCGGCATCGGCCTTTCCGGCTCGACGACCACCTGGTTCGCTTCTACGAGTCCTGCAAGTACACGCGTTTGATGCCTGCGATCTCGCTGGCAGAGACCCGCGACGTGTCGCTCGAGCTGATTCGCCATAACGCACAGGAGCTGCGTCCGGAAGAAGACCTCGCCATCATCTGGTTCATCACGCCGGGCGAGAACCTGGTATATGCAGGCGCGGCCGCACGCACAGCAAACCAGCAACCGACTTTCTGTATTCATACGTTTCCTTTGCCCTTCTCCACCTGGTTGCGCTTCTTTCGCGAAGGCGCACACGTGGTGACTCCTTCGATTCGCCATGTCCCTCCTCAGTGCACCGACCCAAAGATCAAGTGCCGCAGCCGGATGCACTGGTGGCTCGCAGATCAGGAAGTTCGCCTGGTCGATCCCCTGGCCGTCACACTCCTGCTCGACCTGGACGGCAATGTGACCGAGACCGGTGGATCGAACTTTCTTATCGTGAAGGCCGGCACCGTAATCTCACCTACGGCCCGGAACATTCTGCGCGGGATCAGCCGCCAGAATGTGATCGAGTTGTGCGCAACGCTTCAGATTCCTTTCGTCGAACGGGACATACAAGTCCACGACGTCATCAATGCCGACGAAGCGTGGCTCACGACATCGCCTTACGCGATCGCCCCGGTAACCAAAATCAATGGCGTCGGAATTGCCGATGGCAAACCAGGCCCGATGTTCCGGCGAATCGCCGCCGCCTGGAGCGAGCAAGTCGGGATCGACATTCTCGAACAGATTCTCTCGAGCAGCCGGTAAGGACGTTGGGGCTTCACTTCTCCCGGGGCGGGGGAGTTAGGGCTCCACCGCTGCTCTCTCCCATGAACCTGTGAAGGGCAGAAGCGAAAAGGCCTTCCTTTTCGCGACATCAGTCTACCCGCCACTCCGCAACAGCGGATAAGGAGCGCGAATGCTGGGTCTAACACCTCTTGATGTGCTCGTCCTGCTTAGCTATTTCCTGGTCGTCGTGGGAATCGGCTGGGCATCTGCGCATCTGGTGAAAACCAACGAGGATTTCTTGATGGGCGGGCGCCGCTTCGGAAAACTGCTGACGGCGTTCTTTGCTTTCGGCGCCGGCACCCACGCCGACAACGCAGTGGGAGTGGCGTCAAAGTCCTATAGCGTCGGCCTGTCGGGCATCTGGTATCAGTGGGTCATGTTGTTTACGCTGCCCATCTACTGGCTGCTTGCACCCATCTTTCGCCGCGCCAGAGTCCAGACGACGGCCGACTTCTTCGAGCTGCGCTACGGAACGAACTTCATGCTGCTTTATACCGTCTTTGGGATGGCGGTCTGTATCATTTTCACGGCGGTCATGCTATTCGGGTCGGCACAGCTCATCGAATCGTTGACGGGTGGCGCCATTCCGGCCTGGAGCGCCGTATTTCTGATCGCAGCGGTATCCTTCCTCTACGGGATCATGGGAGGACTCATCGCTGCTGTTTGGAACGATTTCTTCCAAGGGCTCCTCACGATCGTCATGTCGCTGCTCATTCTGCCGTTCTTCTGGATCAAGATCGGGGGGCTCAATGGATTTCAGGCAGCCTTGCCCGATCCCGAGAAGGCGCTCCGCCTTGTCATGGATGAGGAGATCACGATCTACTGGATTGTGATGATGTCGATCAATTCGTTGCTCAGCATGGTGGTTCAGCCTCACATCATGACCAACGTCGGGTCAGCCAAAACCGAGACGGACAGCCGCGTCGGCTTCATCGGAGGACTTTTGATGAAGCGCTTGATTACGGTTCCTTGGGCGTTGACTGGCGTCATGGCCATCGCGCTCTACGGGCCAGGGACCATCAAAGCCGACCATGCCTTCGGACTCATGGCCCGCGACCTTTTGCCTGCAGGGTTCGCAGGTCTGATGGTCGCCTGCATCATGGCCTCGGTGATGGACAACGTGGCCGTGTTCATGATCTGCTTCGCCGGCTTCTGGACAAACAGCATTCACAAGCGCTTCCTGCGACCTGCACTCGAAGAGCGAGAGACGCTCCGCATCAATCGTATCTCGTCCCTGGCGTTCGGCGCCTGCTCGGTTGGATTGGCGTTTGCGTTCGGCGACATGCCCAGCGCCATGCGCTTCACCTTCAACACCGTGCCGCTGATGGGTATCGCCTTTTTCTTGGGACTTTACTGGCGCCGTGGCAATCGCTACGGAGCGTTCGCCAGTTTCTTTGCTGCGTTGGCCGCCATGCTGGTGGCGCAAGGTGTGTTCCGCTGGACTGGCGATGCGGGATTGCCGCTGACCATCACCTTCTTTCTGACTGCTGGATGTATCAGCGGTGTTCTGGTGAGCTGCCTGACTCCGCCGGAACCTGCTGAGCGACTCAACCAATTCTTCCTGCGAATCAACACACCCATTGGCCAGGAAGCAAGACTCCTGGAACCCGCTTTGATCGGCGCGCCAGCTTCGGGCAACCAGGCGCTGGCGAGCGAACGAAATCTTTCGGTTGCCGTCCTGGATGCAGAAACGACGGTCGGCGGTAGCCAACGCAAACTACTCCCTTTCAAAGACTGGGAGATCCCCGTTCCAAGCCGGGAAGCGTGGATCGGCAGCCTGGTTTGCGCGGGGATTGTGCTGCTGTTGCTCGCAGGAGTGCTGGTTCTGGCGTCCTGGCTGGCGCCGGGATAGGCGCCCACCTGCTATTGCGTTGGTGAGCTGGCCCAAAAGAATCGCTGAAGATCCTTTGGAGACCGCCATCACTTCTCTCCGACAGGCTCCTTCAAACCAACAACCTGTGCCTCGTGACTCCCTGCATTTGCCGCTGTGCGTCCCATTCTGGTAGCCCGGTCAGGTCATGCATGTCTCGCTTCGGCTACTCTCTTATGGGGGCTTTCGAGCGCGCAGACCGGATTGTAGCGTTGCTTACCTTTTTTGATCCAATTGTACATCTTCTCCACTGACTTACGTTCTTGTTCTTGGTATCCTTAATCGGTATCATCCAACCGTAGGAGGTTTTATGGATAAGTCGGTCGTTACGGTGAAAGGCCAACTAGTCATCCCCTCCAAGCTACGACGTAAGTTTGGCATCAAAAAAGGAACGCAGGTCTACCTTTACGAGCGGGACGGCGAGATAGTGATCAGACCCGTTACAGACGAATATCTCCGAAGTTTGGCAGGGATAACCGGGACGAAGGGCAAACTACTGAAAGCCTTGATGGAAGAAAAGGCAAAGGAGCGAGAGCTGTGAGCGCTACCGTCAGGGTTCTGGACGCCTACAGCCTCATAGCCTATTTCGAAGGCGAAGCTGGTAAAGATAAGATGTTTGAGATTTTTCGCGCCGCTAGAGACTCGGGACAGCATCTGCTCCTGTCCGTGGTGAATTGGGGAGAGATCTTTTACATCACCCTGAGAGAAGCAGGCCGCGAAAGAGCAGAACGCGTAGCTCATCTGATTTCAACCCTGCCTATTGAGATCATTTCCGTAGATTTGGATCTGACCAAGCAGGCCGCTGAGTTCAAAGCCATCAAAAGAATGTCTTACGGGGATTGCTTTGCGGCGGCCTTAGCAAAACTACGCAGGGCTGAGCTGGTTACAGGAGATAAGGAGTTCAGGGAACTTGAGGGAGAGGTAAGAATTGCGTGGCTATGAATCATGGGAAGCTCCGGCAGCTCCGTCGGGGAAGATTGAATGTCAAGAGCAAGGTTGGTACTGCCTTTGGACCGCGGGTCGTCGAAGGAAGGAGCTCTGGTTAGGAAACGCTTTCATTAACACGTTCTTTCCGAATACGCCACCTGCGAATCTGCACGAAACCTAACAGAGCAAAGTCGCCTGAGCTGGGTGTTGGAACCTTCGTGCCCGCTCGTGCGGGAACCTCGATTCGCAAAAACGGCAGGACGCTAAGACTGGCATTTCAACGTTCAAGGCGTGCGATACCGCCCCAACACTGCCCGCCCGGGGAACACGCCGGGAACGGTGGCGCCATCGCTGACAACAATCGTCCCCGCGACGATGACGTGCTGAATTCCTTCGGAAAAACTCAAGCTCCGCTCAAAGGTCGCCGTGTCAGCCACACGGGCAGGGTCGAATATCGTCAGGTCGGCATCGGCTCCTTCCTGCACGCGGCCTTTCTTGCGCATCGCGGGTGAAACCTGGTCGAGCCGCTGCGCCGGCAGCAGTGTCATCCGGCGCAGTGCGTCCATCAGACTGAGCGTCTTGCGCTCCCGCACATAGCGCCCCAGCACACGGCAGAAAGTGCCCGCTGAGCGCGGGTGTGCACCGGGCGCATAGGGCATGCCGTCCGACGCGATCATCACGAAGGGCGAACGCAAGGCCGATTCGATCCACTCCTCCTTCATCATGTGCAGGATCACCACGCCGCCCTGTTTGCGGTATTTGGCGAACGTCTCGGCCGTGAGCCTTTCGCGCGTGTCTTGCCACTGCAAATCGCCATAGTCGATTCCCAACTTCTCCTGCCAGCCTGGATCGAAGAGCGTTGATTGAATGCCCGTGGAGGCAGCCGTGTAAGGATAGACTTCTGCCGAAACGTCGAGGCCGCGTTGCTGCGCACCGCGTATCATTTCCAGCGTGACACCGATGTGGCCCAGGCTCGAGCTGTTGATGTGGACAATGTGAAGCGATGCCCCTGTGGCAGCCGCGTTGGCGATGACCTCCTGCATGGCGTCGACGGCCATCGAGCGCACATGGGTGAATACTGGGACAGTTTTTCGGGCCGCGTGCTGAAATACTCGGAAGACCTCGTCTGCTTGGGCTCCTGGATAGTACTGAAGTCCCATGCCGATGCCGAGGGCTCCTTCATTCAAGCCTCGGTCCAGAAGTTCGCGCAATAAAGGAAGCCGCGCAACGTCCAATGGCTTCGAGAACCCGGCTATCCGCGCAGTGCCCGGGAGCGGGAGAATCGCTTCCAGGGTCTCCAGGCCCAAGGTGCGCTCCGTCTCAAAAGCAGCCTGCTTCGCTAAATCGGGCATGGCGAGGGTGCGGACGTGGCCGTGCGCCACGGTAGCGCCGTAGTGCACCAGAGACTTCCCTGCCCGCGACTCAAGCCAACGTCCGATCAGCGGATAACCCCATTCCAACTCCAGTGCCGTGGTCACGCCATCGTGCGCCTGAAACTCGCTGGACCGAGTGCTTTGACCATGGGCATGCAGGTCGATGAAACCGGGAGCCACTACCAGACCGCTGGCGCCGACGCGCTTGCCAGAAGCGCGCAAGCGCCCGTCCAAGGACTGCGTCGAGATCACGGCAATCTGGTCGCCGCGGATGCCAATCTGGCGAACGGCATCCAAGCCCGTCTCGGGATCCATCACCCGCCCACCGGCAAGTACCAAATCGAGATCGCGCTCCTGCCCGGTGGCCGTCGGCCCGGGAACCATCAGCAACAGGGCAACAACGGACAGCAGAATCTTCAAGGAATCACCTCCACAAGTGTAGGTAACGGCTGCGCCACACTGCGTGCCCTTTCGCGGGCGGAATCGGTGAATAGGTACTACGGCTTGACGATCGTGCCGTCCAACTGGCGCAGGTTTCCCCAGTGCATATCGAAGCTTGGATCATCTTTGATCGGGAAGCGAGCAGCCAGCTTCTCGTCGAGGTCCACTCCCAGGCCCGGTTTGTCGCTCACATAAAGGTAGCCCCGCTTCTGTTGGGGGCTGCCGGGAAAGACATCTTGCTCAGCCTGAGTCAGCCCATGAAATTCCTGAATGCCGAAGTTGTGGCAGGCAAAGTCTAGATGGAGGTTGGCTGCATGGCCAACCGGTGAGCAGTCGCCGGGGCCATGCCAGGCCGTCCGCACTCGAAAGAACTCACACAGCGTTGCGAGTTTCCGGGCCATGCTGATGCCGCCGACCTGCGAAATATGCACGCGAATGAAATCGATCAGCCGTCCACTGACAAGGTTCAACCATTCGTTGGGATTGTTGAACAACTCTCCCATGGCGATGGGTGTGCTCGACTGCTGGCGCAGGTGCGTGAAGTAACCGACGTCCTCCGGAGAAAGCGGGTCTTCCAAGAAGAACAGTCGATAGGGTTCCAGGTCTTTGGCCAGCTGGATCGCAAGGATTGGCGGCAACAACTCGTGAACATCGGTCACCAACTCGACGTTGAAACCCACTTTTTTGCGCAGGTGTTCGAAGAAACGCGGCAGGTTCCTGGCGTAAGGGCCCGCTTCCCAGGTGCGTCTCTGTTGGTTGCCCGGAAGCGGAGAACTACTGGGCAGAACGGAGTCGGTTGGCGTTTCGGGGACGTGTGGCTCGCAACGCACGTGCCTGTAGCCTGCATCCATCAAGCGCTGGACCGATTCGGCAGTTTCGTCAAACGATTTGCCACTTGCAGAAGTATAGGTGTCCACGGCCTCGCGGCACTTCCCGCCCAGCAACTGGTACACCGGCAAGCCACTCCACTTGCCCAAGATGTCCCACAGGGCCATATCCACCGCGCTGAGGGCGTTGTTTAATACCGGGCCGTTACGCCAATAGGAGCTGAAGAACGAAGAGTGCCACACATCTTCGATGTTCCACGGGCTCTTGCCGATCAGAAACGGCCGCAGATAGACATCGATCGCAGTCTGAACAGCTCGAATCCTTTGAGTGAACGTGGCACAGCCCAAACCATAGAGTCCTGGTTCGCTCGTCAGTACCTTGACGACAGCCAGACGGCGTCCGGCTGGGGCGGTCAGAACACTCTTGACCTCTGTAATTGTCACGGGCGGAAGCCCGCGCTGTCTCGCGCCCGAAACCGCCTGCGAGGCTTCCACCGCGGCGGGCCACAGGGATTTCAACCCAAGAGCTGCTGCCGTTAGCGTGGCAGATTCGAACAGTTCACGCCGGTTCATTTGCGATGCCTCCTGTTTACGGTGTGTGTAGGCAGCTCGGTTGCCTAACTTGATTGACGGCCTTCGCGCGCAGCGGCTCAGCCACGTTAAGGATCCGTCGCCGAGATCAGGAAACGGAGCACTCAGCAAACAGCGTCACCCCGGAAGTAGCGGGCACCAACGCTGGGGATGAGGGTGATAGTCCTTCATTTCATCAATGACCATTCCGTCCAGACGGCCTGCTGCCACAGCGGCAAATTCCTTCTGGTATTCCGTCTCGAACTTCGGATTGTCTGTCTCGCGGATGAGGTACACCGGACCGCGCTTCACTTTGGCGCGAATGTGCTTCTGGACCTGTTCGATCGCTCCAGGCATCGGCGCATACACCATCAAGGCATCGGCAATGCCTTCCCGCATCCATTTCTCCCATTCCAGATCGAGCCGATAAGCCGGCAAAATTTCGATCGGCGCCTGCCGAATCCAGGTCCGCTCTGCCAGCTGCTCGCCGCCTTTCCCTCCGTAGCCAGCGAACCCGTCTAGTAACGTTGACGCCAGCAACTTCCGTTGGCTTCCAACAGCGCGGCGGACACGCCGCAGAAACTCGGTGAACAGTTCCCCATGCAGAGCGTGAAGCTTGGCCGCATCGAAGTGTTCGCTAAGGATGTCGACTCCGTAGCGCTGCTTGTAAGCAGCGACTACCGGCGGATTGAATCCGAACTCGTTGGGACCCTTGCCTCCAGCGCCAAACAGCTCTAACCCGCCAGCGTGGCTCTCGAGATAGAACCCGATTCCATCGACTCCCCGAGCAAGCAGCTCTTCGATTTCTCACAAGACATACGGCTGAGTCGAGGGTTCCGCATAACAGGGAATGCCACGGTAATGCGTTTTCTGGTCGCGAGCCAAAACGCAGCAGTAAGGATGGTCGTCGAAAAACTTGCTCTCGAGTCCCGGGAAATACCGGTCAAACAGCGCCAGGTCGGCGTAGAACCGCAGCCCGCGCTTCTTGGCCTCCGCCAGGGCCACGTCCAGTGTATCGAATCCGGCAACCGTCTCGGCCATGGCATTGAACGAAGCGACGGTTTCGTCCCAAGCCTTGAAGGTCTTGGCTTCCTGTTGATAGCGATCCGGATCCATTCGACCCATGATTTCGGCCACTTGGCTGTGGTAGGTCAGCTTTCCCACGTAGCTGCCGCGCCACAGGACACTGCGAACACCGTGTTCGGCACAATGCGCCATCATCTGCCGAACGTATTCTGAGTCAAATTTAAGATTGAGTTGCCGGGCTCCAGAAATGGAATGTGCACACCAAACGAGCATGATCCACTCTGGCTTCCCTGCGGCGCATGGATCGGTGAACCCCAGATTCAGACCAGAGCAGGCCAGCGTTCCGGTGGCTCCAGCTGCCACTTTTGTCAAGAACCGGCGCCGATTCAACGACCACCTGCCTTTCGTTTCGAGCGCGCAAAGACATAGTCGACGGCTGCCAACAGATCCAGCCGCCTGAACGTCACGCCCGTCGCGCGGTCGAAAACCTCGGGCCCGGTCTTCTTGAAAATGGCCATCATGGCGTCGGGTAGGGTGGGACCCTCGGCGTGCCAGTCGAACTGGTTTGTGTCGATGGCTTCTCGCAAGATCATGCTCGCTCCGGTAATGAATGCATTCGAAGAAGAGGTCGCCTTAGCAGGAACAAGAATATCGGTATTGCGGTACCGGTCGAGGTGAACTTCGTCCCTCTCGGGCTTCGTGGCGCCGATCGCAAAGCAGTCTGGCTGGCAGGCCGGCCAGGAGATTCCGTCGGTGTAGTGATGATTGCCGCACGGCGCGCTGACCCAGATTCCCAGTTTCTTCATTTCCCTTAGAGGTTCATCAATCCCTGTGGGCACGGGCTCCTTGTGACGCTGATCGTCCAGAGCGGCCAGGTTCACAGCTGTGATTCGATACTTGCGATGATTGTCGATCACCCAGCGCAACCCCGCCGCGATGGTGGCCGACTCCAACGTCGGGAGGTGGACGACAGTGACAGCCCGCACGTGCGCCACCTGATTGTTGAAGGCCACCCCCAGCTTCCCCAGGTAGTTCAGCGAGGATGGAAACCCCACACTGGTGCCGTGGTAACCTGGAGGCACGTGCGCAGGATCGTCGTCTCCATCTATCGCGTCGTAGCTGGCAATCACCTTCTTCCCCCATGGGAACGATACCTGCCATTGGGGCACTTTCAAATCGCAGCCATCATCCAGAATGGCCAGAACCTGTCCTCTGCCCCACGTCAAGCGCCCATCGTACCGAGCCCAGGTGTCGGTAATGCGCATCTGTTTGAATTCTACCGGGCTGACAGCTTGTCCCGGAATCTCCGCTACCGTAGACTTCGGCAGCAACGCGAAAGCCACGCCGATCAGCAAGGCCACCGTTGGGTTTCGATTTGGCGACACGGGAGGCCTCTCAAATTTCCTCGATAAACTCGGGCAGATGCTGGGCGCACCACGCACGGCAGGCCTCCACATCGGCCTGGGTCGCCGAGTCATACGGTGCCCGGCTCTGGAGTAACGAACCCGTTAGAAATCCGGTCATCGTTGCGAAAGTCCGGTCAAAGGCGGTGTCGTACATGCCTTTTGCGAATCGAGGGACGACATATTCCTTGATCATCCGCTGCAGTTTTTGCCCAATTTGAAGCGCCTCTTCGCTGCCACGCTCGCACAAATCAAAATAGCGGAGCATGAAGCGCGGACACGCGTAGACGAATGCGCTATAGCAACCCCGCGCTCCGTATTCCCAACTGGCTGCGAGCTCCGGTTCGCCAACGAACAACCGGATACTCGGCGCAAGTTCGCGAAACCTTGCCAGCTCTTCCTTGCCGCGCCCGCCTTTGCAGCCAATCACCGGGATTCGCGCATTCTGGATTCGCCGGAGCAATTCTAGCGTCAAAGGCCTTTTGGACCTGTCCGTGTCGTAGAGAATAATGGGCATTTCCGGAACGGCAGTGCCAATGTCGCCCAGAAACTGAACCGCCTGGTCCTCCGTAAGCGGCAACCAAAACGGAAAAGCAATCTGCACCGCATCAGCTCCAACGTTCTGTGCGAATGCCGCTCTGCGAATGACTTCGCCCGTCCACAGTGCTGTGCAGCCCACTTGGACAGGCGTCCGCAAGTTCCGGCACTCCTCGACTGTGGCTTGCACGACCGTTCGCCATTCTTCCTCGGTCTGCGCATAGAACTCGCCGGTCGTCCCGTGAGTGTAGACTCCGTGAGCGCCCGCGCGGCAGGTGCGGCGCACATTCTCGCGAAGTGCTTCTTCATTGATCCTATCGTGGTCGTCCCAGGGCACAGGCAGCCCGGCCCACATCCCTTGAAGAGATTCGCTTTTCAATGGCATGGATCGTCCTCTCGATTTGGGTGCTCCAAAAGCCCGGCTAGTGTCGCCGGAGCTGCTGGAATCGGGCCTGTCTGCGAGAGCCCTCGACCGCAGCTGTTGTCGCGAAAAAGTGCCAAGGCCATCAGAACCAATTTCAATGAAAAAGGAGGCGCCACAAAAACGCGAATCCATCAGACCCGTGATTCCGTTGGGTGCCTGAATCAATCGACCCGGTATAAGGGTTCCAGCCCTGCGGCAATCCGATCCACATTCTGGGCTGCAGCTTGCGCTCGCTTGCGCGACGTGCCATCGGTGACGCCGGCAATGTGGGGCGTTGCGATGACATTCGGCAAGCTAAACAAAGGGGAGTTCAGATCGGGCGGTTCCTGGCCGAAAGTGTCGAGCCCGGCACCACCGATGCGGCCTGCAACCAACGCCTGAGCCAACGCAACCTCGTCCGCCAGTGCGCCCCGAGCGACGTTAATGAGAAACGCCGTCGGCTTCATGCGGCCCAGACGGCGACCATCGATGATGTGGCGCGTCTGCTCATTCAAGTGCAGATGCAGCGACAAGACATCAGATTCTGCCACGACCTTGTCAAGGTCAGCGGGCCCACCGACGAATTCCAAACCGTACTCGCGAACTTCAGATTCCTTGATCTCTCGGATGTCAATCACCGAGGGCCTCATGCCAAAGGACCTTGCTCGCCGAGCCAACTCTATGCCACTCGCCCCGAATCCGACAATTCCAAGCTGCAAACCCTCCAGCTCGCTGCCAACTGGTTGGTAGAGGACGCCGCGCCGCAAGTTTTCGACAGCCACCGGATACCGGCGAGCCAACATCAAGATCAACATCATGGCACATTCTGCGAGAGCCACTGCGCTAAACGGGCCTGGGCAGTTGGCCACGGGTATTCCCTTGGATCGCCAGTAGTCGAGATCGAAATGATCCAGGCCGGTTCCAAGGATCTGCCAAAGGCGCACGGTACCAGCCGCAGCGTCTGCCATTTCCCGTGTTCCCGCCGAACCACCATGGTCAATGGCAACGTCAACGCCCTCGAATTGAGGCGGGATCGGCTTTCCATAGTCCAGAATCCGCAGGTTGTGACGGTCGCTAATCGCCAAAACCACATCCTCACCCCACGGCTTGAACATTGATGGCCCCAGGGGATGTGGGAGGAATAAGACGTTGATCCTCTTTGTCACGGTGACACCTCGCTCCACTCTTAGATTCTTACCTCTTTAATCATCAACAAAAACAGTTCAACAAAGTTCAGGCGGCCTCCAGAAGTTCAATGATGTTGCGGATGGAAGCATCAGCTTTGTAATAGGCAGTTTCGAGTTTACTTTGCGGCCGG
>Ga0194132_10005429_pt1 | contig 20651 bp, 20 predicted proteins | sample TA2KigOf80mmetaG_FD_148612 | JGI IMG/M metagenome (GOLD analysis project Ga0194132, IMG submission 148612) | Freshwater microbial communities from Lake Tanganyika, Tanzania - TA2015054 Kigoma Offshore 80m | ecosystem: Environmental > Aquatic > Freshwater > Lake | place: Tanzania: Lake... | reverse complement strand
GCCTGGCGCGTGCCGGGCGTCCGCGTGACCGGGATCGAGGTCGACCCGGCGCTCGTTCGGCTCGCCGACGACAACGCGCGCGCGAACGGCATGGACAATCGCGTGCGCTTCCTCGCCGGCGACCTGTTCGCGCTACCGTCCGAACTGGCGGGGAAAAAATTCAATCACGTTTTTGCCAACCCGCCGTTCCTGGAGGCGGGCTCGGGCACACTTTCGCCCGAGCCGGCGCGCCGCCACGCGACGGCGGAAGGCGCGGGCGGGCTCGCGGCATGGATCGCGGCGTGTTTCGGATGTCTCACACCCGGCGGCACGCTGACCCTCGTTCATCGCGCCGATCGGCTGGACGCGCTGGTCGCGGCGCTGTCGGAGCATGCGGGCGGGATCGTGGTCTTTCCGTTGTGGGCGGGCGAAGGAAAGCCGGCGAAGCGCGTCATCGTCGCCGCGCGCGAAGGCGCGGTCGAACCGCCCGTGACCCGCCCCGGCCTAGTGCTGCATCGCCGGGGCGGCGGCTACACGCCCGAGGCCGAGGCGATCTTGCGCGGCGGCCGCGCGCTTCTCTTCTAGCGCACGTTTGCACGACGTTTTCTCTTCTTCTCTACTGGTTCCCTTCTGGTGGCGGCAACCGACTGAAGCTGCTATGTTATTCACGCCATGAACGCGAACATGCACGCCAAGATCGCGGAACGCCGGCACGACGCGCGTTTGGACAATCTTCTGGAACATTTGGTCGCGGTTTATCGACCGGAAGCGATCTATTTGTTCGGTAGCCGGGCGATGGGCGGGGCGCGGGCCGACAGCGATTACGATCTTTTGGTGGTTGTGCCGGATGGCACTCCACCCGAGAAACTGAGTCTTCTGACGGCCTACGACACGGTGCGTTCCGCGCGCGTGCCGGCGGACGTGTTTCCTTGCCGCCGTTCGGTGTTCGAAGCGCGCAAGATCGAAGTCGGAACCCTTCCTTATACGGCCTGGACCCAAGGGGTACGAATCTATGGCGTGTAAGGCGGCCCGCGAATGGCTCGCGGTTGCTGAGATTGATCTGAAGGCCGCCCGCAACTGCCTTCATGGCCCCGAACCCACCCCGCCCGCCGCCGCTTATCACTGTCAGCAGGCAGCCGAAAAACTGATCAAAGCAACGTTGGTTGCGGAGAGAATTAATCCGCCCCGTAGCCATGATATCGGCGGACTTGCCGATCTCTTGCCGCCGAACCATCCTTTTCGCCCAGCGTTCTCGGGATTGGAACGGCTGACCGTGTATGCCATCGCCTATCGTTACCCCGCGGCGGACGCCTTGGCCAATCCGCCCGAGCCGACCACTGCCGAGATAGATGGCTGGGTTGCTCTTCTCGAAAAGATAAAGGCCGATTTGAGAAAGCGTGTGGAAAAATAACAATTACGCTATGCCCGAGCATCCCTTCCAAAAATTTCTCGCCCGGCTGCCGTTTGGGCGCCTGGCCAACACGCCGCCGGCGGTGGCGGTGGTGCGGCTTTCGGGCGTGATCGGGCGCGTCGGCGCGTGGCGGGGCGGGTTGTCGCTCGGCGGTCTCGCGCCCGCGCTTGAGCGCGCATTTCGGCTCTGGAACCTGAAGGCGGTCGCGCTCGCGATCAATTCGCCCGGCGGCTCGCCGGTGCAGTCGGCGCTGATCGCCGGACGCATCTGCGCGCTGGCCGCCGAACACGACGTGCCGGTGATCGCCTTCGCCGAGGACATCGCGGCTTCCGGCGGCTATTGGCTGGCGTGCGCGGCGGACGAGATTTACGCCGACGCCAACTCGATCGTCGGCTCGATCGGGGTCATGAGCGGCGGCTTCGGCTTCGTCGATCTGTTGAAGCGCATCGGCGTCGAGCGCCGCCTGCACGTGGCGGGCGAGCGCAAGACCTTGCTCGATCCGTTCCTGGAAAAAAAGCCGGAAGACGTCGCCCGTCTTGCCGCGATCCAGCGCGACATTCACGAAAGCTTCAAGGCGGCGGTGCGCGCGCGGCGCGGCAGTCGCCTCAAGGCGCCGGAGGATGAATTGTTCAGCGGCGAATTCTGGACCGGTCGGCGCGCGCTGGAACTCGGCCTGATCGACGGCCTCGGCGATATGCGCTCTACCTTACGCGCGCGCTTCGGCGATAACGTGCGCCTGAAACCGGTCATGGGCCGTTCGCGCTGGTGGCCGCGCCGGATCGGATTCGCCCGCGCCGATGCCGACCCGATCGACGTGATCGACCACGCGCTGGCTGCGGTCGAGGAGCGGCTGTGGTGGGGCCGCTTCGGGCTCTAACCTTCGTACCGGCCGGGGAACCGAGTTGACCGTTCCCGCCCGCGCCCCTACAAAACCTCATGTTCGGCCTGAGCCTCACCAAGATCCTTATCACGCTCTTCGTCATCGTCGCCGTCTGGTACGGCTGGCGCTGGTTCACGCGCTATCAGGCGCTGAAGGCGGCGCGATCCCGTGCCGTTCCCCCGAAAGGGCAAAACCGCGAATCGCCGCGCGCCGATTCCCGGATCGAGGCCGAGGATACGATCGAATGTCGCGCCTGCGGCGCCTTCGTCGCCGCGTCGAACGCCACCTCCTGCGGGCGCAGGGATTGCCCGTTTCCCGGTTGAGCCGATCGTTGACCCCCATCGGGGCGGACAGTAAGGTTGCTGCGCCGCAGCAATTCCGATGACTCCGAAGCCCCGCCCATATCGTCAAGCGCGCCGCGCGCCTCGCCCCAGCTTTCAATCCCTGATCCTGACCCTTCAGGAATTCTGGGCGGGGCAGGGTTGTCTCGTGCTGCAGCCCTACGACATGGAAGTGGGCGCCGGGACCTTTCATCCGGCGACCACGCTGCGCGCGCTCGGGCCCGATCCGTGGAACGCGGCTTACGTGCAACCCTCGCGCCGACCCGCCGACGGCCGTTACGGCGAAAACCCGAACCGGTTGCAGCACTATTACCAGTTCCAGGTCATCCAGAAGCCCGCGCCCGCCGACATCCAGGACCGTTACCTGGCGAGCCTGAAGGCGCTCGGCATCGATTCTTCGCTTCACGACATCCGCTTCGTCGAGGACGACTGGGAAAGCCCGACTCTCGGCGCCGCCGGACTGGGCTGGGAAGTATGGTGCGACGGCATGGAAGTGACCCAGTTCACCTATTTCCAGCAAGTGGGCGGGATCGAGTGCGATCTGGTGCCGGTCGAGCTCACCTACGGGCTCGAGCGGCTCGCCATGTACATCCAGGGCGTCGAGAACGTGTTCGATCTCGACTTCGACGGACGCGGCGTCACCTATGGCCAGGTGTTCCTGCGCGCCGAGCAGGAATATTCCGCCTATAACTTCGAACTCGCCGACATCGACGTTCTCTTCCGCCACTTCGCCGACGCGGAGAAGGAATGTCAGGCGTTGCTCGCGCGCGGCTTGGCGCTTCCCGCCTACGACCAATGCATCAAGGCGAGCCACCGGTTCAACCTGCTGGACGCGCGCGGCGCCATTGGCGTCGCCGAGCGCTCCGCCTACATCGGCCGGGTACGGGCGCTGGCCAAGGCCTGCTGCGAGACGTGGCTGAAAAAGCCCGCCGCCGGGAAATAGGGGCGGGCGATGGCCGAACTCCTGCTCGAAATCCTGTCCGAGGAAATTCCCGCGCGCATGCAAGCCCGCGCGGCGGAGGACTTGAAGCGGCTGATGGGTGAGGGCTTCGGCAAGGCGGGCCTCGCCGCCGGAAAGATTGAAACCTTAGTCACGCCCAGGCGGCTCGTGCTCGTCGCGGACGGGTTGCCCGTGAAACAGCCGGACGTGGCGGAAGAACGGCGCGGCCCCCGCGTCGACGCGCCCCAGCAAGCTATTGACGGTTTCCTGCGCGCCAACAGCGTGACATTGGATCAATGCGAGAAGCGCAAAACTGACAAGGGGGAATTCCTATTTGCCATAGTGCATCGCAAAGGCAAAGAAACAAAAAATATTATGCTGGATATTTTGCGTCCCATCATTTGGTCTTTCCCTTGGCCGAAGTCTATGCGCTGGGGCAATTCACGGGCCACTTGGATCCGCCCATTGCATAGGATTGTTCTTTTATTCAATGGAAAGCCGATCGAGGTAAGTATCGGTTTTGAAGGTGGCGTTGACATAGAATCTGGAAACGAAACCGTTGGCCACCGCTTCCTCGCGCCGAAGCCGTTCGCGGTCAAAAATTTCACCGACTACAAAAAGAAACTTCTGAAAGCGCGGGTGATGCTCGATCCGGCGGAGCGCCGGGCCGTTATCAAGCGGGACGCGGCCAAGCTCGCTAAAAATAAAAATCTCGCCCTCCTCCCCGATGAAGGGCTGTTGAACGAAGTCGTCGGCTTGGTGGAATGGCCGGTGCCGCTCCTGGGCCGCATCGACCAAGCGTTCATGGATTTGCCGCCCGAAGTGCTGACCACGGTCATGCGCCATCACCAGAAATATTTTGCGCTTAATGACAAGGCGGGGAAGCTCGCGCCGTTCTTCGTCGTCGTCGCCAACACGGCGGCCAAGGACAAGGGCGCCGCCATCGTCGCCGGCAATGAGAGAGTTCTTCGCGCCCGCCTCGCCGACGCGCGCTTCTTCCGGGACCAGGACCGCAGGAAAAAACTCGAAGCCCGCATCCCGGCCCTGAAGGAGCGCGTGTTTCACGCCAAGCTCGGCAACGACTTCGTGCGCGTCCAGAGGCTCCGCCTGCTCGCGGCTGGGCTTTCCCAACACGTGCCCGGCGCCGACCGAGCGGCGGCCGAGCGCGCGGCGGAACTCTGCAAGGCCGACCTCACGTCGGACATGGTTGGCGAATTTCCCGAGCTGCAAGGAATGATGGGCCGCTATTACGCGCTCAACGACGGCCAATCGGCGGTAGTCGCGGACGCCATCGCCGATCACTACCGCCCGCTCGGCCCCAACGACGCCTGTCCCAAGGCGCCGATCTCGGTCGTACTCGCGCTCGCCGACAAGATCGACGCCCTGACGGGATTCTTCTCCATCGGCGAAAAGCCGACCGGCTCGCGCGATCCGTTCGCGCTGCGCCGCGCCGCCCTGGGCGTCATCCGCCTGATTGTCGAGAACAGGTTGCGCGTGCCGCTCGCGGCCGCGTTCCGCCAGGCCGACGATCTCCACGCCGCCAGCGCGCGCGGGCCGTCCGCGCGGCTCGACGTGAACGAAATGATGGCGTTCTTTGCCGACCGGCTCAAAGTGGCGCTGCGCGAAAAAGGCGTGCGCCACGACCTGATCGACGCGGTGTTTTCCTTGGGCGGTGAGGACGATCTGGTGCGCCTGCTCGTGCGCGTGGATGCCTTGAAGAATTTCCTCGCGACCGAGGACGGCGCCAACCTGCTGGTCGCCTACCGCCGCGCCGCGAACATTTTGAAGATAGAGGAAAAGAAGGACGGCAAAAGCTACGACGCCCCCGCCGACCCGAGGTTGCTGACGGCGGCGGAAGAAAAGGCGCTCGATGCCGCGCTGATGGAATCGCGCGCGCCGATCGCCGCCGCGCTCGCCGCCGAGAAATTCCAGGACGCCATGCGGGCGCTCGCGGCCTTGCGCGCGCCGGTCGACCGTTTCTTCGACAAGGTTACGGTCAATTGCGAGGACGCCAATTTGCGCGCCAACCGGCTTAAGCTGTTGTCGCGTATTCGCGCCGCGCTCGGCGGTGTCGCCGATTTCTCCAGGATCGAGGGCTAGCTCATGGCGAAATACGTGTACGGCTTCGGTGGGGGCAGGGCGGAAGGCAACGCCGGCATGAAGGGATTGCTCGGCGGCAAGGGCGCCAATCTGGCCGAGATGAGCCGGATCGGCATACCGGTGCCGCCCGGCTTCACCATCACCACCGAGGTCTGCACCTATTATTACGCCAACGGCAAGCGCTACCCCAAGACCCTCAAGGCCGAGGTGGCGACGGCTCTGGCGCGCGTCGAAAAGGCGGTCGGGCGCAAATTCGGCGACGAGATGCGTCCGCTGCTGGTGTCGGTCCGTTCCGGCGCGCGCGCCTCGATGCCGGGGATGATGGACACCGTCCTCAACCTCGGCCTCAACGACCGCACCGTGCTCGCGCTCGCGCGCGAAAGCGGCGACGAGCGCTTCGCCTACGACAGCTACCGCCGCTTTATCCAGATGTACGGCGACGTGGTGCTCGGCGTCGATCACCACAACTTCGAGGAAATCCTCGACGAATTGAAGGACCGCAAGGGGTACTCCTACGACACCGAACTGAAGGCCGACGACTGGAAGGGGATCGTCGCCGCCTACAAGGCGAAGGCGGAGGAAATCCTCGGCCGTCCTTTCCCGCAGGACCCGGCCGACCAGCTCTGGGGCGCGATCGGCGCCGTGTTCGGAAGCTGGATGAACCAGCGCGCGATCACGTATCGCAAGCTGCACAACGTGCCGGAAAGCTGGGGCACGGCGGTCAACGTGCAGGCGATGGTATTCGGCAACATGGGCGACGATTGCGCGACCGGCGTCTGCTTCACCCGCAATCCGTCCACCGGCGACAACCATTTCTACGGCGAATTCCTGATCAACGCCCAGGGCGAAGACGTGGTCGCCGGCATCCGCACGCCGCAGCCGCTGACCGCGGCCGAGCGCCAGGCGACCCATTCCAGCCTCAAGTCGATGGAAGAGGCGATGCCCGCGATCTTCGAGGACCTGAGCCGGGTGCGGACCAAGCTCGAAAAGCACTACAAGGACATGCAGGACCTGGAGTTCACGGTCGAACGCGGCAAGCTGTGGATGCTGCAGACCCGCACCGGCAAGCGCACGGCGGCGGCGGCGCTCAAGATCGCGGTCGACATGGTGGACGAAGGCCTGGTGAGCAAGGCCGACGCCATCCGCCGCCTCGATCCGGCGCAGCTCGACCAGTTGCTGCATCCGACCCTCGATCCCAAGGCCGAGCGCGAGGTCATCGCCCGCGGCCTGCCGGCCTCGCCCGGCGCGGCCTCGGGGCACATCGTCTTCAGCGCCGAGGACGCCGAGAAGTGGGCCAAGAACGGCGAGAAGGTGATCCTGGTCCGGATCGAAACCAGCCCCGAGGACATCGGCGGCATGCACGTCGCGCAGGGCATTCTCACCTCGCGCGGCGGCATGACCAGCCACGCCGCCGTGGTCGCGCGCGGCATGGGCAAGCCCTGCGTCTCGGGCGCGGGCGACATCAAGGTCGATTACAAGGACAAGGCCATGCGCGCGCTCGGCGTCCAACTCGCCGAGGGCGACGTGGTCACCATCGACGGCGCCACCGGCGAGGTGATGAAGGGCGCGGTCGCCACCATCCAACCCAAGCTCACCGGCGATTTCGCCCGGCTGATGACCTGGGTTGACGAGATTCGCACGCTCGGCGTGCGCGCCAACGCCGAAACGCCCGAGGACGCGCGCGCCGCGCGCCGCTTTGGCGCCGAAGGCATCGGCTTGTCGCGCACCGAACACATGTTCTTCGATCCCGAGCGCATCCTGCACATGCGCCAGATGATCCTGGCCCCGGACGAGGCCGCCCGGCGCGTGGCGCTGGCGAAGCTGTTGCCCTACCAGCGCGCCGATTTCGTCGAGCTGTTCAAGATCATGGACGGGCTTCCCATCACCATCCGGCTCTTGGACCCGCCGTTGAACGAGTTCCTGCCGCATAAGGACGAGGAGATCGCCGAAATCGCCCGCGACGCCGGGGCCGATCTTAATTTGGTCCGGACCCGCGCGCTCGATCTCGACGAAGCCAATCCGATGCTCGGCCATCGCGGTTGCCGCTTGGGCGTCACCTATCCCGAAATCTACGAAATGCAGGCGCGCGCCATTTTCGAGGCCGCGGCCGAGGTCGCCAAGGCCGGCGTCAAGGTCAAGCCCGAAATCATGATTCCGCTGGTCGGCGTCAAGCGCGAACTCGATCTGATGAAAGAAATCGTCGATCGGACGGCGGCGGAGGTGGCGAAGGCAAGCGGCGTCAAGACCCGTTATATGGTCGGCACCATGATCGAGCTGCCGCGCGCGGCCCTGCGCGCGGGCGAGATCGCCGAGTCGGCCGAATTCTTCAGTTTCGGCACCAATGATCTGACTCAGACCACCTACGGGCTTTCGCGCGACGACGCCGGCTATTTCCTGACCCAGTATCTGGAACGCGGCGTGATCGAGCATGATCCCTTCATCATCCTCGACCGGGACGGCGTCGGCGAACTGATGCGGATCGGCACGGAACGGGGGCGGCGCACGCGCCCTGATCTCAAGGTCGGCATCTGCGGCGAGCACGGCGGCGATCCGGCCTCGGTCCGCTTTTGCCAGGAGGTCTGGCTCGATTACGTATCCTGTTCGCCCTACCGGGTGCCGATCGCCAAGCTGGCGGCGGCGCAAGCCGCTCTCGACGGGGTGGGAGCCAAGAAAAAGAAAACCGGCAAGGCGAAAAAGACCAAACGCGCGAAACGGAGGCGGTAGCCATGGCGCTCGACAAGGATTGCATCTTTTGCAAGATCATTCGCGGCGAAATTCCGTCGTTGAAGGTCTACGAGGACGACAAGACCATTGCCTTCATGGACATCAATCCCGGCAATCCCGGTCATTGTCTGGCGATCCCGAAATTCCATTCCGAAAACCTGTTCACCACGCCCGACGACTGGGTGGCGGCGACGGCGGTGACCACCCGCCGGGTCGCGCGCGCGGTTCAGGCGACGCTCGCGCCTTATGGGATGAACATCGTCCAGGCCAACGGCCCCGGCGCCAAACAGTCGGTCATGCACCTGCACGTGCACATCCTGCCGCGCGCGAAGGACGACAATCTGATGCTCAACTGGGGCCTGGTGCCCGGCGACACGGCGGCGATCAAGGCGCTCGCCGAAAAAATCCGCGCCAACCTGCCCAAGGATTGATCGCGCCTTCACCGCCGCGCGAAAATCGTCCACTCGTCGAGGGGATAGCCGGTCGCCAATTGGACTCGCGCGCCGAGGTTTTGGCAGAACGCGACGAAATGTGCTGGTTCGGCGTAGTAGAGGCCCTCACGCACCTTGCCCGAACCCTTCAGCATGTTGAAAGTGAGCGCCTTGCGCGCGCGGGCGAAACAGTGGGCGAGGCTGGCCTCGACATACGGAACCCATTCGCCGGGTTTGGCTTCGAGGCACATGTTGAAGGTGCCCGAGGCGAAACAATAGTCCGCGTCTTCGCCCGCCGTCATACCGCGCACGAATACGGCGCGCGGATCGCGGATGCGCGACCGCGCTTCCTCGATCATGGCGGGCGAGATGTCGATGCCGGTGAAGCGGCCGAGCCTGGGCCCGAGGCGGGGCGCGAGATAATCGAAAAACGCGCCGTAGCCGCAGCCGAGATCGTTGACGGCGAACGGGCCCGCGTCGCCCTCCAACACGCGGGCCAGCACCTCGAAGCGGAGTTGCTGGCCTTCCTCGCTCCGCCAATAAACGCCGCGCGCGGTCGCGCCCCATTCGGCGAGGCGGAGGTCGAACACGTCGACGATCGGCTTGAGCAGTTCGGGCGCGCGGCGGAGAGGGGCAAGCGGATCGCGCGTCATGCGGATTGGAACTTCGCCCAATCGGGCTTGATCGGAATGAGCCGCGCGTCTCCGGCCGAAAGCGGCGTTCCGGCGGCGCGGGCTTCCGCGACCTTTTCCAGGCGCAGCAGCGCGAGCCCGATCTCGCCGCGCGACGATCGCATCTCGCCTGCGTCCGCGTCGCCAAATCGAATGGGCGCGCCGAAGGCGGGGGCGGGCCCTTCGATCGCGACCGGCATCAGGCGCTTCCTGACCAGGCCGCGGTACTTGGTGCGCGCGGTCAATTCCTGGCCCATGTAGCAGCCCTTGTTCCAGTCGACCCCGTTCAATTCCTCGAATCCGTTTTCGAGCAGGATCGCTCTTTCGACTTCGAGGTCGCGGCTGCCGTCGGGTAGGCCCAGCGAAATGCGCATCTTGTCGTAATCGTCCGCGCCCGTTTCGGCGAAGCCGGCGGCGATCGCGCCGGCGCGCAAGGGCTCGCGCGGGGCGATGGCACGCGCCCCGGCGGAAGCGAGCCGGGGATCGACGAACGCGATGCCGCTCGCGAACGCGCCCGCCGCACCCGCCTCCTCCGGCAATGCCAGCGCGCCGAGGGCGCCATCGCCAAACAGGGCGGCGACGGCGAGTTCGGCGGAACGGTCCGCGATGGTCACTTGCGCGCGCAGCTTGTAGAGCCCGAGCCGGCGCTTGAGGTCGGCAAGACGCGCCTTTTCGCAATCGATCATCAATGTCCAGTTCAGTTCGCCGACAAAGAAATCGTGCAGGAATTTCCCCTGCGGCGTGAGCAGGGCGGCGTAAATCGCGCGCGAAGGCCCGACCTTGTTAACGTCGTTGGAAACCAGCCCTTGCAGGAACGCGCGCGCGTCGGTGCCTTCGAGCGCGAGCACGCCCCGGTCTTCGAGTACGGCAAAACGCGGCGCGGTCATGCGGATTATTAACCCTTTCATCGAGCGGGCGGGTGCGCTCCCGCCCAAGGACGCACGGGAGAAAGTTGGAACGGGGAGCGGCCGTTGGCAAGGCCCCGGCAGCCCCTTATAACGGACGCCGATGCAGGATCCCGATTCCCGCAAAACCAGGCGCGTTCTCTTCGTCACGTCAACCCGCGTCGGGGACGCGGTGCTGTCGAGCGGCGTGCTTGCCCGCGTGATCGAGGATCATCCCGAGGCCCGCGTGACCATCGCCTGCGGCCCGGCGGCGGCGCCGTTGTTCGAGGCGGCACCGAACCTGGAACGGATCATCGTCCTCGACAAGATGGCGTTCTCGCTCCATTGGCTCGAATTGTGGGCGCGCTGCGTCGGGCGCGTGTGGGACTTGGTGGTCGATTTGCGCAACACGCCGCTGACCTGGCTTTTGGCCGCGCGCCGCCAACGCCGGATCGGATCGGGCCGCGCCGCCATCCACCGGGTGCAACTGTACGGCCGTGTGCTCGGTCTCGAGCGCGATCCGCCGGCCCCCCGGCTCTGGACCGCACCCCGCCACGACGACGAAGCCCGCCGCCTGTTGCCCGACGGAATTCCCGTGCTCGCGGTCGGGCCCGCCGCCAACTGGAAGGCGAAGACCTGGCCGGCGGAACGTTTTCTCGAACTGATCGGCCGTCTTACCGGCGCGGGCGGCATCCTGCCCGGCGCCAAGATCGCGGTCTTCGGGCGCGACGACGAACGGCCGCAATCGCTTCGCCTGATCGAGGCGATCCCGCGCGAACGGCGCATCGACCTCATGGGCCGGATCGATCTGCTCACCATCTACGCCTGCTTCAAGCGCGCCGCGTTCTACGTCGGCAACGATTCCGGGCTGATGCATATGGCCGCCGCCGCCGGCGCGCCGACGTTGGGCCTGTTCGGGCCGAGCCGCGAGGAACTCTACGCCCCTTGGGGGCCGCGCGCGGCGGCGGTGCGGGCCGCGCTCGGGTTCGATCGCATCTTCCCGCCCGGCTTCGATCACCGCGCCTCGGGCACGCTGATGGATTCGCTGTCGGTCGACGCGGTCGAGACGGCGGCGCGCGAGTTGTGGAACCGCGCCGGAGCGAAGGCGGCATGAACAAAAAAGCGGCGAAGGCGGCATGAGCCCCGGTGCGGCATCGCGGCCCCGGCTCTCGGCGGTGGTCAGCATCCGCAACGAGGAGCGTCAGCTCGCCGACTGCCTGGAAACGCTCCGCTTCGCCGACGAAATCGTGGTGGTGCTGGATCGCTGCACCGACCGTTCGCGCGAGATCGCGGCCACCTTCACCGATCGCCTGGTGGACGGCGCGTGGGCCAAGGAAGGCGATCGGCGCAACGCCGCCATCGCGGCTTGCGCCGGCGATTGGATTTTCGAGCTCGACGCCGACGAGCGCGCGACGCCGGAGCTTGCCGCCGAAATCCGCCGCACCATCGAAACGTCGCCGTTCGATTGGCACGAAATCCCGGTCGACAATTACATCGGCGACCGCCTGGTGCGCCACGGCTGGGGCGCCTCTTACGGCAAGGCGGCCTATCCCGGACTCTTCCGCAAGGGGGTCAAGACCTGGGGGCCGCAGCGGGTCCACCCGGCGCTGACTTGGCGCGGGCGCAAGGGGCCGATGCTCGCGAACCGCATCCGCCATTACGTCGACCGCGACATCTCCGACATGATCCGCCGCCTCGACAGCTATGCGACCGCGCGGGCGAAGGACTTGCGCGAGGCGGGCGACATCGGCTCGCTGCCTTCCAACGTGCGGCGTTTCTTTTCGCGCTTTTTCAAGTGCTACGTTCTGCGCCGGGGCTACCGCGAGGGCGGCTACGGCTTCCTGATCGCGCTGTTTGCCGGGCTTTATCCCTTGCTCGCGCACCTCAAGGCGCGCCTGGAAAAAGACTAATGGCGCGGATCGTGCTCGCCGACGACGGGATCGAGTTCGACGCGGACACCCCGCGCGAAAAGCCCCTGGGCGGCGCCGAATCCTCGGTCGTGTTCCTGGTCGAGGAACTGGCGAGGCGCGGCCACGACGTTCGCGTGCGCAACCGTTGCCCGCAGCTTGGCACGGTACGCGGCGTCGAATGGGCGCCAATTCATCTCTCTGATCGGCCTTACGGCAATCTCCCCACCGAGGCGGACTTATATATCGCCAATCGCGGCGACAAGCTGCTCCCGCTTGTTCCCGGCGCGCGCCGGGTCGCGTTCTGGACCCACAATCCGGCGCAATACCTGCTTAAGTGGCGTTACCTGTGGAAACTCTGGCGCGTCCGCCCGGTGATCATCTTCATCGGCGATTACCACGCGACCACTTGCCCGGCCTGGGTGCCGGACAGCGGGCGTAAGACTATTCCTTATGGCATCCCCGACATGTTCCGTGCCGCCGCGCCGCGCGCCAATCCGCCATCCCCTCGCGCCGTCTTCACGTCCAATCCGCTCCGCTCCCTCGACTGGCTGCTGGAGATGTGGGCGGCGCGCATCGCACCCCGTGTTCCCGGCGCCGAATTGCACGTGTTCGCCGGGCCTTCCACCTACGGCGGCGTCGGCCAAGCCAAGAGCGACGCCATGGCCGCCGTGCTCGCCCACGCCGAAAGCTTGCGCGCCGCGGGCGTGGTGGTGCGCGGCCCGGTGCCGAAAAGCCAGCTGATCGCCGAATTCCGCGACGCGCGCGCCATGCTTTATAAAGGAGACCTCAACGAAACCTTCTGTCTCGCGGTCGGCGAAGCCCAGGCTTCGGGCGTGCCGGCGGTGGTCGGCCCGCTCGGCTCGGTGGTGGAACGGGTCCGCGACGGCGAGACCGGCTTCGTCGCCCGCGACGACGGGGCGTTCGCCGAGGCCGCCGTGCGGCTCCTCTCCGACGATGCCCTCTGGCGGCGCCAGCACGAAGCGGCGCTCAAACTTCAGCGCGCCTGGGGCTGGCCCGAGGCGGCACAAGCGTTCGAGAGTTTGATAGGATAAAAAAATTGATGCGTGTTCTCCAGGCGATGGCGGGAGCCGAGCACGGCGGGGCCGAGGCGTTCTTCGTCCGCCTCGCGCTCGCGCTTCAACGCGCTCGCCTCGACCAGCGCGTGGTCATCCGCGCCAATCCGGCGCGCGCGGCGCAATTGGCGGCGGGCGGGATCGAGGCGATCCAGCTCCCCTTCGGCGGCCGGCTCGACTTTGTCACGCCCTGGCGATTAAAGCGAATTCTCCGCGATTTCGCGCCCGACGTGGTGTTGACCTGGATGAATCGGGCGAGCGCGATGATGCCCGAATCCCCGGCCGGGTCCACGTCGGCGAAACCCTTCGTCCATGTCGGCCGCCTCGGCGGCTATTATGATCTCAAATATTATCGCCGGTGCCGCCACCTGATCGGCAACACCGAGGGTATCGTCGATTACATCGTCAAGCAGGGCTGGCCGGCGGAGCGGGTGCATTATCTGCCCAACTTCGTCACCGACACCAAGGCCGCTCCCGCGCGCCCCGATAGGGGCGCATCAAATGAAGCGCGCGGGGGTTCGCCCGCGCGCCCCGATAGGGGCGCATCAAATGAAGCGCGCGGGGGTTCGCCCGCGCGCCCCGATAGGGGCGCATCAAATGAAGCGCGCGGGGGTTCGCCCGCGCGCCCCGATAGGGGCGCATCAAATGAAGCGCGCGGGGGTTCGCCCGCGCGCCCCGATAGGGGCGCATCAAATGAAGCGCGCGGGGATTCGCCCGCGCGCCCTGATAGGGGCGCATCAAATGAAGCGCGCGGGGATTCGCCCGCGCGCCCTGATAGGGGCGCATCAAATGAAGCGCGCGGGGATTCGCCCGCGCGCCGCGCCGAATTTTTCACCCCGCCCGACGCGCCGCTGCTGCTCGCCATGGGGCGGCTGCACCCGAACAAAGGTTTCGACGTGCTGATCGAGGCGGTCGCGCGCCTGCCCGACGTCTATCTCTGGATTGCGGGCGAAGGCCCGCTCCGGGGCGAACTGGAGGAGCGGGCCCATCGCGCGTTCGCCAAGCCTCGCGTGCGCTTTCTCGGCTGGCGCGACGACGGCCCGGCGCTGCTCGCCGCCTGCGACGCCTTCATCTGCCCTTCGCGCCACGAGCCGCTCGGCAACGTAGTGATCGAAGCCTGGGCGCAAGGCGTGCCGGTGATCGCGACCGAATCGCAAGGCCCCGCCGCGCTGGTACGCCACGGCGAAACCGGAATCCTGGTGCCGGTGGACGATGTGTTGGCGCTTGCGCGCGCGATCCAGGGCCTGCTCGCCGACCGCGAACGCGCGCGCCGGATCGGCCTCGCTGGCCGCGCGGCCTACGAAAGCCGCTTCACCGAGGACATCGTCGTGCGCCGCTATCTCGATTTTTTCCGCAACGTGGCGGGGTAGGCCGGCATGTGCGGCATCGCCGGAATCATGGCCGCGCCGGGACACAGCCCGGACGCGCGCGCGCTGGAGGCCATGAAACGAACGCTCGCCCACCGCGGCCCCGACGGGGAAGGGCAGTGGATCGAGGGCGACACGGCGCTGGCGCAGACCCGGCTCGCCATCATCGACCTCGCCACCGGCGATCAGCCGATCGTGGCGCCCGACGGAAGGGTCTCCTTGGTCGCCAACGGCGAGATTTACAATTACATCGAACTGCGCGCCGAACTCGCGGGCGTTCCGTTCCGCACCGCCTCCGATTGCGAGCCGCCCCTGCATCTCTATTTGAACGACGGGCCGGATTTCGCGCGGCACTTGCGCGGCATGTACGTGCTCGCCATTCACGACGCCCGGGCGAAGCGTCTGCTGCTGGCGCGCGATCCGTTCGGCATCAAGCCGCTCTATTACGCCGAAACCGAAAGCGGCTTCGCGTTCGCCTCCGAAATCCAAGCGTTGGTCGCGGGCGGTTTTATCGCGCCCCGCGTCGACGCCGGCGCGCGCGACGAGGCGTTGCAATTGCAGTTCGGCACCGGTGCGCGCACGTTGCTCCGGGGCGTGCGCCGCGTGCTGCCGGGCGAAACGCTGATCGTCGAAGGAGGCCGCATCGTTTCCCGCTCCGTCCGTCCGGCGCTGCCCGCGGGCGGCGTCGCCGAAGACCGAAGCGAACACGCGCTGATGGATCTCGACCGCCATCTCAACGAGGCGGTTGAGCTGCACCAGCGCTCCGACGTGCCCTACGGCATGTTTCTCTCGGGTGGAGTCGATTCCTCGGTCCTGCTGGCGATGATGGCGCGTCTCAACCCCAAGCCGGTGATCGCCTTCACCGCCGCGTTTCCCGGAACCCGCGCCGCGGACGAGCGCGCGCACGCGCGCGCCGTGGCCAAGGCCGCAGGCGCCGAGCACGTCGAGGTCGAATTCGGTGAGGATGATTTTTGGCGGCTGTTGCCCCGGATCATGGCGGCAACCGACGATTTCTGCGCCGACTACGCGGCTCTCCCGACCTATAAGCTGGGCGAAAAAGCCCGCGCCGCCGGCCTCAAGGTGATTCTCTCGGGCGAGGGCGGCGACGAGGTGTTCGCCGGTTACGGCCGCTACCGCCGCGCCATGCGCCCGCGCCTTCTGTTCGGCCGGCCGATGCGCGCCAAGGGCGCGCTGCATGGACTCGATATCTTGCGCGCAACCGCATCCGATTGGCGCGCCGGGATCGCGGCGACCGAAACGGAAGCGGCGCGTGGCGAGCGCACCCGCCTGCAGTCGGCGCAGGCCGCCGACTGCGCCGACTGGCTACCCAACGATCTACTCGCCAAGCTCGACCGCTGCCTGATGGCGCACGGGGTCGAGGGGCGTGTGCCGTTCCTCGATCCCAAGCTCGCCGCCTTCGGCTTCCGCCTGCCAGACTCTCTGAAGGTGCGCCGCGGGCTCGGCAAATGGATTTTGCGGCGCTGGCTGGAAACGGCGCTGCCGGCGGCCAAGCCGTTCGAGAAAAAGCGCGGCTTCACGGTGCCGGTCGGCGAATGGATCGCACGCAAGGGCTACGCCCTAGGGCCGCTGGTCGCGCGCCAAGCGGGCGTGCACGAGGCGTGCAAGCCGGAGGAAGTGGAGCGGCTGTTCCGAACGGTCGCCGCCCACAACGGCGGAAGACACGCCGCCGCCGCCTGGCACCTGCTCGCCTACGCGCTCTGGCACCGGTGCCACGTGCTCGGCCGGGCGCCGGCCGACGACGCCGTCGCCGCGCTCGAGGCCTAGGAAATTTATTTCCGCTTGCCGAAATTGGCGACGAAGCGGAGCTTATCCGCTTCCTCGCTGAACAGGATCTTGACGGTCTTTTTCTAGCGCTTCTCGTCCATGGATTCGAGGCCGAGGGAATATTCGCCCTGGCAATGGGCTTCGAGCCAGTCTTCGAGGTCGGAGAGGGCGCCGAGGGTTGCGAACTCGACCCCGTAGATCTTGCGTTGTGTTTTGGCCATGACGGCGACGATATGGGAAAGGGAAACCCCGTGACAATACCCATCGTGATAACGCTTGGCGTGACGAAACCGTGGCGCCGGGGTAGGATTTGACATCGATGCCGCCCCCCCCGTCGCCCCCCTCATCGCCCCTCGTCATCCGCCGCCCCGACGACTGGCATGTCCACCTGCGGGACGGGGCCATGCTTGCGGCCGTATTGCCGTTCACCGCCCAGGTCTTCGGCCGGGCCATCGTCATGCCGAATCTGATTCCGCCGGTAACGAGCGCCGATGCCGCCCACGCCTACCGGGCACGCATCGAGGCGGCGCTGCCCAAAGGTTCCTCCTTCCGCCCGCTGATGACCTGCTACCTCACCGACCGCAGCGACGCCGAGGAAGTGGCGCGCGGCCACCGCGACGGGGCTTGGTTCGCGGCTAAGCTTTATCCTGCCAACGCCACCACCCATTCGGCCTCCGGAGTCGCGGACGTGCGCAACATCCGCGCCGTGCTGGCGCGCATGGAAAAGATCGGCATGCCGCTTCTGGTCCACGGCGAGGTGACCGATCCCGAGGTCGACGTGTTCGACCGTGAAGCCGTGTTTCTCGATCGGATTTTGACGCCGCTCGCGCGGGATTTTCCCGGCCTCAAGATCGTGTTCGAGCACGCGACCACGGAAGACGCGGTCGATTTCGTGCGCGCGCACGCGCCGCGCGCGGCGGCGACGCTGACCCCGCACCATTTGATGGTCAACCGCAACGCCATGTTCGAAGGCGGCATCCGCCCGCATCTCTATTGCCTGCCGGTGGCGAAGCGCGAAAAGCACCGCTTGGCGCTGCGCCGCGCGGCGGTCTCGGGCGAGACGTGCTTTTTCCTCGGCACCGATTCGGCGCCGCACGCGCGCGCGAAAAAGGAAGCCGAATGCGGCTGTGCCGGCGTGTTCAACGCGCCTCACGCGCTCGAATGCTATGCCCAGGTGTTCGCCGAGGAAGGCGCGCTCGCCAAGCTGGAGGCGTTCGCGTCGCTCAACGGTCCGGCGTTTTACGGCCTTCCCGTCCACGAGGAACGCGTGACCTTGGTCGCGGGCGAAACGCGGGTGCCCGACGAGATTCCGGCCGACAGTGATACCGTGCGGCCGTTCCTCGCCGGGCAGACGCTGTCCTGGCGGATCAAAACGTAATCAGCGCGCCGGAATCCGCGCTTCGATCTCGGCGCGGGCTTTCGCCTCCTTGTCGCGGGCGGAATCGAGCGCGGCCTTGGCTTCGGCCTCGCGTGCCCGCGCGTCACCGAGCTTCGCCGTCGCGCCCTGGATGCGGGCCTTGAGGCTCGCTTCCAGTTCGGCCGCTTCGGTCGCGCGCGCACCTTCGGCGTACTTCTTCAACCCGACCGTTTCCGCGAGCATTCGGGCCAGTTCGCGCGTTTGGTCGGCGGATGTGCGTTCGGCCTCCTCGCGTGCGGCCTTGGCCAGGGCGAAGGCCGTCTCGGCCGCTTCCACGTCCATGCGCGCGAGGACCAGGGCTTCGAGCGCGGCGGGCGGCGCGGCGGCCGGAGTGGGCGGCGGGCCTCGACGGAGTCGGCGCTGCGGTGGGCGCCGGAACGGCTTTTGTCCCCATGTCCTTTGGCGTGTCCTTCGGTGCGGCCCTGGGCGTGGGAACGTCCTTGGGCTCGCGACTGCCGGAGCGGGCGCGGGCGAGCGCGAGCGCGGCGTTTTCCGCGTTTCGTTCGGCGACGGTTTCGGCGGCGCGCGCCGTGGCGATGTCGTCGCGCACGCGCTTTTCCTCGGCGGCGATGGCGCGAAGGGTTTCCGCGCGCCGGGCGTCATCGGGGATCGCATTGGCGTTGCGGCGCCGTTCGTCGATGCGGGCGAGAGTCTCGCCGGCAGCGGATTCGATTTTGGCGCGGGCGTCGCGCAGCACCGCCTCGGCGGCGGTCAGTTCGCGCTGGGCTCGGCGTATCTCGCTTTGGGCTTCGCTCCGGGTTTCCGGAGCCTTCGCGCCCTGCGCCGCCGCGCCGTTCCAGCCCGATCCGGCCAGGGCCAAGGCGCAGGCGAGAGTTGCGGCGAACGCGGCGCTGTTGCCACTCATGCCTCGGGACTTTACAACAGGCGGGCTACGGTTCGGAAGAAAACGCCCCACAAACGATCACGGGAAATGATCATGTTCAAGGCGCTGGTGCTGGAAGAAGCGGGCGGCAAGGTCGCCCAATCGCTGCAAACCCTCGACGACGCGGCGTTGCCCGAAGGCAACGTCACCGTTGCGGTGAAATATTCGACCCTCAATTACAAGGACGGGATGATCGTCCAGGGCCTCGGCAAGCTGGTGCGCAAGTATCCGCACGTACCGGGCATCGATTTCGCGGGGGTTGTGGAAAAATCGGAATCGACCCAGTTCAAGCCGGGCGACGAAGTGGTGCTGACCGGCAACCGGGTCGGCGAAATCCATTGGGGCGGGTTCGCCGCCAAGGCGCGGGTTAAGGCTGACTGGCTGGTGCCGCTGCCGAAGGGGCTTTCGCTCAAGCAGGCGATGGCGCTGGGCACCGCCGGATTCACGGCGATGCTGGCGGTGATGGCGCTGGAGGAACACGGGCTCAAGCCGGGCGGGGAAGGGGAAGTCCTGGTCACCGGCGCGGCGGGGGGCGTCGGCTCGGTCGCGGTCGCGCTGCTCGCGCGCCTCGGCCATCGGGTCGCCGCCGGCACCGGCCGCGCGGAAACGCACAATTATCTCAAAGCCCTCGGCGCGACCGCCATCGTCGATCGCGCGGAGTTGGCGACGCCGCCCAAGGGCCCGCTCGGGTCCGAGCGCTGGGCCGGCGCCATCGACAACGTCGGCGGCGAGCAGCTCGGCAACGTGCTTGCCTCGTTGCGCTATTGGGGCAGTTGCGCCGCGGTCGGCCTCGCCGGCGGCATCAAGTTGACCACGACGGTGATTCCGTTCCTGCTGCGCGGGATCAACCTGCTCGGGATCGATTCTAACACCTGCCCGATGGCGCGCCGCCGGCAGGCGTGGGCGCGGCTCGCCAAGGACATGCCGCTCGACAAGCTCGACGCCATGACCGAGACGGTCGGATTGGCCGACGTCGCGGGCCTGGCCGGCAAAATCCTCCAGGGCCAGGTGCGCGGGCGCGCGGTCGTCGACCTCGGCCGCTGACGCGCCGAGTGCCCAAGTCCTTGGAATCGCGGGTCAAGGGGGCGCGGGCCCCGTAACTTCCCGCTTGGCCCCGGATTTGCACTGTCCCTTCGCTAATTCGGAGAGGAGGCGAAAGTCATGCGAAAGTTAATGACGGTGGCGGCGCTCGCCGGCGCGTTCGGCGCGGTCGGCTGCGGCGGCCTGTTCGGCGCGGAAGGCAAGGACGACCGCGCGGTCTATTGCTACCAGGCCCTGGTCGGAATCGACTGCTACCCGGCGCCAAATCACCGCGACGAACGAAGGCTGGTTTCCTACACCGGCCCCGCGCCGGAAACCTATCCGAAGCCGTTGCCGCCGCCGGAACCGACGCTCTACGCCCCGGAGCAGGTTTCCTATTGGGTCAAGGACCCGGAGCCGGTCCCGACCGCGGCGCCGTCCAAGTCCCGCGTTGCGGTGAGCCGCCAGCCCTTGCCGCCCGCGCGCCGGTAGGGGTGCCGCTCCCGCGTTGGGTAGTGCCTTAGTTTCACAGCCTCACCTTTCGACAAGCTCAGGGTGAGGCGGATATTCAAGGCCCTCATGCTGAGCCTGTCGAAGCATGAGGACCGAATTGAGGCACCACCCCGCCTTGACACCCCTTCGGCCGCGCGCCTATATGCCGCACGCCTTTTCCGGTTTTCCGGCGCGTTTCCGGGGCGGAGTAGCTCAGCTGGCTAGAGCAGAGGAATCATAATCCTTGTGTCGGGGGTTCGAGTCCCTCCTCCGCTACCATTTCCTTCCAAAAAATAGGGCGCGCCGTCGCCGGCGCGCCCTTCGACTTTACCATCGGGTTGGT
>Ga0194132_10005428_pt1 | contig 20658 bp, 13 predicted proteins | sample TA2KigOf80mmetaG_FD_148612 | JGI IMG/M metagenome (GOLD analysis project Ga0194132, IMG submission 148612) | Freshwater microbial communities from Lake Tanganyika, Tanzania - TA2015054 Kigoma Offshore 80m | ecosystem: Environmental > Aquatic > Freshwater > Lake | place: Tanzania: Lake... | reverse complement strand
CAGACGTTCTCGACCTTCGCCCCGAAAGTCACGCGCGAATTCCGGAGCGCGATTCAGGCACATGATCTTGACCGCGCCGGCCGCATGCCTATTGGCGCGCGACGCTCGAGGTCCACGGAATCGCGCGGCGATACCTCCGGCAGCCGGAGGTAACGTTCGACGACGCGCAGGTGGCGAAGGTCCGCGAGGTCCAGCGGCAACTCGGATTGTTGGAGGCTTGATGGGCTTGCTTCAACCATTGGGTGAGCTTTCGCGGCCAAGGCACGTACTATCCAGGACTAAGGTCAATCCCGCCCGCTGCCATAGAACACCGGCAGCGGACCCGGCGCCTCGGCGGGGATCCAGTCGCCGTCGCCGGTGGACCAGGCGAGGTCGCGCCAGGCTTCGGGGGAGCAGGCGAGGATTTTCTGGTTCTCCTCGTCGATTGAGGCCCATTCGTCGTTGAAGAAGGCTTGGAGGGTGCGGAGGCAGCGGCCGGTGCCGGCGTCCCAGATCCGGAGAGAGCCGTCGGTGGAGGCGGAGACGATCCAGTTGGCATGCCAGTGCACTGAGGTCACGGTGTCTTCGTGCCCGGTGAGAACCGTCAGGCATTGACCGGATTCGGTGTCCCAGATTCGGAGAGTATTGTCTGCAGAAGCGGAGGCGAGACGTTTGCCGTCCGGAGCCCAGGCGCAGGAGGAGACGTAAGCCGAGTGACCGTGAAGAGAGGCGAGGGAGCGTGCGTTGGAGGGATCCCAGATGCGGAGAGTATTGTCTGCAGAAGCGGAGGCGACGCGTTTGCCGTCCGGAGCCCAGGCGCAGGACAAGACGTAAGCCGAGTGACCGTGAAGAGAGGCGAGGGAGCGTGCGTTGGAGGGATCCCAGATGCGGAGAGTATTGTCGAGTGAAGCGGAGGCGAGGCGTTTGCCCTCCGGAGCCCAGGCGCAGGAGGAGACGGAAGCCGAGTGACCGTGAAGAGAGGCGAGGGAGCGTCCGTTAGAGGGATCCCAGACGCGGAGGGTATTGTCGTGTGAAGCGGAGGCGAGGCGTTTGCCGTCAGGGGACCAAGCGCAGGAGTTGACCAAGTTGGAGTGACCCTTAAGAGAGGTGAGAAAGCGAGCGTTTGAGGGATCCCAGATGCGGACAGTCTTGTCGCGTGAAGCGGAGGCGAGGAGTTTGCCGTCCGGAGCCCAGGCGCAGGACCTGACGTAAGCCGAGTGACCGTGAAGGGAGGCGAGGGAGCGTCCGTTGGAGGGATCCCAGATGCGGAGAGTTTGGTCGTCAGAAGCGGAGGCGAGGCGCTTGCCGTCCGGCGCCCAGGCGCAGGACAAGACGGAAAGCGAGTGACCGTGAAGAGATGCGAGGGAGCGTGCGTTGGAGGGATCCCAGATTCGGAGAGTATTGTCTGCAGAAGCGGAGGCGAGGCGTTTGCCGTCCGGAGCCCAGGCGCAGGACCAGACGGAATCCGAGTGACCCTGAAGAGAGGCGAGGGAGCGTGCGTTTGAGGGATCCCAGATGCGGAGAGTCTTGTCGTAAGAAGCGGAGGCGAGGCGTTTGCCGTCCGGAGCCCAGGCGCAGGACCTGACGGAATCCGAGTGACCGTGAAGAGAGGCGAGGGAGCGTCCGTTAGAGGGATCCCAGATGCGGAGAGTCTTGTCGTAAGAAGCGGAGGCGAGACGTTTGCCGTCCGGAGCCCAGGCGCAGGACCTGACGGAATCCGAGTGACCGTGAAGAGAGGCGAGGGAGCGTCCGCTGGAGGGATCCCAGATTCGGAGAGTATTGTCTGCAGAAGCGGAGGCGAGGCGTGTGCCGTCCGGAGCCCAGGCGCAGGAGGAGACGGAAGCCGAGTGACCGTGAAGAGAGGCGAGGGGGCGTCCGTTGGAGGGATCCCAGAGGCGGAGAGTATTGTCGTCAGAAGCGGAGGCGAGGCGTGTGCCGTCCGGAGCCCAGGCGCAGGACCACACGGAATCCGAGTGGCCCTTAAGAGAGGTGAGGGAGCGTGCATTGGAGGGATCCCAGATGCGGAGAGTATTGTCGAGTGAAGCGGAGGCGAGGCGTTTGCCGTCCGGAGCCCAGGCGCAGGAGGAGACGGAAGCCGAGTGACCGTGAAGAGAGGCGAGGGAGCGTGCATTGGAGGGATCCCAGATGCGGAGAGTATTGTCGAGTGAAGCGGAGGCGAGGCGTTTGCCGTCCGGCGACCAGGCGCAACAACTGACACTGTCTGTATGGCCACGTGCGACAATCGGGCGGTTGGCGGGGACGGGGGAAGGCGCCCGTCGGATCGCTGGGATTCGCGGGACCGTCGGGTTGGACCCGCAGAGCAGGAACTGAGCCCCCCCCAGAGCCGCGCCCGTGTAGTCCGCGTCATCGATCGCGCACTGCCGGAACACGCCGCCGTACAACTCCGCGCCCGACCAGACCGTCCGTTCCAGTCGACAATCCCGCCACTCTGAAAAGTCGGCCTTCACCGATAGCAGGTCCGCGCCGTCCGCCACGCACCAACGCCACGTCGTGTTTTGGAGGTTGGCCCCTGCCAGCCGGATCCCGGTGACGTCCAGCGGCTTGTCCGCCAACCCGTGGAACTCCCAGCCGGCCAGGTCCGCCCCTTCGAGATTCCACCCCCGCATCACCGGCGCCGGATAGCCTTTCTGATGCGAGGGGATCGCATAGGCCGCATACGCCACGCTTGCCGGTCCGTCCGGCACGGGCTCTCGCGATTCGAGCATCATCTGCCCGATGAAGTCGAGCGTCTCGACGCTCGGCCGCGGCAGATTCCATCGTTCCATCCTGCCGGCCCGCAACCCGCGCGCCAGGTACGATGCCAGAAAGAACTCGAGCAGCGACGTGTGCGCGAACCGGAACTGATCCGCCCCTTCCCGCACCAGGAATGTCGCCGTCCGCAGGTCCTCCTTCACTTGCGCGATTTTGCCCTGATACTCATACGCCAGATCCGGATCCTCGCGTAGGAACCCCACTAACCAGCGCTCCGCCTGGTCCACGGTCCAGGCCCGCTGCCCGCTCCGCCACAGCTCCGCCGCGAGATGTTGCATCGCGAGCATCTTGTGTTGCGGAGCCAACTGATGCTTCCCCTGGTCCCGTTCCAGGCAGGCCTCCAGCACGTGCCGGTACACCATCACGCCGGTCACGTTGCGGCCATCCGCCTTCCACTGCTCGATGGTGGGCAGGTCCTGCGTCATCAGGCTCAGGGTGTAGGGCCGCTCCGCCAACTGCCGCAGATCGTGGACGGACTCGAACAGGGCGATGATCGAATCCGGATCCCGGTCCGGAATCGAATGCCGCAGGTAGCCGCGGATCTGGGAATCGTCGAACGGGAGCAGCACCAGCGCCTTGTAGTCCTGCTTGCGGACCCGGTCACGGTCCTCGAGCGTGAAGGCGGTGCATTGATCGCGGAAGGTGCGGAAGAAGTGGGTCCGGCAGGCGAACAGGAGCCGCCCCTTGCAGTCACGCCACCTGGCCGGCGGCAGGGCGGACATCAGCTCGCGGGTGAAGCGCAGCCCGGCTTTCTCATCCAGGTGGACCAGGACTTCATCGAGTCCGTCAAAGATCAGCAGGGCATCCTGCTGGCGGACCAGGTACAGGATTTCCGCGGGCGTGACGGTCTGCCGCAACTCACCGGTCTGCCACAGTCGGCCGCATTCGTGCAGAATGTCCTCGAGTGTGATCGCGGGGTTGTACTTGGCGAGCTGGGAGACGCTGCGCAGATCGCAGTAGATGGGAAGGCGGCTGCGGGAATCGTGGAGACGCCGCGACAGCTCGAGGCACGTGGTCGTCTTGCCGATGCCGTACTCTCCGAACAGCGCGAAGTACCGGGGCGAGCCGGGATCATCCAGCCAGGAGCGGATGAACTTCATGGCGTTGACGCGGTCGGCCGCTGCGGGCAGGGGGCCGGTCTTGTCGAGGTCCGTCTCCGCGCCCCGCGGCTCGATGAACGGCCCTGGCTTGGGCAGCCCGTCGCGGAGTATATCTTCGGCGCGCCGGTAGTTCCTCACGACGCCGAAGATGTGATCGAACAGTGCCTGCGCGTAGGCGCTACGCTGGTCCGCGCTGCCCTCACGGAAGCTGAGCCGGTCCGGATGGCGGAAGATCTGTGTCTCCTTCAGCCCTTTCAGGTCATTCGAGAACGGATGCTTGTCGATCAGCACGGGGAAGAAGCGCTTGTGCCCGTCGCGAAAGTGTGGCAGCTCGTGTTGGTCGATGAAGTCGCTCTTGAAGAAATGCTCGCTCAGCAGGAGCAGCCCCAGGTGCGATTCATTCAGCTCGTTCAGGATCTCCTTTTCAAAGTTCACACCCGGTGGGATCAGCCAATCACCAAACACCCGGACATGCGGGAGCTGCTTGAGCATGGGATCCATGAGCCGGAGGAGTTCCTCACGCAGCCCCTTGTCGTCGCGGGCGTAGGAGACGAACAGCGTCACCTGCGGCTGGTAGCCGTCCTGGGGGACCACGTGGCCCAGGCGGTGCGTCTGCGCTTCGGTGTTCTGGCGGACGGCGAGTTCGGCCTGGTCCTCGCCTTGGAAGTACGCCGGGCCACCGCCCCGGTCCGCCTTCAGCTCCAGCCGGAGGCGGGCATCACCCGCCGCGGCGCTGATCCGTTGCCGGAACTGCCGGAAGTAGGCGAGCCCGCGCTCGCGATTGTCCGTAGGCCACAGGGCGGCGAGGAGCTTGTCCACATCGGCCTGTCCATCGGCGTCGAGCAGATCGGTAATCCGGGTGAGGCGCTCCCGGTCGGTGAGGCCGAGATGGCTGGCGAGGGCGGCAGCGGCGCGGCGAACGGCGTCGGGGCGGAGGGGCTCGATACGGTTCATACGATAAAAATACGCTATACGCGCCCTTCCCGTCAAGGACCACGGCCGCGGCCGTGCCCAACGCGCCGCGGATTGCGGGTACAATCGAAAGCTGTGACACGCCACGCCCTTGCAGCCGTCCTTGCAGCCACACTCTCGATGTACTCCTGTGCCCCGCCCGGCGGCTCAGGCTCACCGTCCTCGGCCAAGGAATTCGCGGACAAAGCGGAAGCCGACCTGCTCGCCCTTTCGCTCACGGAAAACCGCTCCTCCTGGATTCAGAGTACGCACATCACCGATGACACGGAAGCGCTGGCCGCGGCGGCAACGGAGAAGCGCGTCAACGCCGCGGTCCGGTACGCCAAGGAAGCGGCCAAGTACGACAGCGCCGCGGCTGACCCGGAGACCCGCCGCAAGCTGACGATCCTCAAGCGGGGCGTGGTTGTGGCCACTCCGGCTGATCCCAAGGAATCGGCCGAGCTCACCACGATTGGCACCCGGATGGAGTCCACCTACGGAAAGGGCAAGTACTGCCCGCCTGGGGAGAAGGAGCCCGGGAAGTGCAAGGATGTCCAGGGACTGTCGCAGGTCCTCGCCCGCTCGACAAACCCGAAGGAGATGCTTGAAGCCTGGACGGGCTGGCATTCGATCTCGCCGCCGATCCGCGCCGACTACGTGCGCCACGTCGAACTCGCAAACAAGGGCGCGCGGGAACTGGGATTCACCGACACCGGCGCCATGTGGCGCTCGGTTTACGACATGCCGCCCGAGGCGTTCACCAAGGAAGTGGACCGCCTCTGGGAACAAGTGCGTCCGCTCTACGTATCGCTGCATGCCTATGTGCGGCAGCGGCTCAACGCCAAGTACGGCGATGCCGTTGTGCCGAAGTCCGGCCCGGTTCCGGCGCATCTGCTCGGCAACATGTGGGCGCAGTCCTGGGACAACCTGCTTCCGGTTCTCGGCGGCGCGGATCCCGGCTTCGATCTCACCAAAGTGATCCAGACGCGCAAAATGGATCCCAAGCAGATGGTGAAGTACGGCGAGGAGTTCTATCTCTCGCTCGGGTTCCAGCCGCTGCCGCAGACCTTCTGGTCGCGCAGCCAGTTTTCGAAGCCGCGCGACCGCGAGGTGGTCTGCCATGCCTCGGCCTGGAATATCGACGCAGTCGACGACGTCCGCATCAAGATGTGCATCGAGCCGACGGACGAGGACCTTTACACGATCTACCACGAGCTTGGCCACAACTACTATCAGCGGGCCTACAACAAGCTGCCCTTCCTGTTCCGTGATTCGGCGAACGACGCCTTCCACGAGGCCATTGGGGACACGATCCAGCTTTCGGTGACTCCGGACTTCCTGGTCAAAGCGGGATTCCTGGCCGCCGCGCCGGACGCCTCCAAGGATACGGGCGTCATGCTGAAGCGCGCTCTCGAGAAAGTGGCGTTCCTGCCCTTTGGACTGCTGATCGATCAATGGCGCTGGAAGGTGTACGGAGGCGAGATCAAGCCTGCGTCCTACAATCAGGCCTGGTGGGACCTGCGGCTGAAGTATCAGGGCGTGGCGCCGCCCGTGGCGCGGTCTGAGTCCGATTTCGATCCTGGCGCTAAGTACCACGTACCCGCTTCGTATCCCTATACGCGCTACTTCCTGGCGCATATTTTGCAGTTCCAGTTCCACCGCGCACTCGCCCAAAAGGCCGGCTGCGATTTGTCGAAGACACCGCTGCACCGGTGTTCGATCTACGGCAACAAGGACGCGGGCAAGGCGCTGGCTGCGATGCTCGAGATGGGAGCGGCCAAGCCGTGGCCGGACGCGCTCGAGGCGATGACCGGCAAGCGTGAGATGGACGCCACCGCGATCATCGACTACTTCGCGCCACTCAAGAAGTGGCTCGATGAGCAGAACGCGGGCAAGCCGTCCGGTTGGTAATCGTTACGCCCCGGCGCGTACCGCGAGCGCCGAGTTCTTGCTTCCGAACGCAATGCAGTTGATCACGGCGTGCTCGACGGACAGCTTGCGCGGCTGGGCGCGCACGTAGTCGAGCTCGCATTCCGGGTCCGGCTCATCCACGTTGATCGTCGGGTGGACGACACCGTCGCGCATGCCCATCAGTGTGGCCGCGAGCGCCGCCGCGCCGCATGCACCCTGGGGATGTCCGATGATGCTCTTGATCGAGGACCCGGGCAGCTTTTGCGCGTGGCAGTTGAAGGCCATGCGCACGGCCTTGGTCTCGATCCGGTCATTCAGCTCTGTGCTCGTGCCGTGATAGCTGATGTAGTCCACGGCTCCCGGCGGCAACTGCGCCTCGCGCAGTGCCAGGTGAATCGCGCGCGCCGGCTCCTCGGCTGTCTCCTCGAGCCGCACCCGGTGGAAGGCTTCACAGGTTGACCCGTAGCCCAGGATCTCGCCGTAGATCTTGGCGCCGCGCGCAACCGCGCGGTCCCTTTCTTCCAAAACAAAGAACCAGGCGCCCTCCGCGATCACGAATCCGGACCGGTCGCGTGAAAAAGGCCTCGATGCCCGTCCCGGATCGTGATTCCACGCCGCCGTCATGATGCGCATGATCTGGAATCCGCGGACGATCAACGGCGCGATGGGTGCGTCGACACCGCCCGCGATCATCGTGTCGATTACGCCCGCGCGGATGTTGCGGAACGCGTATCCGATGGCATCGCTTGATGAGGTGCAGCCTGTGCTCACGATGTGCGACAGGCCGCGGAAGCCGAAGTGCATCGACACCTCGCTCGCGAGCGTGCCGATTGTCGAGGTCGGAATCACGTAGACGCTGCACTGCTTGTGCTGGCCGGTGTACCACAGGTGATACTGGCGCTCGGAGAACTCCTGGCTGCCACCACCCGAGCCGACGACGACGCCAATCTCGCGCAATTCGTCGCGTGTCATCGCAGATGGATCCAACCCCGAGTCGTCCAGCGCTTCCTGGGTTGCGGCCCGGGCCAGCGGAACGACGCGCGACACATGAGGCCGGTCCTTGGGCTCGACCCAGGCATTCTCGTCAAAGTTTTGCACCTCGCCCGCAATCTGGACCTGGTGCTGTGAAGGATCAAAAAGGGAAATGCGCCGGACTCCGCTCACACCGTCCCGAGTGGCGCGCCAAAACTCTTCGCGGCCGTTACCGTTCGGACTGAGCGCGCCGATGCCGGTAATCACGACTCGCCGCTGCATTCTGGCCTAGTATACGGTATTGGCGGCCCTCCGCGCCCGGATCATTTGGGACTAGAGGCCGCGGCGGCATTTCGACGCCTTTGATATGATCCAGTTTATGGTCAGGTCCCGCGCCATCCAGCCGCTTGAGCTGAGCGGCTCCCGGATGACCCCGCCACAGTACCGCGAGTTCGCCGCCGCGCACCCGGAACTGCGCATCGAGCGGACCGCGCAAGGAGAGGTGATCGTGATGGCTCCTGCTCAAAGCCGCACTGGCTACCGGAACAGCGAGCTGACGGCCCAAATCCGCGACTGGGCCCGTGCGGATGGACGAGGGCTCGCCTTTGACTCCTCGGCTGCGTTTGATCTCCCGAACGGCTCCAACCGCTCTCCCGACTGGGTGCTACTGTCGAGGCTGCGCCTGCTGGCACCTGAGGAAACCTCGGACTATATTCCGCTTTGCCCGGATTTCGTCGCCGAGCTGCGGTCGAAGAGTGACCGCCTCAAGACGCTGCAGGCGAAAATGGCCGAATACCTGGATAACGGCGCGCGTTTGGGCTGGCTCATCGACCCGGTCGAGGGCAAGGTCCATATCTACAGGCCTGGCGCAGCTCACGAAGTCCTGCGGCCCCCCAGTCTCACAGCCGGCCCGGAGATGCCCGGGCTCACCGTGGACCTGGCCACCATCTGGAACCCGCCCATTTGACCCGAATGCACATCACTCGAATCCTGATCCTTTTTGCCGCCGGACTCCCGCTGCTGCCCCAGCCCGTCCGTGTCGGAACCCGCCGCGAACTCCTGCTCGACAGCCACCTGATCGAGCGCTTCACTGGCAACGCGTCGCTCTACCTCCACAAGCCCGAGCGCCGCGAAATCGTGATGTCGACTGACAAACCCTGGGAGGGTAACGCCTGCGCCTACCGGACCGTCTTCCGCGACGGCTCGAAGATCCGCATGTACTACACCGCCAACCACTACGACTTGGCCGTGAAGGGCATGAAGGCGCATCCGCCGCTCATGTGCTACGCCGAGTCCACCGACGGCGTCAAGTGGACCCGGCCGGACCTCAACCTTGTCCCCTGGCAGGGGTCGGCCCGCAATAACATCGTTCTGGCGCCCGATACCGTCAAACCCTCCGGACTCAGCCAGCTTGGCGTCGACCACTTCGCCGTGTTCAAGGATGAGAATCCGAAGCGGCAAGCCGGGGAAGAGTACAAGATGCTCGTCCTTGGCGGCCGCGCGCTGTACGCCCTGGGCTCTTCCGACGGATTCCATTGGAAGCTGCTCTCGGACAAGCCGGTCCTCACCAAGGCCTATTTCGACTCGAAGAACCTCGCCTTCTGGGATCCCGCCGCGGGGCTTTACCGGGCCTATTTCCGCGATTTCCGTAACGCTGTCACCGGTGCGCAGCGGTCACAGCAGCGCAAGCTGGACGAGGGCTACCGCTATGTGCGCGACATCATGACGGCCACCTCCACCGATTTCCTCAACTGGAGCGAGCCGCGCTGGCTGCAGTATCCCGGAGCGCCCGACGAGGAGCTCTACACCAACCAGATACAGCCGTATCCCCGCGCGCCGCATATCCTGATCGGATTCCCAAAGCGTTACCAGGACCGTGGATGGTCGGAGGCTATGCGGCTGCTCCCGGGCCTTGAGGACCGCCAGGCCCGTTCGGCGGTTTCACCACGCTATGGAACCGCGGTCACGGATGCGCTCTTCATGTCCAGCCGCGACGGGCTCGTGTTCCAGCGCTGGGGCGAGGCCATCATCCGCCCGGGGCCAATTCCTGCGAACTGGGTCTACGGCGACAACTCCCCGGCCTGGGGTGTGATCACCACGCCTTCGCACATTGAAGGAGCGCCGGACGAGTTGTCGCTCTATGCCGTTGAGAACTACTGGCGCGGCGCCGCTACGAGCCTCCGCCGCTTCGTCTACCGGATGGACGGCTTCGTGTCCCTACGGGCGCCGCTATCCGGCGGCGGCATCGTCACCAAGCCGCTGATCTTCGAAGGTGCGGGCCTGGAACTCAACTTTTCGACCTCGGCGGCCGGTTCAATCCGGTGGGAGGTTCAGGATTTGGCGGGGCGGCCTGTCCCGGGATTCTCGCTTGCCGAAACGCCGGAGATTTTCGGAGATGCGGTCGACTACACCGTGCCGCTGCGGGCTGGTGCCTCGCTCGCAGGACTGGCTGGCCGGCCGGTCCGGATCCGGTTCGAGCTGATCGACGCCGATCTCTATTCATTCCGGTTCAAATAAACCGGCGGTTGGCCGATGAGGGGTGCATGGCCAATGCTCTGCGCGGTCTGTTGCATGGGTTTCCGGCCAATCCAGGCGTTTCACGGCTGTCGATGCGGCAGCTCATGAACCGTGACCCGGGGGAGTTCATCCTTGCGGCTTTTGCAGTGCTCAGCGAGGGCCGCGACTACGACCCCATGGCTTTGGCGGCTCTTGGCGCGCTGCTGTCGGGAAGTGAACTGGCCGGGGACATCGCGGCCGATCCCACGGCGTCGGATCTGCTGCCCGCAGCCGAGGTCTGCAGGGCGGCGGCCATGGCCGACCCCTCGTTTGAAGTCTCCCTGATCCGCCGGATTTCCGCGGCCCCGCCCGGACGCCGCTCCGCCGTGGCCTACCGGGTTCTCGACTTGCTGGGGCGGGTCTCGCAGGGTTCGAGGGTCCTCCCGTTCCTGCTGCAACTGTCCGATGATCCGGACCGCTGGATCCGGTCGAAAGTGGCGCTCATGGTCGGACGATGGTGCAAGGATACGCGGCTGCTTTCGAAGCACCTCAACGATCCGGATCCCAGGGTGCGCGCCAACGCGGTGGAGTCGTTGTGGGGCGCTGGTAAGCCGGTGGTGCTGGACCGGTTCGTGGTGGCTGCCGCCGACTACCACCATCGCGTCTCGGCCAACGGAATCGTCGGGTTGCATCTGGCTGGCAGCGACAGCGTTGCGGGACGGCTGGAGTCCATGCTCGCCCATCCGGATGAGAACTTCCAGGCTGCGGCAGCCTGGGCCGCGGGCAGGTGCCACCAGGCCGGATTAAAAGCCGCGCTTCAGAGACTGGCGTCGGAGCCGGGTGCAGCCCGGTGCAGCGCACTGCGCGCCCTCGTCGAGCTTGGAAGATGTGTTCAGTGACTCCGATAAGGTACATGTGGAGCCCGCCCCTACCCCCAACAACCAGCTCGGCAATTTCCTTGTAGTCAACTCGTTTCTAGCTGATCTTGTCGCCGGGTACGAAGTGAATCCGCAACGCACGCGCACTGCATTCCGCGAGTTGATGGACGACCAGCCGGAGGAGTTCATCCGCTCCGCCCTGGTGCTGTTTGAGAAAGGGCTGGCGTCCGGTCCGGCCGACGCCATCTCAAGGCTTCTTCTGTCCAACGACGAGGCCGTGTCGGTACTTTGCGATCCGGCGATTTCCTCGCTCCCGGAAGCGCTTGGCCTCGCCAAGGCTGCCGTGTTGATCGACCCTGGCCTCGACGTCAAGCTGATGAGGCACATCTGGAAGCCGAACGGAACGGTCAATCCGGTCTCCGCGGTGCGTGTGCTCGAGGTCGCCGGCGCCGTGTCGGACGGAACCCGGATCATGGCCCCGCTCATGCAATTGATGCGCTACCCGAACGCCCGGATCCGCAGCAAAGTCGTCCTCATTGCCGGCCGCTGCAAACGGGAACCGCGATGGCTCGAACCCTACGTCCAGGATCCTGACCCGAGAATCCGGGCCAACGCGATCGAGGCGTTATGGGGGGAGAAGTCGGGCGAGGCCGTCCGCCTCTTCCGGCAAGGCACACAGGACCTCCATCACCGCGTGATCGCCAACTCCTGCGTCGGGCTTCATCTGGCGAACGACTCCGAAGCCGCAAGCCAGATCGAACAGTTGGCTAGCTTTTCCGAGCCCGTGTTCCAGGCCGCCGCCTGCTGGGCAATGGGGCGCACCGGCAACCCAGCGTTCTTGCAGCCGCTCCAGGAGATGAGCACCTCGAAGGCTGGCATTGTCCGCCGTTCAGCGCTCCGTGCCTTGGTCCTGCTCAGGCGCGCCGCCGCGTAATTATTTTCTGTACACTGAAACGGTCTACTCCACGTCCGACACTCTACCCGCAGGGAGTACCCGGGCCTTTCCCCCTATTGGTCCGGTTTTCCGTCCGAGGCAGGCGTGTCCAGCTACGTTTTCGACGCACGTTACATTTCGATGCTCCGCGACCGCGATCCGGAGGTCTGCGACCATTTCACCGTCCACTTCTCGTTCCTGTTGGACCATATCCTGAGAGGATCGCTCCGCGACCGCCATCTTGTCGCCGACCTTCGCAACGAGACCCTGTACCGCGTCCTCAAACACGTCGACCGCGGCCAGATCCGCGAGCCCGAACACTTTGGGTCCTTTGTCCGGCGCGTCAGCAAGATCGTCGTGCTCGAGCATTTCCGCAAAAAGCACTGGAACGAGTGCCAGATGGGCGAAGACGTTCCCGAAATGATCAATCCGGAGGAACGGATCGACAACTACCTCCAGCGTGTCCAGACGCGCGACTTGGTCCGGCCCGCAATCGCTGAATTGAACGAGCGCGACCGCAAAGTGATCGTTGAGATTTGCATCAAGGGACGGGACCGGCATGAAGTCGCCAAGGAAGAGGGAACCGACCTCGGCGGATTGCGTGTTCGGCTTCACCGCGCATTGGAGCGGCTGAAGAAGTCCCTATCCGGTACGGCGTATGACTTCCCTCCGATGAGGAGGGCTGAAACGGTTCACGAGTCGTCCGACACTCGGACTACTGAGGGAACCAAAAAATGACCGATGGGTCTATTCAAACTCCATGTGGAATGACTGAACGATATCTGCTAGGCGAGCTTTCAGGCACGGAGCGGGAGTTGTTTGAGGAACACTTCTTCAACTGTGCGGCCTGCGCCAGCGAGATCAAGGCAGCCGAAGTGCTGCTCAGGAATCTGAGTCCGGCGCACGCGTCCGCGGCCGTCCGGAACCCCCAACCGTCGCGTTGGGCTTGGCTTAGCGGCTGGATGCGTCCAGTACAGTGGGCTCCGGTGGCGGCGTCACTGGCTGTGAGCGGCTGGCTGGGTGTGAGCAACCATCAGTTGCGGAACGCACCCATGGCATGGATGACGACTCCGGCCCTTGATGCCCCGAGCCGGGGCGCTGAGGGACTCACCCTGGTGGTACCGCGCGAGGCACCCTTCTTCACTGTCTCTCTGGACGACCCGGACCCCGCCGAGTCCGCTGTGATCGACGTGGCAGCGGCGGATGGCCGCGTGATTGAGCGGGCCACGGTCTCGATCCGGGAGCGGAAGACCCACAGCCTTGTGCTCGCCAGTGCCAAATACCCCGATGGACGCTACACAATCCGCCGGGGCGGAGCGGGAGTGCTGGCGCAGTTCGAGCTGAAACGAAACGATCCCACACAAACAGCCAACCATGCAAACGATCACTAAACGGGACCTCGACGGTCCATTCCACAAGCACGTCTACTTCCACGCCACCGCGGCCGGGCTTTCCGTCAAGATCACCAGGGACGGACAAGCTCAGATCCGGGACGTGAATACGGTGCTCGCACCTGCCCTGGTGCCTCCTACTGGCGGCAAGAGCCACTCCTCGGCACAACCGGTCCCCGGACTTGCCCGGTTCGTGAGCTTTGCCAGCGCGGAAGCCTGGGTCGACGGCGAGGAAGGAGAGAGGGGTTCAGCGGTTACCAATGCACAGGCTAGTGTCAAGGGGCTCAAGGTGATCAACCGGCCCTCCGCTCACGACAACCTTCCCGGAGTGGCCACGGTCGAGTTGACTGCATCTTCCATCGCAGTCTCCATGCGTTCGACTTTGGCTGCCGGTGCGAAAGTGCCGCGCTTCGAGTTCGTCTCGGCTCCGGTCTGGGCAGGGGTCGTCATCCAGGTAGGGCCGTCGCGGATTTCAATCGTCCCGGAAGTGGACACCGGATTGATGGCAGCGGTGACGATGAGCAAGCTCGATTCCCTGCTCAACAAGGCGAAATTCAAGGCTGCGATCCAGGGGCGCATCGTCCTGACCCGGCACGGAGAACAGCGGACTTCAATCGTGTCGAAGCTCAACGTGAACGGGACCCCCATCAACGGTCACGTTTTCACCCAACCGGGCCTCGGCCGGTTGACCTTCGGCGAGATCGTGATAGGTGATAATATTCGAAAGTTCACCATGCTGAGGATTCAGCTCGGCTGCGAGGTGTTCGGCGACATTAACGTTGACCCGATCGTCATCAACGGAGAGGGGAAATAGCCCATCCCCCCGGCTAACCCTCCTCATCTGTGGGGTGCTAGTGGTAAGTTGCGCCCCGAATCCGGAAACCTCGTGCGCGGGTGCCGTCACCGCGTATCGCGAAGGGAACTATGGCGCCGCGTTGGACTTGGCGCGGCGTGGTTCGGGAGACCGGTGCCGGCTGGTTGAAGCGGCGGTGCTGTTAGAGCGCCGGGATGGAGACTTCCGCCACGAGGCGCGTGCAGTACTCGCGCCGCTTCCGGAATCCGCGGTCAAGCTACGGCTGCTCGCGGACGCGGATCCTGGTAGCGCTGCCGCGAATCTGGACCGCGCCCACGTTCTCGCCTCGTCATCAAAGGACGAACCGGAAGTCGCCCTGGTCGAGATCAGCCAGTCAGACCAGAAGCTGCGTTCGGGCGCCCTGGCTGACGCCCAGCGCTTGGCCGAGTCCGCCGCGGGCCGCGCCTCCCGCTTAGGAGACGGGTGGCTCGAAGCTCAAGCGCGCAATGTGCTCGGCTACACATTGTTGCATCACGAACGCTACGACCTGGCGATGGGACAGTTCGCGGCCGCCCTGAGAGCGGCGGAATTGGCGAAACTTCCCGGGCTGATCAGCAAGTCGCGGCTCAACCTGGGAAACGCCCGGACATTTCTCGGCGACTACGACCTCGCCGACAAGGACCTGGACGAGGCGATCCGGCTCGCGGCCACGCTCGGCCTGAGCGCACGGATGGCGCTCGGCATTTACTCGAAAGCGAACAACGAGTTCATGCGGAGCAACTGGAAGGAATCGATTCCTCACTATCAGCAGGCGCTGAGCGGCACGGCGCTGTCTCCGCGCGACCAGGCGGGAGCGGCGGTCAACCTCGCCTGGGCGTTCATCAAGACCGGGGATGTCACCTCCGCACGCCGGTACCTGTCGCCGTTCCTGGACGCGCAAGCCTCGCCGGCGGCCAAGGAAGCACTCCTTGGCCTGGCCGAGATTGCCCTCACCGAGCGGAACGCAGCCGAGGCGGAGCGCCTTCTGCGCATGGTGCTCGAGAGGGAACCTTCGACCGCTGAGCGCTGGTCCGCGCAGCACGGATTGGCCCGCGTGTGGGCTCTGCGCGGAGACGAACGGCAGGCGGAGGCAAGCTTCCAGGCGGCCCTCGACATCATTGACAAAGACGTGAGCCAGATCGAACAACAGGAGCTGGCCGTCTCCTACCGGTCACGGCTCATGGACTTCTACGCCGAGTATGTCCGGTTCCTCTATTCGCGCGACCCGGAGCGGGCGCTCGTTGTAGCCGACTCAAGCCGGGCGCGGATCGCTGCCCGCGGATCGGCTCGCAAGCCCCCACCCACGCCGCTGCGGACCGTAGCCGCCCGGACGCGGAGCTGCTTGCTCACCTACTGGCTGTCGCGCGAGGGCTCGATCGGATGGCTGGTGACGCCCGCCGCGGTTTTTAGTGCACGGCTCCCTGCCAGCGGCGAGATCGAGTTGCATGCGGAGCGGTTCCAGGCAAGGATCGACGGCAAAAAGGACTACCTGTCCGGCGAGCCTCCGGACGGCGCCTGGCTCTATGACAATCTGATTGGTCCATTCAGCGCCCCTCTGGCGGGATGCAAGCGGCTGATTCTGGTTCCGGACGGGCGGCTCCACCGGGTGAACTTCGAGACGCTGCCGGCGCCCAGCAACGCAGGCCGGCGATATTGGATCGAGAATGTCACCGTGTCGGTTGCGCTGCGGTTCGACGGTTTGCTGGCATCTCCCGGCCGGCTTGCGCTGAGCCCCGCACTGATCATCGGTGACGCGGATCCAGTGGACCGGTTTCCGAAGCTGAGGTTCGCCTCGGCCGAAATCCGGGAAATCCAGGGGCAGTTGCCCAACCCTGCGGTTGCGATCACCGGGACCGCCGCGGTTCCCGAAGCCTACATCGCGGCGCGCCCTGGCCGCTTCGCTCTGATTCACTTTAGCGCGCATGGGGACAACAACAACGCGGCGCCGCTCGAGTCGGCGATCATCCTGTCGCCGCAGCGGGCCGGCTTCAAACTATACGCACGCGAGGTAAGGAGCTCGGATTTGTCGGGCACCGGACTCGTAACCGTGTCGGCGTGCGACAGCGCGGGCACGCGGTCTTATTCGGGAGAGGGGCTGGTCGGGCTGTCGTGGGCGTTCCTGTCGGCGGGCGCCCGGCACGTAGTCGGCGGACTCTGGAACGTCGACGACCGGTTCACTCCGGAGTTCATGAAACACTTTTACGGACAGCTCGCGGCCGGGCAGCCCGCGCCCGAGAGCCTGCGCAACGCCAAGCTCCACATGATCCAGAACGGATTCCCGAAGCCCTACTACTGGGCGTCGTTCCAGCTTTACACGCGATGATCAGAATGTCAGCCGGCCGCGCAGCATGATCTGGCGTCCGGCGGCAAAGGCGCGCACGCCACTCACCACGCCCGCGTTCGAGGCGTTGATGTTGGACGCCGGATTGTTGAAGTTGGCGTGATTGGCAATATTCTGCGAAGCCGCCATGAAGGTGAACTTGAGCCGCTCGGTGATCGGAAACGTCTTGCCCAGGGTCAGGTTGTGGACGTGGAGTCCGGGGCCTTCCAGTGTGTTTGTCCCAGCGTTGCCGAAGCGTCCGGCCGAGGGCCGCGCGAACGCGGCCGTGTCGAACCACCGGTTGATGCGCCGTTCGCCGGGCGGCAGGTTGCCGTTCGACAGGCGGTCAGCCCGGCCCGTGGTCGTGTTGGTGTTCGAAGGATCGGCCCCGCTGAACGTGGCTCCGAAGAACTGGCCGGTCTCCATGAACGCGATCCAGTAGAGCTGCCATCCGCCAACAACCTGGTTCACGGCCCGGTTGACCCCGCCGCCGAAGCGTTTGCCGCGGCCGAACGGCAGCTCAAACACCGAGTTGATGACGAACCGCTGGCGCACGGTGTTGGTGTCGCGCTCGAAGAACAAGGGGGCGTACGGATTTTCGAGATTCTGATAGTTCCAATAGTTTGACCCCAGCGTGTAGTGGACGTCAAACGTCACCGCTCCGGTCTTGCGCTGCGCCTGGATGGTCATCGCGTTGAACTTCTGCCGGCCGTCATTGCGGGCGAAGCTCGTGCCCACGAACTGCGGCAATGGCCGGCGCGCCTGCGCAAACGGAGTCAGCGACGGCTGCGGCTTGTTCGTCTCGATGCTGTAGTTCATTCCGTAGGAGCGCATGCCCTGGTAGCTGAGCCGGAACCCGATGTCCTTGATCTGGCGCTCGACCGTGGCGTTGAACTGGTGGATCCGGCCGTTCCGGGTATCCAGGTTGTATCCCGACACTGACTGCGAGGCGACCGCACCGGCGCCGCTTGGGAACGGATTCGGCCACGGCAGAATCGTTGAGGTGTTGTTGAAGAAGGTCTCCGACAATTGATACGGGCCGCCGCCCTGTGCGCGCGCGAAGCGTCCGATCTGCTCGGTGAACATGCTGTAGCCGCCGCGCATGACCCAATCCTGTCCCACGGGGCGCCACGCCAGGCCGAGCCGCGGCTGGAAGTTCGCGTTGGTGGGCCGGGTGCGGACGTCGCCCGTGACCACACGGATCGTATTCACGGGATACAACGGGCTGATCTGAGCGCCGTTCGGGACCACGACATTGCCGCTCGCCGGGTCGAAGTTGAAGATCTTGCCATCGGAGTAAGTGGGCGACCCGAAGCGGTCCCAGCGGAGTCCAAGGTCGAGCGTGAGCCGCGAGTTGAGCTTCCACGTGTCGTTGGCGAACAGGCCGAGCTCGCGGTCCAACTGTGTCCGGTTGGTGAGCGGATTCAGGCGGACCGAGGAGAACGGCGTGCCGAGGTAGAAGTCCGCCCGCGGGTCACCCGTCAACTGGCCGGTGAAGCTGAAGTTCCCGTAGGTGTTCTCCGGAATCTGGTTGGCGAGAAGGCTCGAAAGGCGCAGTTCGCCGCCAAGCTTGAGAGTGTGCGAGCGGACCGACCAGGTAGCGGTATCGGTAATCGTCTTCAAGATGTCGCCCTGGAGGGGGGTGCCGGCGGGGTTGACACGGACCGGCTGAAGCCCGGTGATGGAGACCGTGGGGAATCCCATCCCGGAGAGGTTCTGCGGATTGACACCCTGGATGCCCAGCTCCCGGACCACGGCGTCACCGGTGATGGGCGTGTAGCCGTCCACCGTTCCGCCGTCGGTCACGATCGGCTGATACCAGCCGAACCGCACGGTGTTGACCAGGGCGGGCGAGAAAATGTGAGTGTCCTCGACCATGATGTTGCGCGAGTCGCGGACGCGGGTCCAGGCGAGTCCGGGATAGTTGCCCGCGAGCACGTACTTCGGCTTCGACAGGATGACGCGGCCATAGAGCGTGTTCTTTTCGTTGATGCGCCAGTCGGCGCGCTCCTCGAACGCCTTGAACTCGTAGAGGTCGACGGGGTAGGGAAACAAGAATCCGAAGTTGCGGTTCAACTGGCTCGCGTCACCGAGATTCGGGGCAGGGAGGTACTTGTCGAAGACCCTGGCCGAGACCGGATTCAGGCGCGACCGCGGAATCACGTTGCCTGGGAACGGCGCGCCACCGAAGGGATCGCGGATCGGCGTGCGCGGCAGGAGCGCCGAGAAGTCGCCGTTGCGCATGGCGTTGGACGGAACGTCGCGCAGGATGAAATTGGAACCCGGCCAGATTTGGCCGCTGATGGAGGAATAGAAGAACAGGCGGTCTTTGATCGCGGGTCCGGAGAATTCGCCGTGATAGGTGTGGAACAGATTCGACGGCTTGATGGCTTGGAAAAAGCTCCGGGCCGCGAGCGCGTTGTTTTGGTGCCAGTAGGCAGCCATGCCGTGGAACTGGTTGGTGCCGCCCTTGGTGGTCATGTTGATGTAGGCCGGGCGCGAGAACTCCGCCGAGTTGTTGCCAACCACGATGTTGACGTCTTCCATCACGTGAACATTGGCCGTCTGGAGCGCGCCGCCATCGCCACCCACCCCGTCAATCGCAGTCTGGGTCTGGGAGTTCTGCAAGCCGGCGACCTGGATTCCGTAGATGCCTGACGTCATCTGGACCAGCGGCAGGGTCGCCATGAGCACCTGGGGATTGCGTCCGTCACCGATCCAGGGGGCCTCTTCGAATTTCTGGTGCGTGAAGCTGCCCTGGATCTTTGAAGAGTCCGTTTGAATTACGGCCGAGTTGGCTTGCACGGTGATTTCCGATCCGACGCTTCCGAGTTCGAGTGTCACGTCGACGCGGCGGATCTGGGAGGTCTCGAGAATGACGTTGTCGGCGATGAAGTTCTTGAAACCCGTCTGAGAGATGGTGATGCGGTAGGATCCGCGCTGCAGGTCGGGGACTTCGTAGTCGCCTTCGGCATTGGTCGCGACGGTGCGCTCGACCGCCGTTTGCGTGTTGACGACACGGACCGGAGCGCCTGGCACGGCGGCACCGGAGGGATCGGCGACATGGCCGCGGATGGTGGAAGTGGACAGTTGGGCGAACGCAGCCGGGACGAAGAGCAGAGCAGCGATCGGGCGGGTGATCATGGGAGCGATCATACTACTAATCGCAGCCCGGGGCGAGCGGCCCGTGGCCTGATGAGGTATGATACGCAAGCCAAATTTCTCCGGCAAGATGCCGGAACAAGTTGTGCAAACCCTTGAGGAGGATTCCGCGCTATGGATTGGATCGGCGACCCGCAAGGCTGGATCGCCTTGGCGACCCTGACGGCGTTGGAAATCGTGCTGGGCATTGACAACGTGATTTTCATTTCGATTCTCGCCAGCAGGCTGCCCGCCGCGCAGCAACCCCGCGCGCGGCGTCTGGGTTTACTGGCGGCGCTGATTTCCCGGCTGATGCTGCTGTTTTCCCTGACCTGGATCATGCGGCTGACGGCGCCGCTGTTCGGGGTTGCCGGGCAGGAGATTTCGGGTCGCGACCTGATTCTGCTCATCGGCGGCCTCTTCCTGATCGGCAAAGCAACGCGCGAAATTCACCATAAACTGGAAGGCGCCGAAGGCGACGCCGATTCGACGGTCAAAGCCTCATTTGCATCCGTCATCCTGCAGGTCCTGCTGGTGGACGTCGTGTTCTCGCTGGATTCGGTCATTACGGCCGTCGGCATGGTGGACCGCATCTCGATCATGGTCGCGGCGGTGCTGATTTCGGTGGGATTTATGCTGGCTTTCGCCGCGCCGATCAGCGGCTTTGTACAGAAGCATCCCACCGTGAAAGTGCTGGCGCTCGCGTTTCTGATTCTGATCGGCTTCACGCTCGTGGCCGAAGGATTCGGGCAACACATCTCGAAAGGCTCGGTCTATTTCGCCATGGCGTTCTCGGTCGCCGTTGAAATGCTGAACCTGCGGCTGCGCGCCAAACAGGCACCCGTGCAGTTGCGGGAACGTTACACCGCCGCTCACGCCGCGGAAGAGGCGCGCTGAGCACGCAATCTGATTCATCACCCGCTGCAGGCCCTGTTGTGACGCCGTGGCGGCAAGCAGGGGGACTGTAGTTAACGGATTCCG
>Ga0194132_10005427_pt1 | contig 20658 bp, 18 predicted proteins | sample TA2KigOf80mmetaG_FD_148612 | JGI IMG/M metagenome (GOLD analysis project Ga0194132, IMG submission 148612) | Freshwater microbial communities from Lake Tanganyika, Tanzania - TA2015054 Kigoma Offshore 80m | ecosystem: Environmental > Aquatic > Freshwater > Lake | place: Tanzania: Lake... | reverse complement strand
AGGGGAGTCAGCCAAGCGATGACTTGGTTGAGACTGTTGAACGGAAGGCGGCCTTGGAGACCGCACGAAAGGTGCGCTCTCTCTCGTCGAGACCCCATCAACCGGAGAGCCGGATGCGGGAAATCCGCCCGTCCGGTTCGGAGGGAGGGGTGACGCTCGTGTGTCATCCCTACCCCTATCTTTCGCTAGATTCTCAGATTCTTGACTCAATGGCGAAAATTAATACGTATAGGTATTATGTGATTGCAAAACCGTTCCGACTGTTCAATAGTTTTGGCGCCAGAATGCCCGTGACTTTGTGGAGTTACCTTCCCGAGTTGCACCAATATCTGATGATCCAGTTCTGCACACGCTTGCTCTGTGGCCTGGCCGTTGGCGCCGCAGCTTTGATGCTCGCCGCGTCGCCGGTCCGCGCCAGCTCGCCCGGCGGCGCGGCGGGTTCTCTACCCACCAAAGATGCCTGGCCCATGTTCCGGGGAAGCCCCGGATTGGTGGGCGTCGCTTCGGGGCGCTTGCCGGAGTCGCCGGCCTTGTTGTGGACCTTCAAGACCGGGGGCCCGGTGAAATCCTCGGCCGCCATTGCCCAGGGCCGTGTGTTCGCCGGCTCCGAAGACGGGCATGTCTATGCGCTCGATCTGGCCAACGGTCAAAAGCTGTGGGCCTTCAAGACCGGCGGCCCCATTGAATCCTCTCCGCTCTTTCTGGAGGGAAAAGTTTTCGTGGGATCGTCGGACACCTATCTTTACGCCATTGACGCCGCGCGTGGCACGGAGGTTTGGAAGTATCAGACAGGCGAAAAAATTCTTGGCGCTCCGAATTGGATCAAAGACGACAAGAGCGGCACGCCGTGGATCCTGGCCGGCAGCTATGATTACAAACTTCACTGCGTCGATGCGGCGACAGGGAAGGCCGTGTGGACTTACGAGACCGGCAATTACATCAACGGGTCACCCGCGGTCGGCGGCGGCAAGACGATGTTTGGCGGTTGCGACGCTCTGCTGCACGTGATCCGTTTGCAGGATGGGCAGAAGATCAAAGAGGTCGAGGCGGGCGCTTACATCGCGGGATCAGGCGCCGTGGTCGGAGATCGGGTTTACATAGGCCAATACGAGAATGAGTTCCTCTGCATCGACACGTCCCAGGGGAACATCGTCTGGCGTTACAAGGACCGTCCATTCCCGTTCTTTTCCTCCCCGGCCGTGGCGAACGACCGCGTGGTGTTTGGCGGACGCGACAAGCGCCTGCATTGCGTTCAACGCAGCGATGGCAAACCGGTCTGGACTTTCACCACGCGCGGCAAAGTCGATAGCTCCCCGGTGGTCTGCGGCGATAGAGTCGTGGTTGGATCGGACGACGGGCGGCTTTACGTCGTTTCCCTGGCGGCGGGCAAAGAACTCTGGTCCTACGAAGTCGGCCAGCCGATTGGAAGCTCTCCAGCCGTTGTCGAAGGCAAGATTGTGATCGGAGCTGATGACGGAAACGTCTATGCGTTCGGGGCGAAAACCCCGGCCAAAGGAACGAAGGAGGCTTCGAAATGAGTGCGGCGATCTCAATCGAGCCCGGCAGTCTGCCTCCGCAACCGGCCAAGAAAGAGACCACCGCCGGCAACTATTTCGTTTCGAACTACCCGCCGTTCTCGTTCTGGAAGCCGGAGTTCGTTTCCGAAGCTCACGCAGCGCTGGAGCGTCCACACAAGCATGGGACGCAACTCGGCGTCTATCTCCACATTCCTTTTTGCCGGAAGCGCTGCCACTTCTGTTACTTCAAAGTTTACACGGACAAGGATTCAGCCGCGATCAAGGCCTACATCGAATCCGCGCTCGCGGAGCTCAGGCTCTACGCCGGGAAGCCCTTCATCGGCGGACGCAAACCGAGCTTCGTTTATTTCGGCGGCGGCACACCATCGTATTTGTCCGTCCAGCAACTCCAGCATTTGACTGGCGAAATGAAGGCGTTGTTGTCGTGGGAGGCGGCCGACGAAGTCACGTTCGAGTGCGAGCCGGGCACATTGACCGATCACAAACTGAAGGCCATTCGCGAGATGGGCGTGACGCGCCTGAGCCTGGGCGTGGAGAACTTCAGCGACCCCATTTTGGAAATCAACGGCCGGGCCCATCGCAGCAAAGAGATCGCGCGCGCTTACGCGTATGCGCGCGAACTGGATTTTCCCCAGATCAACATCGACTTGATCGCGGGCATGGTGGAGGAAACGGAAGCGAACTGGCAGGACTGCGTCCGGAAGACCATCGAGCTTCAGCCTGACAGCGTGACGATTTACCAGATGGAGGTTCCCTACAACACGACCATCTTCAAACAGATGAAGGCGGAGGGAAAGCTCGTCGCCCCCGTGGCGGATTGGGAGACGAAACGGAGCTGGGTCGCTTACGCATTCTCCGAGCTGGAGAAGGTGGGTTACACGGTTGGGAGCGCTTACACGGCCGTGAAGAACAAAGAGAAAACCCGGTTCAATTACCGGGATCGCCTCTGGGCCGGAGCGGATTTGATTGGCCTGGGCGTGGCTTCCTTCGGGCACATCGGCGGGACGCATTATCAGAACCAGCACGATTTCGAGCCGTATCTGCAGGCGCTCGCGAACGGCGCGTTGCCGATCCATCGCGCCCTCACTCCGGCGGCGGACGAACGGTTGATTCGGGAATTTGTCCTGCAACTGAAGCTTGGCCAGGTCAGCGCCGCCTACTTCCAAAACAAGTTCGGCGCAGATGTCCGCCAGCGCTTCGCGACACCGCTCCGCATGCTGGAGGATTGGGGCTTTCTGAAAGTGGACGGCGACCGCGTCGCGCTCAACCGCGAAGGCCTGCTGCAGGTGGACCGGCTGCTCCATGAATTCTTCCTGCCTCAGCACCGGAACGCGCGCTATGCCTGAGAGCCTGTCCGAAAATTGCGAGGGGCGCTGCGGCCAAAAGACCTGCCGCCCGGAGGGTTTTCGAGCCCCAGGCCGTCTGGCTTCGTTGCTCCTCGGTCGAAGACCCAGGAAGGGTATTCTCCCTCGTCGCGCCTCGCCATCCGGCCTTGGGCTCGAAAACAGCACCCCTCGGAATTTTCGGACAGGCTCTGAGTCGATTTCAAATTTCAAGGCTCACATTTGAGATTTCCGCATGCCTGCATCAACCTCCATTGAAGCCCGCAGCGCGAAACGCCCGGCGGTCAGTCCGCTCATCTATCCGCTCGATGAATTCTACGCCCGCGACAGTCGGCCCCTGCCCGCGATCACTGCGATCCCCGGAACCCGAGTTCCGGAACCGCAGCGGTCCTTGCTCGTGCACGATCAAGACATGACGCCCACGCTGGAGAAATTCTTCCGACGGAGCATTCATCTGGAATTGTTGAGCCGCGAGCAGCGGGGGGATTTCTACTTTCGCGAAGTTGTCCTCCTGCTCGACGGGACGGAGCAACCCGTGGAGTTTGGCGCGATCAAGATCAATCTGGGCGCGTTTCCCAATGCGGCGCGGCGCGAGATCCTCGAAGAGCGGCTTCCTCTGGGACACATCCTCGCGGAACACAAGATCAACCACGCCAGCCGTCCCAAAGCGTTTTTGCGCGTGAAATCGGATGACTTCATCAACCGGGCGCTCCGCTTGCAGGGCGCACAGACCCTGTTCGGCCGCCGCAACACGCTGCTGGATCCGGCTCAACATCCCATTGCCGAGATCGTCGAAATTCTTCCGCCCGTCATTCCGCAATAGATTTATGCCACACCAAGAAAGTTATTCCGCGGTCATCATCGGAGGCGGACCTGCGGGCTCAGCCGCGTCCGCAGTCCTCGCTGAAAAAGGCCACCGCGTCCTGGTTCTCGAACGCGAAAAATTTCCCCGGTATCACATCGGCGAATCGCTCATCCCCTTCACCTATCACCCGCTCAATCGTCTGGGATTGATTCCCCGGATGAAACGCTCGGCCAATCAAAAGAAATACAGCGTGGTGTTTGTCCAGCCCAACGGCAAGGCCAGCCAGCCTTTTTATTTCTTCACCCGCTACGACCGGGATACCGTGGCCCAGACCTGGCAAGTGCTGAGGTCGGAGTTCGACCAAATGCTCCTCGACAACGCCCGCGAAAAAGGCGCGAGCGTGCAGGAAGAAATCACGGTCAAGGAGTTGCTTCGCGAAGGGGAGCGCGTCGTCGGTGTGCGCGCCGTGGACAAGACCGGCCAGACGCACGAATACCGCGCGCCCATCACACTGGATTGCACGGGCAAAGAATCGTTTTCCGCCGTGCGCAACGGCTGGCGGATGCGGGACCCGTACCTGAACAAGGTCGCGGTCTGGACTTACTACAAAGGCTCCAAACGCGAGCCCGGGATCGACGAGGGACAGACCACCGTGGCGTTCGTGCCGGAGAAAGGCTGGTTCTGGCACATCCCGCAGCACAACGACATGGTGAGCGTTGGGGTTGTGGCCGAAGGCAAGTATCTGACGCGCGGCGGCGTGAAATCGCCCGAAGCCATTTTCCATCGCGAGGTGGAGGAAAACCTCTGGATCAAAGACCGCCTCTCCATCGGCCAACAGGTCGGGCCGTACTATCTGACCAGTGAATTCTCGTTTCACTCGCGGCACTGCGGCTCCGAAGGATTGCTGCTCGTGGGCGACGCCTTCGCGTTTCTGGATCCCGTGTTTTCGTCAGGACTGATGTTCGCGCTGAAGAGCGGGGTCCTGGCCGGTGACGCCGTCCACGAAGCGATTCTGGCGAATGATTTCTCCCCGGAACGGTTCCTGGATTACGCGAATACCCTGCGGGAAGGCGTCGAAAACATGCGCCGATTGGTTTATGCCTTTTACAACCCCAAGTTCAGTTTCCGCGCACTGACCGACAAGTATCCGGATCTGGTCGGCGATGTGACGGATTGCCTGAGCGGCGACGTGAACAAGGATTTCTCGCGATTGTTCAACGCGATTTCTGAGTTTGCCGAAGTTCCCGAAGCGCTCCCGGTGGGACAGCCGTTGGTCAGCGCGGCTCGCGATCTATTGTTGCCGGCATGATGCGGGCTGCAGATTCGTGCCACTTGACCGCGATTGGACTTGTGGATGCAGTCGGCGACGATTCGAGCGGCTTGCGACGAGTTCATAACTCGCGTAGTCTTACATCATGCCGACGGTGTTGCGGGAGAGGGGCTATCGATTCAGCTTTTACAACTATGATTTGGGTGAGCCAATCCATGTGCATGTGACCAAGGCCGGCCGCGAAGCGAAAGTATGGTTGAATCCGGTCCAGGTGGAGTGGAATGAGAGCTTCCGAGAGCTGAATTGCACGAGATAATCGAAATTATCGAAATCAATCGAACCTTGATCGAGAATGCGTGGAACAAACGATCGAGCTGCGAAGTCGAAACGAAGCCGCAAGGAAGCGGTGGCCTAAAGTGCGCAGCAAACCGCACCAGCCACCCATCATGCTCCGATTGAGTCCCGCTAGCGAACCGTAAACTAACGGCCATGACAACTCGAACGTTGCCTCCGATGCCATGAACCTCCTTCAGATCACGCCGGGCGCGGGAAAAATGTTCTGCGGAAATTGCTTCCGCGACAATGCCCTGGTAGCCGCGCTGCGCAAGATGGGACACTCCGCGCTGCTCGTCCCGCTTTATCTGCCGCTGACGCTGGACGAAGAAGACCAGAGCGCCGGGACGCCGATTTTCTTCGGCGGCGTCAACGTTTACCTGGAGCAAAAGTCGGCTCTCTTTCGCAATGCGCCGCACTGGCTGCACGGGTTGCTCGCCTCCCGGCCTTTGCTGCAATGGGCCGCGGGCAAAACGGCAAAGACCCGCCCCGAGGATTTAGGTGAACTCACGATCTCGATGCTTCGCGGCGAGGAAGGTCATCAAGCCCGGGAACTGGACGAATTGCTCGCCTGGCTCAAAACGCAACCGGCGTCCGATGTGATCTGCTTGTCGAACGCTTTGCTGGTCGGGATGGCCCGCCGGCTCAAGCGTGAACTCGGCGCGCCGGTCACGTGCCTGCTGCAAGGCGAAGACTCTTTTCTGGACGCGTTGCCTGCGCCGCACAAAAAGAATGCCTGGGCCACGCTGGCCGAGCGCGCGGCGGACGTGGACCTGTTCATTGCGCCCAGCCGTTACTTCGGTGAGTTGATGGGATCGAGGCTGGCCTTGGCCGCGGAACGCGTGCGCGTCCTGCACAATGGCATCAACCTCGACGGTTATGCGCCGGCCGCGGCGCCGCCTAACCCGCCCGTGATCGGCTACTTTGCGCGCATGTGCCGCGAAAAGGGCCTGGATACGCTGGTCGAGGCGTTCCTCCTCCTGAAGCGGCGCAATCGGGTGAAGGATTTGAAACTGCGTGTGGGTGGCGGCTGCGGGCCCTCAGACGAAAAATTCGTGGCCACACTGCGATCGCGCCTGGAAGCGGGCGGGTTTCTCAACGATGTCGAATTTCATCCGAACCTCGACCGCGCGGGCAAGCAGGCGTTTCTGAGATCGCTCTCGGTGTTTTCCGTTCCGGCGCTTTACGGGGAAGCGTTCGGGTTGTACTTGGTCGAGGCCTGGGCTTCGGGCGTTCCGGTCGTTCAGCCTGACCACGCGGCATTTCCCGAATTGATCGAAGCCACGGGCGGCGGCGTGCATTGCGCGCCGGGCTCGGCGGAAGCGCTGGCCGATTCCCTCGAGCAACTGCTCACCGACCCGGCAAAGCTCCGCGCCCTGGGCGGAGCGGGCCGTGCCGCCGTAATGAAGAGATTCAGCGTAGAGAGTCTGGCGCAAGACACAATTCGGGTTTTTCAGGAACTGCGCGCCAATCGAACGGAAGACCGCCGCGAGAGCACGGTCAATTACAGCACTCCGAGGTGACGTCCCACCGCAACGAAAGGCTTCGCCTCTGCGGGCTTCCAATTGCCAATTGCCAATCGCCAATCGCCAATCCGAAATCTAAAATCCGGACATGCCTTACGAATTCAAAGCCACGCGCCGCGTCGAGTTTTCGGACACCGACATGGCGGGCATCATGCACTACGCGAATTTTTTCCGGTTCATGGAAACCGCCGAGCACGGCTTCTATCGCGAGCTCGGATTTTCGGTGGTGCTGGGCCAGCACGACCCGCCCCTCGGTTTCCCGCGCGTTCACGCGGAGTGCGACTTCAAAAAGCCGCTGCGATTCGAGGACCTGGTTGAAATCCACCTTCTGGTCCGGGAGAAAAAGTCCAAGTCCATCACCTACTGCTTTCGCTTCCGGAATTTGAGCGTGACCCCGCCAGAGGAGGTGGCTCGGGGCTTGATCACGATTGTCTGTGTCGCGCACCGGCCGGACGGCGCCATGGCCGCCGCGCCGATTCCGCCGGAGATCGCCGGGAAAATCGAGCTCGCGCCGGCGGCGTTGCTGTTTTGAGTCTGAACCACTGGCTCATGCGGCGCCTGAAAGACCCGCTCCACATCGGGACCGCTTCACCGTGCTCGATTCGGTCGCGAGAACTCTCAACGCCAGAGCCTGGGTGCGGTGGACGGAACGTGCAAAGCACCAGATCGAAATCGCCGTCCGCTCTGGACTTCGCTTTCAAAGTGAATTGATCGAACTCGCGTTCGTTGTTGCCAGGTTCAGGGAGCGGGGCAACTGGCGAAACGTTCATCGTTCAAATCCAAACTCCCGTCACCCAGCCCGCCGAACTCCGCAAGCTTGCGGATTTGACTCGATACTGGAATCCCGACTGGACGCTGGATCGGGCTGACTTTGGCGGCGCGGGCGGCGGCATCGCGGGCATTCGCGGAATCACTTATGTGGATGGCGGCGCGCAAGGCTCCCAAGGCCGAAAGTGGGAGGAGGTCAAAGTCGATCTCAGCGTCTTCGCCGGACAACTCACGCATCTGCGGCTTTACCAGCGCGTCCTCGTGCCGAACCGCGTCGCCGGAAACGCATATTGGAAAGCGGTGAAAGTCGAATGTTAACAGGAGGAACGGAGGAAACGGAGAAGGAACGTTTTCGGCAACCCCTCAGTTAACGGTGAGGCGACACTCCTGCGGAGCTTTTCTTCGATGGCAGTGGCTCGGGAGGAGTCTTGCCCCACCTTTACCTGAGGGGATAACGTTTTCACCATGCAAACACCAGCGAAGGGCTGATTGCCACCCAAATCCTCCCCGTCGCTGTTTGCTCTGTTTCCCTCCGGTTCAAATTCTCCGGGTTGAACTGCCGAATTCCACGACCATCGTTTACCCGCGTCGTCGGGGCAGGCAGGATGCCTGCCCTACGTTACGCCCGCTTTAATCGCGGGCCTTTGGGAGTGTCCTCGATGACCCAGCCTGCCGACTTCAACTGCTCGCGAATCGCGTCGGCTTGCTTGAAATCTTTCGCCTTCCGGGCGGCCTGACGTTGTTCGAGCAACGACATGATTTCCGGCGGCGCTTCCGCTTCGGCCTTGTGGCCGACGCCGAATATGTGGTCGATTCGACGCCACGCGCCTAAAGCGGAACTTGCATGGGTGGGGGTCATCTTCCCGGCGTCGAGGGTTCGGTTTAGTTCGCGGACCCAATCGAAAATATTTCCCCAGGCCGCCGAGACGTTCAGATCGTCGTCCAGCGCGGCGGTGAATTCTTCCAGGAGTCTGGAGTCGGGTTCGGCCTGAGCGGAGCCGGCGACTTCACCCAGCTTCGTGAAACATTCGTCCAGCCGCCCCAACGCGGTCCGCGCGCCGCTGAGGTTTTCCAGCGTGAAATTGAACGGCGCGCGATAATGCGCCGTCAGCAGCAGGTAACGGATTTCGCGGCCCGTGTAGCCTTTGGCCAGCAAATCGCGCAGCGTATAGAAATTGCCCAGCGTCTTGCTCATCTTTTTGCCATCGACGAGCAAGTGTGCCGCGTGCAGCCAGCATTTCACGAAACGCTCGCCGGGCGCTTGCAGGCCCGCGCCCTCGCTTTGCGCAATCTCGTCTTCGTGATGAGGAAAGATGAGATCTTCGCCGCCGAGGTGCAGGTCGAAGCTCGTGCCGAGCAACTTCATGCTCATCGCGCTGCATTCGATGTGCCAGCCGGGCCGGCCTTCGCCCCAGGGACTCGGCCAATAAACCGCGCCGTCCTCCGGAACCCGCGCCTTCCACAACGCGAAGTCTGCCACGGATTCCTTGTCGTATTCATCCGCGCTCACGCGTTCACCGACGCGCATGGCGTCGAAATTCAGATTGAGCAATTGCCCGTAGCGATGGCCCGACGCCCGATATTTCTCGATGCTGAAATAGATCGAGCCGTCCGACGCCCGATACGCCAGCCCCTTCGCCAGCAGATTCTCGATCAGCGCGATGATTTCGCGAATGTGTTCCGTGGCGCGCGGCGTGTGATGCGGCAGCAAGCAACCGAGCGCGCGAAAATCCTCCAGAAACGCGGTCTCGTATCGCCGGGTGTAATCGGTTAGGCCGGCCCCGGACGCGGCGACGCCTTTGATGATTTTGTCCTCGACGTCGGTGATGTTCATGACGTGCCGGACCTCAAAGCCGCTGAATTCCAGGTAGCGCCGAAGCAAATCCGCGAAGACAAACGTCCGAAAATTTCCGATATGGGCGAAATTGTGGACGGTCGGGCCGCAGCAGTATACGTCCACCTTTTTTCCGCCCGGATCGCGCGGGGCGAAGTTCTCCACGGAACGGCTCAGTGTGTTAAAAAGCTTCAAGCCCATTTTTAGCGAGGCCGTAGGGTATCGGTGGACTTCGGGAAAACAATTCAATTGTGTCTCCCACCGCCGGGTGGCCAGGGCAAGATCAACCTCCTTCAAAAACGCGCGCGGTGTAGCGCAGGCTTTCGAGCCTGCGGGTTCACAAAGCTTTCCAGATCCGTTTCGCGAGTTGCGCCGCCGGGGACTGGAAAAAGTCCCCCTAAGAGCCTGTCTGAAAAATGGGTGGAACGGGCTACCAGCCCGTGTTTGGCGGCAACCTGCCGCCAAAAGGCCCGGCGAGATGGTAGCCCGCCGCGTTCTCCTGTTTCAGACACAGAAGGTTTGCCAGGGATTGCCGGTTGGCCTTTGATCTCGGCCTTATGACGACGGCAGAAGCTCTCCAATTGTTCCGGGAAACAGGCGCCTTGCTTGAAGGCCATTTTGTCCTGCGCAGCGGCCTGCACAGCCGCCAATACTTTCAATGCGCCCTGGCGTTGCAGCAGATGCCGATTGTCGAAAAGTTTGGCCGCGCGCTGGCGGACAAAACCCGTGCCCTGGGAGCCGAGACGGTCATTTCTCCCGCCATGGGCGGACTGGTCATCGGCCAGGAAGTCGCGCGGCAACTGGGCGTGCGGTTTGTCTTTGTCGAGAAGGAGGAGGGCAAACTGGCTTTGCGCCGCGGATTCAAGATCGCGCCGGCCGAAAAAATTCTCGTCGTGGAGGACGTGATCACCAAAGGCGGCCGCGTGCAGGAAACCATCGATATCGTCCGCGCGCACAAGGGCAGCGTGCTGGGCGTCGCGATGATGGTGGACCGGTCCGATGGCCCCATCAATTTAGGGGTCCCGCTCTTCAGCCTGATCAAGATGAACGTGGAAACGTTCGAGGCGGACAAGTTGCCGCCGGATCTGGCGACGATCCCGGCCTCCAAACCCGGGAGCAAATGAGTGGCTACCTCCCGAACTCCAGATAGCCGAACCGGCTGGGCTGATGGAAGCCCGGCAATTGGGTCGGCGACCAGCTCAGCAATTCGGCGGGCTGATCTTTGCCGCGATTGAACCGATAAAAATTCGCGCGCCAGACCTCGCCCGGCTTCGGCGTGCTTCGGCTCAAATCGGAAAACGGCACGGAAACTTCGACTTGCCAGAAGCGGTCCTGGTCCGAACTGTTAGCGACCGTGCCGCTCACGAACACGCCGCTCTTCATTCCGGAAGCGGTGTAATCCCAATTGCCGGTGAACTTCTTGGACACGCCGTCCGCGCCCAGTTCATTGTCGATGATCGCATCGAACACGCCGCCGAGCGGATTCCACTGCAACTCGAAGTAACGTTCCAGTCCGCCCGCCGTCACAAAGAACTCCGCCACTTCCTCCTCCCAGAATCGGCTGTCGCGTTTTGTGAAGGTCGCCTGGATATCGCGGTCGGCGCAGATCCAGGCCATGTGGAGCGCCTGGTCGTCGTACCAAAGGCGGACCTCGGTGCTCTCGCGTTCCTGGCCGCCGCCGTTGTTCGGGAGAAACGGCTTGAGCGCGGCGGCTTTCTTCCAAACCGATTCCTCCAGTTTGCCGTCGAGCTTGAGCTCGCCCTTCAATTTCGGGACCACAACTCGTTTGGGCGGCGGAAGCTTCGCCGGATCGATCGGCTCCGCGGTGCTCAGAGAGCGTGCCGAACCGAAGGCGAACACGATGAACGCACAGGCCATGGCTTGAAACGGCGCACGCATGAAAGGATGAAGGAAACGATGGAGTAGGTTCTTGGACATGGTGGCGAGAATTCCGCAACCGACATTCTCGCGCAATAGGAAACGGCGGGACTATGGGACAGTAACCAGTAACCAGTAACCAGTAATCAGTAATCAGTAATCGGTAATCAGTAGTGGTAGTAGTGACGCATGATCCATTGCGAGTTTCACTGATTACTGATTACTGACGAGTTTTTTAGCCGCATTGAGACGAATGGGACTCAATTTCCATGATTGGAACGTCCCTGTGACCGCGTTATATTGCGGCTGTTATGCGCAGCCCTTTTCCAGGCATGGACCCGTGGCTGGAGCTTTCTTGGCGTGATGTGCATGCCAGCCTCATCATCTACATTCGAGATCATCTTCAGCGTCAGCTTCCCGAACCGCTGGTGGCGCGTGCGGAAGAGAATGTCTCCCTGGACATCGAGGATGAGCCTTCGAGCCACGTGCAACCCGACGTGGAAGTGTCCGAATCCTGGACCAGCGGCGGCGGACTGGCCGCATCCGCGCCCACGGTATCGGTGGCGGAGCCGCTGCTCCTGCGCGTGCCCGAACCGGAGGTGGACCGGCGCGTGGAAATCATCGACCCCTCTTCCGGCGGTCGTGTCGTCACGGCGATTGAAGTGCTGAGTCCGTCCAACAAACTGCCCGGTCGCGGTCGGACGGCTTACCAGTCAAAGCAGCGCGCCTTTATCGCTGGAGGCGTTAACCTGGTTGAGATCGACCTGGTGCGCGAAGGCGATTGGGCATTCTCGGTGGACGAGTCATTGCTGCCCGCGCGCAAACGGACGCCGTACATGGTTTGCGTGTTTCGCGCCCATCGCCCAGGAGAGCGCGCTCTTTACCGCCTGCCGTTGCGCGAACGGCTGCCCCGGATCGCCATCCCGCTTCGTCCCAAGGACCGCGACGCCGTGTTGGATCTTCAACAAGTCGTCGATGAAGCCTACGAACGGGGGCGCTACGACCGCACCGATTACCGGCGTCCACTCGACCCGCCGCTTTCTCCAGAGGATGCCGCATGGTCTGCTGACCTCCTGCGCGCGGCGGGGCGTTTGGAGTAACAAGGACCGGATGCCACGCCGTTCCTGAGGCGCAGTCAGACTATTTGCCGATGGCCTTCTTGATGGCCTCCACCGTGGCCGTGGCCCGGAAGTCGATAATACGTTTGCCGAGGTCGATGGTTTTGTCCACGGGTTGGAGCGGGACGCCGTTGATCGAGAATTTGCCGGCCGCGATCCGTTCCTTGATTCGCACGGTGGTGGGATCGACCGAGAGCATCATCGCCTCCATCGCGAGGTCGTCGTGATGCCCTTCATCGACTTGCTTGATCCCTTTCGATTCCAGCCACTGGGTCACCGCCGGGTAGTTATAGAATTCCGGAATGAAATGAATCTTCGTTTTGCCGCCGGCCCACCGGGCCGAGAGTTCGGCGGCGACTTCTTTCATGCCGGTTTGGTTTCCACCGCTGTCGCCGATGAGAATGATATGCTCGAAGCCGTGGGCGCGCAGGCTCGCGGCAATGTCGGTCAACAACAGTTTGTAGGTCTCCGGCCGCAGGCTGATCGTGCCCGGATACCGCATGTGCTCGGTGGGCGGATCGATGTTGCCTTCGGGCACGAACGCGACGATGGGCGCGACCAGCGCGTTGCCCAGCTTGCGCGCGATCGCTTCCGTCGCCGCGCGCAAAACATAATTGTGTTTGCCCGTGGCCAGATACGGCCCGTTCATCTCGACTCCGCCCGTGGCGATGAGGACGGTAGTCTTGCCGGCGCGAAGCGCATCCCGCACCTCCAGCCAGGTCAGTTCCTCGATGAACACGGTATCGTGAGCCGCGATGGGCCGAGGCATGTTCGGATCCGGAGACGTCGCCGAAGTCGATGAACGCAGGCCTGGCGCCGGCGGTTTGGAGGTTGCGGTTTGTTGCGCGGACGAGAGCGTGAAGGAAGTTACTGCCAAGGCGATGAGAACTGGGAGAGGTTTCATAGGAGGTTTCTTTTAGCTTAAGCGCGCCGAATCGCACGCCAATTTCTGCAAGTGCAAAGTCCACGAGAGCGCGAGATTTCTGAATCAGCCTATCAAAGAAAAGCTTGAGTTTGTGAAGAATCGTTATCCCAACGTTGCTCGAAACCAAACCGCACCGAACTCCACCCGTCCCATCGGCGCAGAATGCGCGAGAAGATGCGCCGCTTCCGTCTCCATCCTGGCGCGACCGGCTGCGAAGCGTGCGTCCGCCACCATTTCTAGGCCTTGCTTCCCATGAACCAGACGGTAGGGCGAGCCTGTCCCCAGCGAGCCGAGTCGGACGTGTTCCACGCACGCCGATCGGCTCGCCGGGACGGGATCGTCCTACCGGGTTCATGGACCGAGTGCAGCTTCGTAAGGAACAGGAAACTTCCCATGACGCGGACAGCCGCCGTTCCGAGGCTTTCGCCGCGCGCCGAGGCGTGCTTTCCGGAAGCTGCCGCTCCCGAATTGCCACACTCTCGCACCAACTCGGCATCAGCTCGGAGAGTGTGTTTCTTGCGACCTGGGCTCGCCTCTTGTGCGCTTACAATGCGGGCGAGCAAGCGCTTTTCGGTGTGCGCTTCGCTTCGTCGGGCCATTCGGGCGGCGGGCTTTGGCCGATGCCGATTCAGGTGCGCGGCAAGCAAGACGCCGCCCGGCACCTCGAAGCCACGCAGAGGCTTCTCGACGAATTGCAGCGGCATCCCGCGGTCAATCTGGAGGAATTGCACCACTGGTGCGGCGTGCCCGCGGGCCAGACTCTTCTGGAAACTCTGGTGGACTTTGCCGGCCCCGATTTTGGAAACCCGCCCGCGCATCCGATGGAACTCCGGCTTTCCAAAAATCGCGGCGAGATCGCTTTTGTTTATCCCTCCCGAAATTTTTGCGGCGATTCTGACAGAACCTCACGTGCGCGTGCTGGCGCAAAAAGTGAGCGAATGTCTGCGGCGCGAACAGCAGCGCCTGAACGCGGCGTGATGGCGCGGCTGGCAAAACGCGGTGGGACGCCCTTGAACTCGCAGCGAGAACGCCTGCGCTACTTCAAAATGAGAATTGCTGGAATTGCTGAGGGCGCCGTAACCCTCAGTTAACGACGGTGGAGCGACGCTCCTGCGGAGCCTTTCTTCGATGGCATTGGCTCGGCAGGAGCCTCGCCCCACCCTGCTGCTTGGTCCGCGGGATGGACGACAAAGCTCGTAGCGCAGAGTTGCACTCTGCCGTATCGCAGAATTGTATTCTGCGGGGCGTCTCCCAGTCCGAGCACGCTGGGACTTGCTGGCGCCCTGCCGATTGGAAATCTGCGCTACCGTTCTCCGGTCGATCTGTCGTCAATCCCACGGTCTGCACAGTAACTACCATAACTGAGGGAACACAGGGGTGCCCGGCGCCTTGCAGCCTTGCGCGGTTTCATTGACTCAACCCATGGCCTCCGGCAAAATGCAGCGAGTTTCGCGTCAAAAACTCGGTTTTGCGTGATCAACTTGCTTATGACTCTGAGGGTCTGCTCAAAAATAACTTGGGGTTTTGGCGGGAGCGCCGCCTGGCCGGATGCAAGGCGCGAGGAGGGAGCAGCCCCCCGGTGAGGCTGTGACCGACGAGCAACGCCGCAGCCTGCCAGGCGCCGCCCCGCCCCGGTGGGCTGGGGCGATTTTGGCTTCTGGCTTCGTTGCTCCTCAGTCACAGAGCCAGGGCTATGCTCCTTCGTCGCGCCGCGCCAGAAGCCAAAATTGCCGCCAGCAAAACCCCAAGTTATTTTTGAGCAGACCATAAAGTTCTCGCTTTTGTTCTGCGCAGCCGGCGCGCTGGTTCTCGACTCGGCACCACCGGCGGGCGCCGCGGAAGTCAAACCTATCGCAGTCACGGGAACCATTCCATGGGTCTATAGTTACGCCGAAGGCCAGCAACTCGCGCGCGAAACCGGGAAACCGATGCTCGTCGTGTTCCGCTGCGAACGCTGACTGGCGTGCGCCAGTTTCGACGGGCAGGTTGTCCGTCAGGATGAGGAGATCGCCCGGCTCGCCGGGCAATTCGTCTGCGTGCGGGTGCAATCGATGAACAGCGTGAACATCAATTTGTTTCAGTTCGAGCGCGACCTGACATGGATGGCGTTCTTCATGGACGCCAACGACCGATTCTACGCCCGATACGGCGGGCGCGAGGACGCCGCCGCCGAATCGCACCTCACCAAGGAATCCATGGTGCGCGTCATGAAGCAGGCGCTGGAGTTGCATCGCCGCGGCCAGGTGCAAAAGAGCCGCTACGAGCCAGGCCGTGAACCGGCTCGCACTCCGGAGGAAATTCCCACGATGAACCCGATGATGGCGCGGCGCAAAGACAGCCCGTGTATTCATTGCCACGACGTCAAAGTCGCGGAGTTGCGGCTTCTGCAGCAACTCGGACGATTCTCCCGCGAACTCGTGTTTACTTATCCCGCGCCGTCAGCCGTCGGCATCCAACTCGATTCGGATGTGCAGAACAAAGTTGGAGCCGTGATCCCCAATTCCCCGGCGCAGCTTGCCGGGATTCGCGAAGGGGACACGGTGGTTTCGGCGGACGGACAGCGCATTTTGACCTTCGCCGATTTCTCGCGAGTGTTGGAGCTGACGCCGTCCCAAGCCAGCTTGCCGCTGGAAATTCAGCGCGGCGGCCAAACGTTGCGACCGATGTTGAAACTCTCCAGCGCGTGGCGCCGCACGCCAGATCCGTCCTGGCGCGAGTCCTTGCACGTGGCGGGGCCCAACGCCGGATTCTGGGGAAACAAGCTTCCTGAGGACGAGCGCAAGAAGCTCGGCTTGCCCGCCGGGAAGATGGCGGTGCTCGTCACCTTCATCTGGGGCGATTACACCCGCCAGGCCGGGCTCAAAAAGGACGACGTGGTGGTGAAGTTCGACGGCCTGGACAGCGACATGACCATTCCCCAGCTTCACGCGCACCTGAATCTGAATCGAAATTATGGCGACCGCGTCCCGGTGACGGTTCGCCGCGGAACGCACCAGCACGACCTCGTTCTCTCGCTGCCGAAACAGCCGGCAGAACCGTAGTCCAGGATCGGTTCAAATCCGGTTGAAGAGATCGATCACTTTTCTCAGGGATTTGTGCTGCTTGATCATCGGCACCATTTTCGTCTCCCGCGCGTCGATCTCGCGCGCTTTCGCCAGCACCTCGGCGGCCTTCTCCTGCGGCACGCGCACGACTCCGTCTTCACCGGCTACGATGATGTCACCCGGTTTGACGGTGATCCCGGCGCATTTCAATGGAATTTGCTGCGCCACGCTGGCGTAACGGCTCACTGCCGTCGCGGGTGTCACGCTCCGGGCATAGACCGGAAATTTCAGCGCCCGGATTTCCGCCAGATCGCGCACGCCCCCGTCCACCACCATGCCCGCCATGCCCCGGACCTTCGCGGTTGTGGCCATCAATCCGCCGATGGCCGCCACGTCCAGGCCGTCTTCCATGACGATGACGCCGACTTCACCGGGCTTGGAGTTGTCGATCATTTCCACGGAGTGCTTCACCGCCAACGCGGGCGTGGCTTTGTCGGGTGGAGCAGGCCGCACCAGCGCGGTAATCGCGCGACCGACGACTTTGCCCGGAATCATCGGGCGCACGTCGTGGGACATGAATCCGCGCTCACCCACGACGTGATCCACGGCATCTGCGACCGACGCGACGGTGCTGCGTTTGAAACCCGCGATCAGATCGTCTTCGGTCGGCAACGCCGGGCCGCCGGTGGCCGCCAACGCGATCGAGACTGCCAAAACAAGACCTGCTGTGAGTAAGAGAACCTTGGTTTTCATAGTGTGCCTGAGAGGAAATCAAGATTTGGCTCCCTGTCAAACCTGACGGCAACTTTCATGCGATTTGATCTTCATTCAACGCTTGAACGGAGGATGGATGGATTCTTGATGAGCAGCATCGCTGTCCTCGGCTTCAAAACCAACGGCGATTGCACGGCCTTCCCTGTAATGTCGCAATAGCGGATCGAGGCGTCCCAGCGAAATTTGCCGGCTTGTTTGCCGGCGTTGACCAGCACGAGCGCATTCTCGAATTCCCGGCTCCAAATCGTTTCGCCGAAGCGAATGCCCTCGCGCGACGGGCCGAGGTTCAGATCGAATTCCCGATACCAGTAGTGCGGCACGTCGGAGGTTCCCTCCTTGTACGTCCAAAAGACATTCCGATTTCGACCGGCGATCAAGAGATAGCAGTAGTAAGCGAACAGCGTCTTGTCGATGTTCCCGGCCAGGCCGGCGGGCTTCGAATTGATGCGAATGCGAATGTGGGGCGGGAGGCTTTGCACCGTCTCGAGGTAAGGCCGCAGATCTTCGATCGGCATTTCTTCGGGAAAAATCTCGTTCTCGGCTCCGCCCGCGGCTCGCGCAACCTCCGCGACAAACCCTGGCGTGTCACAAGCCGCGACACGCCGGGGGTTGGCGGGGTCACTGATGTCAATGACGCCCAAACCAGCCCGACCCTCTGCCAGATAGACGTGGCGGCCCGAAACACCAAGATCATAGGCGTCGCTGGTTTGAATTGTGCCAATCTGCCGGGGGTTCACTGGGTTTCTCACGTCGAAAATCACCAGGTCCCGCTCTGGGCCGAGGCCGTAGGCATAGCTGTCTTGCACTGCGACATCCATGAGCGGCGAGCGATCCAACGCAGGCCAGCGGCCGCGCAATTCGAGATTCAACTCCGCGGCGAAACTCATGAAACCCGGCCCGGATGCGACCAGCCCTGCAAAGAGGATTTGAAATCTCTCGGGTCGGTGGATAAAGCTAGCTCTCATGGTCGAATCGTTCCTAACGAACGAGACCTCGAAGTCAAATCAATTGGCCAGTTTACGCGACACTAACCCCACCTTCCGCACGAGATCATGAGAACCCTTACGAGCCTGTCTGAAAATTATGAGGGGTGCTGCGGCAAGGGATTTTGGCCGTGGCCAAGGCGGCGAGGTTCGAGCATCCCCGCAGCGGGCTGTGAGCACCGAGCCAACGAAGGCCACGGCCAAAAGACCTGCCGCCCGGAGGGTTTTCGCGCAAAGGGCCGTCTGGCTTCGTTGCTCCTCAGTCGAAGATCCACCAGGGATATTCTCCTTCGTTGCGCCTGATACGGCCCTTTGCGCGAAAACAGCACCCCTCAGAATTTTCAGACAGGCTCTAACACGCTCGCGCTCGTCGGCGCCTTGTCGATCTCGGTTGTCCAAACGCTCCCAATGTTCGTCCAGCCTCAGCCGGTGCCGATTGAACGATTGCTGGCGAGTGCCGAAGCTTTCCGAGCAGCCCATCCTACGTCCGCGGAAGCGCACTACACAGTGGCTCGGATTCATTATCTCGCTTTCGCCCAAGGCAGCCGGCAGATCCCGGCTTTCTCGATCCTCCCACTCGTGGTGGAGGCGTTAAGCTTGATGCAGAGGGGAAGCCAAGAATCGCGGAGAATTGGCTTTTGCTCGGCCGTTTTTTCACCGGCTCGCTCGAACAGAAGGCCCATCGGTTAACCGAACAGGAACTAGGCGGAAATCTCTCTGGTTATGGTCCTGGTTACCGGGAGGTTCAGGCCAGGAACTTCATGATGCTCCAATTCGCCGAACAAGCTCGCTCGCCGCAACAGCGTTGGACTGCGCCCGACGCTTTGTCCGACGAAGAAATGGTCCGGCACGTCTTCGAAGCCCTCTCGGGTTTCTGGCGGGCGATTCAGCTCGAACAGGCGCCCGGCGCCAAGCCAGCCCCGCAACCTCCGCCTGGCCCCGGAGGCGGCGCCATCGCTGCGCCGCGTGAGGGGTTGTACCAGCTCGGTTTGGCCAGTTTGTTGGAGCAATTTGCCGATTGGAAATCGTTGAAACCGCCGGAGGTCCGTTTCGAAGTAAACCCGACTCCCCCTGGAACGGCGAAAGAAGGCAACGCATTTCCGCCGACTGTCTCGGTGAAGCAATTGCATCTGGTCGATCACCGGGAAGCCCGCGATGCCTACTTGATTGCGTTTCGCTCAGGGTTCCGCGCCGACCGCCTTTTGGCGCGCAAACCGATCTCCGGACTGGGAAGCCTTGTCAGCGTAGAGGCCGGACACGGTTTCCTGCGGCTTGCAACCAAGGACCCGGAAGCTTCGACTGCTGGCACGGAGATTTCCAAGGCGGTTGCGGAAGTCAAAGCCGGCCTGGCGGAAGTGGCAAGGCTTCCCTTCGGGGCAATCACACCGATCATTTTCCCGCTCGTTCCGACCGCAAGCATCGACACACTCCTCGCGCCCGACGCCGTGGTCGATTTTGACTTGCGCGGCTACGGCCCGGCGGAGCGCTGGCCGTGGGTGAAGCCGCACACCGCGATCCTGGTTTGGGATCCGCTCCGCACCGCGGGGATCACTTCCGCCCACCAATTATTCGGCAGCTACACCTTCGAGATCTTTCAGGAGAACGGCTACGAAGCTCTCGCTGCTTTGGATGATAACCGCGACGGCGTCCTTCGCGGCGAAGAACTCGCCGGCATCCGCGCCTGGCTGGACTCCAACGGCGATGGCCGCTCCAACCCTTCCGAAGTGCGCGACCTCAGCGAGTTGGGCATCGCAGCGATTGAGGTGCGGGCAACGACTTCGGAGGGACCTCACCCAATGAACCCACGCGGGATTCATCTCAAGAACGGGGGGACATTGCCAACATGGGATTGGATGGCGGAGCCGCTCCCATCCCCGCCCCACAGAAATCGAGAACCGCAGCCGCGCCCGAGCAAGGTCATTCTGTTATACCATCAATTCTTTGAAGCGTTTCTATGGCTTGACGGTGAAACGAAGCTGTTGCGCCAGAGTCCTCTGCCGGCCGTCGAAGCTGAGGAACTCCCGGGCTTGCAGTTTCCAGGCTGTGGCGACGTGCAGGATGTCGAGAGTGCGACAGCCGATGCCGCCGCTGTGACGAGCCGCCCATTGAGCGGCCGTGCGGAATACCGGCGCCCAGTTCACCGGCTGAGGAAAAAGCCGGCGCGACCGGATGTCTTGGGTGATGTTACTCCACGCCGCATACGCTTGAGCAGGCGTTAGGATTTGGCGAAAAACACCCAGCGCCAGCGCGTTCCTCAATTCCAGGCGATGCAGGCCGGTGAAAATCAGGGGGTCGGTCGTCGCGTGAAGAAGCGTTTGAGCGCGGACACTATTGGCATCGCTCACGTAATACGAAACCAGCAGACTGGTGTCCGCGTAAAGGATCATGCGTCCTTAGTGGTCCGTTTCGTAAATACGCTCACGTTCGTTGCGCCCAATTTGGCCTGGGGCAAGGCGCGACGAGCGAGCATCCCCCGCCAGTGGGGCTGTGACCGAGGAGCAACGCAGCCCCAGGCAAAA
>Ga0194132_10005424_pt1 | contig 20674 bp, 15 predicted proteins | sample TA2KigOf80mmetaG_FD_148612 | JGI IMG/M metagenome (GOLD analysis project Ga0194132, IMG submission 148612) | Freshwater microbial communities from Lake Tanganyika, Tanzania - TA2015054 Kigoma Offshore 80m | ecosystem: Environmental > Aquatic > Freshwater > Lake | place: Tanzania: Lake... | reverse complement strand
CGGCGGCCGCTCAAGGCGCTGGCCTCGATCGTCGGAGTGGCGTTTTCCGGCGCGATTCTGGTGATGGGTGGATTCTGGAGCGACGCGGTGGATTACATGGTTACTTTCCAGTTCCGGCACGCCCAGCGCGACGATCTGACTGTAACCTTCGCGGATGTTGTCTCCGGGAAGGCGGTCTACTCGCTGACGTCACTCCCCGGAGTCCGGCTGGCCGAGCCGTTCCGTGCGATCCCGGTGAGGCTCCGCAACGGCCACCGCACGTATCGCACTGGACTGCAGGGCCTCGAAAACGGTGCGGTCCTGCGGCGGGTGCTGGACAGGCGGCGCGAGGTGGTCGAGCTGCCTCCAGATGGCATCGTGCTGACCGACTACCTGGCGAGACTGCTTGAAGTCCGGCCAGGGGATGTGATCACCGTCGAAACGCTTGAGGGGCGGCGTCAGGTGGTCCGTGCATCGGTGGCGGCCGAAATCAAGGAGTTCATCGGCGTGGCGGCCTACATGGAACTTGGCGCGATGAACCGGCTTCTGCGCGAGGGTCCGGCTATTACGGGGGCGTTCCTGGCGGCGGACAAGGAGCAAATCCAGGAGATTCAGAAGCGGCTGCGAGGTATGCCGGCGATCGCCGGTGTCTCCTCGCGGTCGCGGACGCTGTCGGCATTCTACGAGACCATGGCGCGGCAGGTGTTGATTTTCGCGTTCTTCAACACGATCCTGGCGGCGACTATCGCCGTGGGCGTCGTCTACAACACCGCGCGGGTCGCATTCAGTGAGCGAAGCCGGGAGCTGGCGAGCCTGCGGGTGCTTGGCTACACGCGCGGAGAGATCTCCTACATCCTGCTGGGTGAGCTGGCGATTCTGGTGATTCTCGCCGTTCCGCTTGGACTTGTGTTCGGGAATCAGCTCGCGGCGTTCATGAGCTCGAGCGTGCAGAGCGACCTGTTCCGGATCCCGGCGGTCACCTCGCGATGGACCTACGCATTCTCCGCGCTGATCGTTTTGATCGCGGCCGTGGTGTCCAGCCTGCTGGTGCGGCGTAAACTGGATCACATGGACTTGGTTGAGGTGCTCAAGACTCGCGAATGAAGTGGACCCGCACCATTGTCTTTAGCGCCGCGGCCGTGGCCATCGGCGCCGCCGTGTACATGGGCTTGCAACCGCAGCCACTGGAGATCGAGGTGGCGGCTGTCAAGCGCGGTCCCATGCGGGTCACAATCGAGGAAGAAGGCAAGACGCGGTTGCGCGACCGCTACGTCGTGTCGGCGCCGGTTGCGGGCCGGCTTCAGCGGGTCCCCTGGAAGGTTGGCGATGCGATCTCCGCAGGACAGGTGGTTACGTCGCTGATCCCTACGCCGCTCGACTTTGTGGACGCCCGGCGGAGATCCGAAGCCGGGGCGCGGATGCAGTCGGCAGCAGCAGCGCGGGATAGCGCGGAGGCCCGGTTGCGTGCGACGCAAGAGCAGTTGAAATCGGCGTCCGCGGAGTCGGCATACTGGAAACAGCAACTGGCGCGGGAGGAGGATCTGCTCAAGGCTGGCGACCTGCAGGCGAGCCGTGTCGACCGTACCCGGACCGAGCTTCGCCGCGCCGACGCCACCCGGACAGCGGCTGAAGAAGCGGTGACGGGCGCACGTTTCGAAGTCGACCGGGCGCGGGCGGACATTGAGGCAGTGAAGGCTTCGGTCTCGGATCCGGAGCCGCGGCGGTCGGAAATCGTCGAAGTGAAATCGCCGGTGTCGGGCCGCGTACTGAAGGTGGTTCGCGACAGTGAGGGCGTCGTGGCGCCTGGGACTTCGATCGTCGAGATCGGCAATACGCGGGCGATCGAGGTGGAGGTGGAGCTGCTCTCGGCGGACGCGGTGCGGGTAGGTCCAGGAACGCCGGTGGAACTTACGCGGTGGGGCGGCGATTTTCCGCTCAAGGCGCGGATCCGGCAGGTGGAGCCGACGGGCTACACCAAGATTTCGGCGCTCGGAGTCGAGGAGCAACGGGTCCGGGTGATTGCGGGGATTGTGTCGCCGGAGGAACAGTGGCAGCGGCTTGGCGAGGGGTACCGGGTGGAGGCGTCATTCATCCTGTGGGAAGGGGAGGGCGTGCTCCAGGTTCCGGCGAGCGCGTTGTTCCGGCTGGGCGAGGGCTGGGCGGTGTTCGCAGTGGACGGAGGATTCGCCCGGCGCCGTGCGGTCCAGGTGGCGCATCGCAATGGGTTGGTGGCAGAGATCGCGGGCGGGCTACGGGAGGGGGAGCAGGTGATTCCACATCCCGACGACGCGGTGAAGGATGGGCAGGCGGTGCGGCTACGGCTGGAATCGGGCAAATGACGGAGTTCCGCTCGAATAAGCGCCGATTCTCCAGCGGGGAGCGAAACTCTTGTGGCATCCGGGGGTTTGGGAAGGCATAATTCACACAGGCAGATTCGTAACGGAAAGAAAGCCCAGAGGGGATAATCACATGAAGTTGAGCCCACTATTGACCGCCGCGGCGGCCGCCTTGATCGGTGGCGCGGGCATGAGCCTGATGGTCCAGGCGCAGGAACCGGAAGGCGAGCTTGGAGTCCAGCACGCCGAGTGCGCGCTGTTCGGACCGGAAGGCGAGCCGTTCCGCGCCGCCAAGCGTGAGCAGTACCAGCAGAGTTTGCTTACCAATCAGATCCTGCCATTGATTGGGGCATACAAGGGCCGGCGCACCGCGGCGGTCGAACGGAATGCGGCGGAGCCCACCGGCACGATCGACACGCACATCTTCCGTGCGCTTGCGGACAACGGCGTTACTCCGGCGGGAGGAACCAACGACTACGAATTCTGCCGCCGGGTCACGCTGGACCTGACGGGCCGGGTTCCGGCGGCCGCGCGGCTGATCGCTTTCGTCCAGGATGGCGCGCCCGATAAGCGCGCCAAGTACATTAACGAGTTGCTGGAGTCGCCGGCCTGGGTGGACAAGTGGGCGATGTACTTCGGCGATTTCTTGGAGAACACCGAGTTCAACAATCAGGTCCGCACCTATCCGCAGGGCCGCAACGCCTATCACAAATACATCCGGGATTCGCTCGTGGCGAATAAGAAGTATGACGTGTTCGTGACGGAGCTGCTCACCGCGACGGGTCCGAATAGCTGGGAGGAAGGGGAACTGCAGTGGTTCGTGCTGGGATTCATGGGAGGGGGGCCGGCGCAGGATATCGCTGACCTGCAGGCGGCCAACGCGGCGGAGAAGTTCCTCGGGATCTCGCACGAGAACTGTATCCTGTGCCACGACGGACGGCGCCGGCTGGATGGTCTGAGTTACTGGGGGATTTCCGAGACCCGCCGGGAAGGCTGGGAGCTGGCTTCGTTCTTCAACAAGAGCCAGATGCAACTGGTGCGGGTGGATCCGGCGAATCCGAATCCCTATTACTGCCGGGTGATCGAACGCCCCGCCAACACTCCTGACTACGCACTGAACACCACCACAGGCAACCGTCCCGCGCGGCAACCGATCGGTACGGTGCGCAACATCGCGCCGAATTACCCGTTCGGTGACGGTGGGCGTCCACGGGCAGGAGAGCCGTACCGCGTGGCGCTGGCGCGCTTCCTCACCGCCGATATCCAGTTCGCGAGGGCTTCGGTCAACTATATCTGGAAGCAGTACTTTGGCCGAGGAATCGTGGATCCGCCGAACCAGTTTGACCTGGACCGCCTGGATCCAACCAAGCCGCCACCGGCGCCTTGGACGATTCAGCCGTCGCACCCAGAGCTGTTGAACGCGCTCGCACGCGAGTTCCAGCAGAACCGGTTCGATCTCAAGTGGCTGATGCGCGCGATCACGAATTCTCAGGCCTACCAGATGTCATCCCGGTATGAGGGGACGTGGCGGGCTGAGTACGAGCGCCTGTTCGCCCGCAAGTTCGTGCGCCGGCTATGGGGGGAAGAGGTGGTGGACGCGATCGCCCAGGTGAGCAACATGCCGGTGGTTTATAGTGTGACACCAGCGGGGACGGACCCGGTCCCGTGGGCGATGCAGCTTCCCGGTACCCGCGGATTAGGCCAGGCCACGGTGCCGGTCGAGTTCCGCATCGCCGGAATCGCGAACACGTACGCCAACGCGTCATTGCTCGACGCCTTCCTGCGCGGCAACCGGATCGAGGAGGAGCGGCGCAACGATGGGTCCGTTGCCCAGGTTTTGAACCTGTTGAACGACCGCTACGTGCATGACCGTACACGGGCCGCGGGCGCGGGTGCAACCGCCAGTCTGGCGCGTCTGGTCTTGAACAAATATCCGCAATCGATCAACGACAACCTGCTCATCAATGAGCTCTTCCTTTCGGTCCTGTCGCGGCCCGCCACGGAAGACGAAATCCGGATTGCGCAGGCTATGTTGAACGGAACGAGCGGAAACACCCGGATGCAGCGCGTGGAGGACCTGCTGTGGTCCCTCTACAACAAGGTCGACTTTATCTACAACTACTAGGGAGAACACCATGAGCCAACAGGACAGATTCGACCGCATGGTGGACAAGCACCCCCACCGTCACGACTTCTTCTTCGCGCGGCCACATTGGAACCGCCGCGGCTTCTTCCGCATGCTGGGGGCCGGCTTGGCCGGCACGGTGCTACTCGAAAAGCCAGCGATCGGCCAGGTAATCAAGCGCAACGGTGCAGAGTCAATCAACCGCGCCAAGTACCTGTTGATGATTCTGCTGTCCGGAGCGCCCAGCCACACCGACACGTTCGACTTCAAGCAGAGCCCGTCGACGCCGATGGATTTGCTCAAGCCGGAAACGATCAACGGAATCGCGTTCCCAACGGGGCTGATGCCGAAGCTGGCGGCGGCGATCCCGGACTACGCGATTATCCGCTCCGCGCGCTCCTGGGCGCTGCAGCATAATCTTGGACAGGCCTGGGTCCAGATCGGACGCTCGCCGGGCGCCGTGCTGGGCGACATCGCACCCAACATCGGAAGTATTGTCGCGGCTGAAAAGGAGTCCGAGAAAACGCCCACGCAGGTGTTTCCGACGTTCCTGGCATTGAACTCGGATGGCGCAGTGGGGTCCGGTTATCTGTCGGCGACTTACGCTCCGCTGCGCGTGATTCCCGCTACTGCGGGCCTGCCCGATACGGTGAATCCGGATGGCAACGCACGGTTCGATGCGAAGTTCGATTTCCTGTCGAAACTGGACGGCTCGCTTCGTGTGAATTCTCCGTACGGGAAGGCACTCGAGGACTTCGACCGGTTCTATGCCGAAGGCAAGGGGCTGATGTTCAACCCGACTGTCGACCGTGCATTTCGCTTCACCCAAGCCGAGGCCGCGCAGTACGGGAACACCAACTTCGGCAACGCGTGCCTGCTGGCCTCCAAAATCCTGGCTGAGCGCAACGGGACCCGTTATATCCAGATCACTCTCGGCGGTTGGGACCACCACCGGAATATTTACCAGGCGAATTCACTGCCCACGCGTTGCCGCGAGCTCGACAACGGGCTCGGAACGCTGATCGCGGAGCTGAAGAAATCCGGTGTGTTCGACGAGACGCTCATCGTGATGATGGGTGAGTTCGGGCGGACTACGGGCGCCATCACCGCTCAGGCGGGCCGTGACCATTTCCTGCAGCAATTCGTCTTCATGGCGGGCGCGGGAATCAAGGGCGGCCGGACGATCGGGTCGACCAACGCCACGGGCTCGGCGACGGCTGAAACGGGGTGGTCGCGCGACCGCGATATCCGCCCGGAGGATATCGAGGCCACGATCTATTCGGCGATGGGGATCGACTACACGAGCGTCCGGTACGACGATCCGTTCGGGCGGGGATTCTACTACGTGCCCGAGTCGGACAAGGACATTTACGCGCCGGTGAAGGAGTTGTGGGGGTAACAAGCGCACAAGCCGCCGGGCGCGGCACCACTCGAGAAAAGGAACTCGTTGATTGCAAAGCGCCCGGCGAGTCTCTTGTGCGCGAGTTCCTCAAAGAGGTCACAGGGCCGGAAGAACGAGTGGCGGGCGGGGAGAGAGCGCGGTCGAACCTTCGGACTGGTACTGCCCATGCGGGCTCCGAAGCATGCCGCAAGAACAAGAAGGCTGCCAGGTTAGCCTCGACGGTCTGCAACTCTAGCCGCTCTATGCCGCTTCGTTCCGGTGAATCTGAACGTCGATATCGGGGGGATGAGCGCTCACGTAAGCCCAGGCGTTCCGCAGATCTTCAGGCCGAAGCGTCGGATAACTCGCAAGGAGCGATTGGTCGGTGGCCCCGAGCCTTCGAGCCTGCTCCAAGACCCACACCGGGATTCGCGTTCGAATAATGCAGGGCTCACCGCCGCAGACGTCCGGACGCGAGGCGATTCCGGGAAACGCGCCGCCGAGTGCTTCGACGGCCCACTTGAGGATCCGGGTCCTCTCGCACTCGGGCACAGACTTCAGCAACGCTTCGAATTCGGGCAATCCAGCCACGGCTTCATTATCTCAACTGGTGTCAACACAAGCATTCCTGTTTCCGTTCGCGGAGACCGCGCCACCGCCGGTCACCGATCCAGACGCCGATCTTGCGAGCAAGACCGTCTGCATCAGCGGAGCGGTGGATGTTTGGCCTGAGCGGGGGCCAGTTGCGGGAGATCCGGGAATTGTTCCGCTGCGAAGACTCCCAGGTTGTACCTGGAGATTCCACACGAGACGTTTCAGCGCATCAATGCTCCGTTGCGCCTGCTCATTTCGACGGATCTGACGATGCTCCGTGACCGTTCCACCGCGGCCACTCCTGCCCTGCTGGGCTGCCGGGAATCGGGAATTGTTCCGCTGGCCTCTTGCCGATAGGCGAGACACTCGGCGTCGCTTGTGAATACGCCTTTGAGCCCAAGTACACGGTCTTCGTTGACTTGATCAATCCGGCGGGCCAGCGTTCCGGACGCAGGATGATCGCGGACTCGCCTTACAGCCTGTTCTCGCGCATGACGAGGCTGACTCCCGCCACCTACCGGACTCATGGCTTCCAAATCGGTCCTTCATCGCCTTACGCCAGTGGAACGTCAGCCATCGAGCGGGCCGAGGACCTAGCGAATGCGCGTCTCGAATGGACGCTGGCGGAGAAGGCCGCATTCTTCCAAGCTTCAGAACGCTCCGCACGCCACTACATCCCCCGCGGCCAGCCCGGTCCGCACCGCGACTTCGTTGTTGCTGGCCAACCCCAACTCGACTGGCCGCCGCACCCAGGACTCCTCCTCGCCATCGCCGTCGCCCGTTCGGATGAGCACGTACCCCGAGTCCTCCGTGGCTTCGGCGACACACTCGCGCGCGACAACCGCCGGAGCTTGTTCGGAGTCGAGCACGATGTCCGCGCTGGCCGAAGCGTTGGCGAACACCCGTGGATCCGGCGCGTCGGGTTCCACCTGGACTGCGAGGCTGCTCACCCATCCCGGCCGGTAGCGGGTGGTGGTGGCAAGCGCTCCCACCGTCACCACGCGTCCGGGCATTTCGAATGAGGGCACCGCGTCCAAATGGATCGTGGCGCGGGCGCCGGGCCGGATCTTCTGCCCATCGGCCTGCGACACCTGTCCCGCAAGGTAAAGCGAACTGGTGTCGACCACTTGTAGGAATGCGTGTCCGGCGCGAATCTCATCGCCGGGCTGAATCTCTGCCTGCTCGTGGCCGCGCTGGATGGTTCCCATGATGGCGGCGCCGTCGAGCGGTGCGCGGAACACCATCCGGTCGAGGTTTTCGGCGGCACGTTCCAGATCCAGGACAGCGTCGCGCAGCATCAGCTCCTCGCGCCGGAGCTGTGACATCTCCGCCTGGTCAAACCACTTCCGCTGGACGAGAAGATGATCGAGGTTCGCCTGGGCTTCCTCGTGGGCGATGCGGTACCGCTCAGCCTGCATTGCTGAGCGGACGGGGATCGTCTTCAGGTTGAGCCCGGCCTTTTCAAGCGTCGCGCGGGCGTTGCGGATCCGTTGGTCCAGGCTGGCGCGCCGGACGGCGGTGCTGGCGTCGATGCGCTGGTTGGTAAGCTCCCGTTGCCGAATGTCGGCCCGCAACTCGTCCAGCCGGGTCTCCATGTATTGAAGGTCGAAGGCGGCGACCACTTGCCCGGTGCGGACCCGCGAGCCGGGCGGGACCAGGCTCTCGAGCACCAGGCGGAAGTCCCCGCCGGCGAGCGAGCGCCCCCGGCTCCCACGGACTCTGGGTGCGACAAAGGTCGCCGAGCGGCGGGCGGCCATCATGCCGGAAATCCGGATTTTGCGCGCGATCGTTCCGGAGCGCGCGGCGGCCGTCTTGGCCCGGGGCCGCTCGACAGGTCCCGGCCGGTCTGGCCAAACCGCGTATGCGAGAACCGCAAGTGCGGCCGCGAGCGGAATCAGTCCAATGCGGTGGCTCCGGGACGGGCGGTGTCCCGGAGGCAGCAGCACTGGATCCGAGGGATAGGGAGTCGGCCGGGTCAATTCTGGATATGCGGGGAATGGGGCCCCCGCGGTCCATTCTATCCTTACACGGAGATCAGGGCCGGAGCCGCGACTCTTGGGACTCCGCTGGGCTGGACCTGGGAGATCATCACGCCCACGCTGACAGACCCCGCGCCGCAGCCGAACTCGACGACGGTCCAGGACTGCTTGCCGACGGACCGGGTGGCGAAGTTGCGCCCGTACACGACTGTGGGCACGCTGAGTCCAATGGGTCCGAGCGCTTCTTCGAGACTGGTCTTGATGTTGCCGATCACCATGTTGGCGATCTCACCGACTGCGTCGAGGACGTCCTCATTGACGGCCGGGAACTCCTGGCCCAGCATCTGGGAGGCCAGCCAGCAGGCTTGCTCTGGTGTGCAGTTGATGGTACCCGTGCCCGCCCACGTGCCAGCGAGTCCGACCAGAGCGACCACTCCCCGGTTTGGCCCGCTTCCCCTGTGGTCGTAGCCAGGGGCGCCAACGGCGACATCCACCCCCAGCATCATGGCGAATACGTCGTTTGTGGCCGCGATCATAGTCTCGGCGATCTGTTCGCGTTCCATGTCTAGATGATGCCCACCAGTTTTTCTTTGATCTGCTCGGCTGTAAACGGCTTGCGTACGTATCCTCTCGCTCCGAGATTCACCGCTTCCATGACTTTGGCCTGCGCCCCCTCGGTGGTGATCATGATGACCGGCACGTGCCGGTGGTTGGGCTGGTTCTTCAATTCATTCAGGAATTGCAGGCCATCCATGTTCGGCATGTTGATGTCGGATAGAATCAGGCCGACCGGATTGGTCTTGAGCGCTTCCAGCGCCTCCACTCCGTCGCCTGCCTCCAGCACCTTGCCGACCTGAATGTCGGCCTGAAACAGCACTCGCTGCAAAATCTTCCGGATCGCAGCGGAATCGTCTACGATCAAGACGTCCAACGCCATCAGTTCCTCCCTGCCGGTGACTTCAACGACACTCATCGGCGCGCGGACGGGCGGCGTGACAAAAATTTGGCGCTATGCTCGAAACAGTGCTCACGATCGGACAAGCACTGGCCCAGGGCGCCAGGCTGCTCGAGGAAGCCGCGGTCCCCTCGGCGCGCCTCACGGCCGAGATCCTGCTGTGCCACGCTCTGCGGAAGGAGCGGCCGCATCTGTTCAGCCATGGCACCGATCCGCTCACGGAGCTCGCGTGGATCCACTATGGCCGGTACCTGCATCAGCGGCTGCAGGGCGAGCCGGTGCAGTACATCACGAAGAGGCAGGAGTTCTATGGACGGCTGTTCCGCGTGGGGCCTGCGGTGCTGATTCCGCGGCCTGAGACGGAGCACGTCATTGAGGTGGCGCTCGAGTGCGCACCCCGAGCCCGGCGGGCGGTCGACATCGGATGCGGGTCCGGCGCGATTGGGGTTACCTGGGCGCTCGAACGGCCTGGGTGCGCGGTGTGGGCGTCCGACATTTCGGAAGCCGCGGTCCGGGTGGCGCGCGAGAATGCCGATGCGTTGGGCGCGGTGGCACGCTTCGCTGTATGCGATCTCGGAGCAGCGTTCGGGCCGGAGGGCTGCTTCGACCTGGTGCTTTCAAATCCGCCCTACATTCCCCAGCCAGAGGGTCCGGCGCTGCAACGCGAGATCCGCGAACATGAGCCGCACGTGGCGCTGTTCGGCGGACCCACGGGAGTCGAGATCTACGAACGGCTGATCGCGGATGCGCGGCGGCTGCTGGCTCCCGGCGGCTGGTTGATCATGGAGATCGGATATCAGGGCGAAGGCAGGGTTCGCGCGATGCTCGATCCGGTGGACTGGGACCGCGCCGGGACGCGCCTCGACCTGGCCGGTTGGCCGCGCGTGGTGGCCGCCCAGCGGCGGGGTTGAGACGTGCGCACCATTTTCCACCTCGACATGGATGCGTTCTTCGTATCGGTTGAGGAGTTGTTCGATCCGTCGCTCAAGGGGAAGCCGGTGGTGGTGGGCGGAAAGCCGGACCAACGGGGCGTGGTGTCAGCGGCGTCGTACGCGGCGCGCAAGTTTGGGGTTCACTCGGCGATGCCGCTCAGGACTGCTTACAAGCTGTGCCCGCAGGCGATTTTCGTCGAGGGGCATCCGCACCGCTACCGTGACGTCTCACGGCAGGTCCACGACGTGTTGCGGGCGTTTTCCCCGCTCGTCGAGATGGCCTCCATCGACGAGGCCTACCTGGATGTGACCGGGACTGAGAGGCTGCACGGTCCTCCGATGCGCGCCGCGCACCGGCTGCATGAGGCGATCAAGGAGCAGACCAAGCTCAACTGCTCCATCGGGATCTCGACGGCAAGGCTGGTGTCGAAAGTGTGTTCGGATCAGGCCAAGCCGAACGGTGTGCTGTGGGTGCTGCCCGGCTGTGAGGCCCGGTTCCTGGCGCCGCTCGATGTCCGCAAGATCCCTGGTGTTGGCAAGGTGATGGAGGCGAGCCTGGCCAAGCTGGGAATCCGCAAGGTGGGGGACCTGGCGCGGCTGGATGAGCCGTTCCTTGAAGAGCAGTTCGGGAAGTGGGGCTTGGCGCTGGCGGGCAAGTCGAAGGGGCTCGACGCTGGTGGATGGTTCGATTCTCCGGTTGGGGATCCGGGCGACCCGAAGTCGATCTCGCACGAGCATACCTTCGACCAGGACACTGCCGACCGCGAGCGGCTGGGCGCTTCGTTGTCGCATTTGTCCGAGATGGTCGGACGGCGGCTTCGCGAGCACGGACTATGGGCGCGCACGGTGCAGATCAAGTTCCGTTATTCTGACTTCTCGACATTCACACGCGCGCACACACTGGATCACGCCACGCAAATCGACACCGAGCTGCTGGCGGAGGCGAAGTCGCTTTTTGACCGGCACTGGTCAGGGAAGCCGATCCGCCTGATTGGCGTGCATGCGGGGAATCTGGTGCGTGGGGAAGGGCAGATGAGCCTGCTCGATCAAGGCCATAGCGATCGATGGGGAAAGGCGCTGGCGGCGGCCGACGCGATGCGGGACAAGTACGGCGAATCGGCGGTGGGATTGGCGGGAGGCTTGCGGGGCCGGTTCCAGGAGCGGGTGCACGAGAATCCGGTGGGGTTGCCGGGAAAGGGTCCACGGAAGGATTCTCTGGAGTGAAGATTTCTCTTGACGCGCGGGTTTATTCGTACTAATTTATTAGTGTGAGACCAAAGAGTTCCGTCCTGACCGAACAGGAGCTCGAGATCATGAAGACCGTCTGGGACCGGCGCGCGGCCACCGTGCGCGACGTCTATGAGGCTCTGCTCGAGCGCCGTAAAGTGGCCTACACCACAGTGATGACCATGATGGGGATCCTGGAGCAGAAAGGCTACCTGGTGAAGCAGGCCGGTGAGCGGGCGCACGTCTACACGCCCGCGGAGCCGCGCCAGAACGTGGTGCGCGGGATGGTCCGGGAGTTCCTTAACCGCGTGTTCGACGGGTCCGCCAAGCCCTTGTTGATGCACCTGGTGGAGGACGAAAGACTCACTCCGGAAGAGATTGAGGAGATCACACGCCAGGCCAAAGGCGCCCGGAGAAAGCGGTCATGACGGACCTCGGCAATCTCGCTGCCTACTTCATTCAGGCGACGGTGCTGCTTGCGGCGGGCGCGCTGCTGCCGTGGATCTTGCGCGTGCGGCAGCCTGGGCTGTTGCTCCCCTACTATCAGGCACTGTTGGTGGCGTGCCTGCTGCTTCCGGTGGCCGAACCCTGGCAGCGTCCGGTGATGTTGGCGCTGCCCGCACAGGTTAGCGGTGTTGCCGCCGGCGTCGTGGCGGACCAGCAGGTTCCGGGAATCGACTGGGAATGGTGGGCGTGGTTTATGCTTGCCGCCGGAGCCGCTCTGCGATCGGGGGACTGCTGCTTGGACTCGGCAGGCTGCGCCAGTACCGGCGGGAGTCCGAGCCGCTCGATCCCATCCCTGCCAGCTTCGAGTGGGCTCAGCGCACGTCGCGGACTGCGGCGCGGATTCGCGTTTCGCCGTCACTCGCTGGTCCGGTTACGTTCGGGTTTGCGGATCCGGTGGTGCTGGTGCCGCCCCGGTTCGGCAACTTGAGCATGGAGTCCCAACGCGCCATTGCGATCCACGAGCTGCTGCATGTCCGTCGCGGGGACTGGCTCTGGAGTCTGCTTGAAGCGGCGGCCTGTTCGCTGCTTTGGTTCCACCCGCTGATCTGGTGGCTGGAACATCGCCTGCGGGTTTGCCGGGAGGAGATCGTGGACGCAGAGTCCGTGACGCTCACCGGAGCCCTTGAGACCTATGTCAGTGCGCTGTTGAGTTCAACGGGCGCCGCGGTCCCCGACCTCGCCCCCGCACCCACATTCTTTTTCCGCCGCGGTCTGGCCCGGCGCGTTGAAGCCCTTTACCAGGAGGTTCCCGTCATGTCCCGCTTGCGTTTCTTTTTTTCCGCTTCCACCGCCGCGGCCGTCCTGGCTGCCGTGATGGGTTCCGCGATCGCCCGCTTTCCATTGACCGCCGCGCCGCAGTTGCCGGACTCAGGAGTGCAGCTCGATTCCGCGTCGGCTGGAGATGTGATCTACCAACATCCGGTGGCGTATCCGATGGCGGCGCGCAAGGCCCGGGTGGAGGGAACGGTGGTGGTCGTGGAAGCGGTGGTGAATCCCGATGGAACGGTGGCGGATGCGCGCGTGATCTCGGGTCCGGACGAGCTTCGGCGCGCGGCGCTCGAATCAGTGTTGCAATGGCAGTATCGAAATGAGGCGAGGACACGCAGGATCGTGCAATCCTCCATTCAGTTCAAGCGGCAGGAGGTAACCGACACGGGCTTCCACGAGATCAACGTGATCCGCGTGCTGCCTTCGGCAGCAAAGGCGCGGCAGCTTCTGGAGGCACGGCTCGCGCCCTATCAGGGACAGAAGTCGGCGCCCCAGGTGATCTCTGAGATCGCGGCCATCGTCCGGCCGTATGGCCTGGATGTGGCACATGATGTCCGGCGCGAAGGTGATGTGACGCTGGTCACCTTGACGGTGGGAACGCAGGCGGAGCTGTCAGCAGGCGCCGAGACCCCGGGAGTGGCGCGGTTGAGGATCGGCGGCAACGTTCAGGCCAAGAAGAAGAATGGCGGAGTTCCTCCGAAGTACCCGTTGGAGGCCAAGGCGGCGCGGATCCAGGGGACGGTGCGCTTCAATGTCCTCATTGGGCAGAATGGCCACGTTAAGAACCTGAGTCTGGTGGCCGGGCATCCGATCCTTGTGACCGCCGCGCAGGAAGCGGTAGCCACGTGGACTTGGGAGCCGACGCACCTGAACGGCAATCCTGTAGAGGTGCTGACGGTGGTGGATGTCAACTTCACCCTCGCGCCGTAGCCGTCTCTGATTCCGTGCTCAAGAACCACTCCCACGCCGAGCGGACCTCGACCCCGGGGTCCGCTTTCGAGCCTGCAAGATCGGTGGAATCGAGGGTGATGAGGAGGGGCTTGGCGTTCTGGTGGATTGGCGCGGCGGCGTGGAGCGCTCGAAACTCGCTTGCCGCCGTGCTGGGATCCTCGATACTCGCGGCCACCTGGATGAGAACGGGCTGGCCGCCTTGCTGCCGGGCGAGGAAATCGACCTCGAGATCCTCCGGCGTGACAACGTAGGCGCACTGGTAGCCGCGGCGCTCGAGCTCGATCATCACCGCGTTTTCGAGCGCGTGGCCGGTGTTGGGCCGGGCTGTCCGGTCAAAGACCGGGATCAACCCCGGGTCCACCGGGTACGCCTTGCGGGGACGCGACTGCCGCTGGCGGAGCGACGCCGAGGCGACTTCGAGGGTCCGCACCAGGAAGGCGTCCTCGAGGTGGCCAAGCATCGCGTGCAAGGAGTCCTTGGACACGGCGACGCCGCTCGATTGGAGCTCGCGATAGTACTTGAGGACGCTGAACTGCCCGCCAGGAGATCCCAGCAGGCGGCGCACCAGCCAGCGCAGGGCGGGGACGTTCGTCACGTTGTGGCGCTCGACGACATCGCGAAACAGACAGGCGTCGACGTAGGACTGCAATAGCGTCATGCGGTCGCGGGAATCAAGCCCCTGGGCTTCGGGAAATCCGCCTGTCCGCAGATAGGTGAGGAACGCGTTTGCCAGTTCCGAGCGCCGGGCCTTGGGCGCGAAGCGGGGGTCCTGTGGAGCTTCGACGCCGTTGTGGCGCAGGTACTCGCGGAAGCTGAAGGGATGAACGATGGTCTCGGTGGCGCGTCCGCGCAGTGACGTGGCGACTTCACGGCTCAGCATCTTTGCGGATGACCCGCTGACGAACACCTCCACCTTTTCCGAATCCATGATCCGGCGGACGAAGGACTCCCACTTGGGCACGACCTGGATCTCGTCGAAGAAGAAGGTGACCTGCCGCCGGTCGCGGTAGCTTGGGCAACGCAAGAAGTACTCGTCCAGCACCCAGGCGAGATGCGGAGTGTCCATTCCGGCGAGGCGCTCGTCCTCAAAGCTGAAGTAGACGAGGGAGTCGCGCGGGGCGCCCTGGTCCAGCCGGTCGTGCATGCATTGAAACAGGAAGCACGTCTTTCCGGCACGGCGCATTCCGGTGACGGCGCGGACTTTTCGCGGAACGGCGGGAAGGTGGATGTCGCGCCGCGTGAGGTTGGGCAGCGGAACGCTGACAGAGTCCGCAATTTTCTGGCGGATGGCCTCCCGGACAAGAAGTTCATTCATGAGGACAGAATAGCATAAAGGTGTCTTTTTTAAAAGGACACCTTGAACAAAAGCAATCCTTCAGCGCGGCAGGCGCGGGCCGTGATAAATTGCCGGAATGCCGATTCTCCGCCGTGATTTCCTGGGCGGCGCCCTTGCGCAAACGGTCTCCTCCAAGCCGGTACGTATCGGATTCATCGGGACAGGCTCGCGTGGCACCGGCCTTCTCCGAACCACACTTGCGGCGGGCGCCGCCCAGGGTGGCGTCGAGATTCCAGCGGTGTGCGACATCAACGAGGCGCACCTCAAGCGGGCGCAGGACCTGGTGGAGAAGTCGGGGCGCGCGCGGCCGGAGGGCTACTCGCAAGGGCCTGAGGATTATCTGCGGCTGGTGGCGAGGGAGGATCTGGATGCGGTGATCAACGCGGGCCCGTGGGAGCTGCACACGCCGATGTCGGTGGCGACGATGAAGGCCGGCAAGTACGCGGCTACCGAGGTTCCGGCGGCGGTGACGTTGGAGCAGTGCTGGGAGCTGGTGAACGTGTCGGAGTCGACCGGGATGCCGTGCATGTTCCTGGAGAATGTCTGCTACTTCAGGAACGTGCTGGCGATCCTGGCGATGATCCGGAAGGGTCTGCTCGGCGACCTGTCGCATTGCGAGGGCGGGTACCAGCACGATGTCCGGGGCGCGCTGATCTGGCGCGACGCGGCGCGCGGGACTCCGGGCGAGCTGTCCTGGCGCGGGCTGCACTACGAGCGGAGCAACGGCAATTTGTATCCGACCCATCCGGCGGGTCCGATCGGGTGGTGGCTGGACATCAACCGCGGCGACCGGTTCACGCAACTCGTGTCGATGAGCAGCCTGTCGCAGGGGTTGAACTACTATGCTTCGACGCGGTTCGGCGCGGACCACCGGAATGCGGCCCGCACCTACGCGTCGGGTGACGTCAACACGAGTCTGATCCGGACCGAGCGTGGGCGGACGGTGACACTGTACTTCGACACGATCTCTCCGCGGCCGTACGACCTCATCCTGCGGGTGCAGGGGACCAAGGGGATCTATTCCGGGACGCTGGACAAAATTTATCTTGAGGGCGTGAGTCCGAAAAAGGATGACTGGGAGCCGGCTGAGGCGTACTTCCAGCAGTATGAACATCCGCTGTGGAAGCGGCTTGCACCAGTGGCCAAGCAGCATGGGCATGGGGGTGCGGACTTCATGGAGCTGTACGAGTTCATCCGGGCGGTGAAAAGCCGGGGTCCAGTGCCGATTGATGTTTATGATGGGGCGGCATGGAGCGCGATCTTTCCGCTGAGCATTGAGTCGGTGGCCAAGGGGAGCCAGCCGGTGGAGTTCCCGGATTTTACGAGGGGGAAGTATAGGACGAGGAAGCCGGTCGAAGCGTAGCGGCAGCTCCGGCTACCGCAGGAACTCCGCCACGATCGGATCGTTGCTCTCCCCCACGATCCGGTAGCGGTACGGACCCTCGAGCGGAACGATCCGGTTCATCCAATTCGCGGGATCGGTCCAGTAGACCCGCTGCGGACCGATGAGACTGGTCAGGTCCTTGTAGTCCCAGTGGCGGGCAAAGCCCGGAATCATCGCGTCGAACAAGTGATTGGTAAGGGGAGCGTCGAAGGCGGCGGCGAGGCCCCAGGGAGTCCGGTCGAGCCAGATCCGATTCAGGCGTGAATCGGAAGCGGCGGCAAGCATCAACCAGAATCCCTTGACGCCACGCGCATAGCCACGGATTGAGGCGCTGTCGACATCGGGACGCGCGGACAGCAGGTCGATCGTCACCAGGAGGTCGCGGGCGCGCATGGCGGCGAGGTTGAGTCCGACGAGGTCCGCGCGCTCGTTGGTCACCCAGTTGCTCAAGAACGGACGGCCTTCAAGCGCCGCCGGCGAGTCGCGTGGATCGAGCTCCACCGCGATCCAGCCGGACTTCGCAACCGACTCCGCAACCGCCGCTGTCGACTGGCTGAGCTGAACAAAGAGCGGCACGCGCAGCCGTTTCTCCTCGAAGATCACCACGGCGGGTTTGCGCCCTTCGCCTGGCGGTAAGTAGAGCCGCGCGGACAGCGTGATTCCGGGTTCGCTCTCGAACTGGATCTCCTCGATCCGGAATCCAGCGCCCTCGCCGCGGGCAACTACACGCGCGGCAGGAGCCTTGCCAGTGGAACCGACGCCCAGGCGGCGCAGTTCCTCCCGAAGCTGGGCGGCGCCTCGCGGCTGGCGGCGCGCGCGGAACTCATCGCCGATGATCTGGTACAGCTTGCGGCTGCGCGGCTCGCCGTCGACATTGCCGCCCCGTGTCACCTGAAGCTCCAGGTTGGTGTAGAGCTTCACCGGCTGGTCGCGTGCCTCCCCCTTCCCGTCCTTGAGCCAGCGGATCATCCATTTGTAGATTTCCTCGCGAGATTCCCGTGGTGTCCCGTGCGGCCCGTTTCCGACGAAGAACTGAACCCGCTCACCGGCGCCATACACGCTGTACCAGCGGTGGACCTCCTCGAAAACCGATCGCGCGGGGCCGGGCGGAAAGTAATCCTCGGTGGTGGCCATCATGAGCCAGGGCAGCGGCGACGCGAGCTCGAAGAAGTCGGCCATGTCGAGTCCGCTGGAGATGAATTGAGGGAAGCTCATCTCGGAGTCGGCCGTCGGACCAGTGAACAGGAAACCGAACGGGCTGATGAAGCAGCCGGGCGCGGCGGCCTTGATGCGCGGGTCGAACGTGGCGGCATAGGTGGTGATGGCTCCGCCCCCGGAACAGCCGGTGACACCGATGCGGTCCGGGTCGACATCGGGGCGGCTGATCAGGTAGTCGACACCGCGTTTGGCGTCGTGGATGAAGTATCGCGCGACGCTCTGGCCGATCAGGATGTTGCGGACACCAAGCTCCAGGTGCTCGTTGCCTCCGCCGCCGGACAGCGCGCGTCCGAGCTGTGGCAGGTAGGTCTGCTCGCGCTCGCCCTGTCCGATGGGGTCGTAGGCAAGCGCGACGAAGCCCTGCGCGGCGAGGTTCGCAGCGACGACCTGGGTCTCGGGCTTTCCCTCCTGCGTGTGTCCGGAAGGGACCAGGACTCCGGGGTAGCGGCCCGGCGCGTTGGGACGGTACAGGTTTCCAGTGATGTAGAAGCCGGGGAGGCTCTCGAAGATCACCTTCTCGATCGTATGTGTTTCGCTCACCAGACGGCCGGTGACGCGGGCGTTCAACGGGCCGTTAAAGGTAGGAAGCCCGCCGAGGAGATCCAGCATCTTCGCGCGGACATACTGCTTGCGCCTGTCCGCGTCCTGTGGCGTGCGGATGGAGGCGACGGCCTGGGCGCGCTGCCGGAGCTGTTCCTGCGCGCGGGCATCGAGCCACGATAAAAAAGGGTCCGGGCCCTGCGCGCAAAGCCCGAAGGCCAGCGGCAGCACACGGACCCAACGCAACAACAATGGACGTTAGAACTCGAAGCGCAGGCCCATCCGGAATGCTCTCGCCCCCGGCTGGTCGCCGGTGGAGGAGCCGTTCACGCCGCCCACTCCGCTGATCACGCCAACATTGGCGAGTTGCGAAATGTTGGTCGCCGGATTGGAGAAGTTCGGATGGTTGAAGAAGTTGGTTCCAGTCAGCTCCCACCGGAACAGCATCTTCTCGGTGATATAGAAGCTCTTGAAGAACCCAACGTGCCATACGTTGACTCCGGGCCCTTTGATCACGCCTTTGGCCGAAGTGCCGAACCGGCCGAGACCGGCGGAGAGGTTGCCGAAGGCACTCGCATCGAACCAGCGGTTGACCGCACGCTGGCCGCCCGGCAGGTTCGCGTTGCGCAGGTGATCGGGGCGCAACGTCACGTTGGCCGGAGTCCGTGAGTTGGTGAACGAGAGGCCCACCGGATCCGGGCCGGTCCAGGCCGGCGTCAGGAACTGGCCGGAGTAGTAACTGTAAATCCCGCTGATCTCCCACCCGCCCACGGCGAGATTGGCAGCACGGTTCACGTTGCTCAGGAACGTGCGTCCACGGCCGAAGGGCAATTGATAGAACAGGTTCGTGGTGAATCGATGGGTCGGGATATCAATCCAAACCGCCCGCTCACGCCGGCGGTCATAGGGATTCTCCGGCGAGATGCCGCGGTCGAGGTCGCCGATGTCGCGCGCCCAGACCCACGAGGTCTGGAAGTAGAGTCCGCGCGCCATCTTCCGTTCGGCCTCGGCTGTCAGGCTGTGATACTGGTGGCCGCCGCCGTTGGAGAAGTAGCTGATGCCGGGATAGTTCGGGAACCGGCGCGGCTTGTCGACGTAGGGCCTGCTGTCAGGCAGCGGCGCATTGATGTCGTAGGCCCAATCGCCCTTCCGCGTGTTGGTGCCGATATAGGAAACCTGAATCCCGTGTCGAACTTGGTATGCTCGATCGTCAGGTTGTATTGCATGCTGTAGGGAATCTGCAGGTTGCCCGCCACCGCGGCCGGTAGTCCTACGGTGCTCGGTCCCGCGGCGCCTGTGGACGGGAACACGCGCGGCAGAATCACATCCGGATTCGTCGCCGGGTTGGTGTACGGGGGCTCGTTGAGCACGAACGGCAGTTGGCCCTGCGTTAGGTTGCGCGGCACGACGTCAAAGAAGAATCCGTATCCGCCGCGGAGCACGGTCCCGCTGCCCCACGGGCGCCACGCGATGCCGATGCGCGGGGCGAAATTGTTGCGGTCGCCGCGGATGATCGTCTTGCCGTTCAGGCCGACGGATTTGGCTTCCACCACGTCCACATAGGACCGGGGGAACAGCGGACTCACCTTGTCGAGCGAGCCGTCCTGCACGACGATCTTGCCGGATTCGATGTCGAACATAGCACCCAGCCCGGCCTGTTCGGTCCACACTGGGTGATATTCATACCGCAGACCGAGATTGACTGTGAGCGTCGGGCTCACCTTGAAGTCGTCCACGGCGAAGAAGTCGTACTGATAGCGAAGCCGGTCCACTCGAACCGGTGCGAATGCGCGGGTGGCCGTGGTCGGGATTCCGAGCAGGAAGTCGCCGTAGGCGTGGCCGGTGAACCGCGTCGAGAAGTTCAGGTTGCCGAACAGGCTGGTGTTGGCGGCGCCGTCGTCCCATTCCACGCGGCCCATATTGACACCGAACTTCATGTTGTGGCGTCCTTTGAACCAGCTCACATGATCCTGGAAATCCTGTAGGAAATTCAGGAATCCGGGATTGCGGAAATCGGCGGAGGTAAGGCCGGTGAGGCCAAGTCCGGTCCAGCTCAGCTTGGGTTGGCCGGTGATGTCGGGGAGATTCGGAGCGAGCCCCTGGAATCCCAGCTCGGAAACGATCTGCTTGCCGGGTAGCGGGGCTTCGATCGTGTTGTTGTTGAACGCGAGCCCATAGCGGAACTCGTTCAACAGTGTCGGCCGGAAGGTGTGGGTATAGGCGATGGTCGCCGCGCGGTTGTAGCGGTGCTGGTTGTGCATGCCGATGGTCGGCAGGTTGCCTTGCCAGCTTCTGATCCGGACATCCTGAATCGTGAATCGGCCGAACACGGAGTCACGGTCGGAGAACCGGTGGTCGCCGCGCGTGGTCCAGTAGTTGGAGGGCGCGAACGGCGAGGTGAGGTTCTGGCGGTAGTTCTGCGGGGTCAGCACGTCGGTGGCTCCGAAATTCGGCAGCGGGAA
>Ga0194132_10005422_pt1 | contig 20680 bp, 21 predicted proteins | sample TA2KigOf80mmetaG_FD_148612 | JGI IMG/M metagenome (GOLD analysis project Ga0194132, IMG submission 148612) | Freshwater microbial communities from Lake Tanganyika, Tanzania - TA2015054 Kigoma Offshore 80m | ecosystem: Environmental > Aquatic > Freshwater > Lake | place: Tanzania: Lake... | reverse complement strand
AGCCAATCACGCCGAGCGTTTTTCCGAATAGCTCGACGCCCATGTACTTCGATTTTTCCCACTTGCCGGCGTGGGTCGAGGCATTGGCCGATGGAATTTGACGGGCGAGCGTCATCATCATCGACAACGCATGTTCGGCTGTCGTGATGGCATTGCCGAATGGCGTGTTCATGACGACGATACCGCGCGACGTCGCCGCTTCGACATCGACGTTATCGACGCCAATGCCGGCGCGACCAACGACCTTCAATCGGGCGCCGGCCGCCATGACGTCTTTCGTAACCTTGGTCGATGAGCGAACGGCGAGACCGTCGTATTGGCCAATGATGGCCAGCAGTTCCTCGGGCTTGAGGCCGGTTTTGACATCGGCGTCGATGCCGCGGCTCTTGAAGATCTCGACCGCGGCCGGACTCAGTTTATCGCTAATCAAGACTTTGGGTTTGCTCATGGAATCGTACGGCCTTAAGCAGGTTGAACTTCGGTATGAGCCCATTCGAGCCAGGGCAGCAATGCCTCGAGGTCGGACTTTTCGACGGTGGCGCCCCCCCAGATTCGCAAGCCCGGCGGCGCATCGCGATAAGCGCCGATGTCGAGCGCCACGCCCTCCTTCTCAAGCAAACTGGTTATCGCCTTGGCGGCTTCGGCTTGCTTTTCGGGCGTCAGCGCCGTGAACCAGTCGGCCGTGATCTTGAGGCAGATCGATGTGCATGAGCGGGTCTCGGCCTTGTCGGCGAGGAACCCGACCCAGTTCTTTTGCGCGACCCAATCGGCGATCACTTTCAAATTCGCTTCAGAACGCGCGATCAACCCTTTGAGCCCGCCGACACTCTCGGCCCAGATCAAACCGTCGACCGCATCCTCGACGCACAGCATCGAAACGGTGTTGATGGTGTCGCCTTCGAAGATCGCTTCTTGAAGTTTGCCGCCCTTGGTCAAGCGGAAGATTTTCGGCATTGGCCACGGCGGCGAATAGCTCTCGAGCCGCTGTACGGCCCGCGGCGAAAGAATCAACATGCCGTGCTGCGCCTCGCCACCCAATACTTTCTGCCATGAGTACGTCGTCACATCGAGTTTCGACCAGGGCATGTCCATAGCGAATACGGCCGAGGTCGCGTCGCAAAACGTCAATCCCTGTCGGTCGGCCTTGATCCAGTCGCCGTTCGGCACGCGCACGCCGGAGGTCGTTCCGTTCCACGTGAATACCACGTCGTGATCGAAATTGACTTGCGACAGATCGGGCAATTGGCCGTACGGTGCCTTGAGCACGCGCGCGTCCTTGAGCTTGAGCTGTTTCACGACGTCGGTCACCCAGCCTTCGCCGAAACTTTCCCAGGCCAACATGTCAACCGGGCGCGGTCCGAGCGCGTGCCACAGCATCATCTCGACCGCACCGGTGTCGGACGCCGGCACAATCGCGATCCGATAGTCCGCCGGCACACCCAGAATCGAACGCGTTCTATCGATGACGGCCTTGATGCGGGCTTTGGCTGGCTTGGCGCGATGCGAGCGACCGACCAACGCGCCCTTCAAGGCATCGAGCGTCCAGCCGGGACGCTTGGCGCAGGGGCCGGACGAAAAATGGGTGCGCGCCGGACGAGCCGACGGCTTTGGGCTTTGCGGCATTTCGAAGAGAGTCCTTCACCACTGAAAGCGCCGGATTCGCGGAAACCGGGTCCGGCGTGGGGCGCGGAGTTTATGAATCGCCCCCGAGATCGTCAATTGCACAGAGACGACGATTTACAGGCGTCTTCACGCGATCGAAACAGTGTGTCCGTGATTGAGAGGCCCGTGTCCCTTGCCCAATCCGGGCGCGGTTTCGATCGCACGTCGCACGTAATCGCGCGCGCGGACAACTGCAGCTTCAAGCGTCAGACCGCCGGCCAGACCGGCGGCGATCCCGGACGCCAGTGTGCATCCGGTGCCATGCGTCGATGTGGACTGAATGCGCGGGCTGACAAACTGTCTTGCGGTCGCGGCCGTAATGAGAATATCGACCACCGTATCCCCTTCGACATGACCGCCCTTGAGCAGGATTGCGCCGGCCCCTAGTGCCCTGCACGCCGGAATCGCAGCTTCCATGTCTGCCACCGTTCGAATTTGCCGGCCGGTCAAAACCTCCGCCTCCGGCAAGTTCGGCGTGACGATTGTCGCGCCTTTCACCATGCGTGCGATCAGGGTCTGCGCCGCGTCGGACGCCAGCAGGGGATGGCCGCCCTTGGCGCGCATCACCGGGTCGACCACGCGGGGCACATGGGGCGCGATTCTGTCCAGCGTGTCGGCGACAGTGCCGATCACGTCGCTGGTTGCCAACATCCCGGTCTTGATCACATCGGCACCGATGTCGGTCACCACGGCCTCGATCTGGCGGGCGATAAAATCGTTCGGCACGGCGTGGACACCGAACACACCCTGCGTGTTCTGCACGGTCAACGCCGTCACCGCCGTTGCCGCGAAAGCACCGAGGCAGGTCACGGTCTTAAGATCGGCTTGGATGCCGGCCCCGCCGCCTGAGTCGGACCCGGCGATGATCAGTACGCGGCCCGGCATGACTAGGCGGCGGCCTGCGAGATCACCTGCACCAGCGACCCAACAACGGTGTCGACTTCGGCCGCGTCGTCGCCCTCGACCATGACTCGAATGAGAGGCTCGGTACCGGACTTGCGGATCAGAACGCGCCCGCGCCCATCGAGCTTGCGTGCGCTCGCGACGATCGCTTGCTTGACGACGTCGATCGCCAGGACTTTGTCGGGATCGGCGCCATTGCCGAGGCGAACATTCTTGAGTTTCTGCGGCACCGGAGCAAAAACGCGAAGCGTTTGGCTGGCGCTCTTGCCGCTCTCGACAAGAGCCGCCAGGACTTGAAGCGCCGCGATGATCCCATCGCCGGTCGTCGCATGAGTTCCCATGACGATGTGCCCCGATTGCTCGCCACCGAGGTTGAAACCGCCGCGCCGCATCTCCTCGACAACGTATCGGTCGCCGACCTTGGTGCGCTTGAGTTCGAGGCCGATGCTTTTCAGACGGCGCTCAAGTCCAAGATTGCTCATCACCGTCGCGACAACCGCGTCGCCTGCCAGCTCGCCGCGTTTTTTCCAGCTTTCGGCGATGAGGCCCAATACCTGATCGCCGTCGATCATGTCGCCGTGTTCATCGCAAAACAGGACGCGGTCGGCATCGCCATCGAGGGCAATGCCGAGGTTCGCATTATGACTGACCACCAATTCGCGCATCCGATCCGGGTGCGTCGAGCCGCAATTGCGGTTGATATTGAAGCCGTCGGGATCGACACCGACTTTGACCACGTCGGCGCCGAGCTCCCAGAATACCGTTGGTGCGATCTTGTAGGCCGCGCCGTTGGCGCAATCGACCACCAACTTGAGCCCGTCCAGCCGCATACCCCGCGGAAAGGTGCCCTTGGTGAATTCGATGTAGCGGCCGGCGGCATCTTCAAGACGCTTGGTCCGTCCGAGTTTGGGAGAGACCACCCGCAACTTGGATGTGTCGGCCTTCATCAGCGACTCAATTTCGTCCTCGATCGCATCCGAAAGCTTGAACCCGTCCGGCCCGAACAATTTGATGCCGTTATCCTCGAACGGGTTGTGAGAAGCTGAGATCATCACACCGAGATCTGCCCGCAGCGAGCGGGTCAACATGGCGATGCCCGGCGTCGGGATCGGCCCCATGATCACCACGTCCATGCCGACAGCGATGAATCCAGCCGTCAGCGCAGGCTCCAAAAGATAGCCCGATAGGCGGGTGTCCTTGCCGATCACGGCCGTGTGCCGGCGATTGCTGCGGGCAAAATAATGCCCCGCCGCCTCGCCCAATTTCATGGCGACCTCGGCCGTCATCGGATCGGCATTTGCAAGACCACGGATTCCGTCGGTCCCAAATAGGCGGCGACTCATGGCGACAACTTCGTCATAGGGTTCAATGTCCTGTTCTTGCGCGATCGGCGGCGCAAATCAACATTCTCATGCGATACTCCGCCAGACGTCGAAGGCGCGACGCGTTTCGGCGACGTCGTGGACGCGGACAAGCTGAATTCCCTGCGTCACGGCCGCGAGTGCCGCAGATATTGAGCCGGCCAGCCGATGTTCGGGCAGCTCTCCGCCGCCAGCTCGGCCAATGAAACCTTTGCGGGAAGCCCCCAGGACAACAGCGGTCCCAAGACCATGAAACAAGGCGAGATGATCGAAAATCGCACGGATATGGTCGTCATTCTTGCCGAATCCAATCCCGGGGTCGATCGCGATTCTCGATCGATCAAGTCCGGCCGCGACACAGGCCGCGATGCGTTCGGCGAGAAAGTCGTAGATATCGCCGGGTGCCCAGACATAGCGCGGATTGAGCTGCATCGTCGCAGGGTCGCCCTGCATGTGCATCAGAATCACCGCGGCCGACGACTGTGCCGCGACATTGATCGCGCCCTCGCCACGCAACGCATTCACGTCGTTGATGATCGTCGCACCCGCCGACAGCGCGGCAGCCATGGTCGAGGCGTTGCGCGAATCGATCGACACGTTCAGGCCACGATTTGTCAGCGCCGCCACCACGGGCAGCACGCGCCGGACTTCTTCATCGGGCGACACAGGCGTCGCGCCCGGCCGGGTCGACTCGCCGCCAACGTCGACGATATCGGCGCCGGCTTCGGCCAATGCCACGCCATGCGCAACGGCGGCGTTAGCCACAAACGATTTGCCGCCGTCGGAGAAGCTGTCTGGCGTGACGTTGACGATGCCCATCAACCGCGGGCGGTCGAGCGCTACGCCGGCAAACGGAGCGCGTTTGGTCGCGAGTCCGTCAAGATAGGACTGCCACTCACGGCCCATCACGTCACCGCGAACGATCGTCTTAGTAGCCAATTGTTCCGCACCGACGGTCGTTATATCGGCGGCGGCAAAAACGTCGCCATTGCCGAGCAACGGCCACGCGTGCCCGTTCGACAGGAGTCGTTTCGCCGGTGCGCCGCGGCAAATTCCACGCGGTGTAAAATATCGTCGAACCATCGTCGCCAGAAAGAGAATGGGCTCCGGCGATCATGTCGCGCGGAGCCCACAACCTCACATATTTGGCGCGCGGGTCAACCGCCTGGCTGCGGCGTTGGTTCCTGACCGAACCCCGGCGTTGGCCGCCCGCTCGCGCCCGATGTCGGCACCGAAGTGCGACGACCCGAGTCGCGTGCCTTGGGGGCCGCCTTCTCGCTCCGATCGATCGTTTCTCCTCGCAACAGCGCCTCAATATCGTCCCGCGAGAGCGTCTCGTGTTCGAGCAAGCCGGCAGAAATGATATCGAGTTCCGATCGGCCTTCGGTGATGATCTTGCGGGCAGTGGCTTCGCCGTCTTCGACAAACTTGCGAACTTCCTCGTCGATCACCTTGGCAGTCGCATCAGAAACATTCTTTTGCTGAGTCACAGAGTGCCCGAGGAATACCTCGCCGCTATTGTCGAGGTACCGGAGCGGGCCGAGCCGGTCGCTAAAGCCAAATTCGGTCACCATACGACGCGCAATATCTGTGGCGCGACGAATGTCGTCCGACGCACCTGTCGTCACCTTTTCCGGCCCGAATACCAATTCCTCGGCGACACGCCCGCCAAACAAGCTGGCGAGTTGCGCACGCAATTCAACACGCGATTGACTGTACTTGTCGCGCTCCGGCAACCACATCGTGACGCCAAGCGCTCGACCGCGCGGGATGATTGTCACTTTGTGCAAGGGTTCATGGCCGGGAACGCGCAGCATGACCAAGGCATGCCCGGCTTCGTGAACAGCCGTCAGGCGCTTTTCGTCTTCGGTCATGACCATCGAGCGCCGCTCGGTGCCCATCATGACTTTGTCTTTTGCTTCCTCGAATTCGAGCATCGAAATGACGCGCTTTGCCTTACGGGCCGCCAACAGCGCCGCTTCGTTGACGAGATTTGCGAGATCCGCGCCGGAGAAACCTGGTGTGCCGCGGGCGATCACTTTGAGTTCGACGTCGGTACCGACCGGGGTCTTGCGGGTATGAACCTGAAGAATCTTTTCGCGACCGAGGATATCGGGATTCGGCACCACGACCTGGCGGTCGAACCGGCCCGGACGCAATAGCGCCGGATCGAGGACGTCGGGGCGGTTGGTGGCGGCAATCAGGATCACGCCATCATTGGCCTCGAAGCCGTCCATCTCGACCAGCAACTGGTTCAGGGTCTGCTCGCGTTCGTCGTTACCGCCGCCAAGTCCGGCGCCGCGATGACGACCGACGGCGTCGATTTCGTCGATAAAGATGATGCAAGGCGCGTTCTTCTTGCCCTGTTCGAACATGTCGCGCACGCGCGACGCGCCAACGCCGACAAACATCTCGACGAAATCCGATCCGGAGATGGTGAAGAACGGAACATTGGCTTCGCCGGCGATCGCGCGCGCCAACAGTGTCTTGCCGGTGCCGGGCGGCCCGACCAGCAGCACACCCTTCGGAATCTTGCCGCCCAGCCGCTGGAATTTCTGCGGCTCCTTGAGGAACTCGACAATCTCCTCAAGTTCCACCTTGGATTCTTCGATGCCGGCAACATCTTCAAAAGTCACCCGGCCTTGCTTCTCGTTGAGAAGCTTGGCGCGCGACTTACCGAAGCCCATCGCCTTGCCGCCACCCGACTGCATCTGGCGCATGAAGAATATCCATACGCCGAGAATCAACAGCATCGGGAACCAGGAAATGATCAGGCCCCAAAGAGAAAACTCAGAATTGGGCGGTGGGGCAGCCTTGAGCTGTACCCCATTTTGCAGAAGGCTTGGCACCAGGGTCGGGTCCTCGGGCGCGTACGTCCTGAAGTCACCGCCCGATTTGAGGTGGCCAATCACATAGTTGCCCTGAATCGTCACATCTTGCACTTCGCTCCGCTCGACGGCGGCGCGAAACTCGGAGAACGACAGTTCGCGCGCCGGGCTGCGCGGTGCATTGCCCGAGAACAGATTGAACAAGGCCACCACGCCAACCAGGATGATGACCCACAGCATCAAATTTCGGCTGATATTCAAGTGTTTGTCCTTGTCGCCAGCGCGACCGATTGTTTCGCCTTAGATAGTGCTCCAAACCAGTTGGGCAAGCAAAGCGTTTATGGCCGCAAAGGGTTCACGAATCTGAAACAAATCAGCCGCTTGCGGTCGTGCGCCGTACCAGCTCGACCTCGATTTGATTGCGCCCACCGACGTCTTTCTCACTCCAGCCAGCATGCGGCACGGCGACGAGCCTATTGTCCTTGAGGAGGACCGGAAGGGTGTGAAGGACTGCCCGCGGCAACGACTCGAGGGCGACGCCGCCGCCCGCTGATTTGAGTGCGAGCCAATGCTCGTTATGCAGACGGGTCACGATGCATGATCCATGGGGCGAGTCAGCCGACATACTTAATCGGAAACGGCCGTCCCAAACCACCGATTGGTTAGGGGCAATCGACACGTCTCGATCGATCGCCGCCGCCTCGCGGTAAATGCGGATGGTTCCGGCAGATTTTTCGACGATGCACCCACCAAGCGTGACCCGGAGGTCGGTCTGGCCGCACAGCATATCGTACAAACGCTCCAGGCCCTCGAACCGCGGGCCATATGCGGCGCCTGCCGCCTCGGTCAGCACGCGCGCCAACAGGCGCAAGGCAATTTCCTCGGCGGCGTCGCGCAGCGCATCGCCCATGACGGTAACGAGACCGAACCGGTCGTTCGTGACGGCTCGGCAGGCCAAATCGGCGACCATTTGATCGATGGCCCGCTGTGCCCGCTGCAAGTGGCCGACCGTCGAGAGCAATCGATCGTCGCTCAGCCCCTCGTCTGCTAAAAACGCCCGGGCCTTGCGAAAGCGGACGCGGCCGTAGGTATCGTCTTGATTGGACGGATCGGAAATCCACCTTTGCCCGACGGCGCGACAGGTCGCCTCAAGGCGCGCTTTGGGAAATGTGAGCAGCGGCCGCAGGAGTCGAATGCCATCGCGCGCCGTCGCCGGGGCCATCGCCGTCAACCCTTCAAGTCCACTGCCTCGGGTCAGGCGCATCAGGAAGGTCTCGACCTGATCGTCAGCGTGATGGGCCAAGGCCAACGCGCCAATGCCGCGCGCGCGGCACGCCTCGATGAGCAGTCGATACCGTGCCGCGCGTCCGTCAGCCTGTGCGCTGGCATCGATTGATGCCCGCGCGGCGCCGTCCTGCCAGACAAGTGTCTCGTGCGAAATGCCGCGAGCGGCAAGCCACGCGCCGACCTGGCGAGCCTCCGCCGCAGCTTCCGGGCGAAGCCGATGATCGACCGTGAATGCCGCGAGGTTCACCCCTCGGTCGCCGCACCACGATTGAAGCAGCAGCACGAGCGCCATGCTGTCGGCGCCGCCCGAGACCGCCACGGCGAGGTGCCGCGGCGCTGGAGCGCTTTCCACTGTGCCCAAGTCGGCAACTGCTCTCGATCTCTTGTCGGGTCGCAGGTCCCGCGGCGAAACGGGCGCCGAATCCCCCGGGAAATGCTCCGGGTCGAGGAGTGGCGTCAGCGCCGCTTCGAACTCGTCGCGACCGATCGCGGTTGCGGCACGATCGATGTCAGGCGCGCGCGACGCGATCATAGAGGTTGTCGATCAGGCCGCGCACTTGAGGCGCTGGCGCTCCTGCTGCGCGCTACGCCTGATCTGGTCGCCGGCGTCCGGATATTCTTTGCTGAGACGGCCAAGCGCGGTGCAGGCTTCTTTCGATTGCCCGAGCCGGGACAGCGACATGCCAAGCTTGAGCAAATTGTCGGGCGCTTTGTTGCTCTTCGGATAATTCTGATAGCCGTTCATGAACTCGATGACCGACTTCTGCAAATCGTTACGGACGTAGTAAGTCTCGCCCAACCAGTACTGCGCGTTTCCGGCCAAGGCGTCTTTGGGGTAGCGCTTCATGAATTCGCGGAAGGCCGCTTCGGCGCGCGGATAATCCTGCCGTTTCAGAAAATCGAAGGCGTAGTCGTACTGCTGTTTTGGCGTGCCTTCGGGAAGCGCGACATCGACCGGGATGCCGGCTTCGACCCCGAGTTGGGATGACGCGACGGCCCCCGTCGTCGGCGCGCGCATGGGAACAGGGGCCGGTGGCGGCGGCGTGTTGTCGACGACGGGCGCGAGCGGTTGGTTCGGGTCGGGCGGCAACGGTCGACCTTGGGCATCGGTGCGCAATTGCCCAAAGCCGCCGGCGCCCGATTGCCCTTGAATTTGGGGCTGCGGCGTCGCGGCCGCTTGCGCGAGTGGGGCGGCTACATTTGGCGCCTGTTGGGCAGGTACCGGCTGTGGCGTCATCGGGCGCGACAACGGACTGTCACTAGCGACCGCTGAAGATCCTGCCACCGCCGCTTGTGCCGCGGCTGGCGCCGATGGCGAGATCGGGCGCGCGCCCGGCAAAGATGCCGCCGCCGAGCCCGGCATTGAACCCGACATCGTCGCACCCGGCTGCGCCGCGGCCATGGCCGCGCCGGGCGGCAGCTTGGCGGCTTGTTCCAGTGTCGCGACACGGAGATTCAAATCGTTCGACAACTGCTCGACCTGACGCGCGGTCTGGTTGGCGCGGAAGCGAGTCTCCTCAATCTGGCCCGTGAGTTGTTCGACCAGCTGTTCGAGTTTCAGAATGCGGAGGGCAAGGTCGGCGTCCTCGGCAGCGGTGGCCTCGGGCGACTTGGTCATCGACTGCACGGCCTGTTCGAGCCGGTTCACGCGCTCGGCAAGCTCGCGATTGCTTTGGGCTACGGCGGCGCTTGTCGTCAACACCAGGGCGAGGCACCCGCCCGCCAACCGCGACAAGAACTGGATATTCATGGCGATTCCTTCACGCAATCCGTGGACGTCGGCAGCGCATCGTACACACTCTGTCGCATGTGGCCGGCGACATTGTGGCGTCGCCGGGAGAAACTGGTGGCCGAAATACAAGTGGCCGCCGGGCGATGCCGCGGCGGCCACAATGCGCGTTGACGCTTAACCGACCCTTACCCGAGCAACGGGCAAGAACCGAGCGAGTCTTTACTGAACGACCGAAACGCCGCGGCGGTTCTTGCCATAGCAATCTTCGTTCGAAGCCACGCACACCGGACGCTCCTTACCGTAGGAGACCGTCTTGATGCGAGCGGCTGCGACGCCCTGCGCTTGCAGGTATTGCTTCACCGCATTAGCGCGGCGCTCACCCAGACCAAGGTTGTATTCGCGGGTGCCGCGTTCGTCGCAATGACCTTCGATGGTCACGGTGTAGTTCGGGTTCTGGTTCAGCCACGCGGCCTGGCCCCGGAGGACCGCCTGCGAATCTGAACGCAGATCGTACTTGTCATAGTCGAAGCCGACCGAGTTGCCGACGACCTGGTTGAAGTACGGGATCGATTTCGGATCCGGACCCGACGTAGAGGCTGCCGCCCCACCGCCGCCGGCGCCGCCGCTGCCGGAACCCTTCATGTCATCTTTCTTGCTTGCGCACGCCGCCAAGGCGAAGGACACGAGGACGGCGCAAAGGAAGCGGGTATTCATTTTTTTCCCCTAGTTGTACTGGAGTTGACGAGCCGAAGTAGTAACCAAACCTGGAATTTCGGGCATTCTTGTACCAATTACCCGACGAGACGCAAGAGGAAGCAACGCACCCACCGACCATCTCCATGAAATTAATGCTTTTTACCCCTGAACTGTTGCAAAAAAGTTTCGGGGGTGGCGCTCGGGTTCGAAAACCCAAGAATCGTCATTAATAGCTGGCTATTATTAATTCCCCTGCTCACTAATCAAGGGTGACCACGCCGGATCTGATGCGTCTTGCGGCGTCACCAACTCACGCTGATTGTAGCCCGTTAAGTCGATCGAATAGAGCCGCACGCGACCGCCCGAGCCGTCCGCCCGGGTTTGGCCTTGGGCAAAATACATCAGGACGCGACCGTTGGGCGACCAGGTCGGCGCCTCAACGAGAAAGCCCTCGGCCAGCAGCCGCTCACCGCTGCCGTCGGGCCGCATCACACCAATATAGAAATTCCCTTGGTTCATGCGCGTAAATGCAATCAGGTCGCCGCGCGGCGACCACACCGGCGTACCGTATTTGCCTTGGCCAAAACTGATCCGCTGCACATTCGAGCCATCGGCATTCATGGTGTAAATCTGTTGGCTGCCGCCGCGATCCGAGTTGAACGCAAGCTGATCGGCTTTGGGCGAAAAGCTTGGCGAGGTATCGATGGCGGGGTGATCGGTCAGCTTGTTTGCCCGGCGCGTCCGGAGATCCATTTCGTAGATTTCGGAATTGCCGCCGGCGGCCATGCTGAAAATGACCTTGTTTCCGTCAGGCGAGAATCGCGGCGCATAGGTCATGCCCGGAAAGTCGCCCAGAACCTCTTGGCGACCGGTATCGATATTAAACAAGTAAACCCGCGGCACATTGCGGAAGTACGAAAGGTAAGTGATTTCCTGCGACGTCGGGGAGAATCGAGGCGTCAGGACGAGATTGGCGCCATCGGTCAAGTAACGGTGATTCGCGCCATCCTGATCCATGATGGCGAGGCGCTTGATGCGCTTATCAGGCGGGCCGCTTTCGGCGATGTAGACGACGCGGGTATCGAAATATCCGCTTTCGCCGGTAATCGCCGTGTAGACGGCGTCGGCAATGATGTGCGACACGCGCCGCCAATTGTCGGGCTGGGTCACAAACGCCTGCCCCACCATTTGCTGGCCGCCGAACACGTCCCACAAACGAAACGCGATCCGAATCTGGCCATTGGGTTGCGGTTCGATCACGCCTTGGACGAGCGCTTGGGCGGCGAGCGCCCGCCAGTCGGGGAACCGGGGCTGGACGTCGAGCGAGGTCAGTTCCTGCATAAATCCTCGCGGATCGAGCGGCCTGAACAGCCCCGAGCGTTCGAGATCGGCGGAAATGACCGATGCCACATCGCGGCCGATCTGTTTGCCCTGATCGGTCGTGCTGGCGAACGTCGTTACCGCAATCGGCATCGGCTCGACCCGACCGCGGGTAATGTCAAGGCGGACCTGGGCGTGAGCGTGTCCGGTTACGAGGACAAATGCCGTCACCAGCGCCAACGCGATCCGAACGATTTGAGTTGTCATCAACGATACACCCTGCTCGCAATGCCGCCCTGGGACAGTCCCAAAGCCCACCGTGCCTGATGGCCAATGGATGCCGGGCAAGCCCGGTCATGACAAGTGAAATTGGTTCGCCTCTTCGAACTGGAACTCAATTGATCCGCCCCTGGGGCGAGAAGTTGAGACTGAGCACCTTGAACGTTTCGTAGCGCTCGGCCGAGATCGGAATATTGCCGCAGCTCAACACCGCGTTGCGCGCGCTGTTCGCAAAAGTGCGGAACTGAGAGTCGGCGAGATATCGCCCCATGTCTTCGACGGCGGCCTGCTGCACCGATCCGTCCGGGTTGATGTAGACCTTGATTTCGGCGCTCAAATTCTCGATGCCCTCCTTGCCGGGATCGATCCGCCAGCACGCCTCGATGTGCGACCGGATGGCGTCCAGCTCGGTCATGGTGGCGCGATCGGCCGTCTGCTGGGTGATCACCTTCGCGTCTTGAGGCGTGACCGCCGCCACTTGCTGACGCTGCTCTTCCGCCTTGGCTTCTTTCTTTTCGAGGTTCTTGACCAGCGACTGAAGATCGGCCCAGTCGTCTTTCTTGGGTTTCGCCTTGGGTTTGGGCGGTGGCGGCGCGACCTTGGGGACCGGCGGCGCCTCGGCAACCGGCTTGGGCGGCGGGGCGCTGGCGTCGGGCGGCGGCGGCATCTGGTTGGGGCTCGGCTTCTCGGCGTCGACCGGCTTTGGCGGCTCGGGTTTTTCTTCGGGCTTTGGCTCGATTTTGGGCTCGACCTTTGGCGCCGGCTTTGGCGGCGCCGCGGTGATGTCGTCGATCGGCACGAGATCGACGATGATCGGCTGCTCGAGCGGCAAGTCGCGCGACAAAAACGGCACCGTCACCCATGTGCCGACTGCCACCGCGACGTGCAGCGCCACGGACAACATCAGTCCTTGGCCCTCGGTCTCTCGCAGCGACAGGTTCATCGTGCTCATTCGGCCAGCGAATCCAGGCAATTAGCGGGGCGATCTCAGGCTTTTCTTGGGCGGATCGGTGACGAACGCGACCTGCGTGATGCCGGCGCCGCTCACTTCCGCCATGGCCTGCATCATCAGACCGTAGGCGACATCGGCATCGCCCTTCACGTAAATGCGGACATCGGGATTGGACTCGCGAACGGTCGTCAGACGCGGGCGAAGCTGATCCAGCGTGATCTTCTCGCTGTTGAGCGTGAAGGTGCCGTCCTTCTCGACGTAGAGCGTCAGCCCCTTGTTATCCTGCGGCAACGACTTGGCGCGACTGGTTTGCGGCAGATTGACGTTGACACCGGTCGTCAGCAGCGGCGCCGTAATGATGAAGATCACTAGCAGCACCAGCATGACGTCGACCAGAGGCGTGACATTGATTTCCGCGACCGGCGAAAAACTCCGTCGCGTCGTCTTGGCTCCACTGCTTGGCTTGATGAACGCTGCCATGGTTCACGTCCTCAGATCGAGCTGACGCGACAATATTGCACCGAACTCGCCGGCGAAATTTTCGAGCCGAAGCGCATATCGAGTAAGATCGCTTGAAATCTTATTGTACGCCACCACCGCGGGGATGGCAGCGACGAGACCGAGCGCGGTCGCGAACAGCGCCTCGGCGATCCCCGGGGCAACGGTTGCGAGGCTCGTGTCCGACGTCGCACCAATCGCCGTGAATGTATTCATGATGCCCCAGACGGTGCCGAACAGCCCGAGGAACGGGGCAACCGAGCCGGTCGAGGCCAAAAAGATCATGCGGCGGTTGAGATGATCCATCTCGCGTTCGAGACTGATCTTCATCACCCGGTCGATGCGCTCGCCCAGCGTCGAGGCAGCGGCGCCACCTTTGGTGCCCGAGCGCTTCCACTCTTTCATGGCCGCGACAAAAATCGCCGACATCGGCTCTTTGGGGCGCTGCCCGACCTTTTCGTAGAGGTCTTCGAGCGAACTGCCCGACCAGAACCGTTCTTCAAAGTCCTCGGCCTGTTTGAACAAGCTGCGCAATCGCATGATCTTGTCGAAGATGATACCCCAGCTCCATAGCGACGCCATGATCAGGAGCAGCATCACCGTTTTGACGATGATGTCGGCCTGCAGGAACAAGCCCCAGGCGGACACGTGGACGGGGCCGGCGGCTGCGAGAGTTGCGGTCTGTGTGATTGCGTTTTCCATGGTCTTTCGCCGTGTTCCTGATCTTTTTTCTTTGGCCTTCAGTTCGTCACATATGGTGCGATGGTCGACTTCAAGCCGCCGGGAATGCGCACCAGCTTTCCCTTGCCGTCGATGCAAACCACTTCGACGTTGACATGGACAAGATCCTCGCCGGCGCGGCGCACGCACTGCCGAATTTTCATCGACGCCGCGCCTAGCGCGATCAACGACGTCTCGATATCCAGCGCGTCATCGAGTTTCGCCGGTTTGGCATAGTGGATATCGGCTTTGTAAACCGCGAACACAATGCCGTCGCGTTTCATCAGCGCGTCCTGTTCGATGCCAAGCACGCGCAGCATTTCGGTCCGTCCGCGTTCGGCGAAGCGCAGATAGTTGGCGTGATAAACGATCCCGCCCGCGTCGGTGTCTTCGTAGTAGACGCGCACCGGCATCACGTGGGTCTTGTCGCGGATTTCGCCCGCGGTTGGCGGCATCACGCCCCTCCCCGGTCGAGCAGGTCGAACTGCACAGCGGTGTCGCGCTTCGGCGCCGCCAATCCAAGATGTTGAAAGCCCTTGTCGGTGATGACGCGCCCGCGCGGCGTGCGTTGCAGAAATCCCTGCTGCAGCAGAAATGGCTCGATCACGTCTTCGATGGTGTCGCGTTCTTCCGACAGCGCCGCCGACACCGTCTCGACGCCAACCGGACCACCGGAGTAATTCTCGGCGATGCAGCGAATGAATCGCCGGTCCATCGCATCGAGCCCGAGCGCGTCGACATCGAGCCGCTTGAGTGCGCCGTCGGCGATCGATGCCGTCACCAGCTTTGCGCCGGCCACGGCGGCGAAATCGCGCACACGGCGGAGCAGCCGAAGCGCAACCCGCGGCGTGCCGCGTGAACGGCGGGCGATTTCGGTCGCGCCGGCGGGATCGATCTTGAAGTCGAGCACGCGGGCGCCGCGATTGACGATCTCGATCAGCGCCTGGGTATCGTAGAACTCAAGGCGGAACTGGATGCCAAAACGATCGCGCAACGGGTTCGACAACAGGCCCTGGCGCGTCGTGGCGCCGACCAGAGTGAAGGGCTGCAAGTCGATCCGCACCGAGCGCGCCGCCGGCCCCTCGCCGATGATCAGATCAAGTTGAAAGTCTTCCATCGCCGGATAGAGCACCTCTTCGATGGCGGGATTGAGGCGATGGATCTCGTCGATGAAAAGCACATCCTTGGCTTCGAGGTTGGTGAGGATGGCGGCCAAGTCGCCGGCGCGGGCAATCATGGGCCCCGAGGTGGCGCGAAAGCCGACGCCAAGCTCGTGGGCGATGACGTGCGACAGCGTCGTCTTGCCGAGGCCGGGCGGGCCATGCAGCAAAACGTGATCGAGCGGCTCGGCGCGCGTGCGCGCCGCAGAAATAAACACGTCGAGGTTCTCGATCACGGCCGATTGACCGATGCAATCCTTGAGCCGCTGCGGGCGCACTTTGGAATCGGCATCGTCCGATTGCCGCGCGCCGCCGATCATGCGTGCTTCGCCCTGCTCAGCCATCGCGCGCCCCCAGTTCGCGGAGCGACTGCTTGATCAGCGCCGCAACAGTGGCCTTGGGATCGTCGGCCGCGACGCGCGAGACGGCGCTGAAGGCGTCCACACGCCCATAGCCCAAGTTGACCAGCGCCGAGACGGCATCGTCGACCGGCGCGGCGCCTTTGGGTGGCATGGCCCCTCGCCCTGCCGTTACCGTCGCGGCCAATGCAGCGCCGCCAAAGGCAGCGAGCTTATCTTTGAGCTCGGTCACGAGGCGCTGTGCCAGTTTCGGGCCAACCCCAGGTGCGCGACGAAACACCGCCTGATCACCCGCGGCAACGGCCCGGGCGATGTCGTTGGCCGATAGCGCCGAAGTAATCGACATGGCGACCCTGGCGCCGACGCCTTGAACGGTCATCAGGTGCCGAAACACATCGCGCTCCAGCAACGACGGAAAACCGTAGAGATGAATGTGATCTTCGCGAACGTGGGTCTCGATCACCAACTCAACGGCACCGCCTGCGGCCGGCAAGCCCGAGAGTGTCCGTGCCGAGCAGAAGACGTCGTAGCCGACGCCGCCAACGTCGATGATCGCGCCATCGGACGAAACAGAGTCGACCCGGCCACGCAGCTTGCCGATCATGTCCGCACCGCCAACCGCTTGAGCGTCGTGCGGTGATGGACATGACAAATGGCAACAGCGAGTGCGTCGGCAGCGTCGGGCGACCCCGCCTTGACGCCCGGCAAGAGCATGTTCACCATGGCGCCGACTTGCGCCTTGTCGGCGTGACCGGCGCCGACCACCGATTTTTTGATCAGGTTCGGCTTGTATTCGAACACCGGCACCTCGGCCTCCGCCGGCGCCAGCATGGCGGCGGCCCGGGCGTGGCCCAGCTTCAAGGTTGAGACCGGGTTCTGGTTGACGAAGCTTTCTTCGATGGCGCATTCACCCGGTTGAAACCGCCCGATCAGATCACGCACTTCGTGGAAGAGAACGCGGAGGCGTTCCGCCAGCGGCTGGTCGGGGTCGGGCTCGATGGCGCCATCGGCGACGTAACTCAACCGATTGCCTTGGGCATCGATCACGCCCCAACCGGTATGCCTGAGGCCGGGATCGAGGCCGAGCACTCGCACGACGCCCGGCGCCGGCGCGATCACATCGGCCGAAATTGTCCGGCGCGCTGGCCGGTGAGCGCGGGCACGGGTGCGATTAGCTGGCAAGCTTGGCCATGACCTCTTCGGACATTTCGTAGTTGGCGGCGACACGCTGAACGTCGTCGTTGTCTTCCAGCGCGGCGATCAGATCGAGCACATCCTTGGCCTTGTCGACCGTCACTTCGGTCGTGATGGTCGGACGCCACGCGAGCCGTGCGCTTTGCGGTTCGCCGAGTTTGCTTTCGAGGCCCTTGGCCACGGCGTGCAATGAATCGGGGGCGCAATAGATATCGTGAGCCAACGGGCTCGACGCCACGTCGTCGGCGCCGGCGTCGATGGCCGCTTCCATCACAGCATCTTCCGAGCCGGCTGTTCCCGGATAGGTGATTTGGCCGACGCGCTGAAAGTTGAACGCGACGCTGTTGGTCTCGCCCATCACGCCGTCATTCTTGTCGAAGATCGAACGAAGCTCGCCGGCCGTGCGGTTGCGATTGTTGGTGAGCGCCTCAACGATCAGCGCCACCTTACCGGGGCCGATGCCCTCGTAGCGCGCCTCCTCGTAATTCTCCTGATCCGTACCGGTCGCCTTCTTGATCGCGCGCTCGATGCTGTCGCGCGGCATGCTCTCGGCACGGGCAGCCAGAACCGCCGACTTGAGACGCGCGTTATGAGCAGGGTCGGGCTGACCCATCTTGGCGGCGACGGTGATTTCGCGAGCGAGCTTGGTGAACACCTTGGCGCGCTTGGCGTCGCGCACGCCCTTCTTGTGCTGGATGTTGGCAAAATGCGAATGGCCGGCCATGTCCCTAATGCCCTGTTCTTATTGATGTTTGATTGTGTTCTCGGTGCACTTCATGGGGTGGTCGGCGAAGCCGATTATACCAGATGTTGTGGATAACGCCTAGAGTCGGGGCCGCCCAGCGTCAAGCACCCGCGAACAGAGCGTGCCGGAGGCGACGAAAGTGGGGACCAATGATTCGTTATGATACAGCGAAGTGCGCCAAGGAATGATTGAGGTACGGCCACTGTGAGATGGTCTGGGGAAATTTATTTCGATGTGGCGAAACTCCGGGATTATTGTCTTTGCTCCAGCCATCCCCGAGGGCGCCACAAGGCGCGTGTATTCCAGTCACGGCTCGGGTTTGTTGCCAATGATGCAAAGCGCTTGAGACAATTTCTACTTGAAGCCGCTCGTCGCGATGACGCTGACTTTGTGCCCCTTGCAACAGACGCTTACGGCGACCGCTATACGCTTGATGCAGTAATTTCTGGGCCTTCAGGAACTGGTATTGTCCGTTCGACCTGGATTGTTTTGACTGGTCAGCGCGTGTTACGATTTGTCACATGTTTTGTTGCCTAGGATTCTTGCATGACCGCAGCACTTCATGTCTTGGATGTTGTCGCTCTGACGGCTGATTTTCCGCAGGGCGGGTTGGCGCGTGGCCAGGTCGGCACCATTGTGGAAGCGCTCTCGCCCAATATTTACGAAGTTGAATTTTCTGACGACAACGGGCGCACCTACGCACGAGCCGCCCTGAGGGATTCGGAACTCATCGTGCTTCGCTACGAACCAGTCCGCGCAGCATAGGTCAACCGCCGGGATTCCAATGCCACCGTCAATTAGTCGCCCGTGAAGAATCGCTAACGCATTTGGGTTGAGATTCGTTTTTGGGCGTTTGAAGTAATCGATGCGGCGGGCCGACGCCTGCACAGGTTCATATCCGCGCGTCGCCCGGTCGCGGCGGTTGACTTCCGGCGCGTCGCAAGATCGCCAGCGCCCGATTTGCGCCACCGCTTCCCGAAGCGCGTTCCTTGGAGAAATCGACTGCCGACAACGCGCCAATCCTTTCGGAGACGGCGGACGCAATCCAGGCACTGTCGCTGACGCCGTCGTTCCGTGCGAGCTCGGACACACGCTTCTTGATTGAGGCGGGCAACATGATCGACACACGCCCCTTACTTTTTCTCATTACCGTCATGACCCTGTTCTCCGTCCAACGCGGCACATGCTACCCATTCACCGCTGGCGCGGCGCGTCATTAGTCACGGCTATGACATCCCTCGTGTTCGGTACGATTGGACCGATCGAGATGGCGGTCGACAACCAACAGATTTTCCTTCACAGCAAGCGTCATGACCGCTCAGCCCCGCGCCGCCGCGCGCATCTTTGTCTACGTCTTCATCTTTCTCGACTCACTCTCGTTCGGGATCATGCTGCCGGTATTTCCGAAGCTGGTTGAATCTTTCACCGATGGCGATACCGGAGAAGCAGCCTTAATCATGGGGCTGTTCACGACCGTTTGGGCGTTCCTGCAATTCGCGTTTTCGCCCATGGTCGGATTGCTATCGGATCGCTTCGGACGCCGCCCTCTGCTGTTGATATCCACCGTCGGCCTCTCGCTCAATTATGCGCTGACGGCGCTCGCCACCAGCTTGGCGTGGCTGTTCGTCGCCCGGGTCATTTCGGGCATCACGGCCGCGAGTTTTACGACGGCCGGCGCCTACATTGCCGATATCACACCGCCCGAACGTCGCGCCGCGGCCTGGGGCAAAGTCGGCGCCGCCTGGGGTTTGGGGTTCATCATCGGACCTGGCGTCGGTGGCGTCCTGGGCGGCGTCGATTTGCGCCTGCCGTTCTGGATCGCCATGGGCATGGCGTTGGCCGCCACGGCGTTCGGATGGTCCGTCATGCCTGAATCGCTGCCCCCGGAAAAGCGCGCGCAATTCAGTTGGCTGAAGGCCAATCCTTTCGGCTCTCTGACGCTGATCAAGCGGCACCGCGAACTCGGCGGTCTTTCGGCGGTCAATGTGCTGGTCCAGACGGCCAATCACAGCCTGCCCGCCATTTTCGTGTTTTATGCCGGCTATCGTTACCAATGGGATTCGACCTGGGTCGGATACGCGCTCACTGTCGTCGGTATCTGCGTCATCGTCATCCAGGGCGGCCTCGCCAAGGTATTGGTCAAATGGATCGGCGAGCGCGCCACCATGATGACCGGATTGTCGGTCGGCGCCCTTGGCTTTTTCGGTATCGCTTCGGCGCCGACCGGCGCGCTTCTGTTTGCCGCCTTGCCTTTCCTGCAGGCCATGTCGCTGTTCGGCCCGACGTCGTTCGCCCAGATGACGCGCCTGGTCGAACCGCACGAACAGGGCCAACTTCAAGGCGCGCAGAACGCAATCATGGGCCTCACCGGCCTGTTCGCCCCGGCGATGTTCAGTTGGGTGTTCTCGATGGGCATCGCCGATGGGGCAAATCTCCCCGGCGGGGCATTTGCACTGGCTGGAGCATTGCTTGCGTTGGCGGTGCCGCTGGGTGCAGTGGTGACACAGACAAGACGGCCTTAAATCAGAACTTCGCGCGACCTACGCGCTAGCTCCACTTGCATTCCTCTGTCGGTTGGCGCGGCTAACCTTTTATGGGAACCCGTTCAGCGTGTTGTTGTCGGCCTGAACTTGCGCCCTGAGTTGCTCCTTGGCTCGGGTGTTGATCTTGTTCCACGCCCCGCCCGTCAGCGCGCCATGCAGGCCCCAGAGCATGTTGAGGCTGACCCGCTTCGGGTTCCACTGCTTGAGCCGTTGATAGGCCGCGACCGCGCCGACTTTATGAAGCTCGGCCTCGGTCTCGATGCCGACTTCGCGCAGCCATTGCACCGACGCAGGGCCGAGCCCCGGCAGAGCGGCGAGCAGGCGATCAGGCGTTGGCGGGCGGCGCCGACGCGGCATTCAGAAGTCCGCCAATGCGGATCGGCCATACGGCACGCGCCAAACCGGTCGCATTATCGGTCTCGGTCATCACGCCGCACACCG
>Ga0194132_10005421_pt1 | contig 20684 bp, 13 predicted proteins | sample TA2KigOf80mmetaG_FD_148612 | JGI IMG/M metagenome (GOLD analysis project Ga0194132, IMG submission 148612) | Freshwater microbial communities from Lake Tanganyika, Tanzania - TA2015054 Kigoma Offshore 80m | ecosystem: Environmental > Aquatic > Freshwater > Lake | place: Tanzania: Lake... | reverse complement strand
ATTGCCGGGCTGGCAGCGCAAGATGACGGGCACCCAGGCGCTGAAACTGCTCCGCGCCAAAACCATTTAATCGCAGCAGCGACTTGTTCTTTGTTTGTGCGGTAAAGCCGGCGATGGCTTAAGGCAAGGCAACCACGCGGCCATCGCTGGCGGCTCCCAAGCTAAACTGCCGGCGCCAGACCCGACTCAAAACTCTCTGGCGCGCCGGTGTCGCCTTCGGAGCTCACGCTAAGCATTGCCAAATGCTTCGGGGCATTGTCAGAACTCCAGCTGAAATGGCCATGCGTTGCAGCGTGCAGCGTAAGAATAACTTTTGACTCGCCAGATCAACGGGGCTAAAAACGCGGTGATTTCCTCAACCATCTTTGCGAACAAAGAACAAAGAACCGGCCTTATGAAACCTTCTTCCAAACAATCCAGTCCCTTCGCTATGGCCCCCTCTCGCCGCGGCGGCTTCACGCTGATCGAACTTCTCGTTGTTATTGCCATCATTGCCATTCTGGCGGGCATGCTGTTGCCGGCGCTGGCCAAATCCAAAACTAAAGCGCAGGGAATTGGTTGCTTGAACAATCTCCGCCAAATGATGCTCGGATGGCGGCAGTACGCCGATGACGACAACGATACCCTTCTGCTGGCGCGCGACATTGTCGACGGGAAACGTTCCGTCTGGGTGAAGGGATGGCTGGATTACAGCTCCGCCGCAGCTAATTGGGACAGGAATATTGATGTCGCCAAGAGCCCGCTCATGCCTTACATCGGAAACAATTTCTCGATTTGGAAATGCCCGGCCGACCATGTCACGGTCAAGAATAGTCGGGGTGAGAAATTGCCGCGCGTCCGGAGCAATTCGATGAGTCAAGTTTTCGATGACGGCACATGGTTGCCGGCCGGTAATTGGCGCATTTACAAAAAGATGAGCACCATCGTGAACCCGGTCAAAACCTGGGTCCTGCTGGACGAACATCCGGACAGCGTCAACGACCCGGCGTTTGCGGTCCAGATGTACCGACCGGACGCCAAGACCGCTCAAATCATCGATGTGCCCGCGTCTTATCACAACGGTGCTTGCGGCTTCTCTTTTGCGGACGGCCACTCTGAAATCCACAAATGGGTCGGCTCGCGGATCAAAGTGCCGGTACGGAATGGCAATCCCGTGCTGCCACTGCCGTTGGGTAATGCGGGCGACTCGCTCAGAGACGCCCTCTGGATGTGCGAGAACACCACCGTTTCCACCAGCGGCACTTATCCGTAACTCGGGCTGAATCTGGAAAAGGCAGCTTAACCACAAAGAACCCGCCGCAGTGGATCGTAACCGAGGTCTAACCGCGGATGGCGCGAATCAAGGACATGACCGACTCAGCCTATCCGTGCAATCGGTGTCATCCGCGGTTAGAAATCTTCGCGAGGCTTGGCAAACTCGGGGTGCTGTCGTTCCTGGTGAATTGTGAGCGCGCGCTCACAATTCATTCACTCACTGTAATGACCCGAGAAACTCCAGGAGATCGGCCACGGCAGATGCCGTTAGGTTTTGCAACAGTCCTTCCGGCATAGCAGAAAGCTTTTGGGGCTGGAGAGTTTTGACGCGGTCAGCGCGCAAGCGAATTTGCTGCGCGTTTGCATCTTTCAAAACAACCTCGTCGGCAGATCGCTGCAGGAGCAGGCCCGTGAAGGTTTCGCCGTCCTTCATCTCCGCAGCGTAATTCACGAAAGCCGGGTCAATGACTTTGGAAGGATTAACGAGGTGATCGAGCAACTCGGCTCGACTGAATTTCGCGCCGATGCGGCTGAGGTCAGGGCCGACGTCCCTGCCTTGGCCATCGAGGCGGTGGCACTGGACGCATTGCGTGCCCTCGTGAAAGAACGTTTTTCGCCCATTAGCCACATCGCCGTTGATTGAGAGAATGGACGTGGCATTAAATGACGCGCCGAGTTTCTTCATCCGTTTTTCTTCCGGCAGGAAGCGTTCAAACAAATCGCGGACCTGAAATGACGCGTGGTTCGCCAACCGCTCCTCCAAACTTTTGCCCACAAAGGCGAGCTCGGCCAGGGCGGCAGGCGATCCGCCGCGTCGATTCAGTTCGGCCGCCAATCCTAGTGCGCCGTTGGGGGATTCGAGCATTCGATCGATGGCTTCCATCACACGCTCACGCGGCCAGTGCGCCCCGGAGATGCGTTTCAGGGCTTCGCCGTTTCGTGCTCTGAGTTTCGCTGCCGCGTCATCTCCCGGCTTCTTTTCCGATGATTCTTCAGGAAGCTGCTCGATCCAATCATGAATCAAGTTGGCGCCCCTCACATCAACGTGCCGCGAACCGATCAATGGCATTCGACCCTGCCCTGTTGTGAGAATGCGATAATAAAGGACGGAACGGCACGGATCGTTTGGCGCGACCACATTGGCGCCGTGAATTCCAAGAGCGCCTTGCCCAGGCGCTCGGCTGACGCTGTTCATGTCCGCAAGTTTCCGGTCGTAGTCAAAGAGGGAGGCGACCGAACCGCCGGCGCCTTCGCGGTGACAATGGGCGCAATTCACATGCAACCACGAACGGGCGCGCTCATTCAGGCCGGCCTTGGGATCGTCGGAATACGGATCGACCAATTTGGGTTTGGCTCGCTCGTCCAACGGTTGATCAAAAAATCCGAGATGCGAAAATGTCCGAAGTTGATTGTCAGTGACTATCGGGTTGCTGGGCCAACGGGACGGTTTCGTCTGTAGCGGAAGACTCGCACTGACGGGATGATTTGCCTGATATTGCACCTCACGATTCAGTTGCGGACCGGTGAAGGCCAGAGCAAAATTCACCCAAGGATTATGACAGCGCAGACATTCGGTGCGGCTGTGAAAACGCCAGTTCTGGCTGCGCCGGCCACCGGGGGCGTCCGGGTCTTTGACTTCCAAAGTTTGTTCCGCGCCATCGGCGTCAACGAGCGCGGCGTCGGTTTGGTCCTCATTCCAACGATAACTGTAAGCGCGCCAATCGAGGCCATCATAATGCAGAACCTGGGTTTCGACGCGGCGCAGCGTTTCAGGTTTTCCGGACTCCATTTCGAGAAAGAGCGTTTTTGCCAAAACAGCATTGGTTGGGTAGCGCCATTCGTTTTTGGATTGGTACAACCAAACATTGGTCGCGCCCGTTTGGATGGTTGAATGATTCGGCAACGCCACGAACCGTTCGGCCAAAGCGTGGTCAGCCCACATTTCAGCGTTGATCGAGAAGGGGGTCACGCCGGGCGCAGGCAAATGATGTTTGGCCGAATCGAACAGTCCGGTCTCGCTCAACCGGCGCGGGAATTGCCCGGGCCTGTTCGCGGCGGGGTTTGGAATGAAGCCATAGATTTTTCCCGCGTAATCCACGACTGAAAGCTCGCCGGAATGATCCTCACCGAAAGCGATGATCTGAATTGCTGTATCCACCAGCTCGCGGATAGACGTCAGTTTATTGCCTTCGCTCCGCAACCCCCAAATCTTGCCGCTGACCCAGTCGCCGTAAACGTACGCGCCAATTAGGTCTTTGAATTGGGTTCCGCGATAAACGTAGCCACCTGTGATCGAGGCAGCTTCCGAATGCGGATGCGCTTTGACGGGCGGCAAAATTGGAGTTGGACCGCGTTTCCAATCCGGGTGAATCGATTGCGGGCCTTCGACAATGCTCCATCCGTAATTGCCGCCACGCTCGACGCGATAGACAAGTTCCCAAAGTTCCCAACCAACATCGCCCAACCACAGATCGCCGGTCTTGCGATCAAAACTCATGCGCCAGGGATTGCGAAACCCGTAAGCCCAAATCTCGGGCCGATTCCCAGGCATATTGATAAAAGGATTGTCCGGCGGAACGCGGTAATTCTTTCCGTCGTCCTGGCGATTCACATCGATGCGCAGCACTGACGAAAGCAAATCACTGTTGTCTTGGCCGGTTTTGAGCGTGTCAGGCGGATTAGGGCCAACGCCGTCGCCGGTCGAGATGTACAGGTAGCTGTCGAGACCGAACTGCAGGCTGCCGCCATTGTGTCCGCCCGACAGCCACGCAATGATGATCGTTTCGGTGGAAGGATCGATTTGCGGCGTCTCGGTTGTTGTCACTTTGAAACGCGAAACACGCGAGCCATCCGGCAGGTTCTCCTTCAAAACGTAACAGACATAAACGAAACGGTTGGTCTCGAAGCCCGGATGAAAAATCATTCCGTAGGTGCTCTGCACGCCTGGGATGGAATTAGTCGCATTGAAGAAAAGATCGGCCTTCTCGCAGTCCTGGCGATTGGGGAACGAGTAAATCTTGCCGCGCTCCTCCATAACAAACCAACGGTCCGAACCAGGCGCGGTGCAAATGTCGACGGGCTTGTCGAACTCCAGTTTTGGAAAGCGGCGTTCCAGCAGATAAGGCGAAGGTGGTTCGGGAGTGCCCGCGATGCGCGAGGTGGTCCAGGCTACACGCTTGTTGATGCCGAACGGGCGGGTCGTATCCTTTCCGGCTGGCTCGGCCGCGTGGGGGTGAATGTTTATGACGCAAATGATTGCCAAAGCTATGGCGATGACGGTGGGCTGAATGAAATGAAACTGAGCGTTCATGATGACTGAACGCTGTTTATCGCTTCGTTCGCCTTTCGCGGCAAACGTTTTCGTGCAGATGGGCTGCGCAGACCAGCGCAGACCGCCGAGTCCGCCGTTTCGCCGGTTGCCAGCCGGCAAACCTTCAGAAGACCGCCGCGGAAGTGAACCGATGCGCGCGGGCGGGAAGGCCCGGGTCCGAAGGATCATCCTCTGCATCTCGATTGCGTCCCTTGATCACGATCCTTTCAGCGACGCACCCAGGTACTCGCGATTCATCAGCCCGATGAAGTCGAGGCTGATTTCTTTCGGACAAACCGCTTCGCAAGATCCGGTCACGGTGCAGCCACCGAAACCTTCGTGATCCATCGCTGCGACCATGCGCAACACACGACGATCCTTCTCAACTTTGCCTTGTGGCAGCAGTCCCAGGTGCGAGACCTTGGCCGCCACGAAAAGCATTGCTGATGCGTTCTTGCATGCGGCAACGCAAGCGCCGCAGCCAATGCAAGCGGCAGCGTCCATCGATAACTCTTGGGCTTCTTTGGGAATGGGAATGGCATTTCCGTCAGGCGCACCACCGGTCGAAACCGAGACGAATCCCCCGGCCTGAATGATCCGGTCGAAGGCGCTCCGATCCACAACCAAATCTTTGATGATGGGAAACGCTTTGGCTCGCCACGGTTCAATTGTGATGGTGTCGCCGTCGTTGAAGTGGCGCATGTGAAGCTGGCACGTCGCTGTGCCGCGATGACCTCCGTGGGCGATGCCGTTAATCACGAGCGAACACATCCCGCAGATTCCTTCACGACAGTCCGAATCAAACACGATCGGATCTTCGCCGCCGCTGATCAGCCCTTCGTTGACCACGTCCAGCATTTCCAAAAAGGACATATCCGGAATCACATCCTTGGCTTGGTACTCGACGAACTGCCCCCGCGAGCTGCCGCTCTTCTGCCGCCAAACTTTTAGCGTGAGGTTCATTCTTTTGGCGCCCCTCTCCCTAGCCCTTCCCCATCCGATGAGGAGAGATTTCTCCGAAACAGGATTTCGCTCATTGCACCCATGAACCACTGCGTCGGTAGGGCGGCGTTGCTGCGCCGCCAACATCGTGGGTTTGCCAAGGCGGCGCAGCAACGCCGCCCTACCTTTAGGTTCATGGGGAGGGGCGCCAAAACCATGCTCATTTATAACTCCGCTGGCTCATCTTCACTTCTTCGTAAGCGAGAGGTTCTTTATGCAGCACAGGTGGTTTGTCGGGCCCCTGATATTCCCAGGCCGCAGCGAAGGAAAAATTGGCATCATCTCGCAATGCTTCGCCCTCTTCAGTTTGGAACTCAGTCCGAAAATGTCCGCCACAAGATTCGCGCCGCATGAGAGCATCGCTGCACATCAGTTCCGCGAACTCCATGTAATCGGCCACGCGGCCCGCTTGTTCGAGCGCTTGGTTCAGTTCCTGGTTTTCTCCCGTCACATTTACGTTGTGCCAGTACTCCCGGCGCAGCTCCGGAATCCTTCGCAGCGCCTCCTTCAGGCCTGCTTCGTTCCGCGCCATACCGCAATAGTCCCACATAATCTTGCCTAACTCGCGGTGGAACGACGTGACCGTTCGTTTGCCGCGGACAGACAGCAGTTGCTGCGTCCGCGCTTTCGTCTCCTCTTCCACTTTCTTGAATTCAGGCCGGCTGGCTGGCGGCTTGAGCGGTTTGGCGCCGGCAAAGTATTGCCCGATCGTATAAGGCAAAATGAAATATCCGTCCGCCAATCCTTGCATCAACGCGCTGGCTCCAAGCCGGTTCGCGCCGTGATCTGAGAAATTCGCTTCGCCCAGCACAAACAATCCCGGAATGTTGCTCATCAAATTATAATCCACCCAGAGCCCTCCCATCGTGTAGTGAACCGCGGGATAAATACGCATGGGCATGGCGTACGCGTTTTCTCCGGTAATTGTTTGGTACATGTCAAAGAGATTGCCGTAACGCTCGCGAATCGTCGCCTCGCCCAAACGCCGAATGGCATCCGCAAAGTCAAGATAAACACCCAGGCCACTGGAGCCAACTCCGCGTCCTTCATCGCAGACTTCTTTGGCCGCTCGCGAGGAAATGTCCCGCGGAGCGAGATTGCCGTAACTCGGGTACTTGCGCTCGAGATAATAATCGCGCTCGGGCTCCGCAATCTCGTGCGCAGCCCGCTTATCCCCTTTCTTTTTCGGCACCCAGACGCGCCCGTCATTGCGCAGCGATTCAGACATCAACGTTAGCTTTGACTGATGATCGCCGCTCACCGGGATGCACGTCGGATGAATCTGCGTGAAGCACGGATTGGCAAAGGCGGCTCCCTTCTTGTAGGCGCGGTAAATGGCAGTGACGTTGCAAGCGCGGGCGTTCGTCGAAAGATAAAAAACGTTCCCGTAACCGCCGGTCGCCAGCACTACGGCGTCTGCCGCATGCGAGGAAATCTCCCCGGTGACAAGATTGCGAACCACAATGCCCTTGGCTTGCCCATCGACCAGCACCACGTCGAGCATCTCGGTCCGCGGAAACATCTGGACCTTCCCGATCCCAATCTGCCGGCACAAAGCCTGGTACGCGCCGAGCAGCAATTGTTGGCCTGTCTGGCCCCGCGCGTAAAATGTCCTCGAAACCTGCGCCCCGCCGAAGGATCGATTCGCAAGCAATCCTCCGTATTCACGGGCAAAGGGAACCCCTTGAGCAACGCATTGGTCGATGATGTTGACGCTGAGTTGCGCCAGGCGGTAGACGTTCGCCTCGCGCGCGCGGAAGTCGCCGCCTTTGATCGTGTCGTAAAACAGCCGGTAAATGCTGTCGCCGTCGTTCTGATAATTCTTCGCGGCGTTGATCCCCCCTTGGGCGGCGATGCTATGCGCGCGTCGCGGACTGTCTTGGAAACAGAAGCATTTGACGTTGTAACCGAGTTCCCCTAGAGACGCTGCTGCCGACGCCCCGGCCAAACCTGAACCGACGACTATCACGTCGAATTTGCGTTTATTGGCCGGATTGACCAATTTCATCTCGAGGCGATGCCGGTCCCATTTTTTTTCCAATGGCCCAGATGGAATTTTGGCGTCGAGAGTCATGGCGCGCCCCTCTCTTCATCCGATGGAGCGAGGGCATCGTTGTTCTGCCAGTTCGTTCGCATCAGGCGGTTCTTTTGGCTTGCCCCATCGGATGGCGAGAGGGCCAGGGAGAGATTTCGCCGAAACAAAATTTCGCGCATTGCGCCCATGAACCTGACGTTGCGGCATGTAGTCCCGGCTTTAGCCGGAGCGATTGCAATCCGCAAAAACTGTTTCGCCACCAGCAAATGCTGCCGCCTAAAGGCGGGACTACAGACCGGGAGGTTCATCGGGAGCCTCCATTCGCTTTTGCGCACGCATTGGAACCTTGAACCCGGCAGGACAAAGCGTCCCGCCTGTCCTGCTCTTGGTGTGCGCAAATGCTGGACAGGCGGGACGCCTATCCTGCCGCGCAGGTTCATGGGGAGGGGCGCGTCATTTTCCATAGCCAAAAAGAATCGCGATTGGAATCGAGCAATTGCCAATGAAAATCAAAATGGCCGAGATAATGGCGAAGCGATCGATCAACCCGCCAAAACGCTTGTTCTTAAGACCAATCGACTGAAACATACTGCTCACGCCATGGCTCAGGTGCAGGCAGAGCAACGCCATCGCCAGGACATAAAATCCGGCCACCAACGGATTCGAATACCCGCGGACCATCATCTGATAGACATCCTGCCTGCCTTGGGCGTCTTTCAATTCCAGAAAATTCGCGTTGGGAAAATCGTTGCTCGCGGCTAGGAGATTGACTTCCGGCACGGCCAAGGTGAAGTGCAACAAGTGATAAATGACGAAGGCGAAAATGATCAAACCGCTCATTAGCATCGTCCTCGAGGCATAACTGGCGGCTGCGACTTTCTGATTCCCATAAGGTACTGGGCGCGCCGCTTGGTTCATGCGCGCCAGCTGAACGGCCGAGACGATGTGGAGTATCACCATGATCAACAACCCAATCCGGGCCGTCCACAGCATCGCCGGCTTGGATTTGAGGAAGACCGCGTAGGCATTGATTTGGTCGCGGCCCAGAAAAATTTGGAGGTTGCCCAGCATATGCCCGATGACAAATGCGAACAGAGCCAGCCCGGTTATAGCCATGACGCACTTCTTTCCAAGAGAAGATTGGAAAAAACTCAGAACGATTTTCATCCGACGGCTCAATTCAACGCTGGGGCGTATCTAACCAGAATACTGAAAAGACGGTCTACCCGAAACAATCACCGAGAGCCGCGCTCAGCGCTTCTGATGCGCCCCAATTGCGGCCAATCTAATAATTAATACCGCTCATCGTCAACGAAGCATCCGCAATTATAAGCGACCCTTCGGCGGCCTTTACGGGAGCTAATCCGCAATTCTTCGAACGATGAAACAAGGCAACCTGAAGCATCTGCTTTCGTCGTAGCGCAGAGTTTCAGTCTGCCGTATCGCCGATTTGCAATCGGCATGCCGTGCGCACTTTCCGGAACGCTCGCACTTGCGGGCGGTCCGCAGAATACAATTAATACAATTCTGCGATACAGCAGACTGAAAGTCTGCGCTACGACAAAGGCATCCGCGCTCCTAACAGACAACTGGTGGATGTACCGCCCGAAACTAGGCTAGGCTTAGTTAATCTTTCTCATTGCCAAGCCGTCTCCCAGAAGCCACATTCCATTGCGTCGGAGACATAACGTTTCAACAACGTCCTATGTTGACTCTGCAAGACGACGTCATGGCGGATGCCCGAATGCGCCGCCGTGAATTTTTGCGCGTTGGCGGTCTCGCTCTTGGCGGCCTGACGCTCGCTGATCTCTTCGCGGTTAAAGCCCTGGCTCAGGCAAAAAAACGCCTTTTGCATGACAAGTCCGTCATCTTCCTGTTCATGCATGGCGGGCCGTCGCAATTTGAAACCTTCGATCCCAAAATGGAAGCGCCGGCTGGAATTCGCAGCGCCACCGGCGAGACAAACACGACGATCCCTGGGGTCACCTTTGGCGGCACATTGGAAAAGCTCGCGCGCCTCGCACATAAATTCAGCATCGTCCGTTCCTTTGTCACTGGCGATGGCAATCATGATATTAAGCCGGTCATGGGCAAAGATACGATTGGCGCGAACATGGGTTCGCTCTACGCGCGTGTCGCCGGACCGCTCCGCGCGGATAGCGCCATGCCGAGCAACATCGCATTGTTCCCCCGCGCGGTTAAGCCAGACACAGGGCCGGCGATTACCGCTTTCGGAAATTTCGAGGCCACGGGTGATCTCGGCGCAGCTTACGCACCCTTTGTGCCAGGCTCCGGCAAAGGCCTGCATCAGGATATGCGGCTCAACCTGCCTCAACAACGTGTCAACGACCGGCGGACTTTGCTGTCAGCGCTCGACCAATGGAAACGCTGGACCGACACCGATGGCTTGGTGGACGGATTGAGCGCTTTTCAACAGCAAGCTTTCGACACGCTGCTCCGGAACGTGTCGGACGCATTCGATTTTTCCAAGGAAGATCCGAAGCTCATCGAACGCTACGACACAGCGACGCTCGTGCCCAAGGAGCGGATCAGCAAAGTCTGGAACAACCGCGAACATTACGCCGATCACGCCGCCACTTTAGGCAAGCTCCTGCTTCTGGCCCGTCGCTTGTGCGAACGCGGCTGTGGATTCGTCACCGTCACGACCAGTTTCGTTTGGGACATGCACGCGGATGTCAACAATGCCACGATGACCGAAGGCATGGGTTACGTCGGCGTGCCGTTCGACCACGCTGTTTCCGCGTTTATCGAAGATGTCGAAGCGCGCGGGTTGCGCGACAAGATTCTCCTCGTCTGTTGCGGCGAGATGGGGCGAACGCCTTACATTAATAAGAATGGTGGGCGGGATCATTGGGGAAACCTCGCGCCGTTGATGCTGTACGGCGGCGGATTGAAGATGGGCCAAGTGATTGGCCAATCATCCTCGAACGGGGGTGAGCCTGCGTCAAACCCAATCACGATCCCTGATTTGATGGCGACGATCATGCACACGCTGATGGATGTAGGCGAAGTCCGCGCGACGAGTGGGCTGCCCAAAAATCTCGTCGAAGCCATCACGCGCGGTGAAGCAATCAAGGGACTGATTTGACCACCTTGCATGCAGTCAACGTTTGCTCTTTCCCATGAACCGGCGCCGTAGGATAAGCGTCTCGCCTGTCCGGCATTTGCACACACCAAAAGGAGGACAGGCGGGACGCGCTGCCCTACCGGATTCCCAATCTGCAAGGCCGCCGTTGCAGCGGCATCTCCCACGAAGCCGTGCCGAAGAACATGAAAGCCGCTAATCCCTCTTATCGTCGAATTCTCGCATTTCTTTTCTTCAGTCTCGGCGCAACCGTCGCTTTCGCCGCGGACAACCAGCCTCCGCCAGGCTTTACCGCTCTCTTCAATGGCCGGGACTTTGCTAATTGGAAAGTCCCCGAGGGCGACAACGGCCATTGGAAAATCATTGAAGGCGTCATCGACTACGACGCCGAAAGCGAAAGCAAAGGGGACAAATGCCTCTGGACCGAGCGCGAATTCGAGAACTTCGTGCTGCACGTCGATTGGAGAATCAAAGAGACGCCTTATGTAAATCCAAATGTCCCGTACATTCTTCCCGATGGCACACAAGCGAAAGATATCAAAGGGAAAGAAATGAAGATGTCTCTGCCTGATTCCGATTCAGGCATCTTCCTGCGAGGCTCAGGCAAGTATCAACTAAACATTTGGTGCTGGCCCATTGGTTCCGGTGAGATGTACGGCATTCGGATGGACCGCAACACGCCAGCGGAAGTGCGCGCTGCCGTTACGCCTCGGACGCAAGCTGACAAACCCGTTGGCGAATGGAATCGATTTGAGATCACGGTGCGCGGCTCGACTGTGTCGGTCGCGCTCAACGGCAAAACTGTTTTGACGGGCGCTCAGCTTCCCGGCTTGCCGACGCGTGGCCGGCTCGCGCTTCAACACCACGGCGGCAAACGCGATGGCAAATGGAACAGCCCACCGAGCCTCGTCCAGTTCAAAAACATTTTAATCAAGGAACTGGATAAATAGGGTTCACGAGGACTAAGGCTGCGGCGTTATCTGCCCGCGAATTTCTCCGCCCGGATTCGTGCCAGCCCGGCGGAAGCTGGCGCGGACAGCGCAGAAAAACTCACGCTGTAAGCGAGCTTTTCACCTTCGAGCGAAAACGTCGCTGCGCCAGTCCCGCTCGTGTCTAGACAGGAACCGGTGCATCCCTAAGTTGTCGCCACAATTGCAGCGGCGGGCATCCTGCCTGCCGTAGAGCCGAGGAATTCGCCCGGCGGATCACGCGCACGCGCTAGAACGAAGCCTCCTGGTTTCAAGCGTTGCTCCGGGCGCCAAGATGCACGCCCTCTGCGGCAGGCAGGATGCCCGCCGCTACCGACAACTTCGGGATGCCCTAGACAGGAGCCGGCCTTTTTCAACGGTCTTGCCTCCGCCGGGGCGGCGTTTACGATCCGTGGCCATGATGGTTCGATGCAATCTTCTATTCTTGGCCGCGCTACCCATTACTTTTTGGATTCTTTGCTCCGAACGGACGCGTGGCGCTGGTGCGGTCATTCGTGAGGTTGCACACACGCCGCCGCAGCCGAAGTCTGGCGATTCCGTCACGGTCACCGCGCAAGTCACTAACGCTGATCCTTCCACCAAAGTCAGCCTGCAGTTGCAGGTAATCGAACCGGGGCAATATGTGCGCAAAACAGATCGGACGTACGAACGCTCTTGGCGTGAATTCCCGATGCACGATGACGGGCGCGATGGCGACGCGAGAGCCAGTGACGGCATCTTTTCAGTCACAGCACCGGGTGACGTGCAAAAGCATCGGCGCTTGATCCGCTATTTCGTGAGCGGATCGAGTCCCAGCGCCGCTAAAATCCGCGTTCCCGCAGCAACGAACGATTGCCCGAACTTTGCCTGGTTTGTTCACGACGGCCCTGTCGCATGGACCGGCGCGACTAAACCTGGTTCAACTCCGCCGATGACATTTTCTCCGGAGTTTCTCGCGACACTGCCCACGTACCATTTGATTGCAAACACGAGCGACGTCGAGAAAAGCCAGTGGGATCAGTCGTCGAACCGAAAGATGTTCTTGGGCACGATGGTCTATGACGGCCGGGTTTACGATCACATTCAATTCCATAATCGCGGCCAAGCCAGCACTTATCTTGCGGGGAAAAACAAGTGGGGTTTCAGGTTCAATCCCGGCCAGGAATTTCAAGCGCGCGATCTTTGGGGGCGGAAGTACCAGTACGGATGGGTCAGTTTTAACCTCAACGCTTGCGCCAGTCCGTGGGCCCAAGTGAACCGCGGCATGGCTGGAATGGACGAAGCCGTTTCGTATCGCGCTTATCAATTAGCCGGCGTGCCCAGTCCGAACACACATTGGGTCCATTTCCGTGTCGTCGATATGCCGGAAGAAGCTCCGCGCAATCAATATGCGGGCGATTTGTGGGGTTTATACCTCGTCGTCCAGGACAAGAATGGAACGTGGTTGCGGGAAAGCGGCTTGCCTGACGGCAATATCTTTAGCGCGGAAAGCGGACCGAAACACATCGCTCCAGGCATGGCGGCAGACAGTTCAGACTGGCAGCAATTCATGGCCGCTTCAATGCGGCGGCAATCGGAACAATGGTGGCGCGAGCATTTCGATTTGCCAGCCTACTACAGTTTTCATGCGATCAACGGGGTCGTCTCAAACGTCGATTTGCGCCACGATGGGAATCATTATCTTTATCATCCGCCCAAGGGGCCCTGGATCGTGTTGCCGCACGACCTCGACATGATGTTTATTCCAAAGACGCACTGGCCCGGCATCATCCATCAGACGCGGTGTCTGCAGGTTCCCGTGTTGCGCATCGAATACGCCAATCGCGCGCGTGAAATACTCGATTTGTTTTGTTCGGATGCAACAACGAATGGCGGGCAGATCGGCCAACTCGTCGCAGAATTCGCGCGGGTGTTGCGTCCACCCAATCACGCGCGAACCTGGCCGGAACTTGATGTGGCGATGTGGAATTGGCATCCGCGCAACAACGAACCGGGACAGTTTTACATTACGCCGTTCCGTGACCAGCGCATGGGCGGTCAATGGCGGCGCACCTTGGCCAGCCCCGATTTTGCCGGTTACTGCCGGTACATGGTCGAGTTCTGCACCGATGCGCGCCCTTCAAAGAATTACGCGCCGAACGATGGCGATCAGCGCGGTTATGGCTTTGGCTTCCTGCAGACGGAATCGAAGGATGAACTGATTCCAACACGACCATCCGTGCGTTTTACGGGTCTCTCCGGTTTTCGAACGGATCAATTGATTTTTCAAGTGGCGCCATTTGCTTCACCGAACTCTAACGCGTTTGCGGCCGTGCAATGGCGCATTGCTCAGATTAGCGCGCCCGGACTTGCCGGATATAAAGAGGGGGAGCCGTGCCATTATGAAATTGAATCGCACTGGATTACTGCGGAATTGACGAAGCCTGACCCCGAGATGCGTGTGCCGCCGAATGTTTGCCAATCGGGAAGGACATATCGGCTCCGCGTCCGCTACAAGGATAACACGGGCCGTTGGAGCCGTTGGTCCGAGCCAGTGCAGTTCGTTGCGGGCCATTCGGCGGGGGCGAAATCACCCCAGTAAATGGAGAATGGCCAATTGTGAGCGCGCGCTCACAATTGGTGGACAGATACAATCAAGGTCGTTTCACCCGGCAAATTCTTCCCATGAACCGCGAGGTAGGGCTGCGGTGCTCCGCAGCCTGCGAACAGTAACTGCGGCGGCGCAAACGGAGTGACGCATCCCACTTGTCTGCTGGAAAGGACTCCAGGTGTAGGAAAGAACGGACTTTACAGCGTCTGAGCTCAGGCCTACCAATAGCAAGCCAAGCTATGAAAACCCACCGCCGTCACCAAGCTTTCACACTTATCGAACTTCTGGTTGTCGTCGCCATTATCGCCATTCTGGCCGGAATGCTCTTGCCCGCTTTGGCGCGCGCGAAGTTTCGCGCCAAGGTTGTGAATTGCACGTCAAACTATCGGCAGTGGGGCATCGCCGTGAATGTGTACGCCACGGATGATGTGAAGGGGCGGTTGCCAGCTTTTCGGATGCCACGCACCGGCCTCAATCCGTGGGATGTCTCGCTCAGCATGGCCACGAACCTTGAACCTTACGGGCTGACTGTGCCGATGTGGTATTGTCCGACGCGTCCATGGGATTTCGCGAATGCGCAGCAGTGGTTCCGATCGCAACCCGCGAACAAAGGCCAAAATCTCACGCGCATCGAAGACTTGAACAAATATTTCGTCCGGCAGTACACCAGCTTTGCGATTATCTGGCATTGCTGGTGGGTCCCGCGTCCGCTCGATGACGGCACGATGTTCCCCACGCCGACAACTTCGGGGACAGCGTCGCGGACCAAAGACGGCTGGCCCACGCGGCTGGAAGATCCCGCTGCTTCCATTCAACCGGTCATCACCGATCTTTGCCTCGCTGAAGGTCATAAGACGACGAACGTGGTGAACGCGCGCGCCGGCCATCCAATCGGAACAAAGGTCCAGAGCGTCAATCTGGCGTTCGCTGACGGGCATGTCGAAACTCGCCAAGGAAAACAGATTCAGTGGCAGCAATCTGGCAACTGGACTACGTTTTATTGAGACGCTGGCTGGCGAGGTCGAGATGCTCTTGGTTGTAGGATAGTCCGTCCCGCCTCTCCAGGTGCACCTCAACGTTTGGACAGGCGGGACGCGCTGTCCTGCCAGAGGGTTCATGGCGAGGAGGCTGTGCTGAATGCAAGAAGTCGAACAATTCTTTCGCGAACAATTCGGTTCGCCCCCCTCCGTATTCGTTCAAGCACCGGGCCGCCTGGAATTGCTCGGCAATCATACCGACTACAACGAGGGTCTGGTCATGTCGCTCGCTGCGGACAAATACATCTACATAGTTTCACAGCGACGCAACGATGGCCGAATCGAGCTGGCCTCGACCGCATTCGAAGGTCGGGAAACATTTCCGTTTGACCGAATCGACAAAAACCCGGCAGCGCCATGGGCCGATTATGTGAAGGGTGTGCTTGTCCAACTGCGGGAGCGTGGAGTCCGCTTCACTGGTTTCAATGCGGCGATTCACGGGACTATTCCGCTGGGGGCCGGGATGAGCAGTTCGGCTGCGCTCGAGATAGCGTCCGCCTTGACGGTTCGCCGCCTCTTCCCATTTCACTTGACCGAAACGAGAGCGGTCATGCTCGCGCGCAATGGCGAGAACGCACCCGCCATCGATAAGCAAGAAAGGATGAGCTTAGCCAAGCTCTGCCAGACAGCAGAAAGTGAATTTGTGGGTGTGAACTGCGGATTGCTGGATCAAATTTCGAGCTTGTACGGAAAGGCTTCGCAAGTCATCCAAATCGATTGCCGCCATTTGTCTATCGAACATCAGCCATTGCCGGCTGGCGTCGCCGTCGTGGTGTGTGATTCCGGCGTGAAACATTCCTTGGCGGCTGGAGATTACAATGCTTTGCGCCGGCACTGCGAATCGGCGGCTCGATCACTCGGCGTCCGGGCTTTGCGTTCTGTAACGCCCGAGGAATTGCGGGCAAAGAAAAATCGCCTGAACGAACGTGATTACGAGTGCGCTTGCCATGTTGTCGGTGAGAATCAGCGTGTCCTATTTGGAGAGCGCGCGTTGCGGCAAGGTGACATTCGGCAGTTCGGACAGTTTTTGTTCCAGAGTCACGAAAGCTCGCGCGATTGTTTTAAGAATAGTTGTCCTGAACTGGACATGTTGGTGGAAATCGCGAGGTCACATCCAAGCTGTATCGGCGCGCGCCTGACCGGTGGAGGATTTGGAGGAGCAACGATTAATCTCGTCGAGCAGTCCGGCGTTAGAGACTTTCAATCAAGCGTAGCCGCCCGGTATCAGGAAAGCACCGGTCGTAAGTCTGACGTGTGGATTTGTCAGATTGTGGATGGGGCAGAATGAATTGGTTAGATGGTTGCATCGTTGCACCGTTGCATGGTTTGTGGTTCGCAAGTCGTCGCCAAAGACACCATGTAACCATGTAACGATTAACCATTTAACCAGCCACTCACGCCACTGGTCTCAATTCCAGCCACATGGCTGCTCGAAATGCCTTCCGCGGCTCTAGGATAATCAGTTCGCGATCCTGCGGGCGGTTAAATGAATTGGGCAGGGCCGTCCAGGGTTCCAGGCAATAATAAGGTTCTTGAGTTGTCTTGGCCCAAAGCGCGACAAAGCAGTGTTGCGGCGCTCCCTCGAAATTGAAAACCACTTCCAGGTTGCTCACCGGATCAACCAGGGTCAGTTCAGATTTTTTCAGACCGGCCAGAAACATCGTTCCAGATACATCTTCTTGGACGCTCCAATTCTGGGATGGGAACGGCTGCGAGGTGAACGACGCTGCGTTCTCGTGAGAGGTGACGTGCCGCGCTTCGGGCAACTCAACAAAGCATTTGGAACGCTGGCCAGCGGAGGTCAGTGGCACGGCGAAGTACGGGTGAAATCCTGTGCTGAACGGCATCGGTTGCTCGCCGCGATTTTCAATCGTTTGCTCCCAGTGCAATCTGCCTTCCGCGAGGCGGTAAATCATCTGATGGCGGAAGGAAAAAGGATAATTGGTTCGTGTCGTTTCGTTATCCGTCAATTCCATTGTCACAGACGCTGCACTTCGCTCTGTGACCAACCATTGGGAACGGCGGGCAAACCCGTGCTGTGGCATCTCATAGAGCTGCGCGTTCCACTCGTAATGGTGCTCCTTTCCGCCGCCGCGATTGAAGCTGACCAAAGGAAAGAGAATCGGATTCCCGGCATACATCTCACGCGGATACCGGTCGATCACCGCCTGCGTGCAATGCAATGCCTCGACGAGTCCATGCCCAGGCATCGGCCGAGCATAACGCAAAAGCCAGGCGCCGAGCTTGGGAGCGACAACGGCTAACGTTCCATCGGGGTCCGTAAGTTGGACAAAGTTTTGTTCTGACATAAAGATATCTCTTTTGATTTCGCGCACGCGCTGCTCGCACTGCATGCTTCCATGCGTTCACAGGGAAGCGAACAAATCCAACTGCGGCGCTGGCGAAAGTTTCTGGAGTTTGTCGCGTTCGCGGCGGCGAGTGGACGAGCGCACTTTGCCTTCCGGCGTTAATTCTGATTCTTCCAAGTTGGAAAGAATTTCCTTCGCGCGCGCGAGCACGGTTTTAGGCACTCCAGCCAGCCGCGCCACCTGGATGCCATAACTCTTGTCCGTGCCGCCCGCGATGATTTTGCGGAGAAAAATGATCTGATCGTTCCACTCGCGAACCGCGACGTTGAAATTGCGCACCCGAGGCAAACGCCCGGCCAACTCGGTTAGTTCGTGATAATGCGTGGCGAACAATGTCTTTGCCCCCACTTGATTGTGGAGGTATTCGACAATCGACCACGCCAGACTCAAGCCGTCGAACGTGCTCGTGCCGCGGCCGATTTCATCCAAAATAATCAGGCTCTGCCGTGTCGCGTTGTTCAAGATGTTCGCTGTTTCAGTCATCTCAACCATGAACGTGGATTGGCCGCGCGCGAGATCGTCGCTGGCGCCGATCCGTGTGAAGATGCGATCGACAAGATCAATCCGGGCCGAGGCCGCCGGAATGAAGGAACCGGTGTGGGCGAGCAAGGTCAGCAGCGCCACCTGCCGGATGAAGGTGCTTTTGCCGGCCATGTTCGGTCCGGTGATGAGGGCAACTTGCTGCGTTGCGACGTCGAGTTGGGTATCATTCGGAACGAATCGTTCTTCGCTGAGCGCCTGGTCAAGGACTGGGTGGCGGCCTTCCCGAATCTCAAGCACACCTTGGCTGGCAATTTTGGGGCGGCAGTAATTGAACAGGCGAGCCGTCTCAGCGAATGAAGCAAGGACGTCGAGTTCTCCCAACGCTCGCGCCGTCTGCTGGATCGCCGGCAAATGGGCAATGACGGATTCGCGGACGCGCAAAAAAAGTTCGTATTCAAGCTTGAGGCTGCGTTCCTCGGCGCCGAGGATTTTGCCTTCCATTTCCTTGAGCGCGGGAGTGAAGAATCGTTCGCCATTCGCGATCGTTTGTTTGCGGATGTAATGTGCAGGAACTTTGTCGAGATTAGCCTTAGTCACCTCGATGTAGTAACCGAAGACAGAATTAAACCGCACTTTGAGTGATGAGATGCCGGTCTGTTCGATTTCCTGCTGCTGAAGCTTCGCGATCCAATCTTTCCCTTCGCGCGCGGCGCTCCGCAACTCGTCCAACGCCGTGTCAAAACCGTCGCGAATGAGACCACCTTCTTTGACCGCGAGCGGAGGTTCATCAACGATGGCCTTGCCAATTAGATCGACCAGTTCGGGGAGTTCGCGCAACTGACATTCCAATTCGCAGAGCAGTTTGGCTCGATCATTCAAGTCGCCGGCCCTGTAAGAAGCGCTTTCGTGAAAGATCTCTTCACGCAGTTTGTGTTCCGCCGCTTGCGAGCACGCTGTATCCAGTTCACGCAGAATTCGGCGAAGCGCGGGCAGTTGCTCCAAGGCCGAACGGAGCGCGGCCAGGTCGCGTCCATTCCCGGTTCCAACACTGAGTCTGCTGATCGTCCGCTCCAAATCCCTTACCTCAGCCAGACACAAGCGAAACTGTTCAAGCCGGCTTGAATGGCGAATCCAGCAGCCAACAGCTTCCTGCCGTTTTTGGATAGGATCGATGGTGGCCAAAGGCTGGCTCAGCCAATCGCGCGTGCGTCGCGCGCCCATCGGGGTTACCGCGCGGTTCAGCGCGCTGTACAGACAAGCGGCGCGCGGTGTCTTGGCGCGCAGTGGTTCGAGGATTTCCAAGTTGCGCAAAGTGACCGCGTCGAGCACCAGATAATCGGCTCGCTGATAAAATGAAAGACGTGTGAGATGCGCAACGTCGCGGCGCAGATTATGGATCAGATAATGCAGAACCGCGCCGGCTGCGCCAATTGCCGCGGAACGATTCGCCAGGCCGAAACCGTCCAGCGACGCGACCTTCAAGTGATCGCGCAGCGTGAATTGCGCGGTTTCAGGAGCGAAAACCCAGTCATCGCAGCCGGTCAGGATCGGGAATGCGCTTTGCAGCAGCGAACGCAGCGACGACGCTTCTGCCGGCACGACAATCTCCGCCGGACGCAATCGATCCAATTCATTCAGCAGCGCAGATTCTTCTTGAATCTCGGTGGCCTTGAAGTCGCCCGTTGTCAAATCAACCACCGCGAGTCCATGGGTCTGATCCGCGCGATAGACTGACGCGAGATAATTGTTGTTCTCGGCCGTGAGGATGCGGTCATCGAAGTGCGTGCCCGGGCTCAGGATTTGTGTGACCTCGCGTTTGACCAGTTGGCCCGGACGCGCCTCATTGACTTGATCGCAGATGGCGACCTTCTTTCCCGCTTTGAGCAAACGCGCGATGTAGTTGTTCGCGGCGTGGTACGGAATGCCGCACATCGGCGCGAGGCCGCGTTTGGTGAGAGCGACATTAAGCAACTGCGCCCCGAGTTGCGCGTCTTCGAAGAACAGCTCGTAGAAATCTCCCAGGCGAAAGAGCAGTAATGCGTCCGCTGGCAGCTCACTTTTGATGCGGCGATATTGCGCCATCATCGGAGTGATCTCAAGGTTGCTGGCGCTCGCCATAGAGCGGGTAGTTAAAGTCGAAATTCAATTGGTCGAAAGAAAAAAAGTCTTTCAAAAAAACTCTGTCGCACGATGTCGCACGCACGGATGATTCAAGATGGCGCGTAGAACGAAGAGCGGCCTGAGCGAAGTGCGGAAAAAAACTGGACAAACTTTCCGGTCCGTGATTTTTTTCTGGCATGCCGCCACCGCTGCGATTGCCCAATGCCGATGAACAACACCTGCTGGAACATCTGACCGTCCGGTTGATTACCGAAGCGGAACGCCCGCGCTGGAACGCCCTCGTTTCTTGGCCAATAACGCCCGCTTTTGCATCCTGGCTGATCGGCAGCAGTGGCCCAATCTGGCCACCCGCGCGCTGGCCTTGAACGGCGCCCGCCTCTCGGAGGACTGGCAGGCTCGCTGGGGCCAT
>Ga0194132_10005419_pt1 | contig 20693 bp, 25 predicted proteins | sample TA2KigOf80mmetaG_FD_148612 | JGI IMG/M metagenome (GOLD analysis project Ga0194132, IMG submission 148612) | Freshwater microbial communities from Lake Tanganyika, Tanzania - TA2015054 Kigoma Offshore 80m | ecosystem: Environmental > Aquatic > Freshwater > Lake | place: Tanzania: Lake... | reverse complement strand
ACGTTCGCGCGCTGAATCCGCTCCCGGGTCGCGGAGACGAGCTCCTCGGTCGGCTGCAGTTCCGGGTGCGACACGGATCCTCCCCTACGCCGGCCGAACGGCTCCAGATGATTCAGGGTGGGCCGGGCTCACGATAGTACAATGAGGTTCGTGCCGCCGAGCACGATTGCCATCGATGGCCCGGCGGGGTCCGGTAAGACCGTGATCGGCCTCTGGCTCGCCGCCCACCTAGGCTACGCTTTTCTCGATACGGGGGTCCTCTATCGCGCCGTGGCTCTCGACGCGCTCGAGGCGAACCTGGACGTTCACGATGGTGAACTGCTCGCAGCGCGCGCACGGGCGATCCCTCTACGGATCTCGCCACCCGACGAGGCGGACCGTCCCCGCGGGTACAGCGCCTACCTGGGCGATCATCGCATCACCGATAGCCTGTTCGAGCCGCGGGTCAACAGCGTCGTCTCGATCGTCGCGGCACATCGATCGGTGCGTGAGGCACTCCTCCCGCTCCAGCGCGGGCTGGGCGAACGCGGCCGCGTGGTGATGGTGGGGCGCGACGTGACGACCACCGTCCTCCCACACGCCGACCTCAAGCTGTACCTGGATGCTTCGATCGAGCGCCGTGCCCGACGCCGATGGGACCAGGAGCGGGCGCACGGTTCCACCAGAGATGTGAATTCGATCGCAGCCGATCTCGCGGACCGAGACCAGCGCGACTCGGGGAGGGACGCCTCACCGCTCCGCGTGGCGACGGACGCCATACGGATTCAGACCGACGATCTCGACCTGGAGGAGGAGAAGCGCCTGATCGTGGAACTTCTCGAGTCGAGGCGTTGAGCGCGCCGATCGTCGTCCACCCGCTCGCGCCGAGGCGCTTCTGGCAGGTGCGCCCCGGGGTTCGGCTGTTCTCTTTCTACACCTTCTCCGTCGTGACCCTGCGCCTACTCTTCGCCATGCTCTGCGACCTCAGGATCGTCGGCCGGGAACGGATACCGCAAGATGGGCCGCTCATTCTGGTGAGCAATCACATCCACTTCGTCGATCCACCGCTGATCGGAAGGGCGTTGCCCCGTAAGGTGCTCTTCATGGCCAAGTCGGAACTGTTCGAGATCCCGGTGCTCGGCTGGATCGTGCGCCATTTCGACGCGTTTCCCGTGCGGCGGGGAACCGCCGACCGCCAGGCCTTGCGTAACGCGCTCGATGCCTTGCGGATGGGTCACGTGATCGGACTGTTCCCGGAGGGCACGCGCAGCAGGACCGGCGCCATGCGCCCGGCCCACGCGGGAGCTGCGCTCGTCGCGCTCCGCGGAAACGCCACGATCGTTCCGGTTGCGATCGATGGGACCGACCAGATCTTCTCCGCGCTGAAGAGCCTCCGTCGCGCGCGCGTGACCGTCACCTTCGGCGAGCCTTTTCGACTCGAGGACATCGACGGTCTGAGGGAGCAACGGGGCGACCTCGACACAGTGCTCGGGTCGATGATGGCGCGCGTCGCCGCGCTGCTGCCTCCCTGGCGAAGGGGAGTGTTCGCCGATTGGCAGGCGACCGCTGCCTGATCCGCACTGGGGCTCGGGCGACCGACCCGTCATCTGGCGCGGTCGCATCGCGCGGCACCCCGACGAGCCCGGCGGCGAGATCGTCGAGGTCCTCCCCGGCAGTCCCGCCGAGCGGCTTGACCTGCGCCCGGGGGACCGCCTGCTCGCAATCAACGGTCAGGAGATGCGCGACGTCATCGACTATCAGTTCGCGACCGCGGATGAGGATCTCGCCTTGCTGGTCGCCCGCTCGGGCCACGTGCGCGAGGTGCGCACGAGATCGGACGGCGCGCTCGGCCTCCGATTCCGGAACCCGGCCTTCGATGGCATCACCTGGTGCAACAACAAGTGTCCGTTCTGCTTCGTGAAGATGAACCCGGCAGGGGGGCGGACATCTCTCTACGTGAAGGATGACGACTACCGCTACTCGGCTCTCTACGGCAACTTCGTCACCCTGACGAATCTGACCGAGGAGGACTGGCGCCGCATCGACGCTCAGCGCCTAAGTCCGCTGTATGTCTCGGTGCACGCGACGGACCCGACGCTGCGGAGGCGACTGCTTGGAAACCCCACCGCGCCGCCCATCCTCGGACAGCTCGATCGACTCGCCGCGATGGGCATCGCCTTTCATACCCAGGCGGTCCTCTGCCCGGAGATGAACGACGGACAAGAGCTCGATGAGACGATCGATGCCATCGCGCGGCGCCACCCGGCCGCACTCTCGCTGTCGCTGGTCCCGCTCGGCCTGACCGGCAGGGGGCGTTTCCCCGCGTACCTACGGCGCCATACGCTTGACGAGGCCGCCGCGATCGTCGATCGAGCCGCGCCTTACCGTCGCCGCTTTCGGGCGGAACTGGGCCACACCTTCCTCTACCCGTCGGACGAGTTCTACCTGATGGGTGGCCGGACGATTCCTCCCGCCCGACACTACCACGGCTACGAGCAATACCAGAACGGCGTCGGCATGGTCCGTTCGCTGCTCGAAGAGTGGCGGGCGCGGCGACCCTACCTTCGCCCGGTCAGACCGGGGATGACCATCACCGTGGTAACGGGCGAACTCGCGGCGGGAGTCCTGGCGCCGATCCTCGAACAGTTCGCCCGGATGACCGAGGCGCGCATCGATCTCGTGGTGGCACAGAACCTCTACTTCGGTCGGGTCGTAACGGTCGCCGGTCTCCTCACAGCCGGCGACATCGAACGATCGCTAGCCGACCGCACGCTCGGCGAGATCGTCGTTCTACCCCGCGCAACCCTCGATACACAGGGAGAACGCTTCCTGGACGACGTCACCCCGCCGATGCTGGAGGATCGTCTGGGCCGCCCGGTGCGCTTCGCCGAGCACCTGCGCGACCTCCTCACTATTATGTCCACCGACGTGCTCAGGACCGATGTATGTGCGGCATAGTCGGCTATGTGGGCGGCCGGCCGGCGGCGAGCATCCTCTTCGAAGGTCTACGGCGCCTCGAGTACCGGGGCTACGACTCGGCCGGACTCGCGTTGGTCGACGGCGGCGTCCTCCAGATCCGCCGAGCCGTGGGCAAACTCGATCGACTCGGCGCGGTACTCGAGGAGGGCTTGCCCAGAGGCACAATCGGGATCGGCCATACACGATGGGCTACGCACGGCCGGCCCGAGGAGCGAAACGCCCACCCGCACACCGACTGCCACTCGGACATCGTGATCGTCCATAACGGGATCGTTGAGAACTATGTCGACCTTCGTCGCGCCCTGATTGCCGAGGGACATCCTTTCGCGAGCGATACCGACACCGAGGTGATCGTGCATCTGCTCGAGAAGCTGCGGGCGCGGGGAAACGACCTCGGGCGAGCACTTTTCGAGGCAATCTCGCTGCTGCGCGGTAACCACGCGATCCTCGCGCTGGATCGACGTTCCCCGGGCGAGATCGTCGCGGCTCGGGTGGGCAACGCCGGAGGACTGACGGTCGGCCGTGCCGAAGGCGAGACGCTCGTAGCCTCCGATCTCCCGGCGATCCTCGAACACACCCGCGCGATGGAGTTTCTGGACGATGGCGAACTGGCGCTGGTCCGTGCCGACGCCGTCGAATACCGCGACGCGCGCGGTGGCGTCATACTCAAGAAGCCCACGATGGTCCCGTGGGATCCCGTTGGCGCGGCGCGTGGCGGCTTCCGCCACTTCATGCTCAAGGAGATCCACGACCAACCTCGCAGCCTCGCGGATACGATCGGTGGGCGCATCTCCCTCGAACCGGCGGGGGTCTTCCTGGCCGATCTCGGCATCGAGGAGGATCGTCTCCGCGCCATCACGCGGATCGTGCTCATCGGCTGCGGGACTGCATGGCATGCGTGCCTTTGTGCGAAGTTCGCGATCGAGCACCTCGCGCGCATCCCGTGTGAGGTCGACTACGCGGACGAGTTCCGGTACCGCGATCCGCTGATCGACGAGCACACCCTCGTGGTCGCAATCACCCAGTCGGGCGAGACGGTGGATGTCCTGGTCTCGATGAGCGAGGCGAAGCGGCGAGGCGCCCCAGTCGTCGCCCTCGTCAACGTGGTGGGGTCGCAGGCGAGTCGGATCGCCGATGGCGCCGTCTACCTCCACGCCGGGCCGGAGATCGGCGTGGCGTCGACCAAGGCGTTCACAAGCATGCTTGCGGGGATCTACCTCCTCGCCCTCCACCTTGCGCGGGCACGCGGCACGATCGCGCCCCGCGACTTCTCCGACACGCTCGAGGCCTTGTTCCGCATCCCCGCGCAGGTAGGTGGACTGCTCGCCGCGAGCGGCCCGTACGAGGAACTCGCCGAACTGTTTCACCGCAAGAGCGACTTCCTGTTCCTGGGGCGGGGCATCAGCTACGTGATCGCCCTGGAGGGCGCCCTGAAACTGAAGGAGATCTCGTACATCCACGCCGAGGGCTACCCGGCGGGGGAGATGAAGCACGGGCCCATCGCGCTGATCGATGAGGAGATGCCTGTGGTGGCTATCGCCCCGCGCGATCACGTTTACGACAAGATCTCGAGCAACCTCGAGCAGGCGCGCGCTCGCGGCGGGAAAGTCATCGCTATCGCCGAGGAGGGCGACGAGGCCATCGGAACGATCGCCGATCACGTGATAAGGGTCCCTGCGACGCTGCCGATTCTCAGTCCAATCCTGACCGCGATCCCCTGCCAGCTGCTCGCCTATCACGTCGCCGTCCGACGTGGCTGCGACGTCGACCAGCCGCGGAATCTCGCCAAGTCGGTCACCGTCGAGTAGTGATCAACGCGCGCACCGGACGGCGCATCGTTTTCGTCGGCAGTTTCGGGCTCTGGCATCGGGGCACGATCGGCTATCGGACGCTGCCAATCGCGGCGCTCCTACGGGAGGGGGGTCACGATGCACGCATCGTCACCGTACCGTGGGACGCGCCGTCGGAGAGCTTCGGCTCACGTGTAGAGCACGGCGTGCCGGTGACGCGCGTCCCAACCGCGCGGCGGTGGCCCACACTTGCCGACCTGGCGGTCGCCAGCGCCCGGGCTATGCGCGTGGTCGCGAGCCTCCGGCCCGACGTGGTCGTGGCGATCAAGCCGAAGGCGTACGGCGGCCTGGTCCTGCTCGCCCACGCGGGGCACCGCGACACGGTCGTCGACACCGATGACTGGGAAGGCCGCGGTGGATGGGCCGACGCCGATGGCAGCGGCTGGCTTCGTGCGGCGGCCATCACCCTCCACGAGATCGAGACGCTGCGCCGTGCCGGACGGGTCGCTGCGGCGAGCCGGGAACTGGTCCACCTGGCCGAAGGAGCGGGCGTCCGGCCGGAGCGGGTCACGTACCTGCCGAACCGCACCTGGGAGGGGTCGGCCGCCTGGCCGCGGCCGGGATATCCCGTCATCGAGGATGCGGACATTCTGCTCTACAGCCGAATGCTCGAGGTGGCGGAGTTGAGAACACTCGACCTGATCCGCACGACGGTGGCTCGCCGTCCTGCAACGACGTTCCGCATCGTCGGAGTCGGCCCCACGAAGGGACAGGCGCTCCAGCGCTCAGTCGAGCGGTACGGACTCGGCAGCCGCGTCGAAATTCGCGCCACCGTCGCGCCCGAGTTGATCCCTCTCGAACTGCGTCGCGGTCGTGTCGCGCTAGTGTTGCTCGACGATACCCGGATCAATCGTGCACGGTGTTCCGTGAAGGTGCTCGACCTTTTGTTGTGCGGGCGGCCAATCGTCGCGGAGCGGGTTGGCGAGGTTGGCAGCCAGATCGAGGCCGGCAGAACCGGGATCCTCGTCGAACCAGGCGCGACGGGCGCCATCGTGGAGCACCTGGTGCGCCTTCTGGAAGACCCCTCCGCGAGAAGTGCGCTCGGTGGAACCGCCGAAGACGCCGCGCGCGGACATCTTCGGTGGCGCGGCGCGCGCGACAAACTTCTGGCCACGTTTGCCGGCGAGGCCGCTTGATGCGTGCAGCAGCCCCCCGTGCGACAGATCCTGGAGCCGACCGCGGTCTCCATCTCATTGAGGCGATCAACCGACTCGGCATCACGACGCGACTGCTCGATCTCGGGTTCGCCGCGGTGGCGCACCTGCATCCTCGCGCCGCCGACGCGATCGCGCTCGGGATCGCCGACGCGATCTATGCGCTGTGGTCCGGCCTTCGCTTCCGCGCCGAGGCAAACCTGGCCTGGGTCGTCGGGCCGGAGCGGGCACCGGTCGCGGCACGTTCCTCTGTGCGGAATTACGTGCGCTACGTCGTCGATTTCCTGCGATTCCATCGCTGGTCCAACGAGGAACTGCACCATCGCTCGACTGTGATAGGAGTCGAACACCTACATAACGCCATGGCGCTCGGTCGGGGAGTGATCGCAATTGGCTTTCATCTGGGCAACATCGATCTGGGGGCAACTCTCCTCGGACAGCAGGGGTACGCGGTTCACGTGGTTGTGGAGCCGTTCCAACCGCCCGCGCTGGACGAACTGATTCAAGGACAGCGGCGACGTCGCAAACTCAACCTCATCCCGCTCGAGCGAGCTGCGAGAGAGAGCCTGCGCGTTCTGCGTCAGCGAGCGATTCTCGCGCTTCTGGTCGATCGGCCGGTGCCGGGCGATGGCGTGCCTGTCCGGTTCTTCGGGGGTACGGTCTTCCTGCCGGCGGGCGCCGCACGGCTGGCTCTGCGCACAGGTGCTCCGATCGTCCCGTGCTGCGCTTTCCGGACCAGGCCGGGGGCGTACACCGCCGAGCTGGCGGAGCCGATCTTGCCGGAACATTACGCCGGTGCAGCCGACCCCGTTCAGGCAGTTACGCAAGCGATGGTGGAGACGCTCGAGCGATGGGTCCGCCGAATGCCGTCGCAGTGGTATCCATTCCGGGCGATGTTTCAGGAATCGGACGCTGCCCACACCCCGTAACGCTCCGGCGGTCGACGCTCTGATCGACGGGATCTTGTCGTGCGCTTCGCGCGTTCTGGCTTCGCTCCCCGAAGCCGCTGTCCGGCACGCGGTGAGCATCGTCGGTGCGTGCGCCTACCTGTTCGGTCGCGATGCGCGCCGCGCCGCGATCCGCAACCGCGCTTTCGTACTGGACCGTCACGATCCCGATCGGATCTCGCGTTCGACGCGTCGCGCGTTCGCAGTGCAGGTTGCGAACTACGTGGACCTGATTCGGCTCCACGCGGCGTCCACCGCGCTGATCGCCGCGCGCGTCGCGGTGCCCGATGTGGAGCACCTCGCCGCAGCGCTGCGCTCTGGCCGCGGCGCGGTGCTCGCGACCGTCCATATTGGCGACTTCAATGTGGTTTCCCACGCGTCGCTCGTGCGCGGCTGGCCCATCGCCATCCCGGTGGAGAACCTGCGGTCTCCGGTGGTCGCGGCGCTGCTCACCCGGCTGCGACGGGCCCACGGGGTTACCATCGTCCCGATCGGTCCACGGACTTTCCAGGACCTTCGCGACCATCTCTCCCGGGGCGGCGTCGTCGCGATGGCGATTGACCACGATGTCCAGGGTACGGGGGAGGTGCACGCGCTCTTCGGCCAGCCAGCGCGCCTGTCGACTGCTGCGGCGGTCCTCGCCGCGCGAGCCCGCGCGCCGATCGTTCCCGTCGCGTGCGTACGCACGGCCGACGGGTTCACAGCCGAACTCCAACCACCGATCGCGCCGGGCGATCGCCCCTCGCCACGGCTCCTCATGCGGGCCCTACTTCCCCGCGTGGAGGCGATGATTCGCCGCCACGTCGATCAGTGGGTTATGTTTCGCTCGGTCTTCGTCGACGATGATGTCGCGCAGGTGAAGAGATGAGTCGCGGTCGGGCCGACCTTCACATCCATAGCGATGCGGGTGATGGCCTCTCGTCGGTCGAGCAGATCCTCTCCTTCGCGACTGAAGTCGCCCGACTCGACGTGATCGCCATCACCGATCACGACGAAATCAGGGGTGCGCTCGCGGCGCGCGACCTTGCCTCGAGCAGTCGCTATCCGTGCGACGTGATCGTCGGCACCGAGATTTCCACCCGCGGTGGGCACCTGCTCGCGTACGATATCGACCGCGTCTTTCGCCCTTATCGTCCGCTGGACGAGACGATCGCCGCCGTGCACGACGCCGGTGGATTCGTCGTGGTGCCGCATCCGCTCAGCTGGTTGACACACTCCGCCGGTAGTCGCACGTTGCGGCGCCTTGTTGATGCCCGGTCCGGCCATACGAGACCGGACGCGATCGAGGCGTTCAATCCCTCGCTCTCCGGTCGGGTGCGTCATCGCGCTGCGCGGGAACTCAATCGGACACTACTCGGCCTTGTCGAAACGGGCGGCAGCGACGCGCACCACGTCGCGTTGGTGGGAAGCGGCTACACCTCGTTCGAAGGAGCGTCGGCGCAGGATTTGCGTGCGGCGATCAGGACCGGGACCGTCACGTGGGACGGGACATGGTGGACGGCTCGCGACCACGCGCGCGATCTGTGGCGGCAGCAGTGGCGGAGCATGGTGCGACTCCCCGCGCAGCGCGTCGAGCGAGCGTTCACCCGGGCGTATCGGTGAAGATCGCTCTCGTCTCTCCCTACGACTTCCCCTATCCGGGCGGAGTCACCAACCATGTCGCGCACCTGCGGTCCGAGTTCTCGCGCCTGGGCCACGATGTCCGCATTCTTGCCCCTACGTCGGCGGACGAGGACGCGCTGGCGAATAGTGAGTTCCTGAAGTTCGGATCGGTGGTCCCGATCCCGGCGAACGGATCGATCGCGCGCATCACCCTTTCGCTTCGCCTGTCGGGACGGGTGAAACGCGCACTGAAAGAGGAGCGGTTCGACCTCATTCACTTGCACGAGCCGTTCACGCCGGCGCTGCCCATCACGGTCCTGCGCCACTCGGAGACTGTCAACATCGCGACGTTTCATTCGTCCTGGGATGGTCGGATCGCGCGCCTCTACGGCAACCCTCTGCTCCGCCGGTTTGATCGGCGGATCCACGGGCGGATCGCCGTCTCTCGCCGTGCCGAGGAGTTTGCCAACCGCCATTTCCCGGGCACGTACGAGATCATCCCGAACGGCATCGATGTCGCGGCATTCGGCGCCGCCGTCGCGCCATTTCCCTGGCGATCCCGGAAGCAGACGATCCTGTTCGTGGGGCGCCTGGAACCGCGCAAGGGGTTTCGTTACCTCCTGAGGGCCTACGCCGAGATTCGCCAGCAACGGGACGACGTACAACTCAAGGTGGTGGGCGCCTATAGCCCGGCGATGCGGCGGCGGTACGAGGGGATCGTGGCCGAGGCGAGGATTCCGGACGTCGAATTCGTCGGTGTGGTGTCGCCGAGCGATCTGGCGCGCTACTACCGGAGCAGCGACATCTTCTGCGCGCCATCGACCGGAGGTGAGAGCCAGGGGATCGTGCTCCTCGAAGCGATGGCGTCCGGCCTGCCGATCGTGGCTTCCGGCATTGCGGGTTACCAGAGTGTGATGACGGATGGTCGCGAAGGGGTGTTTGTCGAGCCTAAGGACGCGTCCGCGTTGGTACGCGCATTGTCGGACCTCCTTGCGTCGCCAGACCTCCGCGCGCGTCTGGGCGCGGCGGGGCCAAGCCAGGCGCGGCGGTACGCATGGGACGTCATCGCATGTCGGGTCCTGGAGTACTACGCGGAGGTTCAGGCCCGCGTTCACCAGCGACCGGCGCCGGACGCGAGGCCGCGGCCACTGCGCCGCTACTTGCGTCGTCTGCGCGCTCTGGTCTCGCCGGCGCCGCGAGCGAGCTGAGGCTCGGCGCATCGTTCGTGCCCGATCCGCGACGCAACGCTCCGCCCGCCGTGCTCGATCGGCGCGTCTAGAATCGGCGGCAGGGCGATGGAGTCGGCAACCAGACCGCGACCACACCCATTCGACGCGATCGGTGAATCCGTCGCTCGCCGCGCCCGCGGAGTTGCCGACAACGTAGCTGGCGCGATCGCGTTCTCCTGGCTGACACCGAATCACCTGACTCTGGTGGGCCTGATCCTGACAATCGGCGTCGCCGTCGTCATCGCGACCGGTCAACTCCTCGTCGGCGGCGTGCTGATGATCATCGTCGCGCTGTTCGACATGCTTGACGGGGCGCTCGCCCGAGTTCAGGCGCGTAGATCCCTCTTCGGAGCATTCCTGGACTCGACGATTGATCGATTCTCGGAGGCGGCGATCCTGATCGGCATCCTCTGGTTCGAGCCGACGCGGGAGATGGGTGTGCTCACGATGCTCGTGCTGACGGGATCGCTGCTGGTGTCCTACGCGCGGGCACGTGCGGAAGGCCTGGGCATCGACTGCGAGGTGGGCATCCTGCCTCGACCGCAGCGTGTCCTCATCCTTGCCGCGGGTTTGATCAGCGGTCTACTCGTGCCCGCGCTCGCGCTCCTTGCGGTTCTGACCCACATCACGGTCGTGCAGCGCGTGATCCACGTGCGGCGCACGCTGTGTGGCGCGCAACCGCCGTCAGTCAACGACACCGGTCGGAGCTGAATCGGCGGAGACGCCAAGTCTCCAGGCAAGCAGCGCCGCGCCGTGCGCGGGCGTGCGATCGGTCTTGAGCGGAGCGACACCGGGAAGATCGCGCGCGATACCCGTGCGGAACGAGCGATGGAACTCCGCGATCTCGTTACGCCAGACGCTGCCCGCGAGGACCAGGGGGAGGTCGCGCCGCATCGGGCGCAGGCGACGGACGACGTGGCGGACAAGCAGCGCGAGTTCGCGCCCGGCGCGACGGAACACGCGTCGACTCTCACCATCCCCGGAACGCGCACACGCCTCCACGGCCACAGCCAGTCCCGCCACACGAGCGCGATAGACCGCTGCATTCTCGGCCTCGTCGGACGCACCCGCGTAGCCGAAAAGAAGGTCGCCGAGTGAGGACGCGCCGGAGGCCGCGAGTAACGCGCGGAGGAGCGGCGCACCGGTTCGTCCGCGATCGAACAGGTGCAGACACGTAGCCAGAGCCTGAAATCCGATCCAGTACGCGCCGCCACCATCGCCGAAGGGCGGCCCCCAGCCGCCCGCACGTGCCTCCCGTCCCGGCCCATCGATCCCAAGAACCACCGATCCGGTGCCGGCGATGCAGACGACGCCTCGATCGACACCGCCGGTACCGGCGACCAGCGCCGCCACAGAGTCGTTGGTGATTTCGACGCGTTCGATCGAGAGGCTCCGCCGATGCAGCGCGAACCGCAACGACCGCTGGACAGTCTCAATGTCGGCCCGGGTGTCGATATCAGAGAGAGAGGCGACCAGGCGGGTAACCACTTGCTCCGGTGACGGCATCACTCGCGCGATGAGGTCGACGATCGTCGCGGTCGCCTGATCGGCTCCCACTGACTTGTACGCCGATGAGTCGCCGAGGGCATGGCTCACGACGGCGCCAAGCCGATCGACAAGCGTGACCTCGGTCTTCGTGCCTCCACCATCGACGCCCACGAATACGTTCACTGCGCCATCCCCTGAACCGATGATACGGATGGCCTATGGCGCCGGAATCCCGGACACCCGAGGATCGACCCCGAAATGCGGATCGTGCTCGCCCTCACCGTGGCCGGGCTGATCGCGGCTGGCCTGTCACCGCTGCTGCTCATGCCGACGGCACACGCACAGAGAGCGGCCGAGGTTCGCGATACCGAAGGAGATGTCCGCCCCGGGCAGGTCCTGGTCGAGGCGCGCACCGGGCTGGGCGCGGCCAGTTCCACACCCAGAGTGACGATCGTCCAGACAGCGCCCGGCAGCGAGCGTGCCGCCGCGCGCGACCTGGCCGCGAGAACGGGGGTTCGGGCGGCGCCGAACTTCCTTCGTCGGGCACAGGTAAGTCCATCAGACCCCTATTACAGTCAGCAATGGCACCTCCCCAGGGTTGGTGCCCCGGCGCTGTGGGACGTTCAGCGTGGTTCGAGCCAGACCATCATCGCCGTTCTTGACACAGGTGTCGACCCCTCCCACCCAGATCTGACCTCGAAACTCCTCCCCGGTCTGAACGCGCTGGGTCCAGACAACTGCGGCAACACCGGGGCGACCGACGATCACGCCTCCGGTCACGGAACGCACGTGGCGGGCATCGCCGCCGCGGCAACCGACAACGGAGTCGGCGTCGCGGGGATAGCCTGGAACGCGCGCATCCTTCCCATCAAGGTGCTGCCGTGCGACGGCGTGGGCGATGACAGTCAGATCATCCGTGGGATCGATCTGGCGATAGCGAATGGAGCCCACATCATCAATCTGAGCCTTGGCGGCCCCGGTTCATCGGTCCTGTTGGAGGCCGCGATGCAGCGTGCCGTGCAGGCGGGCATTCTGGTCGTCGCCGCGGCCGGCAACCAGGGCACGACTATCCCGTACTACCCGGCCGCCTCCGCCTTCGCTCTGGCAGTCGGTTCGACCGACACGAACGATCGACTGGCGGTCTTCAGTAACCGTGGTCCACACATCGCGGTGACAGCCCCCGGAGTGAGCATCCTCAGCACCTACCGCACCGATTTGACGAACTGGGATGTCGCACCGGGATATCAGTACAAGAACGGAACTTCCGTGTCGACCCCCATCGTCACCGGCGCGGCCGCACTCATCGCCAGCCATTACCCAACCCACGGTGCGCTCCGTGCCGGCGCGTTCCTCGCCGCCTCGGCCGATCGCATCGTGACTTGCCCGGTCGGCGTCAACTTCTGCCCGTACGATGCCTACGGGCGAAACGATTACTACGGAAACGGGAGAATGAACGTTCAGAAGGCTCTCGGGTTCGCCCGGATTACCGCGATTCCATTCGTGGCTCGCAACTAGTGCCCGGGATCGCCACCGTCTCAAAGCGCACGATCTCGGGACCACACGAGGTCAGCGTGTGGCGCACGATTCGGACAATGGCGCTGCGGTCATCCGCGAAGCGCAGCTCATGGGGAGCGCTGCCATCGATAGGCGTACGCTCGGCGGCGATCTTCTGCAAGACGCAGGTCCCGTGGAGGCAAGGCGCCCCACTCGGGGTGGCGCGCTGCACGAGCGCGATCGGACCACCACCCACACGCCGGCCCGCCAGGTCCCACAGCGAGCCTGTGCCGGTAACAACAGCCAACCTCAGGGACGCTCGATCAGTACGAGTATAATCGGCCGGGCGGTAGGGGAGCCCCCTCCAGGAGTGTCGAACTGCCCGGAGCATCGGCGCCGCGCCCCGGTCGGCGTGAACTCATCCAGTACCTCCGAGATTCCGAGCCTATCCTCCATGCCGCTGTCGAGGCGCACAAGGAATTCACGCGGAACCTGACACCCCTCCTGGCCGAGACGAACTCGGGCCGCGCCGCGGACGCCGCGCTCAAGGCGCGGACGCTGGGCAAGCATTACGCGGTCGTTTTCGGACAGTACAGCCAGCGCGTTTCCGCGCTCCCCGTTCCGCAGGCGGCGAACCGCGGCCACGAGTACATCGTGCGCTGGCTGGGATTTCTCATCAACGCCTGCAACGCTCTCCCTAACGCCCCGGACGATGGCCGTGACACGAGCTACCTGCGCGACTGCAAGGACTTTCTCGATGACGCGCGGTACGCCGCCAAGGCGCTGAGCGAGATCCGCCAGCGGCTCCACGAAGCGATACAACCGAAGCCCGCCGGTACCGCCTGATCAAGGACGCACGTTCAGCGTCGTGACGGGCAGGATCTGCCGGTAGTCGATCATGGCGATCTCGAAACTGCTGAACTGCGTGATCACCGCCTCGAACTGACCCGCCGCGGGGACGATCCGGAGCGGAATCTCCTCTCTCCAACCGCTGGAGTCCCGCAGTCGAAAGAGGCGGATCTGGCCCCAGGGCGCGTCAGCCAGCACCTCGTAATCCACCGTGAAGCGCAGCGTCACCGGCACGAACGGCGGCGTGGGCGAGTCCAGTTCGAAGGATCTCAGGAGTCTGGTGCCGAGCGGCATCGTGGCACTGAGCCGCGCTACGGGCTCGAAAGCGAGTGTATCCCCTTCGCGGAGACCGCCGGGAGGAACGGCGACGATGAGCGCCTGCCGATCCGTCGTCAGCGTCCCGCCGCCGCCGGTGATCGTGACCTGCGCCGGGCGCAGAGTCGGTGCAACGCCAGCAGTAATCGCGAGCGGGGTCGGCGTGGACGTTCGGGTGGCATCGGCGCGCGGGACGTTCGTGGCCGTTGGCGTGAAGGTTCGAGTCAGCACGATGGGTGGCGTCGCGGTGAGCGATCCGGTCGACGTCGGCGTCGCACTCAGCGTCGGCGACGGCGTCGGAGTGGGGGTGACTGTGGGCACGAGGGTCCCGGTGCGCGTATCGGTGGGGGTCGACGTGGAGGTCGCGGTCGTGAACGTCGAGGCCTGCTCCACAAGCGCGGCAACATCGAGTCGTCCGTAGCCCAGCGCCGTATTCGGATATGAGACGCCGACAGTCCGACTCGTGGTGGACTTGATCATGCGCGCGGGATCTCCGACCGTACGGACAGCGCCAGACCCGCCGCCGCGTCGACATGCGGCGCTGCCTGGGAGGTGCCCACGTGTGACGCGTAGAGCGTCGAGGTTCCTCGGAGCCCGAGGCTGGTGACCCACTCGAACAGTGCCGACGACACCCCCGATCCACCCGGAGCGACGAGCGAGAGATAGCTCCCCTGATTCGAGTAGTCGGCGCGCTGGTCGAGATAGTTGGTCGCACCTACCGCCAGCACCGCGTCCGGGTAGGTCAGCGAGTAGGCCGCGGGGTAGAAGACCGGGTTCGCGGTGGGGCAGGCGGATGAAACAACGCCGCAGTTGCCTGCAGAGACGACCAGCAGCGACCCGGCATTCACCGCGTACGCGACCGCAGTTGCCTCATAGGCCGAAGTGCTCGTGCCGCCGAGGCTGAGGTTAATCATCCGGGCGCCCGCATCCGCAGCGGCGACAATGGCATCGGCAACCGCGACGGAACTACTCGCACCCTGATCGTCGGCCGTGCGCACGACGTACAGGATCACGTTCGGGGCGAGCCCCGCGATCCCCACGTTGTTCCAGCGCGCGGCAATGATGCGCGCGACGTGGGTCCCGTGGCCGTCGCCATCTCGGCTGACCGCCGGACAGGCCTCGTTGGTATTCGTCCACCTTACGAAGTCGCAGCCGAGTTCGAGGTTCGCCGGTGCATCCTGATGGCCAACGTCGAATCCAGAGTCGATGACCGCCACCCGAATCGACGAATCCCCGGTCGTCACCTCCCAGGCTTCATCGGCGCGAATCAGGGGAAGCGCCCACTGATGCGTGGGGTACAGCGCATCGGCCGGCGTCGCCAGCGACCATCGGAGGACAACTGGCTCAGCGAATATGACGTCTGAACGGGCCGTGAGATCGCGAAGCACCGCATCGCGATCTCACGGGGTCACGCGAAGGATCTGCGCTCCGAGTTGCGGACGATCCGCGGTGGCGATCACCCGCGCATCGCTCTGCACGATGCGGGGCAGGTTCCGTCCCGGGCGGTAGCGCACGACAATCTGGTCACCTAACGCGCCCTGCACCGCGGGCGGCCGAGCCGCGCTGGCGTCGCCTCCCATGAGCGCGGCCAGCACCGGGGCTGCGGCGAGCAGTGCGATGAGAAGGGGCAGGAGTCGTCTCATCAGCGAGGAAGCCGCCCCGTACAGATCAAATTCGACCAGACGCCCGCGCCGTCGTTTCGCGCCATCCGCTCGGCATCGCGGTGGGCGCGGTACAGGCGCCCACCACTATCCCTAGTTTCGACCTGGGCCAGCCCGGCGCGCACGAGGGCCTCGCCTACGAGAACGCCGCCGCTCCAGACGTACGCCCGGGCGATACCAGACCGGGCCTCTAGGGCTGGATCGATTTCGAACACGATATCTGTATCGGGCGACATCAGCTTTCCGAGAGAGTTGGTCCAGTCGGGCATGAAGCAGTAGACCGGTACGCTGACTCGCACACGCTCCAGCGGGATGACCATCGCCAAATCGATGTCCCGGGGCGACCCATCCACCTCAACAGTGAAGCGCCCGGTCCGGTCGACAGCGCTGGGGCGGCCTGCCCTGGTGACGCCGCGAGCAAGCACCGGAGTCGCGGGCGGCGCGATCCTCGGCGGAGGCTCGGTGGGAACCGACTCGGGCGTCGGAACCCGGGTTGCCGTGGGAAGCATCAACAGCCTGCCAGGGACGCGAGTCGCCAGACGCGCATCGAGGGCGGTGCGCGGCGGCGCTGCCACGGGCTCCCCTGCGGGCGAGCATGCGAGCGGGATGAGGGCGAGGCCGGCCATCGCGATCGCGATCGTCGCGCCACGATGCGCCATCCGCATCGCGCCCGGCAGGATGGCCACGGGCGTCAGACTACCATCACCGGGCGAGGCGCGGGCATTACCGCGGCGTGGCCGTCGCCACAATACGCGGGGGTTTGCGGACGCCCGTCGCTCCGGACTTCACGCTGGGCCGCCTCTGTCCGGCACACACGCCGGATCAGAGGTGTGGGTGAGCCCCCGGGGATTCGAACCCCGAACCCAGTGATTAAGAGTCACTTGCTCTACCGTTGAGCTAGAGGCCCTCGACGAGCCAGTATAGGGAAAGTGTCCGCTCGGCTCACCCGTCGGTGATCGGTTTCGACCGTCTCACTATTGCGCGGGGTGGCGCTCTGGGGGACTTCCTCGTAACTCTGCCCGCCCTTCGCGCCCTGCGACCGCTCGCGCGATGCCTGCACTATGTCGGCAACGACTCTGTCGCCCGAGCCCTCGCGACCGACCTGTTCGAGAGCGTTATCTCCCTCGATGACGAACGCGCCACGCATCTCTTTCGAACAGGACCAAGCGACGCAGGGACGGGTCGTGGCGCATTCCTCGCGATCTGGCGGGACTCGTCGCTGACTGCCGCCGCGATCGCCTCCGGGTACAGGCCCGCCCATCATGTCGCCGCTCATCCTCCCGAGGGATCCGCGGGAACGGTCGCAAACCACGTGGCCCGCGAGGTCGATCGGTTGTTTGGCACGAGTACGAATACGGCCGTCGCGACGATCCGGGTCGACGAGTGGTCGCGTGAGGCCGCGAGCGCGCTCCTGCGATCGCGCGGCGCACGCGGCCCCTTCCTGCTCGTCCATCCGGGGAGCGGCTCGCCCGCCAAGAACTGGCCGATCGAGCACTTCGCCGCGCTCGCCGCGCTCGTTCGTCGCCAGGGTATCGCGACGCTCTGGCTGGCTGGTCCCGCTGACGTGGATACCCGCTGGAGTGCTCTGCGCGAGGACGACATCATCCTGCCTCCGCTCGATCTCACCACGCTGGCCGGGGTGGCTGTCGCGGCCCGCGGCTTCGTGGGAAACGACTCCGGCGTCGCGCACCTGGCCGCGGGGGTGGGAGTGCCGAGCGCGATCGTGTACGGTCCCACCCGAGCGGCGCGGTGGCTGCCCGCAGGACCACGCGTTCGAGCGATCGAGCCAACGTCTCGCTGCGCCTCCTGCGCGGTCTCGGAGCGGGCCCCTGCCTCGTGCGCCTGTCTCATGACGATCGACGTACCAATGGTCCTGGACGCAGCGCAGAAGATGCTGGAGGTCGCTTGGCACGATTGATCCTGGTGCGGCACGGCGAGACGGAGTGGAACCGAGCCGGTATCATTCAGGGCCAGACCGATGTGCCACTCGGCGACCTGGGTCGACGCCAGGCGGTGATGCTGGGTCGCCGCCTCGCCACCACGCGATTCGACGCCATCTACTCCAGCGATCTGCGCCGCTGCCAGGAGACCGCCGCCCTGATCGTGGGCGACAGCGAGAGCACCCGGATCGTCGCACGCGCGGGCCTCCGAGAGATCCACTTCGGCCGGTGGGAAGGACTCACCCGGGAACAGATCGTCCGTGCCTACCCCGAAGAACGCGAAGCGGTACAGGCCGATACCGTGCACGGCAAGCCGCTGGGGGGAGAGTCGCGGTCGGACCTACAGGTCAGGATGGTGGCCGAGGTCCAGGCCCTTGCGAGCCGCCACGACGAGGCGGCGCTGCTGCTGATCGTGAGCCACGGCGGTTCGATTCGCTCGCTGGGCGGGTGGGTTCTCGGTCTGGACCCCATCTCTGCGGCGCGGCTCGACGTCGACAACTGCTCGATCTCCGTCCTGGACCTTCTCCAGGCGCGATCAAGCGTGCGCGTCTGGAACGAAACGGCGCACCTGCGCGACCTGGGTCTGGACTGGACCGCCGCGGATGGCTCCGGCCAGACCGACGACCCGACCGGGTGATGGTGCAGCCCGGACGCCGCTACGGCGGACGACCGATATCGCCTCCCCCGAAAGATGGATGGTGTCGACACGCACGGGGCCAGAGAATCGGTTCCGTGCGTGTCGCCGGAACTGTCGGCCTCGCCGCGCTGCCGCTCCTGCTCATCGCCTGCGGGGTAGGGCGCGGCAACGACAATCCGGCGGCGCACACCTCGCCGCGCGCGCCGGTCGTTGTCGTCACATCCGAGAGCCACTCCGGGCCCAGATGGCCGACTCCCGTGACCGTATCGACGGTGCCGATCACCGGAGGCTCAGAGGTAGGCCCGACGACACAGCAGGCGCACGGAGCCACGCTGGCGCAGGTCAGAACCGGCCCTTCGGGCAATCGCGTGCGGGTCGCACCGCTGGCCGGGGCCGCGCCTCTCGCCGTCAGCGCCGCGCAGCCAGCAAAGGCCGCCACCGCGCGACCCACGGTTCGGCCGGAACGCCCACCACGCGCTGGATCACGCATCATCGGCGCGGCACTTCCGGGCAGGAGCGGCGTGGATCGCGCCTCGGGTCCTGCTGCGGCGTCCGGCTTCGCCAGGCCGGACTCGATCATCCCGACGCCGGACTTCCGGCTCAGGCCGATGGCTTGGCGCCCAACCGTCGTTTCGCAGAACAAGCCCGCCGATGACGCGGCGGTGGATGAGGCAACCGAGGAGGATGACCTTCTTACCGAGGACGAACTCCTCGAAGACGACGAACTGGACACGGCGCCGTGAGGTCGAGCCCGTGAACATCTTCCTCGACGACGGCGGCGTGATGAATGACAACGCTCGGCGCGGACCGGAGTGGGAGCGGTTTGTCGGCCGATTCTTCGCGCCGCGCCTCGGGGGAGATCCCGCTGCCTGGGGCGCCGTGAACCCGCCCGTTGCGCGGCGCGAGTGGCAGCGGATGTCCGCACACTTCACGGCGAACCCCGGCGCACCTCTGAGCCCGTTTCTGCGCAGTTCTCACGCGGCGTAATCCCGCGATATGTGTCTTGGCCTGGGCATCGACCCGCCCGACGATGAGGAGACTCTGGTGGATCTCTCACGGGAGTGCGCTCGCTACGTGACGCGGCGGGTCCGATCCGCCTATCCACTCGACACGGGCGCGCTTGCCGGTCAGCGTGATGCAAACACGCCCGCCGGTCGCCGCAATCATTGCCTGCTCATAGCGACCGCGCGCGAAGTCGTCAAGTTGAACCATCTTCACCACCCCCGTTTACTGGCCGAGCCGTTATCGAGCGTCGCCGCGATCTCGCAAAGGTAGGCGCCGACGTTCGGCCGCACGGTCGCGACGGCAATCGCGCCCTCGACGACGCCGCGAATTAGACCGCGCTCGGCGTCGGACATTCTGCGCGCCGCGTCGTCGAGCGAGTATCAGTCAGCCGAGCCACGCGCCGCCAGATCGAGCCAACTTGCACCAGGTGATAGGAACCTCTCGGCGCAATTGCCGCCGCCGAGCAAGCACGAAAGCAACACGCGTTCGCTCAGGTCGAGCGCGGCCGCCGACGCCGAAACGTCCGGTATATGCTCGACGGCGATCAGGCCGACTCGACATAGGCCGCGCGCCCAGTCGTCGGCCTCGGCGCCGATGTGGCGCCGGCTCAGGCTCGCCAGCTTCGCGATCAGCACGCGCCGATCACGAACCGGCAACTCCATCACCCGCCCGCGAAGCTCTGGCGCCAAGTCGTCAAGCCGCGACGCCGATTGGTGGGTGCGGCTTCTGGTAGGGGCGCAGGTGGAGATTCAGGCCAATGTCGGCCTGCGGCTCGGGCACGCGGAATCGCCAGCGCTTGTGCTCGTAGATACCGGGTCGCGGATCAGCCCACAACTGGAGGACCGTGCTCAGGATGTCGCGCGCGAGCCCACGCTGCTCGAAGCTCTTCGTGTCGACGTCGAACAGCTCAAAGTCGCCCGGGAAGCCGCCCGAGCCGACACCCTAGGCGAAGCGGCCGGGCGCCATGTTGTCGAGCTGGGCGATCCTTTGGGCGAGCATGAGCGGGCTGTGGTTGGGCAGGCAGGAGACGCCCGTCCCCAGCACGATCTGCTCCGTGAGCGGCAATGCCTGGGCGATGAAAAGGTCGGGGCAGGGGATGTTCTCCCAGACCGACGTGAAGTGCTCGCCAATCCAGGCTTCCTTGTAGCCGAGCCGATCGAGCGTGACGATCTGGTCGAGGTCGTCGGCGAACGTCTGGGCGGGGTCGGAGCCCGGTGGGTGGAGTGGCATCGTGAAGTAGCTGAGCTGCATGGTTCCTCCTTGTGTGGGCTGCGCGCCGATCACGCTACGCCATCCACTGCCCGCCGTTAAGTGCCAGGCATAATCCCAGACTGCGACCAGAAGAGCGCTGGATCTTCCACCATGCGCTGTTACCTAATCACTGAGCTGTCGCCAATCTGCTATTGTGATCACCAGGGATGCGAAAGTATCGTCCCAGGCGGTACTGAAACAAGCGTATAACTGCAAGGTGCCCTGAGATGGTGAGCGCCCATCGTTCGCATGATAAAGGGAGGGACAGCTCATGATGCGACTCCAAGGTAAAGCCGCAATCATCACCGGCGCC
>Ga0194132_10005416_pt1 | contig 20699 bp, 23 predicted proteins | sample TA2KigOf80mmetaG_FD_148612 | JGI IMG/M metagenome (GOLD analysis project Ga0194132, IMG submission 148612) | Freshwater microbial communities from Lake Tanganyika, Tanzania - TA2015054 Kigoma Offshore 80m | ecosystem: Environmental > Aquatic > Freshwater > Lake | place: Tanzania: Lake... | reverse complement strand
CTTCTCCCGGCGGCTGGCCCGCCTATACCTTTCCTGTACCGCCGTCACGTACTCTTCCACGCTGCCTCGGGTCATCATGTCTACCTCCCCTTCGGTAACACGCATTTTGAGGCAACGTATCCTCCTTCGGTAACTTTTATTGTGAGTCAATTCGCCGCATGGACAGGCGCAGTATTGTTGGAGTAGACTGTTTCGTCAGATTTTCCAGGCCCGGTTGGCCTTTTGGCAGGGGGCTGACCTATGACAGCTAATAAAGCTACGGAGTTGGAGCGGGTCACAAGGCTCCGTGGGTTCCGTTACGGTCTTCACGATTTTTTGGCCGAGCTGGACGTTGACGCCCTCAAAGCCGTCAACGACCATGTAGAAGCCCATTACCTCAACCAGAGCCTCCTGGACCGCAAGACCAAGGAACTTCTCATCGCCATCGCCTGCATGGCATGCCACGATCTGGTGTCCCACATGCAAATTCATTTGCACGCCGCCCACAAAGCTGGAGCAACCCCAGAAGAGATTCTGGAGGCCATAGAACTGGTGTCCGGCTGGACGGGCAACGTGGCCAAAATCAAGGCCCTGGAAGCCTGGCGCGCTACTTTCCGCCCAGACATCCCCACCATTGACCGGGTAGTGGAGTTGAGATAATGACGCAACGCAGACCAGCCCAGCGAAAGTCTCCCAGCGGGCCAGCAGATCCGGAACTGGACAAGGAACTGGAACGCACTACCCGGATTCGCGGATTCAGGTACGGCCTGCACGATTTTGTGGGTGCCGTGGGCGGCGCCGACGCGCTGCGCCGCCACAACGACAATACGGAAAGAAACTACCTTAAAGAGGCCAAGATTGACCGCAAAACCAAGGAACTGCTGATTGTGGTGGCGTGCATGGCCTCTCACGACTTGGTATCCCATATGCAAATTCACATGCACGCGGCCCGCAAGGCCGGGGCAACTCCGGAAGAAATTATGGAGGCCATTGAACTGGTATCCGGATGGACGGGCAACGTAGCCAAAATCAAGGCCCTGGAAGCCTGGAGGGCCACCTTCCGCCCGGATATCCCAACCATTGACCGGGTGGTGGAGCTCCGCTGACGAGTTGGTAGTGCATCAATTTGGCCTTCGTCATTCCAGCGTAATCCTGAATCCAGAAAGTGTTTACGCCAAGTTGGACTGGACACCGGCTTTCGCCGGTGTGACGAATAGAGTGCTCGTAGTATGCTACGGCAATTTGATACACTGCCCGCCAAATTCAGGGTATTGATTACCAATGGGTATGCCGATAAAATTGACTTTTGCCATCTTGAACGGCAATCAATAAAGGAGGGAGGGTGATTGAATGTACTAGGTGTTCACCTGCTTCTGGAGCTGAAGGAGTGTAATCCCAAGCTCCTGGACGACCTGGACTACATCCGCTCCGCTATGCTGCGGGCCGCCCACGATGTGGGAGTGCACGTCATCGGCGAGTCCTTCCACAGGTTCAGCCCCCAGGGCGTGACGGGCATTCTGTCCATCGCTGAGTCACACATCTCCATTCATACCTGGCCGGAGTATGGCTACGCCGCCGCGGACGTATTCACTTGCGGCTCTGCTCTGAAACCGGCTAAGGCCGCCCAAATCCTCATTGAGCTGCTGGAGTCCAAAAGCCCGGATATTAAGGAAGTCCGGCGCGGGATGCTCCCCCTGGTCGCTGCCCGGTAGGGCCGCCAGGAAGCAGCGGAGGTTATGGAGTTAGCTGGCAAATGGCTTCTGGAGACCGTCTATCCTGACCTGGCGGTAATGCTGCGGGTCCAGCGGGTGCTGTACTCGGGCAAGACCGCCTATCAGAATGTGGAAGTCCTGGAGTCGGACCTGTTCGGACGCAGCTTGGTGCTGGATGGCAAGACCCAGTCCACCGAGCGGGACGAGCATATTTATCACGAGGCTCTGGTCCACCCAGCCATGTTGCTGCACCGGGAGCCGCGCTCCGTGTTCATTGGGGGCGGCGGCGAGGGCGCCACACTTCGGGAAGTGCTGGCCCATCAGTCGGTGCAGAAAGTTGTGATGCTGGACCTGGACCCGGAGGTAGTATCCCTTTGCCGCCAACATCTGCCCCTGCACCACCGGGGCAGCTTTGACGACCCCCGGCTGGAGCTGCGCCACCAGGACGCCCGCGGCTACCTGGCGGAATGCGACCAGCGCTTTGACGTGATGGTCATGGACCTGGTGGACCCCCTGGAGGGCGGCCCGGCTTACCTCCTGTATACTCAGGAGTATTATCAGCTTGCCAAGGCCAAAATGAATCCCGGCGGCATTCTGGTCACCCAGTCCGGCCCTGCAGGGCTGGTGGGACACCAGGAATGCTTTACCATTATTCACCACACCCTGGCCAGCACCTTCAACCACGCCGTGGCCTGCCAGGTGCACGTACCGGCCTTTCAGACCCTGTGGGGATTCAACCTGGCTTCCGACGCGCCGCTGCCAAAGTTATCGCCCGAGCAGGTGGACCGGCTGGCGGCCCAGCGCATTACCCACTCCCTGAAGTTCTACGACGGCGAGAGCCACACCAACATGTTTGCCCTGCCCAAGTTCCTGCGGCAGAGCATCAAGGCGGAAAGCCGCATAAACCGGGACGCCAACCCCGTTTTCTCCTTCTAGCCTGGCCACCCTCTCACCCCCGGCGCTCGACTCCCTCTATCTCACTTCCCGAACCTTACTTGGCCTTTACATTTCTTCCGTAGGGGCGACGCATGCGTCGCCCCTACCACACATCAGCCATTAAACAAGGCGCAGTCCCGACCTGTCGGGACGCCCCTACTTCTGCTTCACTTCATAGCCCAGGCCCTCCAAAAACTTCAGGTCCTCTACGGAAAGGTCCGCACGGGCCAGCAGGTCCGGGCGCTGGGCTAATGTCCGCCGCAGGGACTCCTCTCGACGCCAGCGGGCAATGCGGGCGTGGTGGCCGGACAGCAGCACCTCCGGAACGGCCAGGCCTCTAAATTCGGCAGGGCGGGTGTAGATGGGGTGTTGCAGCAGGCCGGAGGTGATGGAGTCTTCCATAACATTCTCCGCCGAACCCACCACGCCGGGCACAAAGCGGGCCACGGTATCAATTATTACCATGGCAGGCAGCTCCCCGCCCGTGAGCACGTAGTCGCCGATGCTGATTTCGTGGGTGGCCAGGCGCTGGCTAACCCGTGCGTCCACCCCGGCGTAGTGGCCGCAAATGATGACCAAAGCCGGGGCGCGGGCCAACTCCTGGGCCAGCTTCTGGTCCAGCAACTTGCCCTGGGGCGAGGTTAGCGCCACGGGGATGCTGCCCCGCTGCTCTGGCGGATACGGGGCCAGGGCTGCCTCCACCGCCTCAAAGATGGGTTCGGGCTTCATTACCATGCCAGCGCCGCCGCCGAACTGGTAATCATCGGCGGTGCCGTGGGCGTCGTGGGTGTAGGCGCGGATGTCCGACACCTGGAGGGACAGCAACCCCTTGCCCAGGGCGCGGCCCACCATGCTGTGGGCCAGCGGGCCGGGAAAAACTTCCGGGAACAGGGTCAGTACGTGAAAGCGCATGGGTAGATAATACAGGAGGTGAATGCGGAGGTATTTGTGCCAGCTACGCCCCGCAGCTTGTGCTAAAATGCTGGTAAGGCAAGTGTAATCTCAAGGACTTGCTTCATCAAGCTGTGCTGAACGGGACAATAACACGATGAAGTGGATTGTTGCTGACCCGGAGCACCTGGGCGGCGCCCCCCCGGGTACGGGATACGCGGATCTCCATATCCCTGCTGCTGGAGCTCCTGGCCAGCGGCATGACCATCCCCGAAATTCTCCAAGAATACCCCAGCCTGAGCGAAGAGGCGGTTCGGGGAACCCTGGATGAACTGGCCCACGCTGACTTGCTGGCCGCATTTTGAGGATTCTCCTAGACGAGAACCTGCCCGAGTCTTTAGTAGCAGCCCTCCGTCGCCTTGGACACCAGGTAGACCCAGTCAACAGCTTGCGTTTAAAGGGACTGGACAACGGCGCCCTGTACCGGCAAGTGGCCCAAAATTACGACCTCTGCTTCACCAAGGACACTGGCTTCGTTAACAACGTCCGCCAAATACAGACTCCTTCCCGCGTCAAACTCTTGCGAGTGAGTTTACCCCAGCAGCCAGCCAGGATATTGGTGGACAATTTCGTCGTCACATTCCAACGCACAGATTGGTCCACTTACGAGAACGGACATGATTGGCCCAGACCATAGGCGCCACTTCAAATAGCTACCTCTCCACCACTCCCCTCAGCGCCTCCGCCAGGGGCGGCAGATACTTCTGCCAGTCGCCCACAATGCCGTAGTCGGCAGCCTTGAAGATGGGATGCCGCTGGTTGGTATTGATGGCAATGATTACTCCCGCCTTCTGCACGCCCACGGTGTGGTTGAAGGCGCCGCGGATGCCCACCGCCAGGTAAACCTTCGGGGCGATGGCGCGCCCGCTGATGCCCACCTGCACCTGGTGGGGCAGCCAGCCCAGGTGAACTACATCGCGAGTGGTGCACAGCGTAGCGCCCAGGCTTTCGGCCAGTTCCCGCACCTTGGCCAGGTGCTCCGGCCCGCCGATGCCCTTGCCCACGCCCACCACCACCTGGGCTTGGGCCAAGGCCAGCGCCCCCAGGTCTTCCTGCCGGTGTTCCGATATTAGCCGCACGTCCGCGCCAGAGAAGGGCGTCGCAGGCAGGTCTTCCACCACCACCCTGGCGGCGTGGTCCGGGACAATGGGCGTCAGTAACCCCTCCCGCAGGGTGGCCAGGTTGGGCAGGGTTTTGGACAGAATGGGAGCCACCACGTTGCCGCCCAGGGCAGGCTTGAACTGCACCAACTGGCCCTGGGGATTGATTTCCAGGTCAACGGCGTCGCCGGTGAGACCCAGGCCCAGGCGGGCGGCTACGCGAGAGGCCAGGTCCCGGCCGTCGGCGGTGGCGGCAAAAAGCACGGCATAGGGCTTCTCTCGCGCCAACGCGGCGGCCACTGCCTGGGCGACGGCACGGCTGGCCACCGGCTCCAGCCGCGAGTTTTCCAGCGCCAGCACCCGGTCGGCCCCGTAAGCAGTCAGTTCCGCCACCAGGTCTTGACGCCGCGAGCCAATGAGCAGCGCCGCTACCTCGCTGCGGGTAGTCTCGCTTAACTGCCGGGCCTTGCCCAGCAGTTCCCGGGTCACCGGGCGAAGACCACCGGCGGAGGTTTCCGCCACCACCCAGATGGCCTGGCTGCGTTGGTTGGGATACCGATGCCGGGGCGAGGCAAGCGCTGCCCCTGCGGATTGATGTCCCAGGGAAGCCAGACGCTCCCGCAGCAGTCCAGCTACCTGCTGGGCCGCGGCCACCGGGTCGTCCTGGTTAATCACTACACCCAGGCGGCTGGGTTCCACCAGCCGGATGCTTTCCACATAGGTGGGAGAGCCTGCCAGCCCGAAGATAGATGTGTCCGAGGACAACTGGGCGGCGGTCAACTCCTGGCTGGGCTTGGACTGAACCTCGGCCACCTGCTGGCGGTTGGGAAAGGTCTCCGGGGCAATGCCCTCGGTGACGCAGACCACGGCGGGCAGCGGACACTCCACCACCTGGTAGCCCTCATCGGTAACCCGCTCCGCGGTAATGGCGTTGCTGGCGGGCTGGTAGTCCAGCTTGCGCACCTGGCTGACGTGGGGCAGGCCCAGCAGCTCCGCCAGTTCCGGCCCCACCTGGCCGGTTTCGGCGTCGGCGCTGTTGCGGCCGCAGATAATCAAATCGGGGCTTTCCCGTTGCAGGGCCAAGGACAGGGCACGGGCAGTAGCCAGGGTGTCGGAGCCGGCCAGGGCGCGGTCGGTAATGAGCACGGCGCGGTCGGCGCCCAGGGCCAGGCACTGCACCAGCCCCTCCTTGGCCTGGGGCGGCCCCATGCACACGGCCACCACCTGGTCCTGGGGCGACTGCTTCAGTTGCACCGCCCGCACCAGCCCCAGCAGGTCGAAGGGGTTCACCTCTGAAGGCACACCCTCTCGGATGATGGTCTTGCGCTGGTAGTCGAAGCGCATCCGGGCCACCACAGGCACGTATTTGACGCAAACGGCAATTTTCATGAACCTTCATCCCCTAACCCCTTCTCCCAAACGGGGAGAAGGGGAAATAAAGAGCCTTGGGGACACCCCAAAACCCCAGCAGAGGAGTTCCCCCTCTGCACTTCCCCACCACTCCAGGGAAGCCCTATTACTCTAAATCGCCGCTGCCAACTTGTTCCTGCACTTGCGAGGTCAGCCGCTCCAGGGCCGGGCTGACGCCAACCTCGTAGTGGGGCGGGTTGCGCAGGCGCTTGTGGCGGTCGTCCAACTGGGCAAAGTCCTGCTGAAACCGCTGGCGGGCTTGCTCCAAAGACGGGCTGGGCACGGTGCGGCGGCCACCCTCCATCACCGTTTCCAGCAGCGGTTCCCCGCCGGGCAGCTTTTCATCGGCTTTGGCAATTACATCCTTCCACATTTTGCCCTGAGCATCGCGCAGGCGGAACACCTGCTTGGGCCCAGGCATGGAGACCTTGCCGGTGCTGAGCTTCATCACCGGCCGACCATCGTAGGCCACCAGCTTGTAGGCCATGTCCGAGTAAGGGGCGTCGGCGGAGACGCCTGCCTTGGTGCCCACGCCAAAGATGTCAATGGGCGCCCCGCCCTGCACCAGGGCCTCCACCTCGAACTCGTCCAGGCCGCCGCTGGCCAGAATCTTCACGTAGCCCAGGCCTGCGTCGTCCAGGATGCGGCGCACTCGCACGCTCAGGTCAGCAAAGTCCCCCGAGTCCAGGCGCACCGCCAGCAGCCGGTGCCCAGTGGCCTCCAGTTCCTTGGCAATGGGCACCGCCCGGTAAGCGCCCTCGATGGTGTCGTAGGTGTCCAGCAGCAACACCGCTCGGTCTGGGAAGGTTTCGGCGTAGGCGCGGAAGGCGTCGCTTTCGGAGAGGAAGCTGGAGATGAAAGAATGGGCCATGGTGCCCGCGGGCGGGATGCCGTAGCGCTGGGCGGCCAGCACGTTGCTGGTGGACTGGAACCCGGCGATGTAGCCGCACCGGGCCATCTTCAGGGCGGCGTCAACGCCGTGGGTGCGGCGGGCGGCAAAGTCAGTGAGGATGCGGCCCGGGGCGGCCCAGCAGCAGCGGGCGGCCTTGGCGGCCAGCAGAACCTGGAAGTTTAGCTGGTTGATGATGAAGGTCTCGGCCAGTTGGGCCTCAATGATGGGAGCGGTCACTTCCAGCACCGGCTCGTTGAGGAAGAACAGGCGGCCTTCGGGGATGGCCCGCACGCTGCCGGTGAAGCGCAGGCTACTCAGGTACTCCAGCAACTCCGCGTTGAAGATGCCGGTAGAGCGCAGGTAGTCCAGGCTGGCGGGGCTGAAGCGCAGGTTCTCCAGGTAGTCCAGCACGTCGGCCAGGCCGGCGGAGACCAGGTAGCCCCGGTCCGGCGGGTACTTGCGGATGAACAGGCTGAAGGTGGCCGGGGCGAACATCCCGTGCTGGTAGAAGGCCTGGGCCATGGTCAGCTCGTACAGGTCGGTGAACAGGCCCAGGTCGTCGGAGGGGAGGGGGAGAGGCGACGCCAAGTTAAGCTCCTACTTCTACTGACACCATGACCACCGCCCCTCGGTCATCGGGCACGGACTCCCCGTGGGCACGGCAATCCCGGATGTAAAGGGCAATAGCATCCTTGATGTTCTCCAGGGCTTCCTCCAGAGAGTCACCGCAACTGACACATCCAGGGAGAGCCGGGACGGTGGCAGTATAGCCGGGGTCGGGATCATTGGATGCCAGCACGACGCTAAATTGAAGAGTGGTCATAGGTTCTCTTGCCAAAGTACGGAGTATTTCCGACGCCCTTAACCCTCGTAATCTCCTTCCGCTAGGGAATCTTCATATCCGCATTCCAACCATCTACCTACACAAACCGGCCGCTGGCCCGCAGCTCCAGGGTGGCGATGGAGTTGACCACCTCCCGCAGGGCGTCCAGGCCCTGGCTGTCCAGCACTTCAATGAGGTGGTCCACCCGGCCAATCTGGGTGCGCAGGGCGTTATTCAGGCCGCGGATGGGCGTAGGGCTGGCTTCGGCTTCGGCCAGCCGCTCTTCCAGCCAGGCCCGGTACTCCCGCGCCTGCCGCACCGCCGCGTCCAACCGCTGGCCGATGGCTTCGGCCTGGGGGTGGCGCGGCCCCTGGGATGCGCCGATGAACACCGGCTCCTCCGCAATGGGGAAACGCCGCCAGCGGTAGGGCAATTCCACAATAGTGCCCGGCGATGAGATGTGGTGAATGGCCTCCAGGGCGACAGTAAGGATGGCTCGCTGTTGCTGGGGCTTGCCCGCCTCGCCTATCTGGTTGCCCGCCGGAAAGCGAATGTATATGGCCCGGGGCACACCCACGCTGGCGGTGATATGGGGCTGCACCGTCATGGACACAGTTGCTACTCCAGCTCCCTCCACCTGATTCTGCACCAGTCCTACGGACCGGTGGCAGATGGGTCAACCGCAGGTCATCAGGGCGATGTCGGCGCCGCTGGTCTTGATGCGCCGGGCCAACTCGGGTGCGGTTTCCTCAGCCAGGCGCGTGGGGTCGGGGTTGAAGCCCATGATGCTGTAGGCGGTGGGGGCAATACCGCCCACCACTCCAGCGTCACACAGCTCCCGCAGCCGGTCCAGGGGGAACATGCAGTTCACGTCCCGATCAGCGTCCACGTGGTTGTAGTGGGTGTGGGTGACCATGAGTTGGGCAGTTTCCACGGCAGTGGGAATCTCACGGAAGGACGGGTCGCCGTGGGGGTTGGCGACGTCGAAGGGGCGATCTGATTTCCGGTGGACGCCGCCGGTGGTGAACAGGGTTACGGTGCACTGGGATAGGGGCTTGGCCAGGGGTGTCCAATAGACGGTCTGGTTGCACCGCTCTTTAGTGCCAGTATGCCCCACCAAGATGCGGGCCATCCAGTCACGGTACTTCTGCTGCTCGGCTTCAGAAAAATGCCAGTCCTGGAACTGCACGGCCATGTCCCCACCTCTCAGTTGCTTGGACTGGCCCCATTATGTTCAGCCCCCGCCACTGTGTCAACGCAGTGCCGCCATTATTCTTGACAGCCAGGGTTGCCCCCTGTACCATTACTCACGTCCTCAAAACTGAATAGAAATCTGGAACCCTTATCCAGAGTGGCAGAGGGAACGGCCCGAAGAAGCCAGGCAACCGGCCCAGCGTCCCTAATGGCGGGGGCGCAAGGGGGATACGGTGCCAAGTCCGTCGTCCCGACCAGCGTCGGGGCGGAAGATGAGGGAGTTTTAGCAACTGTCAGCTTCTCCCTGTGAGAAGCTTTTTTAATGCCTGGGGCATGAGCTCAAGGATCGGTCCAGCCGAATCTGACAAACGTCATTGCTAAGGACTTGGCTCCCTCTCACTAAATGGGAGAGGGCTGGGGTGATCCCGATGCCATCGGGACTCACCTTAATCCTCTCCCACAGGGGGAGAGAGACTCGGTTTACCTGTGAGGTTAGGGGCGCCTTGACGGAAATCCAGCCAATCCAGTGGGTCAACGGCAAGCTGCGGCTGCTGGACCAGACCCGCCTGCCCCAGGAGCAGGTAACACTGGACATTGACCACTACCCGGAGGCGGTGGCCGCCATCCGGGATATGCGGGTCCGCGGCGCGCCGGCCATCGGAGTGACGGCGGGCTACGCCATGGCTTTGGCCGCCCGGGACATCCACGCCGCCAGCCGCCCGCAGTTCTTGAGCCAGCTCCGCCAGGCGGGGGAGGTCATTGCCGCGGCGCGGCCCACCGCGGTGAACCTGGCCTGGGCGGTGCGCCGGATGCTCCAGGTGGCGCAGTTGGCCCTGGAGGGCGAGGACATCTACGCCCGCCTGCTGGGGGAGGCCCAGCGCATCCACCAGGAGGACATTGCCATTAACCGGCGCATGGGGGCCGCGGGCCAGGACCTGATTCCCGACGGCGGCGGCGTGCTGACCCACTGCAACACCGGCGCATTAGCCACCGCGGGCTACGGCACCGCCCTGGGGGTCATCCGCGCTAGTTGGGAAGCGGGCCATCGCTTCCGGGTGTTCAACACTGAGACCCGCCCCTGGCTCCAGGGAGCGCGCCTCACCTCCTGGGAGTTCCAGCAACTGGGCATTCCAGCTACCCTGCTGGCCGATTCGGCAGCGGGAATGCTCATGCGCCAGGGCCAGATTAGCTGCGTCATTACCGGCGCGGACCGCATCGCCGCCAACGGCGATACCGCCAATAAAATTGGCACTTATGCCTTGGCCGTGCTGGCCAAGGAGAACGGCCTTCCTTTTTACATCGCCGCGCCCACCAGCACCATTGACCTGAGCCTGGCCTCGGGCGACGCCATCCAGATTGAGCAGCGCCCAGAGCAGGAGATGACCCACTTCCAGGGCAAGCCGGTGGCCCCCGCGGGCGTCCACGCCATCAACCCCGCCTTCGACGTGACGCCCCACCGCTACATCAGCGGCATCGTCACCGAGGCAGGAGTAGCCCGGCCTCCCTACCTGGAGAGCCTGAAGCTGGCGGTGGAGGACCGCCGTGGCTAATCCCAGGGCCACTATTGGAGTCATTGGCGGCAGCGGGCTTTACCAGATGGACGGCCTGTCCAACGTGGAGCGAGTAGAGTTGGACACGCCCTTTGGCAAGCCCAGCGACGCCATTGTGCTGGGCTCCCTGGGCAACGTACCCGTGGCCTTCTTGCCCCGCCACGGCCAGGGGCACCGCATCAACCCCACCAGCATTCCGGCCCGGGCCAACATCTACGCCCTCAAGTCCCTGGGCGTGGAGCGCATCATCTCAGTCAGCGCCGTGGGCAGCCTGAAAGAGGAGTTCGCCCCCTTAGACCTGGTGGTGCCCAGCCAGCTCATTGACCGCACCCGGCTGCGGGACTCCACCTTTTTCGACCAGGGCATGGTGGTGCACATAGGTTTTGCCGAACCCTTCTGCGCCGCCACCAGCCACCTGCTGTACCAGGGCGCCCAAGAACTGGGGGCCACGGTGCACCCCGGCGGCACCCTGGTGGTCATGGAAGGCCCCGCATTTTCCACCAAGGCCGAGTCCTTCATGTACCGCTCCTGGGGCGCGGATATTATCGGAATGACTGCCCTGCCGGAAGCCAAGCTGGCCCGCGAGGCGGAAATGTGCTACGCCACCCTTGCCTGCGTCACCGACTACGACTGCTGGCATCAGAGCGTGGAAGCCGTGACCGTGGAGATGGTGGTGCGGAACCTGCAAAAGAACGTGGCAACCTCCAAGGGCGTGCTGCGCCGGGTCATCCCACGCTTGACCGGGCAGCGCGCCTGCCCCTGCGCCACTGCCTTGAAGGACGCCATCATCACCCCCGGCCACCTGGTGCCGCCGGAGCTGAAGAAAAAGCTGGCCCCCATTGCGGGACGGTATTTGCAGTGAGAATCACCCTCACCCTGCCCTCTCCCATCAAGGGAGAGGGTTCTGGGGTCGCCTTATTCTTCCTCTCCCCTTGTGGGAGAGGGCAGGGTGAGGGGTAAATCTGGAGGAACGCATATGCCCAGGAGAGACCCTGGTGAACCATATTACCGCGTGGATTCCCGGGAAGCCTACCAGATACGGCAGAAGGACCCTCAGAACACCGTGGTGGTGGACGTGCGCCGCGACGACGAGTGGGTCACCGGCCACGTGACCGGCGCTATCCACATCCCCATTGACGACCTGCCCGGCCAGATGGACCAGTTGCCCCAGGACAAGAAGCTGCTGTTCATCTGCGCCGCCGGGGTGCGCAGCGGCCTGGCCTGCGAGATTGCCGCCAGCATGGGCTTTGACACGGAGAACCTTTACAACATCGAGGACGGCACGCCCAAGTGGATTGCCAACCGGCTGCCCACGTCGCGGGGGAATAACCCGTAGGTACATGAAAGACAGTGCGCTGTGCATCAAACTTGTTGAGTGGTCAGAGGAGGACCAGTGCTTTGTCGGGCAGTGTCCCGGCATCATTGGCCCCTGCTGCCACGGCGCGGATGAAGCGCAGGTCTATGCCAAGCTTTGCCAAATTGTTGACGAGTGGGTTTCCCTTATGCGCCGCGAGGGGGCACCCCTGCCGCCACCCACCATCGGACGGAAAAAACCTGGCGGCCAAGCTGTTGGAAGCAGCTTAACCAAGTGGCGCTCCCGCCCCCGGGGGCGGGGAAACTGATAGCTGCCTGCTGATGGCTGATAGCTAATTAAGGAGGCCCAAGACTTTGACATCCAGAAGAACTAAAGGGCAGGTAAAAGACCTGGCCCTGTCCCAAGAGGGAGTAAACCGCATTGAGTGGGCGGAGCGGGAAATGCCCGTGCTGCGCCTTATCCGCCAGCGGTTTGCCAAGGAGAAGCCCCTGGCCGGGCTGCGCCTGGCCGCCTGCCTGCACGTGACCACCGAGACCGCCAACCTGGCCCTGACCCTCAAGGCCGGCGGGGCGGACCTGGCCCTGTGCGCCAGCAACCCCTTGAGCACCCAGGACGACGTGGCCGCCGCCCTGGTCAAAGAGTACGGCGTCGCCACCCACGCCATCAAGGGGGAGGACAACGAGACCTACTACCAGCACATCAACGCCGCCCTGGAGCACAAGCCCAACATCACCCTGGACGACGGGGCGGACCTGGTGACCCTGCTGCACAAGGAGCGGTCCAACCTGCTGAAGGACGTGGTGGGCGGCACCGAGGAGACCACCACCGGCGTCATCCGCCTCACCGCCATGGCCCAGGAAAAGCGGCTGCGCTACCCCATTGTGGCGGTGAACGATGCGGAGACCAAGCACTTTTTTGACAACCGCTACGGCACCGGCCAGAGCACCCTGGACGGCATCACCCGCGCCACCAACATATTGTGGGCCGGGCGTCGCGTGGTGGTGGCGGGCTACGGCTGGTGCGGCCGGGGCGTGGCCTCCCGCGCCCGCGGGCTGGGCGCCCAGGTAATCGTCACCGAGACCAATCCCATCCGCGCCCTGGAAGCGGTGATGGACGGTTTCCAGGTCATGTCCGGCCTGGAGGCAGCAAAAATCGGCGACGTGTTTATCACCGTCACCGGCGGGTTGCACACCATCGGCGAAGAGCACCTGGCGGTCATGAAGAGCGGGGCCATCATGGCCAACAGCGGCCACTTCAACGTGGAGATTAACATTCCCGCGCTGGAAGCCATGTCCACCAGCCACCGCACGGCGCGGCCCTTTGTGGAGGAGTACCAACTCCGGGACGGGCGCAAGCTTTACCTGCTGGGCGAGGGCCGCCTGATTAACCTGGCCGCCGCAGAAGGCCACCCTTCGGCGGTGATGGACATGAGCTTTGCCAACCAGGCTCTGAGCGTAGAGTACCTGGTGAAGAACCGGAGCAAGCTGGAACCGGGCGTTTATCCCGTGCCCAAGGAGACCGATGCCCAGGTGGGCCAACTCAAACTAGAGTCCATGGGCATCCAGATAGACACGCTGACCCCGGCCCAGAAGCGTTACCAGGAAAGCTGGGAGGAAGGGACCTGAGCAAACTCGTAGGGGCAGACCCGTGTGTCTGACCTGGGCGCACACCCAAGTGCGCCCCTACCAACGGCTCCACAGATAACACTCAGGAGATAGATGCATAAAATGGGCCTGCTGTTTCTGGAATCCCCAAGCTACCTGCTGACCTCGGAATCGGTGACGGAAGGGCACCCGGACAAGCTGTGCGACCAGATTTCCGACGCCGTGCTGGATACAGTCTTGCGCAGCGACCCCCTGGGCCGGGTGGCCTGCGAAAGCTGCGTCACCAATGGCCTGGTGGTGGTCATGGGTGAAATCAGCACCAAGACCTACGTGGACGTGGCGGGCATTGTCCGCAACACACTGCGGGAATGTGGTTATACCAAGGCCGAGTACGGCATTGACGCCAAAAGCTGCGGCGTGGCCGTGTCCATTCAGGAACAGTCTTCCGACATTAGCGCGGGCGTCAGCAAGGCTCTGGAGGTGCGCGCCGCCCGGCCTCGGACCAGGCAGGAAGAACTGGACACCATCGGAGCAGGCGACCAGGGCATGATGGTGGGATTTGCCTGCAATGAGACTCCGGAGCTGATGCCCCTGACCGTCACCCTATCCCACCAGTTGGTGCAGAAGCTGGCGGAAGTCCGCAAGAACGGTACTTTGCCCTACCTGCGGCCCGACGGCAAGTCCCAGGTCACGGTTGAGTACAAGTTCGGGGTGCCCCACCGCATCCATACCGTGGTAGTCAGCGCCCAGCACGAACCTGACGTTACTCAGGAGCGGATTGCCGAAGATATCAAGCGGGAGGTAATCCGCAAGATTATCCCGGCCAAATACCTGGACGACCAGACCCGCTACTTTATCAACCCCAGCGGAAGGTTCGTCATCGGCGGCCCGGCGGGGGACACGGGACTGACCGGACGCAAAATCCTGGTGGACAGCTACGGCGGCATCGCCCGGCACGGCGGCGGCGCTTTCTCCGGCAAGGACCCCACCAAAGTGGACCGCTCCGGCGCCTACGCTGCCCGCTACGTGGCCAAAAACCTGGTAGCCGCCGGCCTGGCGGACCGGGCCGAGGTCATAGTCTCCTACGCCATCGGCGTGGCCCACCCCATCTCCGTCAGTGTGGAGCCATTCCACACTAACCACGTGGACAACGAACTTATAGTTAGTCTGATTAACAAACACTTTGACCTGCGGCCCGCCGCCATCATCCACGACCTGGACCTGCGCCGCCCCATTTACAAGCAGGTGGCGGCCTATGGCCACTTTGGCCGCAATGACCTGGACCTGCCCTGGGAGCGCACCGACAAGGCAGACATTCTCCGCAAGGAAGCAGGATTGGGCACCGCCAAGAGTGCCGGACGCAGCGGGCGCTAGCCCCCCGGACAGAAACCGAACTAATCCTGCCTGCCAGGGGCGCTGTCTTGCGGTGCCCCTGCCTGCGCGGGTGATTAAAAAGTGTCCCCGTGCACTATGGGCGCTCGCCTTTCGACAAGCTCAGGGCGGCGAGCATGGTGGCAAATTGGGCATGAGGCCCGCTCGTGGCGAGCTTGTCGAACCATGAGCGCCGAGCCTTTTTAAACAGGCCTTAAGAATTGCATCCATAGGAGTGACCGAACTTCCTCCACCCATCCTGTAAAGGCAGGAGTTGCATATGACAACGCCCATCCGTTTCGGCACCGACGGCTGGCGCGCCATCATCGCCAGGGACTTTACCTTTGACAATGTGGCCCGCTGCGCCCAGGGACTGGCGGACTATCTCAAGGAACGGGGCACTGCCGCCCAGGGTCTGGTGGTAGGTTATGATACCCGCTTTCTGTCCCGGGAATTTGCCGGGACGGTGGCCCAGGTGGCGGCGGCCAATGGCATCAAGGTTTGCCTGGCAGATAAGGCAGCTCCTACCCCGGCAATCAGCTTCAATGTGCTGCACCGTAAAGCAGGCGGGGCGGCCATTATCACCGCCAGCCACAACTCCGGCATTTACAACGGCTTCAAGTTCAAGCCAGAATACGCTGGCAGCGCCACCCAGGAGATTACGGACCGGCTGGAAGCCAAAATTGCGGAGGCGCCGCAAGTAAGATTCATCGCCCTGGACCAGGCCCGCGCCCAGGGGCTGGTGGAAGACTTTGACCCAGCGCCGCCTTATCTGGAGCGCATCCGATCCCTGGTGGACCTGCCTGCCATCCGCAACTCCGGACTGAATGTGGTGGTGGACGCCATGTTCGGCGCTGGGGCGGGCTACCTGCCCTCCCTGCTCTCCGGCGGCAGCACCAGGGTAGTGGAGCTGCATGGGGAGCGCAACCCGGCGTTCCCAGGCATGGAGCAGCCGGAACCCATTGCCCATAACCTGACCGAGTTGTCCCGCCGCATCCGGCGCAGTAAAGCCTCCGCGGGCCTGGCCCTGGACGGAGACGCTGACCGGGTGGGTTTTATGGACGAGTCGGGCAACTTCGTCACTACCTTGCAGGTCTTCTCCTTGCTGGCCCTGTACCTGCTGGAACAACGGGGTGAGCGCGGCGCCCTGGTCAAGGGCGTCACCTCCTCCGCCATGCTGAACCAGCTGGGGCAGAAGTTTGGGGTGCCGGTGCATGAAATGCCGGTGGGCTTCAAGTACATTGGCCCCAAGTTTACCGAGTCCAACGCCCTGATGGGCGGCGAGGAAAGCGGCGGCTTTGCCTTCCGGGGCCACATTCCGGAGCGGGACGGCATCCTCAGCGCCTTGTACCTGTTGGAATACATGGCCCGCACCGGCAATTCTCCAGCCCAACTGGTGCAACACTTGGCAGACCAGACCGGCCCGCACTATTTCCGCCGGCGGGACGTGGCCTTTGCCGCCCAGGCGCGGGAGAAAATACGGCAAAAGCTGACCAGCAGCCAGTGGACCAGCCTGGCCGGGCTGCCGGTGCGAAAATCGGACTCAATTGACGGGCGGCGGCTGACCTTTGACCACGGCTGGCTGGCGGTGCGCTTTTCCGGCACCGAGCCGTTGCTGCGCATTTACTGCGAGGCCGATAGCCCGCAGCGGATGGAGCAACTGCTGGGCGCCGCGGCAGAATACCTGGGAGTGTAGTGAGGTGTCAGGATGGACGCAAAAGGCAGCGGGGCTGGCAGATATGTAGGAAAGGGGGCTTCCGTCATCCTGGTCCTGGCCGCGCTGTTGGCGCTTTGCGTCACATCCCCCAACCCCGCCTGGCGCAGCGCCCCGGTCCGGGCCCAAGCCACTGCCGCCGACCTGAGCCTCCCTCTCCAAGAGACCCTGGCCCCCCTGGGGTCCAACCTCATCCGGGTGTGGTGGTTCGACAACGCTGGTAAGGCCTGGTACTTGTACGACTCGGTAATTCCGGAGTTCCGCACCCTGACCCGCCTGAGAGCCGGGCAAGCCTACTGGGTTAAAGTTGACCACTTCCAGCGGCTGACCATTGCGTCCACTAACTACGATCTGTTCGGCGGCTGGAACATCATCGCCTGGCAGAACGATGCCAAAGCTGTGCCCCTGAAGGTAAACGTTTACCAAGCCGGAATATCCCTGACCGCCGCCGAAGTGGACAACCTTCTGTCGCAGGGGACTGCCGCCCTTCAGACGAACGACGGCGCGGGGGATGTGCCAACCTTCGCCGTTCTGGTCCGTGACGGCCCCCTGGATACCTTTGCGGGCGGCCTGGTGGGCGGCATTGTTAACAGCGACGCCGACTTTGCCGCGGTCTCCGGCATACCTGGGGAAGTAAAGGTGGTCAACCGGTGCGGCGCTTTCTACCCCGGCGGAGTGCTGGGCTGCGCGTACATCGGCGGCACGTCCCTGGCGGTGATACGGTACGGGACGCCGGACATAGAAGGGCTGCTGTGGGCCCATGAGTTGGGGCACAATAGGGGCCTGGACCACAATACGACCCTGGAGTTCTTGATGTATCCGCAGCTATTTGCCAATGACCGCAAAGTGAACCAGACTGAGTCCGGCGCTTTTCTGAAGTAGCCGGTACGGGAAGGCCAGGTGGTGCGCTGAAATGTGGAAAGTGTTGTTGCTGGCGGCAGTCTTGGGCGCAATGACTGTGGCCAATGGCGCGGACGCCGCCATCCCTTCCCAGGGCCTGACCGTCAAAGAGTTTGTCCACCGCACGTACATTCACGGCGTGCCCTATGCTGAAGCCAGCCGGTTTGGACCGGGTGATGTGCCAGTGCTGCTGGACTTGCTGGCAAGCCCCGGCGAGGAGCCATATCTTTCCCACATTGTGGTAACCCTGGCCGCCACCGGAGATGACCGGGCGGTGGCGCCGTTACTCAAGCTGGTGGAAATCGGCGGGCCGGGAAAGCTGACACCAGCCCAATACCGCGCCAGGACCGCCGCCGTGATGAGCCTGGGCTATGTGGTCAACCGGAGCAAAAACCCCGAGGCCCTCAACTATCTGACCGAAGGTTTGAAGACCGGTGCATGGGAGCAGCGGAAGCTGGCCTGGGCCAGCCCCTTCCAGGAATCCCGCACGGAACTGGAACGCCAGCTAATTGCCATGTCTATCATGGGGCTGGCTTTGTCAGGAGAACCCAGCGCCAGGGACGCCCTCCTGGCCTTCCAGAAAGATTCGGGGCAAATTCCTGAATTCGCGCCCTGGTTCAAGAGGCCTTGCGCTCCCACGAGCGGGTCAGCCGCGTGGGGCTAAGCGGGTACTACAAGGAGAACCTCCTCCGGTAGTTCCGCGGGCTAATTGTAAGTCAACCGAAATTCCCCCCGAACAGTGTATCAATTGGGCCTTCGGCGTTCCGGCTTACGCCGGAACCCAGTGCTGCATCTCAGCCGTACTTCTGTCTGGGCACCGGCTTCCGCCGGTGCGACGAGTTAAGCCCCGGGGTAACCTGATACACTACCTCCCCCAGTTTTCACACCATTTTCACGGCAGCAATCGCAGTCATTACGGCCCGTTCACGCACGTTGTCTAGGCTAATATTGCCTAGATGCGTCTATGGCATCTTGGGCTAAGGAACGTGGAGGTGTGGCGTTATGACTACTACAGTGTACCCTGTGCCCGGTTACCCCACCGTGTATCTGACCGAAGATAACCAGCAGATGATTATCCGCCCCATGGTCCCATCGGATGAAAAGGACCTGCTGGAGTTCTTCCGGCGCATACCGCAAGAGGACCGCTTCTACTTGAAGGAAGACGTGACCTCCGCTCCGGTAATCCACCGCTGGGCCGAGGGGCTGGATTACAGCCGTGCGCTGCCGCGGCTGGCCATTCTGGACGGCAAGATTGTGGGCGATGGCACGCTGCACCACCGCAGGGCGGGAGCACGCCGTCATATTGGCGAGGTGCGGGTGGTGGTGGACCCCGCCTACCGCAACCGTGGCGTGGGCCGCGCTCTGCTGCACAAGCTGGTGGAGATTGCCCGGGACAAGGGTCTGGAAAAGGTGATGTTTGAAGTGGTGGCCGACACCGAAGAAGCGGCCCGGCACACCGCGCAGGTGCTGGGGTTTGTGCCCATTGCCGCGCTGCCCGGCCACGTTAAGGACTTCTGCGGCAACCGCCACGACCTGGTAATCCTGGAACTACGCATTACCATGCCGGACACTGAGGAGACGGAGGGGAGCATTTTCTGACGCACGATGCCGATGAGGGGAAGTGAAAAGAGGTAGAGGTACCCGCTCGTCCTGAGCTTGTCGAAGGATGTGTTAATGCCATCCCACTCATGGTTCGACTAGCTCACCCCGGGCGGGTACATTACACTCTTCACGCCCTCTCCAGCACTGCGCCGTCTTGCAGCTCGACCTCGGCCTGGAGGCGCTGCCAGAAGAGGAACCGCTTCAGGTGTATGAACATGCGGCGGGTGTGCCGGGCCAGGTCGGGAGAGACCAGGATTTCCCAACCATCCTGCCGCACCACCTGATAGCGGGAGGTGTTGCGGCGGCCAATGTAGGTATCCACGGATACCTCTGGAGTGGAGCCGGTTCAGGTGGAGCACCAGACCAGGTCCACCACGGCGCGGCCGCCCTTCTCCTGGATGCGGGCCAGGGCTTCATCGCTGACTATTACTTGCACGCTCCGCCTCCAGGGGCTTGTTGTTGGCATGGCCAGCCAGCAGGCTGTTGCGGGTATCCACCATGGCTGGATGCACCATCTCCCCCTGGGCTACCAGGGATGTTATCTCACGGGTGGTAAACTCCAGCATGGCTTGGTCCAGGTCCTGGAAAGCCAGTTGCTGCAGCAGAGGAAGGTAAGGGTACCGGCCAATTTTCTGGGGGTCCAGCTTGTCCGCCAGAAAGACCACCCGGCCCAGCTTGTCCAGCCCAGGATGCCCGCTGGTGTGCCAGTAAACCGCCTGGTAAAGGGCGGAGTTTTGCAGGCCGTCTTCCCGCCGCAGGAGTTCCGCCCCCACGGGGCCGTGGAGCAGCACAGGCACTCGCCGCTCCACCAGGCCCACGGGCAGCCCCAATTCCGCGGCCCGCCGCAGCAGTTCAGAGCCGGGCATGGCGCGGGCTACGTCGTGGGCCAGCGCCCCCAGAGCCGCCAGCTCTGGAGCCAGGTCATGCCGCACGGCCAGTTCCTGGGCAATCTCCACCACCCGGTGGATGTGGTCACGCAGCCCAGGGGGCAGGGCATCCACCCGCTCTTCAACTCGACTGCGCAGGGCAGCATCCAAAGCCCTGGCCCTATCCCATGCCCTGCAGACGGCGTCCGGCCAGCAGATGCAGGTGCAGATGGTCAATCTCCTGACCCGAGTCCTGGCCCTGGTTCAGTGACAGGCGGAAGCCGCTGAGAGTCACCCCCTCCCGCCGGGCCATTTCTTCGGCCACCACAAACATATGGCCCATGATGGGCACTTGTCCGGGGCCGATATATGCCAGGGAGTTCAGGTGCATGTTGGGGATAATCAGAAGGTGAACTGGGGCCTTGGGCTTGATGTCTTTGACCACAAATACCCGGTCGTCCCGGTAGATGGGGGAAGGATGTACTGGGTCTTTGGCCATGCTGCAGAAGATGCACTGCTTGGTTGTCATTAGGCTTTGCCTCCATCCCAGCGCCAACGCCTGCCTGGGCCGCGCTGGGGCTTACGAAGGCTGAGTATAGCAGGAACAGCGGGCAGGAAAAAGAAGGCGAATTGACTCACAATAAAAGTTACCGAAGGAGGATACGTTGCCTCAAAATGCGTGTTACCGAAGGGGAGGTAGACATGATGACCCGAGGCAGCGTGGAAGAGTACGTGACGGCGGTACAGGAAAGGTATAGGCGGGCCAGCCGCCGGGAGAAG
>Ga0194132_10005414_pt1 | contig 20707 bp, 14 predicted proteins | sample TA2KigOf80mmetaG_FD_148612 | JGI IMG/M metagenome (GOLD analysis project Ga0194132, IMG submission 148612) | Freshwater microbial communities from Lake Tanganyika, Tanzania - TA2015054 Kigoma Offshore 80m | ecosystem: Environmental > Aquatic > Freshwater > Lake | place: Tanzania: Lake... | reverse complement strand
GACGAGGGCGACGCAGCTCGCCGCGAATAGTTTCCCAGGGTTCATAAACGCGTGAGTATATCAGAACTTGAGGAACCAGCCGCGCCGGTACATTCCCCAGGCGGCCAGCCAGCACACCGCGACGTTGGCCAGAGCCCACAGAAGCGACGAGTTGATGGGGCTTGCGAGCGGGGCGAACAATCCCCGGTAGAGGTACATCTTGAGGGAGACTCCTTGGCTCACCTGGATCAGGCTCATGAGGCGCGCGATGGTGCCGGAGAGGATGTAGACCGCCATCGCGTTCATCCCCATGATCACGAGCGGCTTGGTCCAGCGGCCTCGGAGTCCGCGGACATCGACGATGTAGTAGCAGGCGCCGAAAACCAGGAACGCGAGGCCGGCCATCAGCATCGTGTAGGGGACCGTCCAGAGCTGCTTGTTGATGGGCTGCCAGGCATCGGTGATGAGTCCGGCGATGGTCAGCGCGGCGCCAATCCCGGCCATCCACAGGGCTTTCGCGGTATCAGTGAGCCCGGCGCGAAGCAGGTGTCCACACAGGAATCCGAACAACGCGGTTCCGATCGCGGGCAGCGTGCTGACGATGCCTTCGGGATCCCAGGTCTTGGTGGCCCCGTACATGTGGCCCTTGAGGTAGAGTCCGTCGACGTACTGCGCGAAGGTCGAGCCCTTCCCGTAGCCCCACGGCGCCATCATCGCCCAGTAGCTCGCCAAGCAACCAGCGATGGCCGCGAGCTGTCCTTTCCAGTTCGTGTACAGGAAGATCAGCGTCGCGATCAAGTAGCAGATGGCGATCCGCTGCAGCACACCGGGGATCCGGATCGTCGACAGATTGTAGTGGGGAAATCCATTGAGAAGCAGTCCGATCGCGAAGATAATGGCTGCGCGGCGGAACGCGTGCGCGATGAGATCGGACTTGTTCTCTCCGCGCTCGACGCGCCGGGCCGTCGAAAGCGTCATCGCCACGCCGACGATCCAAAGGAAGAACGGAAACACCATGTCGGTGAATGTCCAGCCATGCCACTCGGCGTGCCGCAGGGGAGCGTAGACGTTGGTCCAGTCCCCCGCGTTGTTCACCATCACCATCGACGCCATGGTCAAGCCGCGGAACACGTCGAGCGACTCCAACCGGTTCATGATTCCCGAAGCGGCGGCAATCGTGCCCGCCGCGCGCGGAGCGGTCATCGTGGCCATGAGTGGCCTCCTATTTGTAATTGATGAAGAAGGGGCTCGACCAGGCGATCATCCCGTCGTCCTGCAGCAGCCGCACGTAGTAGAAGTGCCGCTGCGCGATGTCGCCCTTGTCGATGTACTGGAAGTCGACCATCTGGGACTTGGGTTCGGTGGTGTAGAGGATCTGGCTGTCCTTGATGATCTCGACGCGCGCCACCGTACGCGTGCCACGCGCATGGACCTTGATCGGCAGCGCCTTGGTGGCCTTGAATTCGTCTCCCATGAAGTTGTTGCCCATCCGGACGTCGAGAATGATGTTGTCCGTCGCGCCGTAGGTGTGGCGCTTGCGGATGCCGTTGAGCACCCCCTCGCGCGTGGAGTCGTCGGTGTAAACCAGCGCGTAGGAGATGTGCGTGGATCCGTGATCGGACGACGTGGTGATGCCGAGCTTGTAGCCTTTGGCCCAAGCGTTCGCCACCATGCCTTCGGGTTGATAGCCGGCGACGCCCATGTGCTGGTCGTCGCGTCCCTTGGTGGCGACGTGTGGCGCGCCGAACTGCTCGTAGTTGGTTCGCGCGCCCTGGAAGATCTCGACCACGGGTTCGATTTCGGGATCGTTGTCGCGCCAGTCTGTGCCCATGCGCGTCCCGGAGGTGTGCGAGATGGCGATACCGCCCAGCCGCCGGACCTCTTCGTAGAGCAGCTTGGTGTCGTTCTCCACCAGGTCGCCGGATCCGATGCCGGGCTCATCGCCCATGGGACTCCGGCCGAGCGCGAAGGGATCGGCGCCCGCGCGCAAGTGGAATGGCGTTACGCGCGCGTTAGTCCGCTTGGCGAAAAACATGTTCCGGTGGCCGTTCGGAAACACGGCGCTGCGCTCGTAGCCGAAGATTGGCACGTAGGTTCCGGGCACGTGGTACATGTCGGTCATCTTCTGCGTGTACCACCACCAGTACGGCCACGCGCCGCCCTGGTGATCGGTGGAGGCACCGAAGTCCATTGAAGACGCGTCGATCATGTAGCGGTAGAAATCCTGGAGCGATCCGTCGGTGGTTCCGCCGCCGTCCCAGCTCAGCTCCGTGTGGCGGTGGAAGTCGCCGCGGACGATGTTGTGGTTGCGATTGCCCAGGCGCACTGTGTATGCGCGGATCGCCTTCAGGTCTCCCGCCTCGTCGGCATGGCCATCCACCACGGCGACGTTTTCATCGGGTGGGCTACCCCACACCGGACCCGATGAACGGGGTGCTTGCATCCGGCCCGCGTAGACCTGCTGGCGGATCGGGCGGTGCCAGAACTTCGCCGTGCGGCCGTCGGTGTCCCAGGCGAGCCACAAGGAACCGGTGGAGTCGAGCGCGCCGCTCATGCGAGTGGACGAGCGTCCCGCGCTGTTCGGCAGAGGCTCGGCATTGGACCACGCGCCACCGTCGAGGTGCGTCACACGGTATTCGAACCAGCCGCGCACATTGCGCACGCCCCGCTCCGCACGGCCGAGCACACGTGCCTTGGCGGCGACCCACACCGAGCCCGCGCCATCGGAAAAGATGTGCGGCTGGTAGACGTTCATCCCTTTGGGAAACGCCGATGACAACGGGGCGGGGTCGCGCCATTGTCCGCCGTCGTAGACACGGACGCGCGCGGCCCGGAGTCCGCCGAGGAGGGCGCCCTTGGGGTTCTGGCGCAGGATGTAACCCTGGTCCTTGCCCCAGCCCGCGCCGCCGGCTTCCCAGGCGACCCACACGCGGTCGCTGCCGTCGATGGCGAGTGTGGGCCGGGCTTCAAAGCGTGGCGTTGCAGCAACGGGAATCTCCTGCCCGGGTGCGGTCCCCGTGACCTTGGTGAGGAACACGTCGTAGTTGCCGGACTTGTAGGAATCGTAGGCCACCCAGACGTTGCCGCCGGAATCGATGGCGGCGGCGGGCTCCCAGTCGTTCGACGGGCGGTTGGTGACGCGCACGTCCGCTGACCATTTTCCGGCGTCGAGAGTTTTTAGAAAAATATTCGAATTTTTTCCGCGGAATCCCTGCCATACGACCGCCAATTTGCCCTTGCCGTCGGAAGCCAGCCGGGGATTGATGTCGGGCAGCGGGTCGGAGGAGAGGCGCTCAAGCGCGCCCCACTGCTGGCCGGCGGGGTCGAACGAGCGCGCGAAGATGTCCCAATTGTTGTCGAGCATCTGCGACCAGACCACCCAGACCCGGTTGTTCGCGTCGACTCCGATCTGCGGCAGCCAGCTATCGCCGCTGGTGGCCGGGACCCACTGGAGGTTGCCCCACTGGCCGTCCTTGTATTGACGGATGGCGATGTCGTCCTTGGAGCCTTCAAAGCTCAGCCACGCGACCCAGACGCTGCCGTCGCGTGCCGAAGCGATGGAGGGCAGGTCGTCCTGGCGGAACTCGTGGCCGACCATGGTGGTTCCGACTTGGGAGAGGGCCGGGAGGGCGGCCAGGATGGAGAGAACAGTGGCGCGGCGCATTGAGTGAATTATACTAGCGCCCGTCGAAAGCTTCCTGCATCTCCTCGAGGATCCGCTCCGCCGCGGCGCGGGGATCCGGTTGATGCGTGATGGGGCGGCCGACGACCAGGTAATCCGCGCCTGAACGGATCGCGCCCGCGGGCGTCACGCGTCGCTTCTGCTCGTCTCCTGACGCGCCTTCGGGGCGGATTCCGGGAGTGACGATGAGCAGCTTGTCACCGACGGCCTCGCGGATGCGCGCGGCCTCAAGTCCCGAGGCGACCACGCCGTCGCAGCCGGCCTCGGCGGCCTTGCGTGCGCGGTGGATCACCAGGTCCTCGACAGCGCACGGGTAGCCCATCTCGGCGATGTCGCTCGCGTCGAGGCTGGTGAGCACAGTCACGGCGAGCAGCTTGAGGTTGCTCGATCCGCGTCCGTCGACGGCGGCCTGGATGGTGCGGCCGTGGCCATGGATGGTGAGGAAGGTGACGCCGAGCTGGGCGGCCTGAGAGACGGCTTTGCGGATGGTCTCCTCGACGTCGAAGTACTTGTAGTCGAGGAAGACCTGGTTGCCGCGGGCAAGAAGCGGCTGGATGAACTGGAGTCCGGCGGCGAGCTGGAGGGTGAGTCCGACCTTATAGAAGCGGACGAGGCCGTCGAACTGGTCCACCATGGCCTGAGCGTCCTGGATGGAGGGGAGATCGAGGGCCAGGATGAGACGGTCCTGGGCGTTGATGGTCACTTGTGGCTTCCCACTATAGTAGTGTGTTCAAGGGCGCTTGTAGATGACTCCGTCCTTCATCACGAACACGGTTCGCTTCATCGAAGTGATGTCGGCCACCGGATCTCCGTCCACAGCGGTGATGTCGGCCAGCTTTCCGGCTTCGATCGTGCCAATACGATCCTGCCAGCCCATCAGCCCGGAGGCCCCCAGGGTTGACGATCGCAGAGCCTCAAGCGGCTTCATCCCATACTGGACCATCCAAACGAATTCCTGCCCCGCGTTCTCGTGATTGCCGCTCAAGTCCGTGCCTAACGCGATCTTGACGGGGAGTTTTAGCGCGCGCTGGAAGGTCTCCTTATGGCGGGAGACCGTGCCCAGCATCATCCTGCGGCGTGCAGGCGGGAGCTTCGAGGGATCCTCCATACCCTGCAGGTAGGCCATCAGCGTCGGGACCCAGTACACGCCCTTCTCCGCCATGAGCCGGAACGTCTCGCCGTCCAGGTACATACCGTGTTCGAGCGAGGCCACGCCCGCGCGGATCGCGGTCTGCGCCGCCTGGCTGTGGTACACATGCGCCGCGACTTTGGCCCCGGCCTTGGCGGCTTCCTCCACGATCGTCTTCATTTCCTCGAACGAGAAGGTTGGATACGCGGTGAGCATGTCCGGATCATGAGCGCCCCGGCGGCGGTGGTCGGCGTAGATCTTGATGACGTCGGCCCCATTGGCCAGTTGCTCGCGAACCGCCTTCCGGACTCCGTCAATGCCATCCGCCAGTTGGGCTCCACGCGGCACGTCTACGTCCGGCGAGTATCCGTAGGGGGTGTAGCCGCCGGTGATGCTCAACGCCCGCGTGGCGGCTTGCATCCGGGGGCCGATGACCAACCCATCGTTAATGGCGTCGCGCAGGGCCGTGTCGCCGTACCATGCGCCCTCCGTTTCGAGGTCGCGGATGCTCGTGAATCCGGCGAGCAGCGTCTTCCGTGCGGCGACCGTGGCCCAGATCGCACGGTACTGAAGCGACCGCTTCAAAAGCGAATCCTCATACGGCGCGCCGTGCAGGAACATATGCGTGTGGCTGTCCACCAGGCCCGGCATCACCGTGGCTTTCGGCAGATCGATCACTTGGGCCCCGGCTGGAATCGCGAGAGAAGCGCCCACCTCACGGATGCGGTTGCCCTCCGTGACAATCGTTACGCTCTCCCGAAGCGTAAGGTTACGGCCGTCGAAGAAGCGGCCGCAACGGATCGCCGTTACTTGCGGCAGCGCGGCTGGCACCAGCATCAAGGCGGCGAAGAGGGACCTCGGCATGCGGATCAGTTCCGGCGTAGCGCGGCGGTAAGCCGCAGAGCAGCGTCCAGCCCGCCAGCGCGCTGAATCCCTGGGATGTAGAACCCGCGCAGGAAATCCTCGTCCTTGCCCGCAAACCCGGAGAGATCTGCGTCAAGATCGAGACCGCCATCGGACACCGCGGCGGCAAACAGACACCACACGCCTGCCTTGCCCGTTCCCTTCAACTCGATCTTCTCCTTCGACTGCCTCCGCAGGAACGCGATCGACGTGAGTATGTCCTGAACGCGGTTGGCATCGTCGCTCCGGTTGAAGGTCAGGAAGTAACGGGCGGACCGGTCGCGCACCGCCACAGCGGAGCCAGTTTGAAACGCGTCGATCAACAGCACCGGCCGTTTCGCCGCCACGGCCTCGCGGACCTGAGTGGTGTTGCCGGCCGCCGCCATGCCGCCTTCGTGCACGTACAGCAGCGGTTTTCCGGTTCCCGGATACCATTTGGCGGGCACCCTGTCCCGCCGGTCCGCGCGGCCGATGATGATCGTTCCGCCTTCCGCCGATTCCGTGAGCAAACGCCCGGGCATCTCGACCGCCAAGACGGTTTTCAACCGCCGCCGCAATTCCGCCAGGTCATGGACCTGCCTGGTCTGCGCCACCGCCATCTCGCGCCAAAACCGGAACAGCCCGTCGTAGGTCTTCGCGTCCGGCGGCAGGTTCCGCCCGTTCAGCGCGAGCATCTCCGCCGGCTTCTCGATGACCATCGGCCGCTCCTGGAACTTCGTGGCGTCCGTGTCGTTCAGCAGGTGCTTGCCGAAAAAGCGGTAGACGGCTTCGCGGCTTTCACGGTTGTAGTTGTGTTGCGCCTCGACCTCCACCGCCTCGAGGGCGTGCGATTTTCCATACACGTAGTAGATTCCACGGATCGGCGTGTAGATTTCGGCGTGCGAATGGCGGCTTTGATCCCAGGGACTCGATACCAGGATCATCGGGCGCGGCGCGGCAAGAGCTGCGATCTCCACATTGTAGGTGTCAAACCGGAGGCCGGGTGCGTTCTCGCAGGGCGAGCCTCCCTGCATCACAGACGAGACCATGTTCACGGGCGCCGCCACCTTCACCCGGTCGTCAACCGCCGTCATCACGAAGGTCTGCGTTCCGCCGCCGGACCATCCGGTCATCGCGATCCGTTCCGGATCGACATCGTCTAGGGACTGTAGAAAGTCCAGCGCGCGCATCGAGTTCCACGGTTGCAACCCAAGCGGCCCAAATCCCCAGATCGCTTCGCGCGGACCACCGAACTCGTGAATCGTCTGCTTGGTATCGTTCCAGCCGACCATGTCATAAGAGAAGACGGCATAGCCTTGGCGCGCCATGCTGATGCCAAACGAGGGCGGGGAGGCGAGCTCAGTGTTCTCCAGCCGTCCGTTCTGGGCGTGTCCATGTGCGAGCAGCACGCCTGGGAAGCGTCCGCGGCGGCCGAGCGGGCGGTAGAGATTGCCGCCCAGATAATATCCCGGGAGCGTCTCAACGAGCACGTTCTCGATCACGTAGCCGTCACGCTCGATCCGCTTCACGAACAGAGGATTGAGCGGCGTCTTGGGAGGCAGAGGATCCAGTCCGGCGGCGGCAAGAATCTGCGCCCGCAGGAACCGCTTCCGATCTTCCCACTGGGCCAGCGTGCCGTGCGAGGCATGCCGCCAGAACGCCTTCGGAGAAAAGTGCGTGTCCGTGTGCGGAATGTCGGTGTTGCGTGAATCGAACGGAGGCGGCGTCTGGCCCGCCACGATGAGTGCGGCGGGCAGAAACAGCAGAAGACGAGGGGCGGCCATCACTTCTTTCGAATCCTCAGCAGGAAGGTCTGCCGCGTGCGGCTCGCGTCATCCGCGATGGCCGGGACGGCGATCTGGTTGTTCGCGCGGTTCCAACAGGGCGCCGGATCACAGCGCAGGTCGCCGCTCCAGTCGTCGATCGGCAAGCCGCGCGTGTGCACAAAGGAACGGTCGCTCCGCCGGAACACGGTGTACAGGTTCTCCTTCCCCCGCTTGTAACCGTTCACAAACCACTGGCCATCGTGGGATAGGGCGACGTCGCCTTCCGGAAACGGGAAGATGTCCGGGGTGCCGATCTGATCCACCAGCTCCTGCTTGTCGACGTCATAGATCACCTGCCGGTTGCCGACGCTGCCAATGATGCGCGGCCCGGATTCCCATTCGGGGTGCCCGCCGATGAATTGGCGGTGCGCGGTGAGGTGCGAGCCATCGGGCCGGATACTGAACGGCACGTTGATGGCGCCCTGTTTGCCGAAGTCGCCGCGAGCATAGAAATAGATGCGGTCTCCACTCCGGTTCCACAGCGAATGGTTGATGAACAATTGCTTGCCCGCAACGTCGGGTCTCGCCGGAGCGATCGCATCGGCCAGTTGGCGGAAGGAGACCAGCAGCCTCTTCTTGCCGGTGGCGATTTCGACGATGAAGATTCCGTCGTCCCCGGGCGCGGGCGTGGCGGGATTCCAGTCGTAGGCGCCGGGATAGCCCGTCACGGGACGGAGCCGGGCCATGCGTCCATAGTTCAAGCCGAGGAAATACCGGCCGTTCTGCGCGACGCCGCCGTTGCCGATGGGTGTATCGCTGAACTTGTACTCGCGGATCCGCTTGCCCTTGGCGATGTCATACAGGACAACGAAAACGCGATTGGTCTTCAGATCGCGGTCGTTGAAAAATAGCTGGGTGTCCGGCTGTTCCGGATTCCAATAGAGCATCGTGCCCTGCTGGGGATTCCAGCCGCGGGACTGGTCGATCGCGCGGATCCGGTTGTCCCGGGTGTCAAGCAGGACGATGTCGGCGGCCTCGGCGGGGAGAGGCATGTGGTCCTGGAAGTCCACGCGGAGCAGCGCCATGTAGCGGTCGTTGCCGTTCCAAGGCGTATTGCGGACGTGGCCAATATATCCGAAGTAGTGATGCTTGGGCCCGTGTGTCAGTTGGGTGATGTCGACATCCCAGTCCGTGGCGGCCGCAAGGCCGGCGAACGGGAACGCGAGGACAGATCTGCGGCTCCAGTTGTTTTCCATGACGCGGCCTTAATTTTGTATCACCCCGGCTCGGACCGCGTCAACTGAAACGTTTCGAAGACGGGTTATCATCTAAGATTGAAGAAGTCTGGATTCCCGACCATTCGTGACGTCGCACGCCTTGCCGGCGTGTCCGGGGCGTCAGTTTCCGCCGTCATCAACGGGAAGGACTGCGTCAGCCCGCGAATGCTCACGCGGGTGCGCGAAGCCATGCATGCTCTCGACTATCACCCGGATCACATGGCGCGGAGCCTCAAGACAGGGCGGAGCAAGATTGTCGGGATGGTCGTGCCGGATCTGGCTAATCCCTTCTTCGTCGAGCTGATGTGCGGCGCTGAGGAAACGGCGCGGGGAGCCGGGTACTCGATCATCTTCAGCAACTCGAATGAGGATCCGGCCCAGGAGCGTGAGAATCTGGCGATGCTGTACTCGCAGCGGGTCGGAGGCGTCGTGCTCGCTTGTTCCGATAGCCACGCCGCCTACGACCGCATGACCATGCGACGGTTCCCAATTGTCTTCGTGGACCGGCTTCCGATGAGCGGGTTCCGCGGAAATTCGGTGATCGTCGACAACGTGGGCGCGGCCTATGATGCCACGCGCCACCTGATCGAGCAGGGCCACACGGGGATCGCCATCATAGCGCCCCGCACCGACCTCTCCAATGGCAGGGACCGCGTTGAAGGCTTCCGCAAGGCGATGCAGGAGGCTCATCTGCCGGTCCGCGACCAGTACTTCCGCCAGGGCGATTACAGCCTTGAAAGCGGCTACCGGTGCGGCATGGAATTGTTCCGCCTGCCCGGACCGCCTACCGCCATCTTTTCGTGCAACAACAAGATGACTCTAGGCCTGATGCAGGCCGTCTCGGAGTCTGGCTTGGCTTGCCCGGGTTATGTCAGCATCGTATCCTTTGACGACTTCCCCTGGTCGGCACATTTTCAGCCCCGCTTGACGGCCATCGCGCAGCCGTCCCATGAGATGGGCCGCGAAGCGCTGCGCATGCTGCTCGACTGCATTGAATCGGGCAGCCAGGACGGATCGAGCACGAGGGTTCTCAAGGCGTCCCTGCATATCCGCGAGTCTACCGCCCGGCCAAGGCTGATAGCGGTCCCGGCTTGACAGCGAAAAATCATAACGTTATGATTCACGAGAGTAGGGAGGTACCTCGTGCTCTCAAGGCTCTCCGTTGCCCTTCTGTCGGCCCTGTCGTTGTGCACTCTAAACGCGCAACGGCAAACAGGTTCAATTTCCGGGTCCGTCTCGGATAGCACCCAGTCGGCTGTCCCGGCTGCGAAGGTGCTCGTGCGGAACCTCGACACAGGTGTGGATCGAACCGTTTTGACCAACGATCTCGGACTGTTTGTAGTCAATGCTTTACCGGCGGCCCGGTACAGCATCATCGTTTCCCGCGACGGTTTCGTGTCCCATAGAGTTTCCGAACTGGTTCTGCAGATTGCCCAGGAAGCGGCGGTGAATGTGATTCTCCAGGTCGGCAGCGTTAGCGAGAGCATTACGGTTGAGGCTTCCGGCGCGGCAGTGGAAACGCGAACCGGCACGGTCGGCACGGAGATTTCCGAGAAGATGATCACGGACCTGCCGTTGAATGGCCGGAACGTCCTCCAACTGCTCGCCATCACTCCGGGAACGCTCGATGCCAGCGCCTCCGCCTTCAACCAGGGCGCCACGCGCCCGGAGTCCGCCGGCCAGTTAATCTCGGCCAGCGGGGGACGCGGCAACTCGACTCACTTCGTCCTCGACGGCGGGACCCATGAGGATCCGTACACCGAAGTGCCCAACGTCGCCCCGAACCCGGACGCCGTCCAGGCATTCAAATTCGACACCAACACGTACAGCGCGAAGTTCGGCGGCCGCGGCGGGGGCGTGGTGAACATCGTGACCAAGTCCGGCACCAACCAGTTCCACGGTTCACTGTTCGAGTACATGCGCAACAGCGAGGTGAACGCCAAGAACTTCTTCTCGGTGAGCACGGACGGACTGAAGCGCAATCAGTACGGCTTCTCCTTCGGTGGTCCGGTGGTGGCCAACAAGTTCTTCTTCTTTACTTCGTGGCAGGGAACCAAGGTCCGGTCGACCCCGAGCAACGCGTCGGCTCTGATCCCGACAGCGGCTCAGCGTACGGGCAACTTTTCCGGCTTCCGCATCGCGCTGATCGATCCCGGGACCAGCCAGCCACTGCCGGGCAACATCATCCCGGCGTCCCAACTCGATCCGGCGGCGCAGAACTTCCTCAAGCTGGTTCCCGTCGCCCAGTCTCCTGACGGCTTCTTCCGCTACTCGACCATCGACCAGAGCAACGATACACAGGTTCTGGCGCGAGTGGATCACTACACCACTGACAAGCACCGGTTGTCCTTCCGGTACTTCTACGACCGGCTACGGCTGCCGGCGGTGGTGGACAAGGCCAATGTGCTGACCGCCTACAACCAGCAGACCGGATCGCCCGTCACCGACCGGATATGGCGCAGCCAAAGCGCGACCTTCGGGCACACCTTCACCGTCAGCCCGAGCATGCTGAACAACACGACCCTGACGTTCAACCGCACCTACAACATCGCGTACGGTCCGGACTTTCCTGGGCAGCAGTCGTTCGGGATCAACGCGCCGAATCTCGCGCACGGGCCGGAGATCCGCACCCTCATCGCCGGCTACTTTAACGTCCGCTACAACAACACCTATCGCGTTCCGCGGAATCAGTACAACCTCCAACACTCCTGGACCTGGATCAAAGGGCGGCACGAAATTCTGTGGGGCACGGACCTATTGCGGGAACAGAGTCTGCTCGACCAGGACTTCGAATCCGTCGGCCGTTTCGATTTCGGCGGGCGGTTCAGCGGAGACAACCTGGCGGATTTCATCATGGGGAAGCCATCCGCCTTCACCCAGGTGACTCCGAACTACGTCAATCTGACGCGCAACTTCTATTCGCTGTACCTGCAGGACAACTTCCGCGTCAGCAAGCGGCTCGGCCTGAGCCTGGGCCTGCGCTGGAATCCGTTCCTTCCCTTCACCGACACGCCCCATGCGCTCGCATCCCTGTTCGATGACCGGGCGTATGCCGCGGGAACGCGGTCGACGCGGTTTCCGAACCTTCCGAAAGGCATGCTCATCGGCGGCGATCCGGGCGTGCCGAAGTCAGTGGTCCACTCCTCGTACGCCATTTTCGATCCGCGAATTGGATTCGCCTACGACCTGTTTGGCAACGGCAAGTTCGCCATCCGGGGAGGCTACGGCCGGTTCCACGACCAGACGACCGCGCTCACCTACAACCGTCCGAACGCCTCTCCCCCCGCCGCGGTCCGTGTCGATATTATTGCTCCGTTCAGTTATTCCGACCCCTATCGAGGAAGGGTGAACCCATACCCGGTGGCCCGACCCACTCCTCCGTCGCTCAATTTCCCGACGCCATTTCTTCTGGTCGCGCTCGATCCCGAGTTCACCTACCCGAACGTGCACCAATGGAATTTCACGATGGAAGGGGCCGTCAACAAGACGACGCTGGTCCGGGTCACCTACCAGGGCTCAGCCGGCCGGAGGCTTTTGCAGACCTCGGAGTTTAACGCCGCCGCCTTCGGCCCCACGGCCACGAGGACCAATATCAATCAACGCCGTCCGCGGCCCGAGTTCACCACCATCACCCGGTCCGGGACGTACGGTTGGGCCGACTACAACGCTCTCGTGATCCAGGCCGAGCGCCGCACCCGTTCCGGTCTGATCTACCTGGTGGGATATAGCTGGCAGAAGAGCACGGACGTGATGTCCAGCACGGCCTTCGAAGGAAACGGGATCACGCATCCGTATGGCCACATCCGGAACGATCACGGGCTGTCCGATTTCAACCGCGCCGGACGCTTCGTCGGCTCATTCAACTATCCGCTGCCCTACGCCGCGGGCCGCTCATTGGTGCGCTACGTCCTTGGCGGGTGGCAAACAAACGGGATCGTCACCGTCCAGACTGGCGGGCCGCTCACGCTCCGTTCCGGTCTGGATAACTCGTTCGCCGGAATCAATCTGGATCGCGCGGACCTCGTTGGCGACCCCAGCCTGGGAGACGACCGGCCGAAAGCGGACAAAATCTTACGTTGGTTCAATCCCAACGCGTTTGCGCTGAACGCTCCCGGAACGTTCGGAAACGCAGGCCGCGGTATCCTGACAGGCCCCGGCTTTTTCAACACCGACTTCTCCATCTTCAAGAAGGTGGCGATGCCGTTCCGGGAGAGCCACAGCCTGGAGCTGCGGGCCGAGGCGTACAACTGCCTCAATCATGTCAACCTGGGAACTCCTACGACGAACCGCTCGTCGGGGAACTTCGGACGGATCGTGAGTGCGGGCAATCCACGCATCTTCCAGTTCGGGTTGCGATACGCGTTTTAATCTAGGTTGGTTAACCTTCCACCGAAATTCCGTAGACGCGGGTGAGATCCCGCCGCCCCTTCACGGTGATCGTGCCCAGGTCCCGCGCGGGGAAGACCGAGGCAACGGCGTTGTAGGTGTCCTCCGCCACCACGATATCCACTCCCAGGCTGCGCGTCGCCGACTCCAGCCGCGCCGCCAGATTCACGGTGTCGCCCATGGCCGTGTATTCCATCCGCCGGGAGGATCCGATGTTGCCGACGATCGCCAGACCGGAATTGACGCCGACTCCGATCCGGAGCTGCGGACGTCCTTCGGCCTCCCATTTCCGGTCCAGGGTGCGTAGTTCTCTCTGCATTTCGATGGCGCAGTTGATCGCGTGCTCCTCCTGAAGCGGGTCTTCGTTTGGCGAGCCGAACGTGACCATGATGCCGTCGCCCAGGAATTTGTCCAGGGTTCCGCCATTGCGGAAGATGATGTCCACCATCCGCTCAAAGTACTCGTTCAGAAGCGCCACCACCGCTTCAGGCGCCATGGACTCGGCCAGGGTTGAGAATCCCATGATGTCGCTGAACAGGACTGTGATCCGGCGCCGGTCGCCCGTGAGCACCGGCGGCGCGCCCGAGCTCACCACCGATTCCATGATCTGTCGCGAGACGTAGCGGGAGAACGCGGACTTCACCAGATCCCGGTCCTTCAACTCCGCCGCCATGCGGTTGACGGTGCGGGCCACCGCCGTGAACTCGACGCCGTACCCATCCTCAGCCATCCTGGCATCGAAATTGCCGTGCCCGATATCCTCGATGGTCTGCTTCAAATCCTGCGTCGGACGGCTGACGTTGGACGAAAGCAAGTAAGCGCTGGCCACCGATAGAGCCGTGGCGAGGAACAGAGCGGCGAGCCCGCTCAGCAGCACGGGCCGGAGCTTTTGACCCACACGATCGGCGGAGAATTCCGCGCGAACCGCGCCGACCACTCTTCCCGCGGAATTCTTCAAGGGCGCATCAGCAGCAAGCCACTCGCCCCGCCGGTCGACGGAGAAGTCTTCGTCCACGGCAGGGCGGTCCATCGGGATCCGGCGCGTGTTACGGACGTTATACACGTCCCCCAGGCGGGCCGAGTCCTCCAGGCCTTCCTCGGGGTCCACACCGATCACGAAGACTCCCGGATCCGATGGAGCCCGGAAGATGGTGAACAGGTACTTGATATAGCTGTTTTCGCGGCGGTTTGCGTCGCGCGCCCGCCGCAGGAGATCACTCTGTTGCTTGTACTCCGGCGAGCTTTCGTCGACCCGGGCGCGCAACTTCTCGTGCACATCGCCGTCCAGCAAGGCGCCGACGGTCGAGGCGATCGACAGGACCTTCTCCCGGTACTCCTCGAACACGAACCGCTTGCTCAACTCATACATCATTCCCACCGAGATCGCGTTGGTGAGGATCGCGGTGACGGAAAACAGCAGGAGGATCTTCGTGCGGAACCGCATAGGCTCGCGTACCTATCTTCGGCGTCTGCCCACGTGGCCGATTGTCGCGTCCCAGGAGGCGTCGCCCTGGGGTCCATAGTCGCCGAGGCTATCCCAGTCGGGGCGGGTAATTCCATTGCGGTCGAAGACCACTTTTCCATCCTTGATCGTCAGCTCAGCGGCCAGCCGCTTGTTGCCGCGCATCCGGGCGCCGAGCACATCGACGAATCCGAACTGTCCGGTTTCCATGCGCAGCACTGAGACGTCGGCGATGGCGCCCACCGACATATGCCCCAGGTCCTCGCGCTTGATCTGCCGCGCGGGGGCCCACGTGGATTTGGCGATCACGTCATCCACGGTCATCCCCATGTTCAGGAATTTCGACATCACATTCAGCATGTCCTTCATGCCGGCGTTCATTGAATTGATGTGGAGATCCGTTGAAATCGAGTCTGGCGGGAATCCCTGTTTCATCGCCGGAACAGCGTGCTTGAAGACGAGGCTTCCGCCGCCGTGGCCGACGTCGAAGAGAACACCGCGCTTGCGGGCCTCGAACAGGTAGTCGCGGACCTTGCCGTTCTCAAACATCGGAACCGCGGCCAGGTAGGTGTGTGTGTAAATGTCGCCGGGGCGCAGGCGTTTGGTCACCAGTTCCTCGAACGGCCGGTCCTTGGAGAACTGGCCGAAGTCCACCATGAGCGGGACGTTGGCGAGCTTGGCGGCTTGCAGGGCGTTATCCACAGCGGTCCAGTTGGGCGCGATGAAGTGGGCGGTCTTGATGCCCACGATATGCTGGGGAAACTCCTTGACGCGCTTGGCGGTGGCCTGGGGGTCCATGTCCTGCGTGTTCTGCTCGGTTGTATTGTTGCCGCCCATGCCTGTTCCGACGATGTTCAGCAGCGAGAGCACGCGCGTCTTGGACTTATCGATGGTGCGGCGTTTGAAATCGGGAAAGCTCTTCCAGCCCGACGATCCGGCGTCGACGACCGTCGTGACGCCGTTGCGGAAGGTGTGGTCGTCCGGAAAAACGCTCGACCCGCCCATGTACTCGGGGCCCTCGCCCGCGAAGATGTGCACGTGGATGTCGATGATTCCGGGCGCCACGCAGAGTCCGCTGACGTCGACCACTTTCTTCGCCCGGCTGGCCGGGATATTGGGCTCAATGGCGGCGATTTTGCCAGCCGCGATGGCCACGTCCCGCCGTCCGCTGATCTTGTTCCGCGCGTCGACCAGGTGTCCACCCTGCAGCAACAGGTCGTACTGTTGGGCAGTGAGGGAGCCTGCGAGCAATAGGACGTTCAGCACACGCATCGACTGCCATTATAATCACAGGCGATGCCTCGATATCTGATTGCCGTCTTGTTTGGACTGATGCTGGCCTGGGCCGGTTGGGAGGAAATGGGTCCTCCGCCCTTCGCCGCCCGCGTGGACCTTGTGGTTGAGCCGCGAATGCCGGTCCGCTTCTACCTGCGCAAAAGCGGCGGGTTGTTCCGGATCGCGCCCGTGGACGCGGCCATCCCCATCAAGAGCGATGTCTTCTATCGCGACCACCTTTACCGGCGGGTTCCGGATCCGCGGATCATCGAAGTAGTAGCCACTGATCAGTATCATTATCTGCTCACCAAAGGAATGGGAACGTTCCACCTGCCGGCGGGCAAGTACAAGATCGAAGCCTACCGCGGGCTGTTCTACACACCGGGCGAGGCCGAGTTCGAGCTGCAGCCGAACGAGACCCGGCGCGTGACGCTTCGGATGAAGCCTTGGGAGGGCGCCGACCCGTCCGCCTGGATTTCTTCCGACGACCATATCCATCTCACCCGTAGCAAGGCGGATGATCCGGCGTTTCTCGACTGGCTGGAGGCCGAGGACCTCACCGTCGGCAACTTCCTTGCGCTGCAACGGCAGATGGACGCCGCGCCCCAGTATGCTTTCGGCAGAAGCGGCGAAGCGCGGCGCCGCGGTTATTCAATCCGGCCAGGACAGGAGATCCGCAACGAATTCTGGGGCCACATCAACGTGCTCGGCGCCTCGGCGATGGTCCGGCCGATGAGCACGGGGCTGATGTATGCGAATTCGCCGGAGTCCTATCCGTTTCCGTCGCTTCAGTTCGCGGAGGGACGCAGGCTTGGCGGGCTCACGGGCTACGCGCACTTTTTCCAGAAGCCGCAGCGCTCGGCGATCTACATGGACGCCGCGCTCGGAGGGATCGATTTCGTGGAGGTGATGCAGTTCTCGGTCCTGAAGACGGGACCCTGGTATGAGCTGCTTAACGCGGGGCTGCGGGTCACCGGCATCGCGGGCAGCGATTTCCCGGTGCCGTTGAACAACCGGCGTCCGTGGCCGCTGTGGCTGCCGCTGCTGGGACCGGAGCGGACGCTGGTCAAGGCGCGGCCAGGCGAGGCGTCGTATGAGACCTGGGCGAAGGGCGTCAAGGAAGGCCGGGTGGTGGTGAGCAATGGACCGCTGGTCGAGTTGACGCTGGACCGCGCGACGGGGCGGGTTGAAGCGTGGGCCGGGTTCTTCCGCCCGCTCGAGTCGCTCGAGATTGTCCGCAATGGCGAGGTGATCGCGTCGGTACGCGGGGATGGGTCGAGGACCCGGCTGACAGCTTCGGTGGCGGCGGAGTGCCCGCAGAGTTGCTGGATCGCGGCGCGGACGCAGGCGCGGAAGCTCGATGGCGAGCCGGAGATCCAGGCGCACACGAATCCGGAGTATCTGTTGCGGGATGGCAAGCCGGTGCGGGTGGAGTCCGCCCGGAGGGCAGTAGCGGCCAAGTGGGAGGAGGAGTTGGCGTACTTCCGCAACGCGGGGATCGTGTTTCCGGATGATGCCAAGCGGTGGGAGTTCTTCACGGCGGCGGAGAAAGCGCTGGCGATTCTGAAGGCGGAGTGATCAGTCCTTGTTGAGGTCCAGCGCATGCACCAGCGGCTCCTCGGTCTCCTCATATTCCAGCCTCCCCGCCTCCCAAACCTCGATCCGCGCCTTGCTCAGGTGCGCCCACACGGCCAGGAGCGCGCCGCAGAGCATCAGAAATCCCGGCCAGTCCGTCACCGCGCTCGCGATGACCGCGCTTGTGGCCGAGATGTAGAACACGACCGCCGCGCCGTAGATCATCACGGTCTCGATCAGCGGCCGTTGTCCGGGCAGGTAGGACGACGTGAACGGAATCCGGTCGAACCGGAACAGAAGCATCTCCATCAGGATCATTGCGGCAAGGAACGCGGGGATCAGCGCGCAAACTCCTTCACGCCAGCCGAGCAACGCCACCAGCACAGGGCCGGTCAGCAGCATTACCGGCGCGACCGCCGCCCAGAACAGTGTCCGGTGGGCAGCGCGCAGGAAGTCCAACCGGTTGCCGCCCTCGTTCACCTTGAAAACCCAGTTTGCGCGCAGCTCGACTGGCAAGCGGAACAGGTAGCGGTATCCGGCCAGCAGAAACAGGGTCAGCGACAACGGCACGGACGCCGCCAATTGCCGTAGCGCGAACGTGCGGACCGAGAAGCCGTGGAATCCGCGCTCCGTCATCAGCGTGACGAATCCGTTGAACACGATGGCGGCCGCGATTGCGGTGAACACGGTCAACACGAGCCGGTGCTGCTGGCTGCGGGCGAGCGTCTTGCCGATGAATCCCAACGCGGCGCGCTCGGGGCTCCGCGGCGCGGTGAGCCCGGCGGCGGCATCGCGCAGCTTCCGGATCCAGGCGGTCTCCCTGCCGGGTTCGAAGGGCATCTCGATGACCCGGATCCGGTGGCGGTGGAAGCTCCACACGTAGCCGAGCAGCGCGGCGAGCGCAGCCGTGGCGGAGGCAATCAATGCTCGCGCCGCGAGACGGCTGACGTACGGTTCCCGATTGCCGAGGAGCCACTGGTCCAGTCCCAGGAACCAGACTGGAGGCCACCACAGCGCGGCGTCCGGCCGTGTTGTCATCGCGGCGTGCGTCCCCGGAATCGCCAGGACGAACGGCAGGGCGCAGAGCAACGCGGTGACGAGCAGTCCTTGGACCAGCAGGGAGACTCGCGGGAACAAGTTCCCCGGGAGCAGGTTGAGCAAAAGTCCTTGAAACGCCACGAGCGCGAAGAACAGGAAGAAGGACGCGGTCGCAGCGGACAGGAACAACGTGAGCATTGAGGGTCCGCCCAGCACCTGGTGGCGGCCGGCGGACACCGCGGGCAGCATGGCGCTCGGCAGGGCGTTCACGGCGACGATGAAGGCTCCGGCGAAGGCGACCAGCGCGGCGAATTTGGCGGTGAAGATGTCGCGCGGGCGAAGCGGGAGCCCGGCGAGGGCGAGGTAGTCGCGCAGTCCGGGAAACAGCGAGCCCCACTGGAGGCAGGTGAACAGCCCAGTGAGGCACATGCCAAGCGTGATGAAGAACAGGTGGTCGGCGATCATCGCCAGACGGTACGGCTCGGGTGAATCGATCTCGAGCAGCCGGCGGTACTTGCCAAAGTACTCCTGCGTCACGATGATCGAGGAAGACGCGACGATCGCGATGAGGCCGCCGGCGACGGTCCGCCACTGGCCGGGTGTGGATACGAGATCGCTGTCAAAGAACCGGCGGAAGAAATGGCGGCGGAGCTCGAACCCTGTGCGGTGCGTCTCTTCCGGCCACTCCTGGACCTGGGACCTCATGCGCTGATCGCATCCATGATTTCGCGCACGCGCGTTTCGGGATCCCCCTGCTGGGTCAGTTGCGCGAACACGCCTTCGAGCGAGGCCTGGCTCATCATGTAGCGCAGTTGTTCGACGCGGCCATTGGCGGCCACCTCACCCTTCCTGAGGATCACCACCGACGAGCAGATCTTTTCGACCACCTCCAGCAGGTGGGAGCTGTAGAAGATCATCTTGCCGGCGCCGGCGAGTCCGCGCAGGAGCGCGCGCAGCATGAGCGCGGTGTTGACGTCCAGGCCGGAGAACGGCTCGTCCAGGATCAACAGCTCGGGGTTGTGGATCAGGGCGCCGGAGAGGAGGATCTTTTGACGCATGCCTTTCGAGTAGGAAGCGAGCGGCGAGTGGCGGTCCTCCCAGAGTCCGAACAGGCGCAGCAAGTGGTCCATTCGCGGATCGAGGATACGGCGCGGCAATTCACGCAGGCGGCCGACGAGTTGCAGGTACTCGCGTCCGGTGAGGTGCGGGTACAGATGCGCTTCCTCGGGGACGTAGCCGAGTCTCCGCTGAAAGGCGGTGAAGTCGTTGCGGACGTCCTGGCCGCCGAACAGGATCCTGCCTTCGGTGGGCTCGATCAGGCCGGTGAGAATCTTCACGGTGGTGCTCTTGCCAGCGCCGTTTGGACCCAGGTAGCCAAGTACTTCTCCGGGTGCGATTGTGAAGCTGACGCCGTTCACGGCGGGAATCCGGTTGTAGCGCTTGACCAGCCCGTGGACTTCGAGCATGTCCAATGTTAGACCGCATCCGGAAGGGAAAGTTCCCGGCGCGGGAACCTATGCGGCAAGAACAGCGTCTGAATGCGGATGCGGCGGCGCACACGGATGATCTGCTTCTGGGCGGGAATCATGATGGCCGCCTGCGGCGCGGTGTGGGCGGCCTGGCCAACCGCGGACGTTGATTCCGGGTACTTCCCGCTGATCCGGCGGCAGGCTTATGGACGCCGGGGTCCGCGGGTGCTGTTCGACGAGGCGCATTGGAATGCGCGCCTTGCGACAGGTGCGTTCCGGCCGTTTGTGCGGATGCTGGAGCGGGATGGATACCGGGTGGCGCGCAACCACCAGGAATTCGTGCCTGGACTGCTCGCAGGCTATCAGGTCCTGGTGGTTGTCAACGCGCGTCCGGCGCCGTGGGGCGGGGAGACGTTCACACAGGCCGAGATCCAGGCGGTGCGCGGTTGGGTGGCACAGGGTGGCTCGCTGCTCGTGGCAGGAGCGGGAGCGCAGGATTTGGCCGGCGCCGAATGTGGCAAGGGCCGCGTGGCAGCCGTCTATGACCCGTGGATCCTGACCGCGAGGATCATTGCCCGGCGGCGCGTGGGCATCAATACGGCGGAGAATCAACAGGCCGTGCTGGACTTGATGCACTGGCTGTCGCGGCTGCTCTAGCTCCAATACTGTTCACTTAACGTTTCTTGATCCGCAATACGATCTTGACGCGGCGGGTCTGGCATCGTCCGCGTGGCCTCAGGTTGTAGTTGCTCATCTTCCGTTTGACTCCACGCGGGTTGCTTCGGTT
>Ga0194132_10005412_pt1 | contig 20712 bp, 15 predicted proteins | sample TA2KigOf80mmetaG_FD_148612 | JGI IMG/M metagenome (GOLD analysis project Ga0194132, IMG submission 148612) | Freshwater microbial communities from Lake Tanganyika, Tanzania - TA2015054 Kigoma Offshore 80m | ecosystem: Environmental > Aquatic > Freshwater > Lake | place: Tanzania: Lake... | reverse complement strand
TCCAGCTGCTCCGGAACCTCAATCACCATCTTGCCCATGCCTCACCCTCCCTTATCTATCTACACAACACTTCCGCAGCTTGTTGTACCAGATTTCACCGGATTTGTCCAGGATGAGAGCCACACTCGTTCAAGAAGTCTGGCCAGGGAACGAGCCCGCGGACATCGAACCGCGGCTGCGAACGCCAGGGGGATTTTGAGGGCGGTAAACTCAGTGTAGGGGTTGGCTCGAGTGGGTAGACTTCTCCATCCAGGCCAAAAAAACACCTTGGTTTTGCAAGAAGTCAAACACGGCATACAAAGCAGCTTGCGGGCTCGCCGCAAAGATCTTCACTTGCAGACCATCTTCGGGCCGATCAGTATCTTCAGTCGCGATTTCGTACGCCTCTCTGTGGCTGAAGCGATCAGGCACCACCTCGATGACAAAAACAGAGTCCTGCTTAGTCGGCTGGGCGGAGCGCAGCTCAGCAACTTTCGGCTGCTTGGCGACGCCCAGCTTGCGCATACCTCGTGCGAGCTCGCGGGCGGCCAGGAGTTCTTGGACGGTACGTCGAGGTGAAGTGAGGATCCAGAACGCTCTAGTGGCAGCAGGTTTCTCGGTTTTGACTTTCGTGGCCGGTTCCTGGGCCCAAGCGTGGCGAGACAAAGCCATCTGTCCTAAAGCGACCGCTGCGGTTGCCGTCGCTTGGCCGAATTCTCGCCGGTTGACTCTTCTGTCCGTCTTCATTGGCTTCTCCGATTCTCCAGGATTCAGCCGTCCTATATCGGTGCCAGGAGGCAAGGGAGGCGCGCAATCGTCCTGCACTCGGTTCTGGATGGTGGGGCTTCAAAAGATCCTATGGTGCCTGCCGCCGGCCAATTCAATAGGCTTAGCTCGTCAACAGTTTCGTGACAACGTTTCCGTGCACGTCCGTCAAACGGAAATGGCGACCCTGATATTTGAAGGTGAGCCTGGTGTGGTCGATTCCCAGACAATGCAGCAGAGTTGCGTGGAGGTCGTGAACATGCACGGGGTTTTCGATGACGTTATATGAGAAGTCGTCCGTCGCTCCATAAGTGATCCCGCGCTTGACTCCCCCACCGGTTAACCACGTCGTGAAGCATCGAGGGTGGTGGTCTCTCCCGTAATCGTCTTCTGTCAATCGCCCCTGACAATAGACAGTCCGGCCGAACTCCCCTCCCCAGATCACTAGTGTGTCGTCGAGGAGGCCTCTAGCTTTGAGGTCGATCACTAGTGCTGCGGAGGCTTGATCCGTCGCCCGGCACTGGCGCGCCAAGTCTCGAGGCAGTTTGCCATGCTGGTCCCATCCTCGGTGGAATAGCTGAATGAAACGGACTCCGCGTTCCGCCAGCCGGCGTGCCAGAAGGCAATTGGCTGCGAAGGTTCCTGGTCTTCGCGCATCTTCACCGTACAGGTCAAAGACAGATTCAGGTTCTTTAGAGAGATCCGCCAGTTCGGGCACCGAAGACTGCATTCTGAAGGCCATTTCGTACTGGGAGATTCGGGTCGTAATCTCAGGATCGCCGAATTCCTGTGACTTGAGCTGATTCAGGCGGCCGAGCGAATCCAGGAACTCTCGCCTCATACTTCGATCGAAGCCTTCTGGGTCGGACAGATACAGCACTGGATCTCCAACCGATCGAAATTTGACGCCCTGAAATCGGGTGGGAAGGAAACCGCTTCCCCAAAGGCGGTCATAAAGCGGCTGGTCGCCTCCTCCCTGAGTGATCAAGACGACGAAGGCAGGAAGGTCCTGGTTCTCGCTCCCCAAGCCATAGGCGAGCCAAGCGCCGACGCTCGGTCGGCCGGCAATCTGAGCTCCTGTCTGAAAAAATGTAATGGCCGGGTCGTGGTTGATGGCCTCCGTGTGCATCGACCGGATGAAGCACAGTTCGTCTGCGATCTTGGCGGTGTGTGGTACCAGCTCGCTAGCCCAAGCGCTCGATTGTCCATGTTGCTGGAACTTGAACAGCGAGGGGACCACAGGGAAACGATCCTGAGTCGCTGTCATGCCGGTGAGCCGCTGCCCTTTGCGGATGGAATCCGGCAGTTCGGTGCCGCGAAGGCGAGTGAGTTCTGGCTTGTAGTCGAACAGGTCCATTTGTGACGGACCGCCTGACTGGAAGAGCCAAATCGCCCGCCTGGCTTTGGGCGCAAAGTGAGGCACGCCTGGAAGGCCTGTCGCAGAAGGGGCGGTGCCGTTCGAGACGCCGGTGCTAGCCTCGAGCTCTCTGCCTAGCAATGACGCCAAAGCAGCAGTTCCGAGGCCTGCCGCGTTAAGCGAAAAAAAATGACGCCGCGTCATCGACAGTCTGAAGGTATCCAATGCTGAGTCAAGTCTGCTCATTTCATTCCTTCGTGATCGTCTCGTCGAGGTTCAAGATCAAGCTTGCCAAAGCGGTGTACGAGGCCAGCTCTACAGGACTCAGCGTCTCATCGCGGGCCGAGGCGCCATGCTCCAGATACTTCAGCGCAACCTTCGAGTCCTTCCCATACCGCTCGCCGAACAGATGTAACGAGTCCCGAAGAATCTGCGTTTCTTCGCTACGTGGTCGTCGGGAGAGAACCAAGCGGAAGGCGTATGCGATTCGGTCGTCTTCGGTTCCCGATGCGGCCTCTTTCAAGACGCGTTCCGCGAGCTTTCGGGAGGCCTCTAGATAGGTCACATCGTTCATGAGGTTCAGGGCCTGCAACGGAGTATTCGTTCGGGCCTGGCGAACGGTGCATGTCTCGCGATTGCTGGCATCGAAACCCATCATCGCGGGAGGCGCTACGGTTCTCTTCAGGTAGGTATACAGGCTACGGCGATAGAGCTTGCTCCCGCTATCGGTTCGATAGGAATCGCCGAACGACAGTTCCTCCCACAACCCAGCCGGCTGGTAAGGTTTGACGGAGGGACCGCCAATCTCCTCGACGAGGAGGCCAGAAGCCAACAGCGCTTGGTCTCGAATCACCTCAGCGGACAGCCGGAGCCGCGGACCCCTGGCCAGCAAGCGGTTTTCTGGGTCTCGCTCGCTCAGGAATTGGGTGGCCTTGGACGACTGGCGGTAGGTGGCGCTCATCACGATCGTCTTAAGCAGTTCCTTAACGTCCCATCCGCTATCGACGAACCTGGTGGCTAGCCAGTCGAGCAATTCGGGATGGGGTGGCCGGTCTCCCTGTGAGCCGAAGTCCTCGGCAGTCTTGACCAAGCCGATCCCGAAAATCATCTGCCAAAGGCGATTCACAATGACCCGTGGAGTGAGAGGGTTGGAGGGGGCTGCGAGCCATTGCGCCAGCCCGAGCCGGTTGTCCGAGAACTGCCTCGGCAATGGCCGAAATACGGCGGGCACGGCCGGAGTCACTGGCTCTCCCGGAGCATCGTAGGCGCCTCGCTTTAGCAGAAAGGTGTCCCGACGAACAGGGCGTTCCAGCATCACCATCACTGTTGGGATGCTCGCCAGATATTCGTCCTGCTCTCGCTCGGCGTCGAGCCACTCACAGCGGGCTTCCTTGACGGATCGAGGCGCGAACAGATCCATGAAACAGAAGGCCAGCTTGCTCCGCTGAGCCGCGCTGCGACGATCAAGTGGGATCGCTGCGATTTGGTCGACGGTTTCCAGCAGCGGCAAGGTGGCGACTTCCTCTGAAGACAGTGCCCTGCGATAGACTCGCACTTCGTCGATCGTTCCTTGAAAGCGATTGTCTGGCCCCTCACCGGCGCCGATGCGAAATGGGTCTTTAGGATCGATAGGCCAGGAGAGCTCGTCAAAGAGAACGTCGATCTTCTTCGCCTCGCCATTCACGTAGACTCGGACACCTTGCGCCTTGCGTTTCCCGTCGTAGGTCACTGCCACGTGCTGCCAGGCGTTTAGTTTTAATGGCTGCGCGGTCTCCAAGCGCATGCCGATATCGGTCCAACGCATCGTGATGTGGAGGCGCACCTTGCCATTCCTCAGGTAAAGGCCGTAGCCATGCCCTTGATTGTGGTCTTCGATGCGCGACACAATGGCTCCGTTTGGGGCAGTTGGGTAGATCCAGGCGGCAAGTGTGAAGGGATCCTCGTAGTTGAACTTTGCGACGTTCCCGGCGTCGATATACCGTTTGCCGTCGAAAACCCCGCCCATGCCTACTGGTGCTGAAACGAGCGGCAGACGGCAATCCGGACTGTCACTGACAACGGGTCTTCCTTCATGACACCCTGAAGCGAGAAGTCCGTCCAGCGGGTAGTGGGCAACCAAGCCGTCCCGGATAGACCAATCCAGTCGTTCAGCCTTCGCCAGCGACTGTTCCCACTCGTGCTGCGCTCGGGAGATTTCCGGTTGCAGGGACAGAAATCGCTTTCTGGCGTCTTGCGATCGAGCTACAAGCTGGTTCAACCGGGCTTGCTGCTTAGGAGTGGGTGCTTTGATATACGGTTCTTCGTTTCCGAAGTTGTAGACGAGACCTTTTTCGGAAACGTTATTGAAGTATGCAAATAACTGGTAGAACTCCTTCTGTGTGATGGGATCGTATTTGTGGTCGTGACAGCGTGCGCAACCCACAGTCAAACCCAGCCAGACGGTTGACGTGGTTTCCACTCGGTCGGCCACGTACTCCACGCGAAATTCTTCAGCTACGATGCCACCCTCGGCGTTCGTCCGATGATTGCGATTAAAACCGGAAGCGATGTGCTGCTCTAGCGTGGGCTGGGTCAGCATGTCGCCGGCAATCTGCTCGATCGTGAAACGATCGAAGGACAGATTACGATTAAAGGCATCAATGACCCAATCTCGCCAGCGCCACATGCTCCGGACACCGTCACTCTGGTAGCCGTTCGTGTCGGCGTAGCGCGCTGCATCGAGCCAGCGGGCTGCCATGTGCTCTCCGTAACGGCGTGACTGCAGCAGGCGATCCACAACCCTCTCATAGGCGTTCTGAGATTTGTCAGCCAGATAGGCTTCGATTTCAGAGAGTGCTGGGGGAAAGCCGGTAAGATCCAACGACAACCTGCGAATGAGCGTCTCCTTGCCCGCTTCTGGAGAAGGTGTCAGACCTTCGCGCTCCAACCTGTGAAGCACCAGAGTGTCGATTGTATTGCGGGGCCACTTTCTGTTGTTCACCCGCGGAAGGATAGGTCGTTTTGGCGGAATGAACGACCAGTGTTGCTGCCACTTCGCCCCTTGTCGAATCCAGAGCCGCAACGACTCAACTTCGGAACTCAAAAGCTTCGCGTGGCCAAGAGCTGCTGGCGGCATACGAACGGTCTCGTCCTTAGACACGACTCGGCGATAGAGTTCGCTCTTTTCTGGATCTCCGGGAACGATTGCCTGCCTGCCGCTACTGAGAGGCGTCTTGGCTCCTGCTTCCGTATCAAGACGTAACTCGCTCACACGGTTTGCCTTGTCTGGGCCGTGACAAACGAAGCATTTGTCCGAGAGAATGGGCCGGATATCGCGGTTGAATTCGATGGATGAGGGAGCCGCCCAGAGCAGAGCGAGGGGAAGCAGACAGACGGCAGACAGAGAGAAACCCAGGAGAGACAACCGCATTCCGCGGCTTGACGAGGGGATCATCGATCTATCCTGCAGGAGACTCAAACAAAGTCTATTGTCTTGTCATCGTTCAAGTGAGCCACGCCCGACGCGAGCTCACAGAATCACCCGGGAGTCTCCGACACGGCGGGTCACGCGTTCACGATCCAAGAATTCCAGCAGCGGTATAGCGTACTTTCTGGAGATGCCGGTGAGATCTTTAAACTTTCCCACATCGAGCTGGACACTTCGCTTCTTGCAATCGGCCAAGAGCGCTTTGAGCTCTGAGATCGATTCCGTGTGGTACAACAGGTTTTCCGAGATCTTCACTAAGCGTCGTTCTTTGGTCAGCAAGCTGACAAGCTCTCGAGCCTGAGCAGGTGACACTGTTACGCCCGCCAGTACTTCGTCGAGTGCTGGAACCTTCCAGCCCGCTCGACGGAATGCATCTTCTATCTGGGCTTTCGCCGCCGACTCAGCCTCCTTCAAGACCACGGTCCTTCCCGAAAGACTGACGGTCTCATTCTGGATCAGGATCCGCTGAGTTGCAACCAAGTCATTCAAAGCGGCCTTGAGGGCCAACGGGTGGCAAGTCTTTGTCAGAGCCGAGTTAAGTTGTTCCTTTAAGATGCCAGTGGACCGCGGATTCCTAGTATGGAACGCTTCAAGATAGGCGGCGACCTGCTCAATAAGCTGCAATAGGCAGGCTGTTTCCATTACAAGAAAAGGCTCGGACGACACCAACCTCACGCACCCTTCCTCCACGAGCGAATCGGCCAGCTTCCGCACCGTTGCTGCGTCAGGAACCATCTGCGAAAGGATTTGAGCTTCGGTTATGCCGAAGAAACTGCTCCGTTTGACGTAGGAGTACAACAACTCACGAGGACTCAGAGGCTGGAGCGACTCTAACCATTCCAGGCGGCAGGACGACTTCAGGGACTTCAGAGGGGCAATGTCCAAAACGGTCCCCCCTCCCAGGGTGACTGCCGGAGAGAGCTGCCTCAGGATAAACTTGTCGCCGGGCAGGCTTAGGACTGCGTCGTCAAATGCGATCCGAACAAACCCGCTTTCTCCCGGTCGGATCTGTCGCGACCCAACGGGTCGGACTGCGGCTACTAGGTCCAGGGTGCCCTGGTGAAGCCGCAGAGCAGTTTTCCGACTAATTGCGATTGGCGACGATCTCAACAACTCGACTCTCGCCTCACAGGTTACGACTGGGACAAACCGCCCCGGCACGGAGATCTCCATGCCCCGATGGATTTGGTTTACCTCAAGATTAGGCAGGTTGACCGCCGTCCGCTGGCCGGCGATAGCCTTGTCAACGGGCTGGGAATGGACTTGAAGCCCCCGGACGCGGGCCCGCAAACCCCTTGGGTAGAGGACGACTTCATCGTCCTTCGCCAACGTGCCGCTGAGAAGCGTTCCGGTCACCACCGTTCCGAAGCCTCGCAGGGTAAAACAGCGGTCGATGGGAAGACGGAGGGCTGCTTGGGGATCTCGCCTCATGGCCGACGTCGGCAGCTTTCGCAAGGCATCGATGAGGTCGGCGAGCCCGTAACCTGACTTGACGCTAACGGGTATGATTGGCGCTGACTCCAGCAGCGAGCCTTTGACAAGGTCCTGAATCTCCAGCCTGACCAGCTCCAACAAGTCCAAGTCTGCCAAATCGATCTTGGTGATGGCAATGATCCCTGCTGGGATACCGAGCAGCCTGCAGATATCGAAATGCTCGCGAGTCTGAGGTTTGACAGACTCGTCAGCGGCAACGACGAAGAGAACGGCGTCGATACCCCCGACTCCCGCAAGCATGTTCCGGACAAATCGTTCATGCCCGGGCACATCAACGAACCCGATCTGGGTTCCGTCTGGCAACTCCAGATTGGCAAACCCCAGGTCGATCGTAATGCCGCGCAGTTTTTCTTCCCTTAGCCGATCAGGGTGGACCCCAGTGAGCGCCTCGACGAGAGAACTCTTTCCGTGATCAACGTGACCGGCAGTTCCAACGACGAGATGTCTTGACACCGGAAGGGACTCCTGAAATTTCTGAACCTACCAATTTTGGTAGAAATCGATTCGAGCTCGTACAAGTTTACGGATTCACGGGGAGTTGACTACTATAAATTGTAATTCTCAGTTTCACCCGGGTGCTAGAGCCCTAGATTGCTGCGACCAAAAAAGCGGTCTTCAGGACGGTGAATTATCGATTAAATAGTTCCATTCGAAATGTTTGAGGAATGACTGGAATTCAGATAGAGGCCGATCAAGGCTTTTTGAGCGAAAGTGATTTTTTTTACTTGACACTTCGAAAAACTGGACTAGAATACTCTCAATTGGCTCGGTAACTTAGCAGCGACAATTGTAACAAATCAGCCCGATGGTTTGATGAGTTGCGTTTCGCGGCTAATGAGCGCGATCTTTGATACGCGTCTCTGAGTTTGAGCTCCCGTCAATATATGGGTAGTTCATTCCACTAGATCTGCTACGCTGTTTGTAGCCAGCCAAATAGTATTATTACTCTTCATTAAAGATGTCACACCGTGACCATTCCCCCTCCCGGGCGACCGGGGGGGGCGAATCTTACCTGCTTTGAGTGTCAGGAAGCGAGAGAGCGACGACCAACTCAGAATCTGAGTTGCCGAAGGTAGTCAGCAAAGTCACTTCCCAAATCGGAACGCTTTAGGGCGAACTCGACGGTGGCTTTCAGAAACCCCAGTTTGTCGCCGGCATCATATCGCTTCCCCTCGAACCGATAGGCGTGGAGTGGCTGTTTCTCGCGAAGCAGGCGAAGTCCATTGGTCAGTTGGATTTCTCCGCCTTTGTCTGCTCCGGTTCGTTCTAGAACCTCGAAGATCTCCGGTGTGAGAATGTACCTTCCAATGATGGCGAGGTTTGAAGGCGCCTCGGAAAAGGCCGGTTTTTCCACCAAATCCTCGACTCGATAGGTTCGCCCTGAGAATTCGTCGCTCACAGCCTGGCCTTTGATGACTCCATACCGCGAGATATCGGGGCCCTCCACAATTTGCGTGGCGAGGACGGAAGACTGGTGTTTCTCGAAGACCGAAATCATCTGTTGAGTGCAGGGGACTTCGGCGTCAATGATGTCGTCGCCCAGTAACACAGCAAACGGTTCATTGCCGACCAAAGGTTTTGCCACCAAAATCGCATGACCCAGTCCCAGCGCTTCCTTCTGGCGCACGTAAGCGATCGACACCATTTTCGAGATTGCTTGGACCTGTTCAAGCAGGTCCGTTTTGCCACGACTTTCGAGAATTCTCTCCAGCTCGTAGCTGACGTCGAAATGGTCCTCGATGGCGTTCTTGCCGCGGCCCGTCACGATGATGATGTGGTCGATTCCGGATGCCATCGCTTCTTCGATTACGTACTGAATAACGGGTTTGTCGACCAGCGGCAGCATCTCTTTGGGTTGGGATTTGGTCGCTGGCAAGAGTCGAGTCCCCAGCCCGGCAGCGGGGAATACGGCCTTTCGGATCTTCATGTTCGTTTTCCCTTTCGATCCCGAAACGGGAGTTAGGACAGCGACGTTAGCACCCGCCCATTGCCACAGTCAAAGGATTAAGAGACTTGTCTGCCTTGATAACTCACTGGAGGTTTTCCGCGCCAGCGCCGCCTGCATCCATGGCACCTCGGTCGTCTTCGCCAGCTCAAGTGGCACCCGATCAGCAACTTCCCTCAGGAAACCCAATTGCTTTGGCAAGGATGAGCCCGGCGATCGGATGCATCGGCCGAGGCAGGGAGGACAGCATGGCGACAGGAATCAGCCGAAGTTTTCCGGGTGGATTGTGGCTTTGGGACTCAGGTGTGGATCCTAGGAAGGAACTCGCTGAAACGATCCCTGGATTCGACCATGTATTCTTTAGCCCAACGAGGAGATCGCAGCCTGCGGGCAGTCAAACCCAGCGAAACCACTTGTCAGGTGAAAGCCGGAAAGAACTCGTCAATGATCCCTGGCCGGCCACCAGAAGGATCCGAGCGGATCAGATTGACCGCCGTAACCTCGTCTCCGAAGCAGGCACCTGGCGATCAGAGCGACTCCGAGCGGGTTAGAAGGATGCATCCTTGGGGGCTTCGCAACACCTCGACCGGAGTGGCTTCGATTCTCTGCAAGTAGTCCCCGGCGGCGATTTCAACTGTTCCAAGGACTCCACCTCCGTCGAGCACGAAGGCTTCGGAAAAAGCAAAGTCTGAGGGGGCCAGCATACCGCCAGCACCTAGGCGAAACAGTTTCGTGGCATCGCCACGCGGTTCCGAAGCAGCGTACAGAACTTGAGTCTCCAGACCCGGGTGCAAGCGGGTCCACGTTCCCGAGCCGGAGCGGATGGTCAATAGATGTTCGACGTTGCCCCCGTCGTTGGTCTCCGAGAGGAACTCGTGCTCCGATCCTGAGAAGATCAAGCATACGCATCCTGATTCGGAAAGGAAGGGCGGATGCAGGCTCCTGGAGCTGGCGCGATGGTAGTCACACGGGCCAAATGCCAGCTCTCCGAATCTGCCAACACCCTCGAGCACCATAGACTCTTCATCTCCTCTGTGCCTATGGGCTGGGATGCTGGCGCCTGGATCCAACTTGATCAACCGCGTGGACCGACATTGGACTGGATCGTAGAGAAGCCGTTTCTCCCATAGGCCCTGGCGACCTGAGGGCCGCCAGGACAGCTCGGCTGTGCGCACGATTCTCCAGGAGCTTCCTGCGCCCTCCCGCACACCGACGGGACAGCCCGCCACTGCTTGCAGCAAGCGGCTCCTCAGACGAGCGGGTGGCGCCACGGACGGTGGGCTCAAGCTCAACGCACGTGCAACCTGGGAGAAACTTGACACTTCAGCATCGCAGTCGGCGCACCCCGCGCTCAGGTGAGCTTCCAGGCACTGTCGCTCCGCCGGATCTAAGAGTCCAAGAGAGTAGCCCAGCGCCAGTTCAGACTGGTCCTCTTTCGAAGGGTGTTCACTCATAGCAACTCTCCGTGGTAACCCCGTAACAGCTCCCTAAGTTTCAACATGCCGCTGCGGATTCTGGTCTTGATCGTCCCCAAGGGTTCGTTTAGCTTCAGAGCAATCTCACTTTGGCTTAATCCTCCGAAATAGGCGAGCTCGATTGCTCGACGCTCAGGGCGTCTAGGGCTCGGCGGACCTGGGCTTCTTGTTGGGTGATGGCTGCAGATTCCTCCGGTCCCGGCTTCTCGCTGCGGGCTTCGGCCAGAACCTCCAGCGTCTCGCCTTGCGCTACTTCGTGAGGCCTGGCGCGGAGTCTGTCGATTGCCCGGCTACGAGCCATGGCCAGTAGCCAAGTGGAGACTTTGCCGCGCGCTGGGTCGAAACGCGTCGCCTGCCGCCACACCTGCAGATACACATCGAGAGTCACTTCTTCTGCGGCTCCAGCGTCTCCGAGGATACGCAACGCCAACCCATAGACCAAGCGGCTGCTGGCATCGTAGAGACTCGCCAACACCGGCTCGTCGCCGCGCGCGATCTGAGCGACCCAGGTCACCCATGTTTCATCGGAACCTCTGGGTTGCATCGTTTCCTGAGATTTCGCCACTCGTGCTTTCCCCATCTCGAACGATCCGTCGGGTGTCAGCGTGAACTCGCCTAGTCTAACTTATCTTTTGGTCCCATCAAAATCCCCGAAGAGACATTCCAAACCACGACGCTCTCCTAGTCCTTGTTGCAGTGGAACTTATCCTTTCCGAATTGGCTCTCCACCCACTGCAATGCCTCCGTACGGTCTTCTACAAGGTGTTCTAGCTGAGCATCCTCCACAGCCGTGAGGATCTTCTTGAAAACGGGTCCAGGCGAGTAACCCAGTGCGATTAAATCGTCTCCAGAGACCAGCCGTGCCGGGCGAATCACCTCGGGCGGGAGATCGTTGAGGTACTCCTTTGCGGCATTCCACGCATCCAGGTTTCGATGGCTTCCCAGGCAGTCGAGGCGGTGTAGCTCGAGATGCTCTTCGATCGCATCCTGGCGCAAGAACCGCTTCAGTGTGGCAGGTCGCATCTGAAACAGGTCTTTGAATTTGAGGTGGCCTCGAACCAGTTGGGCGACTCTCTCCGTCTGGCGGCTGGTGAAGCGCAGACGCTCACAGATCTGGATCGCGATTCGAGCACCGACTTCGCAGTGGTTGTTGAACCGAATGCGGTCCTTCACCTCGAAGGTCTCCGGCTTGCCCACGTCGTGCAATAGAACCCCCAGTGCCAGGGAAATCGGGGGATAGGCGCTTTCCTGGCTCGACTGGCAATGGCCGGCGGTGCTGGCCCAATCAGTGGCGGTGGGGTTTAGCCCCTGGCGCAAGCCTCGCTTCGTTTCATCCATGATCTGAAGCATCGACAGCGTGTGAGTCCAGACGTCTCCTTCAGGGTGGAATTCAGGCGGTTGCTCAACTCCCTGCAAACTGGAGATCTCGGGCAGTATCGGGCGTAGCAGGCGCACCGCTTCCAGCAGCTGAATGCCGCCGCATGCGTATCCTTCCGTGAGAATCTTGCTGAGCTCATCGCGAAGCCGTTCTTTGCTCACCTGGCCGATCAGGCTCGCCAGAGTCTGGATGGTCTCACGCGTCGCTGCATCCAGTTTAAAGTTGAAGCGCGCTGAGAAGCGTACCGCGCGCATCATGCGCAGCTTGTCTTCCCGGAATCTCTGGATGGGTTCTCCGATGGAGCGGATTACCCGGTTGCGGATGTCACTCAGTCCTCCCACATAGTCCAACAGAGTCTCCGTCAGTGGATCCAACAGGAGCCCGTTAATCGTGAAATCCCGGCGCAAGACGTCGAGTTTGGCGTCCTCTGTGTAGGTCACACGATCCGGATGCCGGCCGTCGGCGTAATCCCCGTCGGAGCGAAAAGTGGCGACTTCGACCTGCTCGTGGTCGCTCAGAACGAGCACGACGCCGAATTCGGCGCCGACTGGCACAGTTCGGGGAAAGATCTCCATGACCTGTTCGGGCCGTGCGCTCGTGGCGACGTCGTAATCTCTGGGCGGAATTCCCATGAGTTGGTCGCGTACGCAGCCCCCCGCGAAGTAGGCTGAGTAACCACGCTCACGGAGCCTCTTGACGATATTCGTGGCAGCGACTTTCACTTCACAGTCCTGGCGGAAGTAATGGAGTCAAAGCCGAACTTGCCTCGAATCTTGTCGGCGGCTTCGTACAGGCGAGTTTTCTTTTCGCGTGACTCTCTTTCGAACAGGTGTCCCTGCATTGGGGCATATCCAAGGCCACTCAGCCCGACCCCGACCAGGCGGATCTTAGTCTTGCAATCCCAGCTCCTGTGCAGAAGCTGCAGAACCCTATCGAGAATCTCGCCGTCGAGATGCGTTGGCTCCTTTAACGATGCAGCCCGCGTTACTGTTCGGAAATGCAGATCGCGCAGTTTCAAAGTGATTGTTCTGGCGAACATGCGGTGCGCGCGCAGTCGATGGGCGGCCTTCTCGACAAGCTGGGCCAATGTCAATTCCACCTCTTCCGGGTCGCTGGTGTCCTGTGCAAACGTGTGCTCGTTACTGATGGATACCGGCTCGTCGTGAAAGTCAAAGTGGGCTGTGTTCTGTCCCTGCGCTTTGCAGTAGAGCGATTCTCCCCACTGGCCAAATAGATCATTGAGAGACTGGCGCCCGAGTGCCGCAAGGTCCGCTACAGTCATCACCCCGAGATCGCGAAGCTGCATCTCGGTGGCCTTGCCAACTCCTGGGAGTTTGCCGACTTTCAGCGGCCCCAAGAGACTAGCCTCGTGACTGGGCAAGACCCACAGAATGCCCCGCGGTTTGGCCAAATCGGAGGCGACCTTGGAGACCAGCTTGGTTCGCGATATTCCTATGGAGACGCTGAGTCCAGTTTCTCGTTCCACCTCCGAGCGTAACCGATGGGCAACCGACAGAGGGGCACCGTACAGCCGCTCCGATCCGGTGAAGTCCAGATACGCTTCGTCGATCGACACCATTTCGACGACGGGTGTGAAGCGTCGGAAGATCCCTTCAGCTTTTCGGGAATACTCGCAGTACTTGTCGCGTCGTCCGGGGAGAAACACGGCATGCGGGCAAAGCCGCTTAGCAGTTACCAGTGGCATCGCTGAGTGAACACCGTACTTGCGAGCTTCGTAAGAAGCAGCCGAAACGACGCCTCGCTGGTTTGGCAGGCCACCCACGATCACCGCCTTGCCTTTGAGGCTGGGCTCAAACAGCTCTTCGACCGAGACGAAAAACGCGTCCATGTCGGCATGGAAAATCACGGGTTCCATGAATTCGTGGTGAGGATTTGTTGTCGAGCTGGTACTGGTCCTACGAAAGTTCCCAAATGAACACTGGCGGCTCGCATGGAGTGACTCAATACTTCCGGAGCACCGCGATGACACGACCCTGAATCGTCACGTCTCTGGCCCTGACCACGATGGGCTGCATCTCGGCATTGGCAGGTTGCAGACGGACGGTGTCGTTCTTCTCGCGGTAGAACTTCTTCAGCGTCGCCTCGCCGTTATCGATCAGAGCCACGACGGTGTCACCATTTTCAGCACTCTGCCTCTTTTCCACGACCACGAAATCCCCGTCGCAGATATGATCCTCCACCATCGAGTTGCCCTTGACTTGGAGCACAAAAACGCTTTTGCTCCCGACGAACTCCTTGAGAGAGAGGTGCTCGCTGTGGGTCACTGCTTCCAAGGGCCGGCCGGCAGCGATGCGGCCGAGCAACGGCAACTGGAAGTCCTTAGCGGCGCGCGTCTGTGCCGGGTCTGCTCCTTGCTTTGCCCTCGTGGTGTGTTCCAGCGGTTCGCGGTTGACGACTTCGATCGAACGACTGCGATTGTAATCCCTGCGGATGAAACCTTTGCGTTCGAGCGTGTTTAGGTGCTTGTGGACCGTTGCCAGGGAAGAAAGTTGCAGATTCCTCCCAATCTCTTCAAAGCTCGGGCAGTATCCTTGTTCTCGGACGAATCGATCTAGAAACAACAGGACTTGAAATTGGCGCTTGGTTAGTGGCATAGAAGCCTCTCGAAGCTCTCATCGAATGTCAAATCCGAATTATAGGCGAAGTAAAAGCGAATTTCCAGGAGTGATCCGATGACGCGAAGGTATCCTCGATCCCCGGTGTGTGCGGTTGGTGCGCTGGTATTTCGGGCCAACACTGTCTTGCTAATCCAGCGGGCCAAGCCACCGGCAGAGGGCAAGTGGTCCATCGCAGGCGGGGTTGTTCGGCTTGGAGAAACTCTGGAGGCTGCCGTCATCAGAGAACTACGCGAGGAAGCCGGCTTGGAAGTGAAGCCCCTTGCCGTCGCCAAGGTCGTCGACCGAATCAACACAGATGCTGAAGGCAAGATCGCTTACCACTACGTGATCATCGACTACCTTTGCGAAGCCGGCCCCGGCCAGCCTCATGCTGGTTCCGACGCGAGCGGCGCCGGGTTTTTCGAGATTGAGAAACTCGGCGAAATGGAGCTGACTGAGGGAACTGCTGACGTCATTCGCGAAGTGAAGCAGCGGTGCGCAGCGATACTCACGCGATTGGAGAAGCCTTAGAGAGTGTTTAAAAAGGCGCGCTTTGGTTCGTAGTCCCGCCTTTAGGCGGAAGGAAATGCTGTGGTTCCGGCTAAAGCCGGGACTACAAACGTAGCTGACTCCTTGAACCAGGCCTTTCTAAACACCCTCTTAGCTCGCTATTACTGACGGTGTCTCGCCTGCCAGCCTGCTGCCGGACGCGCGGGGTGTGCTTGAGTTGTTTGCTCCCAGGGATTGTCGGAGGTCCAAGACCCACGTCGAGACCATGACGACCCAGGTTGACGTCGCGGGTGGGGAATCCTAGTATGTGCGCTGGACTTCGAAGAGCGGTAGTGACCGGTCTCGACGGTCCCCGTGACGACTCGGAATCGTTGAGAGTGGCCGTTCTGGATTCATCGTCTTCCTGCTTTGGAGAGAGTGCATGAACCTTCTTCATCTGTCTACGAATCCGCGCTCAGAAGCCGCGGGTTGGAATTTTCCCCTGGGCATACCCGGATTCCGGTTTGCCGACCTGAATCGGGTACGCCGCATCGCCGAGCTCGACGGCGTTTTTCGGCAAGCGCTTGGCGCGTCAGATCCTGAGTTGTCGAAGCTCTATGAGGCCTACCGCTCAGCCGAAGGCAAGGGCTATGAGGTGGTGGCAGTATCGGATTTGCTGATCCGTGTGGCGCCGCACTTGGGACGTTTTGTGGCGCAACTATTTGGCATCGAGGCTCAACACGAATCACTGCGGCAGCAGGTCTGGGAAGACGGACGGCTCTTCGAGTGGAAAAAGAAGTATTTAGACAGGCAGGTTCTCAAACACCCTCCGACGCAAGAAGAGATGGGTCCGTGGGACCTTTCAGAACTGGAGTTTGATTATCGAGCGCTAGTAGACCGGCGTGTGGCGCAGACATCGTTTGCCGAAGATCCCGAGAGAGAGTTAGCCGAAGCTGGCCTGGGAACGCTGGAAGCGGTTGAGGCAGCGAAGGCCGCAGGCGATTCTCAAGGCCTAGCCAGCGCCCAGGAAGACCTGGGAATCATCCACAAATGGTCAGCAGCGCTGGCGTTTCATCCGTCGCTGCGCGAGCGCTCCAAGCACTTTGCCTCGATCGGGGTCCCGGAAGCCGTGGACTACCAGAACCTCGTGCGCATCGATCGATTCGACTCCCAGCTTCCCGAGCGATTCAGGGGGCCTGCCGAGACTCGCCGTTTTCGCGACGGTTTCAAACTGACCGACGAGCGAATGACGCCTCGCGAAACGCTACAGGAGGTCTACTACTGCATCTACTGCCACGAACGCGACAAAGACTCCTGTTCGAAAGGCTACCGAAAGCAGGGGCAGATTCAGAACAATCCGCTCGACATCCGGCTGGAAGGTTGCCCGCTGGACGAGAAGATCTCCGAAGCGCACCTCCTCAAGCGCCAGGGCGAGGTCATCGCCGCGCTCGCCATGATCATGGTCGACAATCCGCTTTGTGCCGGCACTGGCCACCGCATCTGCAACGACTGCATGAAGTCTTGTATTTTTCAGAAGCAGACGCCGGTCAATATTCCTCAGATCGAAACCGGCATTCTCACGGACGTGCTGAACTTACCTTATGGGTTCGAGATCTACTCGCTGTTGACGCGCTGGAATCCCTTGAACATGCTTCGCCCTGTGCCCCTGCGCTATAACGGCAAAAACGTCTTGGTTGTCGGCATGGGGCCGGCAGGTTATGCACTGGCGCACTTTCTTCTCAATGAAGGTTTCGGCGTGGTCGGCATCGAGGGGCTGCGGGTGGAGCCGCTCGCGATGGAGGTGCGGGGAGCCCGGAAGCGCGTGCCACGCCCAATCCGACACATCAAAGACATCACGGCCGAGCTGGATCACCGGACCATCCTGGGTTTTGGAGGTGTGTCGGAATACGGCATCACCGTGCGCTGGGACAAGAACTTCCTCGACGTCAACTATCTCGTGCTGATGCGGCGCAAGAAGTTTCGACTCTTTGACGGTGTCCGCTTTGGCGGCACACTGACCATCGACGACGCCTGGAACCTCGGTTTCGATCACATCGCTCTTGCGACGGGCGCTGGCAGGCCGACGCTTGTTCCCGTTCGGAACAATTTGTTGCGAGGAATGCGGCAGGCGTCCGATTTCTTGATGGGCTTGCAAGCGTCGGGCGCCTACAAGAAAGACAGCCTAACGAACCTCCAAGTCGACCTCCCAGCGGTGGTGATCGGTGGTGGATTGACCGCAATCGATACCGCGACCGAGTTGATGGCTTACTACGTCATACAGGTCGAGAAATCGCTCGATCGCTACGAAAGACTGGTTTCACGCATCGGTGCCGAGAGCATCTGGGGCCGGTTCGACGACGAAGAAAAGCAGATCTTTCAGCGATGGCTAATTCACGGGCGGGCGATCCGCGCCGAGCGAGCAGCGGCTCAGGCAGCTGGCCGCAAGCCGGACTTCGCGCGCCTGGTAAGGTCCTGGGGCGGCGTCACCATCGCCTACCGGAAGCGGTTGCAAGACTCTCCTGCCTACCGCCTGAACCACGAAGAGATCATCAAGGCGCTGGAAGAGGGAATTGACATCGTTGAGCTGCTGAGTCCCGCCGAATGCATCCCTGATGCCTGGGGAAAGTTGCAAGCCATGAGATTCGAGCGGCAAGCCTGGCTGGGCGGCAAGTATCGCAGCACGGGCGAATCGGTCGAGCTTCCAGCACGCTCAGTGATGGTAGCGGCGGGAACCCATCCTAACGTGACCTACGAACGCGAACATCCGGGAACGTTCGTTTTGGACAAAGACGGCGAGTTCTTTCAGGCGTATCGACTCGAGACGTCCGATGGACAGCGGCGTCTGATTCCGGCGGCGCAGGGAGAGACAGGGTTTTTCACCTCTTACAGCAGAAATGGCCGCTACATCACGTTCTACGGCGACAATCATCCCGTATTCGCTGGCAATGTCGTGAAGGCAATGGCTTCGGCGAAGAAAGGCTACACAGAGATCGGCCGATTGTTTCGGGATGAAGTCGCGTCGCAGATTCAAGAAGACCAGGCTGACCGTGAGCAGGCCTGGGTTCGCTTTGCTGAGCGATTGGACGACCTTCTGCAGGCGCGGGTCGTGGACGCCTTTCGCCTGACGTCGAACATCGTTGAAGTTGTGGTGCGCGCCCCAATGGCGGCCAATCATTTTAGGCCTGGGCAGTTTTACCGCCTTCAGAATTACGATAGCTTCGCTGAGCGGCCCTCGGGGTTTCATTTGACCATGGAGGGCATTGCCCTGACCGGTGCCTGGGTCGACCGCCAGCGCGGGCTTGTTTCGCTGATCGTTCTAGAGATGGGCGGTTCGAGCCGCCTGTGTGCGCTGCTGAACCCGGGCGAACCGGTGGTGCTGATGGGGCCTACGGGTGCCCCGACCGAGATTCCTGAAAACGAAACGGTGTTGCTGGCAGGGGGTGGCTTGGGCAACGCAGTGCTGTTTTCCATTGCAGAAGCTCTCAAGGAGAAAAATAACCGGGTCGTCTACTTCGCCGGCTACCGGAAGAAATCCGACCTGTTTAAGCGGAGGGAGATCGAGAAAGCCTGCGACGTCGTGATTTGGTCGGTCGACGAAGGTGAGCTGATTGAGCCTCGGCGCCCCCAGGACCGGACCTTCCGTGGCAACATTGTTCAAGCCATGCAGAGCTATGCAAGCGGTGACCTTGGCGAAGTTGAAACGCCCCTGTGTGCTGTGGATCGGATCATTTCGATCGGGTCCGACCGGATGATGAATGCAGTCAAGGTGGCGCGCAGGACCTTGCTGAAGCCTCACCTCGCCGCCGGGCACAAGGCGATTGGATCGATCAACTCCCCGATGCAGTGCATGCTGAAAGAAATCTGCGCTCAGTGTTTGCAGAGACACTGCGATCCGATAACGGGCGAGGAGAAGGTCATTTTTAGCTGCTTCAATCAGGATCAGCCGCTCGATCTGGTGGACTTCGACCATTTACGGTCCCGGCTCCGGCAGAACTCCGTGGCTGAAAAATTGACGTCGCTTTGGATTGACCACCTCTTCGAACAGCGCGAAGTTCAAGAAGTGTAGGCTGCGAATCTGTCACCGAGCCCTGGGCGTTTGTCAGGAACTCGATCTTTTGGATGACCCTGAAGCCATCGAGTCAGAGCCTCTAGATTTCGAGGAACTGGCAACCCTTTCGTCACGACCTCTGGAGTGTGTGAGCCGATGAGCCGGCATTCGGTTGATGCTTCGGCTGTGATGTCCGGCGGCCGAAACCTGGAAGATGGATAACGATCTCAAGGATGTCATCGTCGTGGGCGCTGGACCTACCGGATTAGCCTGCGCCATCGAAGCCGAGAAGAAACAACTCAATTTCCTCGTCATCGAAAAAGGCTGCATCGTCAACTCCATTCAGAATTTTCCGGTTCAGATGACTTTCTTTACGACGCCGGAACTGCTCGAGATTGGAGGCTTGCCGTTCGTCAGCTCCTACGACAAGCCGACCCGCCTGGAGGCCCTGAAGTACTATCGCCGTGCGGCGGACACCTGCCGGCTGAAGCTTCGCCTTTATGAGACTGTCCTGGCAGTCGAAGGCAGCGACGGGGATTTCCGCGTGCGAACGCGGACGCGATCTGGAGTGGCTTGCCTGTATCGTGCCAGGAAGATCATCCTGGCAACCGGTTATTACGATATTCCGAACCTGCTTGAGATTCCGGGAGAAATCCTTCCGAAGGTTTTTCACTACTACACTGAAGCCCATCCGTACTACGGTACAGACGTAGCGGTGATTGGTGGGAAGAACTCGGCTGCGATTGCTGCTCTGGATCTTTACCGAAATGGGGCGAGGGTTACCCTGATTCACCGTGAAACGGAGCTAAGCCCCAGCATCAAGTACTGGATTAAGCCCGACATCGAAAATCGAATCAAGAATCGGGAGATCGACGCGTTCTTCGAAACGTCGGTGGTCCAGATTGACCAGGAACACATCCAGCTTCGAGATTCCACCGGGAGAACCTGGCCGCTGAAGAACGACTTCGTCTTTGCGATGACCGGTTACCGCCCCGATCTCGAGTTCTTTAAGTCGATTGGCATCCACCTCAATCCCGACGATCAACGCCCCTTTCATAAGGATTCCTTTGAAAGCGATGTGCCAGGGATCTATCTAGCCGGAGTTGTGGTTGCCGGCATGCACACCAACGAGGTCTTCATCGAGAACGGCCGTTTTCATGGTGAAGTCATCATCAAAGACATCTCACAACGGCGGTAGTTAGAGGGCCAAGCAGCCGGCAGGTTCGGAGGTTTGACGCAGGGGAGTTGCCTCTGCTGCAATCCGAAGGGGGCCGATGTTGCGTAAGCATAAAGAGACGGTGGGCGCTGGTGGTCGAGCGCTCTGCGAGTCTATCGCGGGCCCTGTTGGCAGGCTGCCGAGGTTTTGCTGTTGAATGGCGAACAGAATCATGTATCTTGGCGTAGAGACCTTGCTGAGAGTTCGAAAACTGTAATGCCCGTTCCAGCCTCGTTTCAGGATACCGAGCTGATGCGCAAAGTGGCGCTAGGCGATCGAGCGGCGTTTGGCCAACTCTTCGATCGCTATCCACTGCTGTCCAAGATAAATTGGGATAGGGAAGGGCTGTGTTGATCTAGATCATCATTCTATTAATAAGTAGACCATAACGATTGTTTGTGGCATACTCCTCTGAAAGGAGGATTCTATGCCATTCAGAAAACGGGGACCGTCACTGACCTTCACCGAAACCGAGTTAGCGA
>Ga0194132_10005411_pt1 | contig 20713 bp, 17 predicted proteins | sample TA2KigOf80mmetaG_FD_148612 | JGI IMG/M metagenome (GOLD analysis project Ga0194132, IMG submission 148612) | Freshwater microbial communities from Lake Tanganyika, Tanzania - TA2015054 Kigoma Offshore 80m | ecosystem: Environmental > Aquatic > Freshwater > Lake | place: Tanzania: Lake... | reverse complement strand
TGCACGGTCGCCAGCACGAGCGTCGTGCGCTTCTCCGCGAGGCCGCGCGCCAGCAGGTCGATGAGCACGTTGGACGGCGCGTCGGCGAGCAGTTTGTACGCGGCCGGCTCCGCGGTCGCGAGGTTCGTGTAGCGCGAGCGCTCGACGGCGCGTTCGGCCGCGAGCGCGAGCACCAGTTGTTGGGCCGGTTCGTAGTCGGGCTTCACCTCGAGCGCCCAGCGCAGGTAGCGCAGGCCGTAGTACTCTTCGGCCTGACCGACCGCCACGTCGGCGAGGCGGTCGATCTTCAGCAGTTTGTCGTTCCACACCCACACCGGCACTTGGGAGGGCGCGCCGTCCGGGTTGGTCTTCGCGCCGAGGTAGCGGGCCTTGTGGTCGTAGAACTTGCGCGCCAGCGCCACCAACTCGACTTCGGGGCGCTTGGTGTCGGCCTTCGCCCCGGGGTAGAAGCGGTTCAGGAGGTCGGTGGCGAGTTCGCGCAGGTTCGCGGGCACGTCCTTCGGGTCGCGCAGCAGAATGCGCCAGAGGTACGGGGTCAGATCGGTCTGTGTGTCGGTCAGAAGTGCGAAGGCGTCGCGCCGGCGCGAGATGGCGTCGATGACGCCGTATTGCCGGTCGACGCCGAACCCGTCGAGCGCCCCGACCCAGCCGGCCATTGTCGGGCCGTCGAGCAGCGGGATCGTTTCGAGCAGCCCCGCGTACAGCCCCGGTTCGGGGTTCTTGCGGAGCGCGTCAATCATGAACGGGATCGCGTACTCGCCGGTGCGCCGCAGTTCGATCTGCGCGAACACCTTCTCTTCGTAGGTCGCGCCGAGGTTGCGGATGTACTTCTGCACGCGCTCCGGGTTGTATAGGAGCTTCGTGGCGACGGCCTTCGCACGCTTGTTTAGTTCCTCGATGTTGTCGCGAATCTGCTTCTCGCGCGCCGGCTCGTCGGAGAACTTCGGCACCCCGCGGAGCTGCTCGAAAACGGTCGTGCCGTGTTTCTTCTCCAGTTCGAGGAAGTCCGCGTCGCTCGGGTCGCTCTTGAGGAACTGTTCGAGGTAGATACCGGCGATGTCGAACTTGCCCTCGTTCATGGTCGCGCGGAACAGAGCGTACAGTTCGAGGGGCTTCTTCGGCGCTTCTTTGGGCTGGGCCGCTGTGCGCCCGGTGGCGGCCAACAACAGCGCGAGCACGAGGGCGAAGAACGAGACGGTTCTCACCGGGGTGTCTCCTCAGTGCGGTCGGGCGCGCGAGCGAGTTGTGCGGCGCAAATGCGCTCCCGCTTTCCACCCTAGCGAGGCTGGAAGGCGGGGTAAAGTAGATAAACCCGGCGAAGGTGCGACGAGTTCGGTAACGCGCCGTTACAGCCCGCCGGGTCATCCGTTCTGCATTCTGAAAGCGCCGATCAGGTTAAGCAATCGGCTTCGCACGCGACGAGGTCCGCGAACGACTCGCGGCGGCGGATCAGTCGATGTGTGCGGCCTGTAACGAGGACCTCGGCCGCGCGGACGCGCGAATTGTAGTTCGAGGCCATCGCCATGCCGTACGCGCCGGCACTGAACGCCGCGAGCAGGTCGCCGCGCTTCGCGCCCGGCAGCGGCCGGTCCTTCGCCAGATAGTCGCCGCTCTCGCACACCGGGCCGACCACGTCCTGCTTGAAGCAGTTCGGCATGTCGCGGAACGGCTGCGGGTCGTCCGGGTCGCCGTTCACGTCGGGCGTGACGGGCACGTCGGCCGCGGGGTTCACCGGCCAGATGCGGTGGAACGAGCCGTACAGCGTCGGGCGGATCAGGTCGTTCATCGCCGCGTCTTGGATGATGTAGTGCTTGCCCCCGGTCGCCTTTGTGTACAGCACGCGGCTGAGCAGGATCGCGGAGTTGCCCACGATGAACCGGCCCGGTTCGAGGATGAGCTGGCACCCGCTCTCGCGCAGCGCCGGCATGATGGCGTCGGCGAACGCGCTCGCGGGCTTGGCCTCGTCCTTGCGATAATTGATCCCGAACCCGCCGCCCATGTTCAGGTACTTAATATCGTGGCCCTGCGCGCGGAACTGCTTGATGAGGGCCAGCCCCTTTTCCGCGCCCATGCGGTACGGGTCGGCCTTGAGGATGGGCGAACCGAGGTGCATGTGCAGCCCGACCACCGACAGGCCCGCGTGCCCGACGACGCCCATCGCCACATCGACGATGGTTTCGATGTCGAGGCCGAACTTCACGCCCTTCACGGACGTGTCGGTCTTCACGTGCGTCTTCGGCGGGAGGTCCGGGTTCACGCGCAGGGCGACGTTGGCCTTCACGCCCAACCCGTTGGCGACCTTGCCGATGTTGTGCAGTTCCTGCTCGCTCTCGACGTCGAAGAGGAACACACCGTTGCGCAGTGCGAACTCGATCTCGGTGTCGGTCTTGCCGACGCCGGCGAACACGATCTTGGAATCCTCCGGGCCAGCGGTCAGCGCGCGCTGGAACTCGCCCTGCGAGGTCACGTCGAACCCGCTGCCGTGCTTGCCCATGAGCCGGCAGATGCTGAGGTTGCCGTTGGCCTTCACGCTATAGCAGATGATCGGTTTCGCTTCCGCGAACGCGGTCTGCACCTCGGTCAGTTTCTGCACGAGCGCCGCTTCCGAGTACACGTAGAGCGGCGTGCCGTACTTCGCGGCCAGTTCGGGAACGGGTACGTCCTCGCAGAACAGCGTGCGGTCGCGGTAGTCGAAGTGGTCCATTGTGGCGCTCTGTGGTGAAGTCGGTTCGCGGAGATTCTACCACCGATCATCGCGTGTGTCCGGCTGAGGGTTCGCTCGCTCCTCGTGGGCCTTCAATTTCTTGTCGATGAAGAACGGGCCGAATGGGACGATGGACGCGAGGGCGGCGAGGCCGACCAGCTTCGCCGTGAGTGCGCCCTTGCCCCACGCGACGAACGTGATGATGGCGTACGCCACGAACAGCGCGCCGTGGATCGCCCCTACCCAGAACACCGCCAGCTTGCCGAGCGCCGCGGTCGGGGAGTCGGCCGGCGGTACGTACTTCAGCGGCATCGCGACGAAGAACAGGATCAGCGCGGAGACGCCTTCCACAAGGCCCGCCGCGCGGACCCGACCGACCGGAGTTTCGAGCACTTCACTTACCCCCTTTCGTTCCCGGTTCCTGTTGCTTCAGTGCGACTCAATTTGCCAACCGCTGTTGCCAGTCACGTAACTGCTTAGCGACTTCGGCCGGGGCCGTGGAGCCGTAGCTCTTGAACGCGGCCAGCGCGTTCGCCACGCCCAGCGACGCCTTTACTTCTGGCGAGGGGAAACTGGCGTCGGGCAGGTCCGCGAGGTGGCACTTGCGCTGCTCGCACTCGCGCACGAGGTTCCCCACGATCTCGTGCGCCGAGCGCATCGGCGTGCCGCGCGCGATCAGCGCTTCCATGAGGGTGGTCGCGTCGAGGAAGCCGGCGTCTAGTCGTGCGGCGATCACCTCGCGCCTCAGTTTCGTTTGGCTCACCAGCGGGGCCGCGACCGCGAGGCACCCGGCCACCGTGTCGAAGGCGTCGAAGATGGCCGTCTTGTCTTCTTGCAGGTCGCGGTTGTACGCCAGCGGCAAGCCCTTCGTCAGCACGAACAGGTGTTGCAGTGCGCCGATCACGCGGCCGCTCTTGCCGCGCGTCAGTTCGAGTACGTCCGGGTTCTTCTTGTGCGGCATGATGCTCGACCCGGTGCAGAAGGCGTCCGGCAGGTCGAGGAAGTTGAACTCCGTCGTGCTCCAGATCACCCACTCTTCGGCCCAACCGCTCAGGTGCGTCGCGATCAGCGACAGGCAGAAGACGAACTCCAGTGCGAAGTCGCGGTCACTGGACACGTCGAGGCTGTTGCGCGCGACCGACTCGAAGCCGAGCTTGGCGCGAACGGACTCGCGGTCGATGGGCAGCGACGTGCCCGCGAGCGCCGCGGCCCCCAGCGGCAGCGCGTTGAGCCGCGCGCGGCAGTCGCGCAGTCGGTCGCGGTCGCGCTGGAGCTTTTCGACGTAGGCGAGAAAGTAGTGGGCCGCGAGCACCGGTTGCGCGCGCTGGAGGTGCGTGTAGCCGGGGATCACCACGCCGGCCTCCCGCGCGGCCGATTCCACGAACGTGTGTTGCAAGTCGCGCAGCAGGCCGTCGAGGTCGTCGATGGCGTCGCGCGTCCAGAGCTTGAGGTCGGTAACGACCTGATCGTTGCGGCTGCGCCCGGTGTGCAGCTTGCGGCCCACGTCGCCGAGCTTGCCGATTAACGCCTTCTCGATGTGGGTGTGGATGTCTTCGAGCGCGATGGTGAACTCCATCTTGCCCGCGTCAATGTCCGCGCCGATCTCGTCAAGCGCGCGCGCGATCTGCTCCGCTTCGCCCGCGGTCAGCAGCCCGACTTCGGCCAACATGCGGGCGTGCGCTTGGCTGCCGATGATGTCGTGCCGGTACAATCGCCGGTCGAAGCTGATCGACTCCGTGAACGCCTCCACGCGCGAATCGGTGCCGCCCGTGAACCGCCCGCCCCACGTCTTCTGACTCATTTCGCGCTCGCCTTCGGCTCGCGGCTTACTGAGAGGAACTAGTGTGGTTTTAGGATTTCTTGCTTCTGGTGACACTTATGCGCAGGGTTGAGGGTAGTAGGTGGCGACACGTCCTCGCAGGAGACACAGAATGCGATTCCGACTTCTCGCCACACTTGCCGCGCTCGCGCTAACGACGGGCTTCGCCACGGCGCAGCCGAAGGACGCCGGGCCGACGGTCGAACTGCGGCTCCGCTCCGTGAACGACCTCGTGGACAAGTTCGAGTACGTCGCTGGGCTCGCGGGCAAAGAGGACGCCGTCAAGCAGGTGCGCGAACTCATCAAGGTGCTGAGCGCCGACGGAAAGGGCATCGAGGGCATCGACCCGAAGTTGCCGATGGGCGCGTACGTCACGTTCACGAAAGAAGTCGAAAACAGCCCGATCGTTGTGATGGTCCCCATCGCCGACAAGGACCAGTTCCTGAACGCGCTGAAGGCCCGGCTCGACGTGGACGCGAAGAAAGGCGACGGAGGCACGTACGCGGTGCCGATCAAACTCCCGCAGGACGCGAAGCTCGACCTGCACGTCCGCTTTGCGAACGGCTACCTCTACGCCTCGCCGAAGGCCCAAGACCTCGACGTGAAGGCGCTTGTCACGCCGAAGGCCTTCTTTGCCAACGACGACGGCGCGGTCGCCTCGCTCAAGGTTCACCTCGACCGCATCCCGGCCGACCTGCAGACGTTCGTGACGGGCCAGATCGAACTCGGCATCAACACCGAGCGCAAGAAGAACGCGGACACCGAGAGCGCGGCCGAAAAGCGCCTCAAGAACCTCGTTCTTGACGCCGTGATCGCCGGCTTCAAGGGGCTGACCGACGACGGCAAGGAACTGAGCGTGAAGCTGTTCGCCGATCCCAAGACGGACGAGATCAGCGCGGAAGTGTCCCTGACCGCGAAGAGCGGGAGCGCGACCGCGAAGAACTTCGCCGCGCTCGGCACCAAGACCAGCCTGCCCGCGGGCATCGTCGCGAGCGCGAACCCGGTCGCCCGCGCGAACGTGAAGGTCGCCATCACCGACGGGATGAAGAAGGAGTACGCCGCCGCCATCGACGACCTGCTCGCCGAAGGGCTGAAGAAGGCCCCTGCCGATCAGGAACAACTGGTGAAGCAACTGATCGACGCCGTTAGCCCCACGTTGAAGGCCGGGGAGCTGGACGTGGCCGCGGCGCTCACCGGCCCGAACGCGAAGGGCCACTACAGCGCGATGGCCGCGTTCACCGTTGCCGAAGGGAAGAAGATCGAGCAGCTCGTGAAGGACGTGTCCGTGTTCCTTGGCGGCGAAGCGGAATTCAAGTTCGACGAGGCTAAGGTCGGCGACTTCAACCTACACAAGATCGACGTGAAGCGGAACAGCGACGGTCTGGAGAAGGTGTTCGGCACGTCGCACGTCTGGCTCGCGGTGTCGGACAAGTGCATCGTGGTCAGCTTCGAACCGGACGGCGCGACCATCAAAGCGGCTCTGAAGGCGAAGCCGGCGAAGGTCGCGGTCGCGTCGTTCGACGTGTCCGTTGCGAAGCTGATCCCGATGTTGCAACCGGACCTGAAGCCCGACGAGCTGAAGGCGCTTTTGAAGGACGCATTCGGCGACGCCAACCCCGCGGGCAAGGACACGATCCGCGTCAGCATCGAAGGCGGCGACAAGCTCAGCATCAAGCTGAACGTGAAGGGCAAAGCGCTGCGGGCCTTCGCCGGCCTCGATCTGCTCAAGGGGAATTAGCTTTGCTGTCGCTTGCAGCTTCGCACGCAGCGTGTGAAGCTGCAAGCGGCGTCACTTTCCCACCAGTTCCACGCACACCAACTCGTTCCGGCCGGCGCTTTGCCACCCCTCGCCGCCGTCAGTCTTGGCGAACATCCACCGTCCGGCGAACGCCGGGTGGCCCCACACGCGCCCGCTCAGCGCCTTCGTCCGCGACTGCTCGTCGTACTCCTTCGGCGTCAGCCGGGCGAGGACGAGTTCGCCCGTCGCGTTCAGAGCAAGGACGCGCTCCGTATTGTTCAGCCACACAATACTGGCGTGGGGGTTCCGCGCCTTAGGCGTGAGCTGGTTGTCGTCGTCCCACAACTTCTTGCCGGTCGCGAACTCGACGCACGTTAGGCCGAAGCCGCGGTCGATGGTGTAGACGTGCTTGTCGCGGTACAGTGGTTGCGCCATCAGCCCGCGCAGGGTCTTCGCCTCGGTCCACACCACTTCCGCGTCGGTCGGCCTCGCGCCCAGCCTGATCGCCTTCGCGCCTTCCCAGTAGCCCGTTACGAACACGATGCCGTCGTGGAACACCGGCGGCGCAATCGAGACGCCGTAAGTGACCTTGTACGGCACCTTCCAAAGCGCCTTGCCGGTCGCGGCTTCGACGCCGCACACGTTCTCCGGGGTCCACACCACGACCTGCTTCCCGCTCTCCGGCTGAATGACGACCGGCGTGCAGTAGCCCACGGGGTCGGTGAGCGCGCGCCACACTTACTTGCCCGTCTTGCGGTCGAGTGCGATCAGTGAACCGTCTTTTGCGCCGAGGTGTACGATGACGTTGTCGCCGTCGATAACGGGCGAGCCCGCGAAGCCCCACTCCGGCACGCGCGCCCCAAACTTCGCGACGGTGTCGTGCTGCCACACGATCTCGCCGGTCTTGGCGTCGAAGCAGAACAGGTGGCCGACCGCGCCGAGCGCGTACACCTTGCCGTCGTGAACGGTGGGCGAGGTGCGCGGGCCGTTGGCGTAGCCGCCGAGGCCGCCGTACCGAACCGGGTACTTGTGCGACCAGAGCGGTTTGCCGGTCGCGGCGTCGAAGCACAGCACGCGCTCGGTGCCGTCCGGCTTGCCCGCTTCTACTTTCTTCGCAACGGGCTCTTCCAGATCGAGCGTGTAGACGCGCCCGTCCGCGACGGTCATGCCGGCGTAGCCGCCGCCGACCGGCTGCTTCCAGACGGTCTTGAGTCCGGCCGCGGGCCACCTGTCGGGGAGCACGGGCGCGTTCCAAGACCCGTCGCCGCGCACCCCGCGCCACATCGGCCAGTCTTCGCCAGAAGCCGCTCGCGGCTTCGCAAGTAGTGCAACGAGCAACACAACTGAGAGGAGAGTACCGCGCCTCATACCTTCACCGTTTCCACCGTGCCGTGGTTCGCGCCACTCTTGTTCGCGGCAGCGATGAACGCGACCAGTTCGATTGACTCCGCGATGTCCAGCGGGGCCTTGCCGGTCTTGAACATCTCAACGACCTTCTTGAGCAGTTCGCGGTAAATGAACTTCGTGCCGACGCTCACGGCCTGTACGCTCTTCTCGGCGAACGCGGTGAACCCGAACCCGCTGGACGGGGCTCGTGTGCCGCGGACGCTCGCGACGCGGCCGTCGGCCCACGTGCCGGTCGCGACCTCCGCGCCCTTCTCGACGGTGCAGGTGACGCGCTTGCACCCCGGCCCCATGAGCGCGTACAGCATCTCGACGGCGTGAATACCATAGTGGAACAGGCCAGCGTTGCGCTCGGAGCCGGACAGCGACGCCGGGCCGTAGGTGATGCACCCGGCGATCTTGCCGTGCTTCGCGTCCGTGACGTACTCGACCAGTTCCGGCGCGTAACGCAGCGACGACGACGAGAACAGCGGCAGCTTCTTCTTGGCCGCAAGCTCCGCGATCTTCTTCGCGTCTTCGACCGTGCAGGCGTAGGGCTTGTCCACGAAGCACGGGATGCCGGCCTCAAGGAACGGCTTCGCGCGCTCGTAGTGAACGGTGCCGTCCACGGCTTCGATCAGCATCCCGTCGACCTTGCCGATCATGTCGGCGGGCTTGTCCACCAGCGGAACGCCGTAGTCCTTCATCGTCTTCGTGAACCCGGCGATGCGCTCCGGCGACAGTTTCGATTCGCCGGCGCAGCCGATGACGATCTTCGCGCCGTCGACGAACTGCTCGTCGTCCTTACCGATGTGGTTCAAGCGCCGTGTGAACTCGACACAGTGCGACGTGTCGAAGTCGAGAATGCCGAGCTTAATCATGGGAGGTTCACTCTTTGCGGAGCGCGGGAATAACGGGAACCCGCAGGATACCCGCTGTCGCGGCGGATGCCACAACGAACCCGACTGCGAGCACGAGGCAGAGCATCCCGCCGAGCCGCGCCCACGGCACCGCGGCCCCGCTCGCGACGTGCGGCGCGACCGACGCCAGGGCCGCGATCACGCCGCTCGCGAGGCCGACCACGAGTAGCAACCCGTTTTCGATCAGCACGAGCAGTTGCAGTACGCGCGTGCGGTAGCCGACCGCGCGCAGGAGCGCGAGTTCGCCCAACCGCTCCCACACGCCGCGCAGAATGACGACCGCGAGGCCGAGCACGCCGAGCATGAGGCCGAAGCCGCCGAGCAGTTGGAAGGTTGACAGGTACGCGCCGATGACCGCTTGGAACGCCGCGACCTTGTCGCGCGCGGGTTGCGCGACGAACCCGTTCGCGCGCAGCCCGATGCCGAGCGCGCGGATCACCGCGGTCTCCTTGTCCGCGGGCGTGCGGATCAGGAACGAGCGGTAGCCGGTCTGTTTGGGGAACACGCGGTCGAAGTGATCGGCACTCGCAATCAGCTCGCTCTGGAACGGGCTATCGACCAGCGTGCCGACAATGAGGAACTTGACCGGCGCGCCGTCGTCGCCGGGCATCGTGTATGTGTCGCCGAGGCCCGCTTTCAGCATCCATTGTGCGGTGTTCTGTTCGCAGAACACCGGCACGAAGCCGTTCGGGTTGGTCGCGCGCAGCAGCAGCCACGGGTTCGCCTTCTCTTCCGGCGTCTTGGCAATCGTGGCGTAGAACTTGAAGCCGCCGCGGTCGATCAGTTTGTCGGGCACACCGAGGACGCGCGGGCGCGTGGCTTGATAGAGGTTCGCACAACTCGCGTCGTCGCCGGCGCGCAGGCGCAGCGCGAAGGCCTCTTCGAGCGCGCCGAGGTCGGCCTTCGCCGCGAGGAACGCGGGCGTTTCGGGCGGGTCGTCACGGTCGCCGTCCTTCGGGGCGAACGCGCGCTTCAGTTGCTTTTCGAGGTCCGCGCGCCCGGGGCCGGCGTCGAACGGCTGGAACAGCGGCACGTCGCTCTCGGCGATCACGTTGAAGCCGCCGCTGCCGCCGGTGCGGTCGGCGAACTCCGCGCCCGGCTGCCGGCGGAAGCTCTCGACCGCGACGAGCAGGAACGCCGCCGAAGCCAGCAGCGCCGCCGTGAGCAGGCTGCGGTTCGGGTTGCGCGCGGCGTTGCGCGTGCCGAGGCGCGCGAGGGCGACCGGGCCGCGCCCGTTCACGACCGCGTGGCGGGTGCGGCGCATCCATAGCGCCGCGAGCGCGAGCGCGGCGCACAGCAGCAGCCCGCCGCCGCCGAAGAACGTCATCGCGCGGAAGTCCGGGTTGTCCACCATGCCGCCGCTGGCGATGCACGCGACGCCCACCACGAGTGCGCCGACCGCGGCCCACTTCAACCAGCGCGCCGGTGGCTTGGTGCTCTGTGCGGCGCAAGTTGTTTCGCCGCGCAGCAGGGCGGGGGGGGCGACCTTCACTAGCCCGCGCGCGCTCCACCACAGCGCGCCGAATGCCATCGCGAGGGTCATCCCGAAGCCGAGGAGAAAGCTCTCTGGTGCGGCGTGGGGCCGCAGGTACGCACGGACCTCCGAATCCGGCCACAAGTTCAGCAGCACGTTCAGCAAGAGCCGGTTGTACGCGACCCCGACCGCGAGGCCGAGCAGCGCGCCGACCGCGGCAACGATCAGCCCTTCCGCGAGCAGCAACCGGCGGACGCGCTTCACTGAGAACCCCGCGGCGAGGAGCAGGCCGATCTCCTTCGCGCGGCGGTCGAGTGACAGGCGGAACAGAAGGCCCACGAGCAAGAGCGCCGCGGCGATGAGGAAGCAACTGAACCCGAGGAACAACATGCCGAAGTCGTTCCCGCCGAGGCTCGCTTTGAGCAACCGGGCGCGGAGCGACTCGAAGCGGAACTCTGCCTTCGCGTCCTTCGCGTCTGCGGGCGGCGTGAGGTGCTTAGGCAGCTCCGCCTTCAAGCGCTCGACGGTACGCTCCAGCGACTCGCCCGCGGCCGGCGCGACGCGAACGGACGTGTCCGTCCCGTAGCGGCTCTTGAACAGCTTGCGCGCGGTCGCGAGGTTCAGATACGCCATCGGCGTGGCCTTGTTGCCGGTGAAGAAGATGTTGCGCGGGTGCGTGTTCGGCACGCGCTCGCGGATCTTCTCCTTCGGCAGCACCGGCGGGCGGTCCCAGTCGAAGAGGTTCGCGCGGTCGTCGGTGACGCCTTTGATCTCGGGAGTGAGGTTGCGGTCGCGCGCCGCGCCGCTGAGCGGAATGTAGCCGCGCAGCGTCAGTTCCGCGGCTTCGAGCTTGCCGTCGCCTTCGACATCGGGGTTGAAGTACGTCAGCTTCAACATCGTGCCCGGCGCGAGCTTGTTGAGCTGCGAGTTGGGCCAATCGAGAAGCACAACCTCGTTGTCCGCGAGCGGGGGCGCGCCCTTCGGCGCGAACGGGCCGAGCGGGGCGAGCGCCGCCGGGTTTACGCCCGCGATCAGCGGATAGGGGATGTCCTTCTTCTCGAAGGCGATGGCGTCGGCGACGTATACGACCGTGGGTTCGGCGCGCATGCCCAGCGCCTTCGCCGCGGCTTGGACCGCCGCGACTTTCTCGTCCGTGAGAATCAGTTCCGTGGCCTCAACGCTGACGTACCCGCCCGCGCCGAAGCGCCGGTCGATCTCGCGCAACTTGAGGCCGTAGTCCTCGGCTTGCAGCTTCTCGCGAACCGCGGCGTCGAGGTCGGCAGCATTCGCCCCGCGCGCGAGCAGCACCGTTGCAACGGGCGCGCTGTCCCCGGTCGCGAACCGTGACAGCGTCGTCATGGGCACGAACACGTTGAGCGGCGCGCCCGGGTTCGGTGTCAGGTTGAAGTCATTCTCGGGTGCGTCTGCGGGCAGCACCGCGAAAACCTCAAGCTCCTCAGTCTTCGTCACCTCGTCGGTGTCGCGCTTGGCGAACGACGAAGTGCGCGGGACGCCGGTAAGCCTCTCAAGCCCGAGCCGCACCTTCTCGCCGGCCTTCACCCCGAGTTTCGCCGCGACGCGCGCCGAGAGAACGATCGGCGGATAGACACCCTTACTCGCGCTGCGGCGGGTGTCCGCGGACCAGTTCACACCGCTGACGCCGACGGGCGCGAACCGTTCGTCGACGCCGAGGATCGTGACGCGGCCGACGAAAGGCGCGGTCGCGGCGTCCCCGCTGGCGCGCAGTGAGCCGGGCAGCATAAGCACGGGCGTGACGGTGCCGGGCAGTTCGTTCGCGAGTCCCGCGCGGACAGGGCGCGGTAGGAACGCGACGTTTTCGACGGTGCCGAGTTGCCGCTCGATGCGCGCGCGCAAGCTGCCGCGAAGCGAGTCGCCCACGAGCAGAGCCCCGGTCAGCACGGCCGCACCGACCGCGACGCCCAGCAGAACCGCGAGGTTGCCGCGCGCGTGATACGCCAAGTTCCTGAGAACGAGATTGCGCGTTGTGAGCATCAGGTCGGGCGTCAGCCGCGAGCCGCAGGCGAGCGCGGTCGCGCGGCTAACGAGTTAGGGGAGGAAGTGGAGGTGCCCGTCGTTCATCTCGGCGCGCCGCGGGAACAGTTTGGCGAGGTCCGCGCTGTGCGTCACCACGACGAGGACGTTGCGCTCCTGTTCGTGGAGCGCCAACAGCAGTTCGCCCACGGCCTGCGCGTTGATGCGGTCGAGGTTGCCGGTCGGCTCGTCGGCCAGCAGGAGCGCCGGCTTCAGTACGAGCGCGCGGGCGACCGCGACCCGCTGGCGCTCGCCACCGGACAGCTCAGCGGGGCGGTGGTCGAGGCGGTCGCCGAGGCCGACGCGCGCCAGCAGATCGCGCGCGTACGCTTCCGTTTCCGCGGGCTTGGTTGTGGCGCTCACCAGTGTCGGGATCAGCACGTTTTCCAGTACCGAGCACTGCGGCAGCAGGTGGTGATCCTGAAACACGAACCCGATGCGGGCGTTGCGGAACGCGGCCAGTTCCGGCTCCGACAGTGCGAACGGGTTGGTGCCGTCGAGTGCGACCGTTCCGCCGGTCGGCCGGTCGAGGGTGCCGAGAATGTGCAGCAGCGTGCTCTTGCCGGAGCCAGACGGCCCCATCACCGCGACCGCGGCCCCGCGCTCCAGCGTGAGGCTCACGCCGCGCAAGATCGACAGCGTGCCCGTGCGCGTCGGGTAGTCCTTCGTAACGTTCTCGATGACGAGTGACATCGCGGTGTCAGTTATCCCAGAGTACGGCGAGCGCGAGGGTGCCGAGACCGTAGAAGGTATATTCCACGTCGGTGCGGTCGTCCCACAGCCCACCGGTGAAGCCGCCGGTCGCGCGCTGGCACGCGAGCGCGAAGTCGCGGATCGCGCCCCAATCGAGCCGGTTCGCTCGGCCCAGTTGGTCGAGCGTCCAGCCGCCGGTGAAAGTGGAGAGCAGATCCGCGGCCGGGATGCGGTCGTTCGCGCGCAGGCCGCCATCGAATGGCGCGGGCAGCGCGGCGAGGAAGTCCGCGGTGCCCGCTTTCGTGTCGTCATCCAGCGCGCCGAGGATTTGCAGCACGCCGACGCCGGCCGCGGTGGGGTTCGTGCCGCTCCGTTTCATCGCGCCGATCTCGACGTAGCCGCCGTCCGGCCGGCGGCGCGATTTCACATACGTCGCGAGTTTGTCGGGGTCGGGCGTCGGCTTGTCGAGCAACTGCAAGCAGAGTGTGACGAGGAAGCTCGTGTAAGTGCTGCCGTGCGGCGCGCCGGGCGTTTTGCCGTAGCCGCCGTCCGCGGTACGAAAGGTTTCGAGCGCGCGCGCGACGCGGTCCTTCCAGTCGGGCGGGGCATCGGCGAGAACGTCCGGCCCGCCGCCGAGCGGCACGAGGTAGCAGCACACCACGAGCGAGAAGAAATCGACCACGCCCGCAGAGCCGAGCAGTTTGCCGCGGAGGAAGTTCGCCGCGCGGTCGCACACGTCGGGGTTGAGCGCTTGCAGAACCGCGAGCGAGCGCAGCGCGAACCCGGTGTAATACAGGTCCGAGCCGCCCTCGCGCCCGGAGAACCCGCCGTCGGGGTTCTGCGCTTCGAGCAGGTAGCGCGTGTGTCGCGCGCGTACGTCGGCCGGCAGGCGCTCAATCCCGTCGAGCAACCGGTTCGTGAGGCGCGTCAAATAGGGTTCTGATTCGTCGGTCACGGCTGGCCTTCGAGCTTCGCGCGGATGTGGGGCGGGATCTCCAATGCCTCGATCTGTTCGGAGCCGGTCGCGCGGCAGAACACGGAGGTGATGCGCCCGGTGGCGAGCGCCTCGCCGTGCTGGTTGCTGAACGCGAACGAGTAGCTAACGGATTTCTTGCCGACCTTCTCTACGTTCACCGCGACCGTGAGCACGTCCTGAAACTTCGCGGGCTTGGCGTAGTCGCACGCCGCGGACACGCGCGGGAAGCCCCACTTCACACCGTTCTCGACCCAGCTCACGCACAGACCGAGCGAGCGCAGGAAGTCCGACTCGGCCACTTCCATGAACCGGAAGAAGTTCGAGAAGTGCATGATGCCGGCCATGTCGGTGTCGCCGAACTCGACGCGGCGGGTGATGCTGAACGCGCTCATGCGGTGGGTGCCGGGGTGGGAGTGCGGACGAAGCGTTCGAGCAGTGCGGCGGTGTCGCGGGCCATCACGTCCGCAGTGAAGCGCGCGCGCGCGGCGGCCTCGCCCGCGGCCCCGGCGTTCGCGCGCACGGCGTCGTCGGTGAGCATCATGCGCAGGCCGTCGGCCAGTTCGTCGATGCTGTCCGGCGCGACCAACAGTCCGCCGCCGGTGCTCTCGACCAGTTCCGTGAACGCGCCGTGCGCGGGCAGCACGACGGGCACGCCGTTTGCCCATGCTTCGAGGACGTACAAGCCTTTGGGTTCTCGGTACACGGTTGGCACGCACAGCACGTCGATGCTTTGCATGAACCGCACCTTGTCCGCGTGCGTCGGGCTTTCGACGTACTCGAAGTCTGCGAGCAACCCGGCCCCGGCGAGGCGCTTCACTTGCTCGTCGTAGTACGCACGGTTGTTCTCACCGAGCCAGCCGCTCGCCTTCAACTTGGTGACCGCCGCGCCCGGTGTTTGGCGCATTTGGATGTACGCCTCGACCGCGCGGTGAAAGCCTTTTTCCGGGCAGATCCGGGCGAAGAAACCGACCGTGAGCGGGCGGTTGCCGCGCGGTCCCGCCGCCCCGCCGTGCGCCGCGAGGTTGATCCCCGGTTGTACGACGTGGATGGTCTCGCGCGGCACGCCCAGATACGCGGCCATGTGGTCGGCGTAGTAGGCACTAGTGCTGATGTATGCATCGACGGCGCGACCGTTCGCGCGGATCAGCTCGCAGCAGCGCGCGCGGTCCTTCGCGGGCAGCTCGTCGAGGAAGATGTCGTCGCCTTGCAGCGTGACGAAGATCGGCACGCCCAGCGCGCGCTTCACTTCTGGAATCACCCCGGACAACAGCGCGTTGGTGAAGAGTACAACGTCCGGCTTCTCGTCCGTCAGGAACTCGACTAGCTTCGCGACTTCCTTACGCTGCTTGCCGTCCGCGCCTTGCAGCATTGAGATGGTGAGGTCGCCGAGTTCGCTGTACTTCGTGCGCACCGCGAACCGCGACACCCACTTCAGCAACCAGCGGAAGTTGAACAGTTTGTCGAAAAGCCACGGGGTGTGGCGGAACAGCCAAAACTTTTGTTCGAGGTAGACGTTCACTCCGCCGAAGAAGACCTTCTGTTGGGAGGCGTCGGCCTCGTCGGTCTTGATGGGCGTGTAGGTGGGGATGAGGAGCGCGTCGTGGCCGAGCGCGCGGAGCGCGGTCACGAGCGTGTTGTCGCGCATGCAACTGCCGCAGTACATACCCGCGGCCCCGGCAGTGATGAACGCAATCTTCACCAGCCCCCCCCTTTCCATCAATACTAGGGGGCGCGCGCCGGGCTTTCACCAACTGCGCTTGCGAAGCCGTGAGCGGCGGCTACTTCAACTCCTTCATCCACGTGTCGTATTCCCTCAGCACTTGGTCGCGTGAGCAGTGTTCGCGGTAGATCAGGCGGGCGCGGAATTCGTAGTCGGTGTTCACCTCGTACTTGGGCAACACGTACTGGAAGTCCCACGCCGGGTTGGTCGTCTGGGCCGCCGTGTTCGCGCCGCCGCCGCTGGGCGAGTGCGACAGCCGCAAGCCGTCGGTGCGGTCGAACATCACGATCAGGATGTGCTTGCGGATCAGTCCGTAGAAGATCGGTGCGGTCGAACATCACGATCAGGATGTGCTTGCGGATCAGTCCGTAGAAGAGCGGCACGTCGTACTTCAGCGGCGACAGGCTCTTGTAAAGCGTGTCGCGATGGCCCTTGTCGAAAGTCATCTCGAACTTGTCGGCCGCGTGAACGACGGTGCTCACGGAGTTGTGCGCCGGGGTGCAGTGCTGGAGCCACAGGTTCTTGCCGCGCAGGTACATGCTCTTGTCTTCGGGCGCGTTGATGTAGCTGGCCCAGAACAGGCCGAGGTAGCCGCGCTTGAAGACGTGTTGCGTGGCCCGGAACTTGAAGTGGAAGTCGATGGAGTCCGGCTCACGGAGCGTAAACCGTGTCGTGCTTTCGAGCTTGAACGTGGGCGTCGCTTCTTGGCGTAGCTCCGCGGTAGTCGCGTTCACCTTCTTGAAGGTCATCTTCGCCTTGCGCGGCTCGAAGAAGACGTCCGACGAGTTGCCGGTGTCGAGCGTCTCGCCGTCGAAGATGTGCTCGAAGTTCATCCCCGCGACCGTTGGGACGAATGCGTTCGCCGGGTCGGTCTTGTGGGTGAGCGACCACAGGCCGTTGTACCCGGCCCGGTGTTCGCCCTTCGCGTCGTTGTCGCCGATGATGGCGGTCAGGTCGCCGAGAGCGAAGGTGTCGGAAGGCATGGCGGCTCCATAGGAGGAACAGGGGGCGTACGCCCCCCGCTCGCCAAGTCAGTTACAGACCCTCGACTTCGTGGCCCTTGCGGTAGGCCTTCTTCACGAAGGCGTTAGCCTTCTCGTTGTTTGAGAACGTCAGCGCCTTCGTGTCCCACTTCAGGTCGGTCTTCGGGAACCGCGTGGCGAGGCAGCCGAGCAGCACCATTTCCGTCAGCGGGCCGCTGTAGCTGAACGGGGCGCTGGTCTTCCCGTTACCGCGAACCGCCTCGACGTATTGCAGGTAGTGGTCGTCGCTCTTCACGTCCGGCATCTTGAAGTCCTTGAACTTGTCGCCGATCAGGATCGGCTGGCCGCCGGAGTCGTACTGCGAGTACATCACGCCCTCTGTGCCGATCAGGATGGAGCCTTGCCCGTCGAGGGGCAGCTTGCCGATCAGTTCGACGACCTCCTTCGGCGGGCGGGCCTTGCCGTTGTACCACGTCAGCGACACCGGGTCGGTGGTGAACTTGGAGCCGGGGAACACGTACTTCACCTGCACGTCGAGCGACCAGTTGTACGCGTTCGGCCCCGGCAGCTCGGAGCGGATCGAACTGGGATTGCCGACGCCGATGGCGTTGAACACCGGGTCGAGGATGTGGCACCCCATGTCGCCGAAGGTGCCGGTGCCGAAGTCGAGCCGCTTGCGCCAGTTCCCGGGGTGGTAGTACCCGCCGCCGATGAACGGCCGGTCGCTGGCGACGCCGAGCCACAGGTCCCAGTCGAGGTTCGCCGGCGGCTTGTCGGTCTTGTCCGGCTTCGGCGCGGTGTCGCCCCACGACTTCCCGCTCCACGAGTGGACCTCCTTCACCTTCCCGATGATGCCCTCTTGGATCAGCTTCACGACCAGCTTGTGCTTCCGCGCGGAGTGGATCTGGATGCCCATCTGGGTGACGACCTTCTTCTCCGCCGCGACCTCCGTGAGCAGGCGGGCCTCGTGGATCGTCTGCGTCAGCGGCTTCTGGCCGTACACGTTCAGCCCGCGGTTGAGCGCCCGCATCCCGATGGGCGCGTGCATGTGGTCCGGCGTCGAGACGTTGACCGAGTTCAGGTCTTTTTCCTTGTCGAGCAACTGGCGGTAGTCGGTGTACACGCGCAGGTCGGGCCACTTCTTCTTGAGCGCCGCGAGGTTGCCGGTGTTGGAATCGACCTCGGCCACTGCGATCAGCTTCAGGTTCTTGCTGTTGCTGAGCGAACCGATGTCCGCGCCGGCCATGCCGCCCGCTCCGAAACTGGCGTGCAGAACGGTTTCGCTCGGTGCGGCGTGGGCGTGGAGTCGCCACACGAACGGCGCGGCGAACGTAGCGGCGCTAACCTTCAGCGCCGCGCGGCGGGTGATCTTCGACATGGAGAGGCTCCAGAGATAAGCCGCTCGCGGCTTCGCGAGCACAGCGGAGCAGACACCTTACGCCAGCCCGTAGCGGGACGCAACCTTTTGCCGTACGCTACGCCAATTCGTTTCCCACGAGGGTTCCCCATGTCCCCGCGTCCGGTTTTCGTGTTGGGTCTGTTCGCGCTCGGCGCGCTGGTGATCGCGCAGGAGCCAAAGAAGGACGAGCCGAAGAAGGAACCGGAGAAGAAGCAGTACAAGAGCAACGACATGAGCCGCCCGCGACCAAAGGTCGTCGATCCGGGCACGACGACGCCCTCGGATCAACCCGGCAAGCCGCCGGCGGACGCGGTCGTGCTGTTCGACGGTACGAGCCTTAAGGAAGAGTGGACGCGCGGCGGCAAGGACGCGGAGCCGCAGTGGAAGATCGAGAACGGCTACGCGGAGATCAAGGGCGGTGGGATCAACACCAAGAAACGGTTCGGCGACAGCCAGATTCACATCGAGTGGGCAACGCCGAAAGAGGTGAAGGGCAACAGTCAGGGCCGCGGGAACAGCGGCGTCTACCTCGGCGGGTTCGGGGAAGTGCAGGTGCTCGACTCGTTCAACAACGACACCTACCCCGACGGCCAAGCTGGCGCGCTGTACGGCCGGTTCCCTCCGCTGGTGAACGCGAGCCGCAAGCCGGGCGAGTGGCAGGTGTACGACATCGTCGCGGAGTTGCCCAAGACCGACGCCGCGGGGAAGGTCACGCGCCCCGGCCGCATCACCGTGCTCCACAACGGCGTGCTGGTTCACCACGCGGTCGAGTTCAACAACAAGTTCGGCGAGTTCACCATCTCGCTGCAAGACCACGGCAACCCGGTGCGGTACCGGAACATCTGGGTTCGCAAGCTCGGCCAGTATGACGACGGCACCCCGCCGCCGGAGAAGAAGAAGTGACGGGCCTTGTTCGTAGTGACCCGCTTCAGCGGGTCGTGTTTTGCGGTTCCAGACCCGCTGGAGCGGGTCACTACGAACACTTACACTCGGAACAGCACGCGGGCGTTTTCCTCGAAAACCTGCGCGTGCTGTTCTTCGGGCACGAGCAGCTTCACGAACTCGCGATAGGCGGTCATCGGCGCGAGCGGCCAGTCGGTGCCGTAGAGGAAGCGGTTGGGGCGCTCGGAGTAGCGCATCGCGCGCGCGACTGCGTGCCCCAACTCGGCCATCGACTCGCGCGCTTCGTCGGTGGCGAACGCGCCGTCGTCGCCGACCATGAGACCCGACAGGTCGGCCCAGACGTTCACGTTCTTGTAAATCACTTCGGCCGCGTCGGTCATCCACGGGTTGCCGAGGTGACACATCACGAACTTGCAATCCGGGTGGTCCACCGCGACCTCGTCCACGCCGAGAGGGTGCGCGTACTTGAGCTTCGCTTGTGGCGAGTACGTGTCGCCCGTGTGGAACATCACGGGCACCTTGTACTTGGCGGCCAGTTCGTAGTACCGCCGGTAGTTGGGGTGGGCCGGTTCGTAGTGCAAGTAGCCGAGATAGCCCTTCAGCGCGACCACAACGCCACTCGCGAGGATGAGTTCGGCGCGGCGGAAGTGCTCGTCATCGGTGCGCGTCGGGTCCATGACACCGATGGGCCGCAAGCCGGGCACGAACGGGGCGACGGCGAGCGTGCGGTTCACCCCGAGCGGGTCGTCGTCGCCGGCCTGCCACGCGCCCATCGCGAAGGCGTGCGTGACGCCCGCGGTCTGCATCTCGCGCCGCAACTGCGCCGCGACCACCTCCACCGGCTCGCGCAGTAGCGCCGACAGCGACCCGACGCCGGGCAGGTTCGGCGGCACCGCGTGGATGTGGACGTCGATCATCGGCCGGCTCGCGAGGGGAAGGGCCGGTGCGAGTACGTTGCCGATCAATCTAGTAGCGAAGGCTAGTAGAAACGCGAACACCCACCGCGGCCGGTGGGTGTGTTTTCTGTAGCTGGCCGCTGAGAGACCGGCGCTGCACGAAAGGGAGAGCTACCGGTCACAGTGAGGCCGGCTACAGAAGGCGGTTACGGTTTCAGCACCGGCAGCGACGGGTTCCCGCCGGGGCCGGGCAGCAGCGGTTGCGGCGCGACTTGTTCGCGGAACTTTGTGAGGTCGTGGCGACGAATCACGACGCCGTTACCGTTCGCGCCCGGCCCCATCGTGTACACGCCGAACTGCCCGGTGCTCGTCTCCGCGAGGTACAGCGCCGATTGGCCCTGTGTCACGTAGCCCGTCGTCATGAGGAAGTGAACGTCCTGCTGCGCCTTCAACCCGAACTCGGTAGTCAGATCGACCTCGGCCCAGCCGACGATCTTCCCCTGATTGCGGTCGATGACCGTGCCCAGCAGCTTGCCGGCTTTGTAGTCGAGCAGCCAGACGCCGTCGGTCTGGACGCGCGGGTTGATGGACACCGCGCCGGTGGACATGATGTAGTCTTGGTAGCGGTCGTTGCCGGCCGCGAACACCGGGCGCTGTTGGCCCTGAAACAACGCGGCAGCGGCGATGCCGAGTGCGAGGCCGATGGCGAGGACACCGTAGGAACCCGAGGCGTGCATGGTCGTTCTCCGCACAGGTGCGAGCGTCATAGCGTGCGGCGCGGGCGTGTCTAGGCGAACTGCGCGGGGCCGGGCGCGGGGCGAGAACGAGAAAAATCAACGATCCGCGAGAGGGCTAGAAGGTAGCGTATTCTGTGTGTAAACTCTTGCGTGATCATCTTTTCGCTGGAGGCGGCTCAAACGTGGAGGTCGGCAGGATGCCTTACCACTGGCCCAAGGATACCGATTTCGCCCTCCTGGAACTCGACGTTCTCGATCGGGATTGCCCCTTCTGCGGGCGTCTGATGCACATCTGTGACCACCGATACCGGCACTT
>Ga0194132_10005407_pt1 | contig 20717 bp, 21 predicted proteins | sample TA2KigOf80mmetaG_FD_148612 | JGI IMG/M metagenome (GOLD analysis project Ga0194132, IMG submission 148612) | Freshwater microbial communities from Lake Tanganyika, Tanzania - TA2015054 Kigoma Offshore 80m | ecosystem: Environmental > Aquatic > Freshwater > Lake | place: Tanzania: Lake... | reverse complement strand
CCAGAAGCCCAGGATGTCGTGGTCGAGGAACTCGAGGCCGCGGATCCACTTGGCGCTCTTCCAGAAATAGCGCTTGGGGACCAGCAGGCGCAGCGGGTAGCCGTGCTCGGGCTCCAGCGGCTCGCCGGCGAACGTGTCAGCGAGGAGCACGTCGTCGTCCAGGACGCTCAGCGGCAGGTTCGCGGTGTAGCCCTGCTCGCAGTGGGCGAGGACGTGGCTCGCGTTCGGTCGGACCTGCGCCAGCCCGAGGATCTCCTGGATGGGCACGCCCTCCCAGGCCGTGTCGAGCTTCGACCAGCGCGTGACGCAGTGGATATCGGTGTTGACGGTCTTGCGTGGCAGCGCCTTGAACTGCTCCCACGTGAGCATGAACGGGGCGTCCACCTGGCCGTAGACCTTGAAGTCCCAGGTGGCGAGGTTCGTCTTCGGCACGGAGCCGTAGTGCAGGACCGGGAACTTGGTAGTGACGTACTGGCCGGGCGGGACGCGCTCGGCGATGGCGGGATCGGCGGTGCGATTGCCGAAGAGGCGCTCGAACATGGTGGTCTCGTGGTCTCCGTGGCTGGGCAGCGATCGGGCCGCAGGCCCGTCGCCCATCATTGTGGACGCAACGGTCGCGGATGCAGATGACGCTGGAGTGACGACGTCATGCGCGCCTCGCGCCGCCTCGAGGGCCGGGCCCGCGCCGGTTCGGACACGCTACGCTGCGCGCCGTGGACTTGACGTCGAGCGCGGCCGCGCCCAGCACCGAGGCGGCCGGGGAGCACACCGGGTCACCTGCGGCCGGCGCCTGCCCGATGGTCGTGATCGTCATGCCGGCGTACAACGCGGCAAGGACCCTCGAGCGGACGTACGCCGACATCCCGCACGAGATCGTCGACCACATCATCCTCGTTGACGATGTCTCACGCGATGAAACGGTCGAGATCGCCCGCCAGCTTGGTCTCGAAACGATCATCCACCAGCAGAACCTGGGCTACGGCGGGAATCAGAAGACGTGCTACGACGCCGCGCTCAAAGCCGGCGCAGATGTGGTGGTGATGCTCCACCCGGACTACCAGTACGACGCGACGCGCATCCCCGCCCTGATCGAGCCCATCCTCGCGGGCAGAGCGGACCTGGTCCTGGGTTCGCGATTTCTGGGCGACCCATTGGCCGGCGGCATGCCGAAATGGAAGTACGTCAGCAATCGCTTTCTCACGATCGTCGAGAACCTTGCGTTCGGCTTGCGCCTTTCGGAGTACCACACGGGTCTGCGGGCATACTCCCGGCGCCTCCTCGAGGCGATCCCGTACCGCCTCAACAACAACGACTTCGTGTTCGACCAGGAGCTGATCGCGCAGGTCGTGGCGGCCGGCATGCAGCGCCGGATCGACGAGATCGCGGTCCCGACGCGATATTTCGAGGAGGCCTCCTCTGTCGGGTTCCGGCGAAGCGTCGTGTACGGGCTCTCGACGCTGCGAGTGGTGCTGCGCTACGTGCTGCACCGCCTGCGCGTCCGCAGGTCGCCGAAGCTCCAGGCGCGCCGGCCGGGCGCCTGACCGGCCCACGGACGGGACTGCCCGGGCGTCGCCAGCGGCGGCCGGGACGTCGCCACGGATCATCGCGGGCGAGGGAGCCCGATGAGTCCCGGCACCTCGATCCCATCCAACAGGCGGTGGCCTTCGAAACCCTGACGAAGTGCCGATTGGCCTTCCGGAGCGGTCCGGCTCGGCCGCGCTACCATACGGACCATGCCGACGCTGCCTGAACCGATCGCCGCCCTTCTCGACGCCGCGCTGGTCGGCGAGCTGACTGTCATCGACGGACACGGCCGCCCGGTCACGTATCCCCTCATCCCGCTCCTCGACCGCGAGCAGGGCAGGATCTACCTGACCTCGTCCACCCTGTTCAGCCGCAAGCTGGAGCACATCGCTGGCAACCCGCGCGTGTCGCTGTCCATCACCGACCCGATCGCGGTTGGCGGGCGATCGGACCGCGCCACGATCCAGGGCGACGCCCGCGTGATCAGCGAGGACCCCCACGGCGGCTGGGAGCGCCTGCTGCCGACCTGGGAACGCAAGGAACCCGCGATCGTGGCCTTCCTGAAGGCCCGCGTCGCGCTGCCCCTGTTCTTCGAGCGGGCGCTGATCGAGATCACGCCTCGCCGCGCGTTCTACTGGGCGGGTGGCGACACCTCCACGCCGCCCGCCGTCACCGAGCTCGCCACCGCCGAGGCCGCCTGATGTCCACCGCCCGACGAGCCACCGACTCCGACTTCGCCACCCCGCTCGATCGCAGCACGCCCAGCCTGGACGCCGCCGCCGGCCTGCGCAAGCTGGCGGGCTACCCGTTTCTCGTGTTGACCTGGGTGGGCGCCGACGGCTACCCGATGAGTGCCGCCGTCGAGTCGACCATCGACGCCGACGCGGGAACCGCCCGCTTCCGGCCCCCTGCCGGATTCACGGTGCCCGGAGACGATGCGCTCGTCTCGCTCACGGGCTCGCACATCCGCCCGCAGCCGGGCTACGGCTACGACGAGCGCCGCCACGTGACCGTGTGGGGCCCGGTTTCTGCCGCCGCCGACGGTCAACTGACCCTCCGCGGCGCCCGATCGTGGGGCTGGGACGAGCAGGAGACCCCGTTCTTCGAGTACTCGGAGCGCTCCGTCCGCCAGTCAAGACGCTACTTTGACGCCCTCTCGGCCGAGCGAGGCACCCCCGTCAAGCCTCGCCTCTCGCTGGGCTGGCTAACGCTCCGCGCCACCCGGCTGCCGTTCCTCTCAGCGACGATCGTGCCCGTGGTGATCGGCATTCTGATCGCCGCCAGCCACGGCGCGTTCGAGCTGGTGCCCGCCATTCTGACCCTCATCGGCGCGTCGCTGGTCCAGCTCGGTCTCAACGTCGCCAACGATGTCTTCGATACCGCCCAGGGCGCGGACGACGCGAACGTCACCCCGACCCAGTTCAGCGGCGGCTCGCGCGTCCTCCAGTACGGGTTGCTGTCCATGCGCCAGATGGCGACGCTCGCCACCGTCTTCTACCTGATCGCGGGTGCCATCGGTCTGTTGCTGATGGCTACGTCAGGCTCGACCGCGCTGCTCGTCATCGGCGTCATCGGCTTCATCGTCAGCCTCGGCTATACGGCGCCACCACTGCGCCTCGTGTATCGCGGTCTCGGCGAGATCGCAGTCGCCGTGGGCTTCGGGCCGCTGATGCTGCTGGGCGCCTATGTCGTCCAGACCCGCGGAGCGCTGTCGTGGGAGCCCTTTGTGGCCTCCCTGCCCATCGCCCTGGTCGTGGCACTGATCCTGTACGTCAACGAGATCCCCGACCGGCGCGGCGATGCCCACGCGGGCAAGCGCACGCTGCCGGTCCGCTTCTCGCGCGAGGCCGTGATCCGCGGCTACGACATCGCGGCGGGCGCTGCCTATGCGATCGTCGTCGCGGGTGTGGTTGCGGGACTGCTGCCCTGGGCGGCGCTGCTCGTCCTGCTCACGATCCCGCTGGCGCTGCAGGTGCACCGCGGCCTCTCGCCCAACTACGACAACCCGTACGGCCTGATGGCGATCATGGGCGTCAACATCAAGCTCCATCTGTACGTCGGCGTCGGGCTCCTGGTCGCGTACTCCGTGGTCCTGATCGCCAACGCCGTGGCTCCGGGCCTGCCCCTCTTCATCCGGTAGCGAGCTCATCCGGCAGCGAGAACGACGACGGGGCCGGGGCGGGCCCCGGACCCCGGACGGCGCCGCAGCGTGGCGTTCCGCGCGCGATGGGACTCGCCGCCGGTCATCACCGCGGCGGGACCGCCGCTTCGCGGCGCGGCCGTGCCCTGGGCCTCTCTGCGGCGTCACGCGCCACACGCACGAACCAGCCGCAACGTGGTCGTGACGTGCATCAGCGACACGCCACGGCGACAGCGACGCCGGATCCGGCTCGATCCGTGGTCCGGCCGTGCGCCTAGCGCATGGCATCGCGGCGTGGCGGTCCGGTCGTGCATCGGACGCATGACGCTCGGCGGGGCTGAGTCTTCACGGCCGGCTACGTGCGCGTCCGCCGCGGACGATCAGGATGGCCGACCCGCCGGGATCCTCGCCGCGGCGAAGTCGGGCCAGCGCGTCGCGGGACGCGACCGGGAACGTCTCCGCGGAGATGGCCGCCATGAGCTTCACGAACTCGCGCGCCCGACGGGTGTTCGGCACGACGAGCAGCACGCCGTCGACTGCCCCATCGCGGCGCTTGAGCTCGATCCGCCGGGTCGTCGCCTGCGCATCCGAGGGTGCGCTCTCGATTTCGACGCCGTAGCGCCACGACGCGCCGGCGACCATTGCGTCCCAGGCGCGCCGATCGCCCTGGATCGGGAAGGGCACCTCGGTTGCCCAGCGCAGGGAGGCGTGCAGAATCGCCCGGAACAGCGCGAGCAGCTGGAGCTGCGAGCTGTCCCGCATCGCCTCGCCGCCGGGGAAGAGGCGGAGCGAGAGGTCGAGTCCGAGCACGGCGCCGATCCGAGCCAGCAGGAGGACTGATACGCCGGACACGAGCGCCCGCTCGATCCGCGTGATGGATGACCCCGAACACCCGACGGTGCGCCCGACGGCATCCGCGCTCAGGCCAAGCGAACGGCGCGCAAGGCGAAGCTCGCGGCCGATCTCGCGGATCAGGCGGAGGCCGAGCGCGTTCCCGCGATCACGCTGTCGTTCCCGGGTGGCCATGAAGGGCGATCATCTCGGAGGGCACGTATCCGGGACGTATCTGCGGCTTCTCTCCGGCTTACCTGGAGCCACGCCGCCTCCTACTGGGCCTCTCTGCAGTGTCATGCGCGACACGTACGAACCGGCCGCCACGTGGTCGTGCTGTGCACCAGCGGCACGCCAAGACGACAGGGACGCCTCATCGGGGGACGATCAGCTGTCCGGCCGTGCGCCTGGCGCATGGCATTGCGGCGTGGCGGTCCGGTCGTGCATCGGACGCACGACGCTCGGCACCACGCACGGCACGACGCACGCCGGCGACCCGGAATCCGAGCGGCCCGCCGGCGAGGCCGGCGGGCCGCAGAACGCTGATCAGGCACAGTCGCCCTACTTGATGAAGCCCTGCTCCTTGAGCCAGGCCGTGGCGACCTTGTCGACGTCCTTGTTGTTCACTGCCACCTCGACGCCCAGCTGGAGCAGCACCTCGGTGGTGACCTTCGCCGAGACGTCATCGAGCAGCTTGCTGAACGCGGCCTTGTCGACCTTGACCAGGAAGTCGTTCCGCACGATCGGCGCGAGGTTCTCGGCGGGCTGGGTCTTCTTGTCATCCTCGAGGGAGACGAAGCCGAACTGCGCAATCGCGGGCTGGGTCGAGCACAGCTCCGCCACGTCGACCGCCTTGGAGTTGAGCGCCTCGGCAATCGGCGCGTCGCATGCGCCGAGCGGGGTCACCTTGAGGGTCGCAATGTCGATGCCGTAGGCGTCCTTCAGGGCGCCGCCGCAGAGCGGGTTCGCGATGCACTCGGGCGGGAGGCCCCAGGTGAGTTGCGACGCGACCGCGGTGAGGTCGCTGATCTTCTTGAGGTTGAACTGCGCGGCGGTGTCCGGGCGGACGACGAACGCGTTGGTGTCCTGGCCGGGGGTGTAGCCCAGGACGGTGATTCCGCCGCCCTTGCCGGTCAGGATGGTCTGCAATTCCTTCTTGTTGGTCGCCGGATCACCGGTCGGCTTGGTCTTGTCGTAGTACCCGAGGCCCGAACCGAGGTACTCGGGCTTGAGGTCGATCTGGCCGCTCTCGATGGCCGCGGCGGTGACAGGTCGCGCCCCCAGGCCGAGGTTGCGCTCGACCTTGTAGCCGTTCGCCTCGAGGACCTGGGCGTAGATCTCGGCCATCAGGCGGGACTCGTAGAACCCGTCCGAGCCGATCTTGATCGGGCTGCTGCCCCCACCCGTCGTGCAGGCGCTGATCGCCAGCGCCAGCAGCGACGCCCCGAGGGCGAGCTTGCGGAAATGCCGCATGGGTCTGAACCCTTCGATCGTGTTCCTGCGCCGTCTGCGACGGCGCCCGCGCGCAACAGTAGCGTCAGCGGGGTTCGGACGCCTCGGCGGCGGCGCCGGTCCGGGCGATGCGCAGGCCGGGCGATGTCAGGCGTCGCTGGACGTCTGCGAAGAGGACCTCGGTGAGGATGGCCAGGCCGGCGATCAGGATCACGCCCGCCCACAGGCGGTCGTACTCACGGCGCGCGATCCCGTCGATGAGGTGCCGGCCCAGGCCGCCGTAGCCCAGGATCGCCCCGAGCGCCGCCGTCGCCACCACCTGCACCGCCGCGGTCCGGATCCCGCCCACGATCACGGGGATGGCGAGCGGCAGTTCCACCTGGCGCAGGACCTGGCTCTCCGTGCAGCCCATGGCGCGTGCCGCCTCCACGAGTTCGCGGTCGACGTCGCGGACGCCCGTGTAGGCGTTCACGAGGATCGGCACGATGGCGAGGAGGACCATGGCGATCGCGATCGGATAGATGGTGAGACCGTTTCTCGGGTCCAGGGACAGCGTCAGAGGCAGCGCCATCACCATCACCGCGTAGGAAGGGACCGCCCGCGCCAGGTTGGCAAGGTTGATCGCGAGCAGGTCGCCTCGTCGGGTATGCCCGATCAGCAGACCGAGCGGCACTGCCACGAGCAGGGCCAGGAGGAGCGCGACGCTCGAGAGCGCCAGGTGCTCCCAGGCGCGGGCAGGGATGCCGTCCGGCCCGCTCCAGTGGGCCGGGTGAAGGAGCCAGCTCGCGATGTCGATCAGGCCTTCCATCATGCCCCGCCGGTTTCGACGACGGTGGCCGGCAGGCGGCTCCACGGCGTTGCGACTCGCTCGAGCAGGACGAAGGCCACGTCGACCAGGACCGCCAGCAGGACCGACATCACCGCGCCGACGTACACCGCGGTCGGGAAGAAGTTGCGAAGCCCGTCGTTGATGAACACGCCGAGGCCCCCGAAGTTGTCGCCGATGATCGCCGCCACGGTGACGAGGCCGATCGTCGAGACCGACGCGACGCGCAGGCCGGCGACGATGAGCGGGATCGCGAGCGGCAGCTCGATGCGGAGCAGGCGCGCACGCGGCGTGTAGCCCATGGCGTCGGCCGTCTCGAGCACCTCGGGGGCGACCCCTGTCAGGCCCGCGACGATGTTGCGGATCAAGATCAGCTGCGTGTACGCGGTCAGCGGGATCAGTGCGGTGAGCGTACTCAGGCCGGTGATCGGGACGAGGGCCGCGAATGCGGCGATCGAGGGGATCGTGTAGAGGATGCCGCTGACGCCGATCACCACGGCGGCAACTCGCGGTCGGCGGGCGACGATGATGCCGACGGCCATCGAGATCGCCAAGCCGGCAGCGACAGCGAGCAGCGCCAGCTGCAGGTGCTGGAGCGAACGCCCGCCGATGTCGTCGAGATGGTCGAAGACCCAGGCCCAGTCCAGGAGTGGCTTGTCGCGCACGCCGGATCAGCCCACCGCCGGCATGCCCGTGCCGGACGGCCCCGCCCTCAATCGGCCCGCCTCCATCCGGAACCAGTCGCCGATCTCGTCGATGGTGAGCACTCCGGTCGCGCGTCCCGCCGCGTCGACCACGACGCCGGCAAGGGCCTGGGCCGTGAGCAGCATCGAGAGCGCGTCCCGCAGCGTCGTGTCGGGCGTCAGGACGGGGCTCGCCGGGACCAGCCCGGACGCCGTGACCGATCCGTCCCCGGTGAGCTGATCGGGATCGGCGCAGCCGATCGGCCGCCCGTCGTCGTCCACGACGAGCACGTACGGAAACGCGCCGGTGACCTTGTCGCGCACGCTCGTCGCCGGCTCGCCGACGCGGGCCGTCGCCGGCTCCCGCAGCCGCAACTGCCCGACCCGCACCAGCGAGAGGCGCTTGAGGCCGCGGTCGGCGCCCACGAAGCGGGCCACGAAGTCAGACGCAGGGTTTGCAAGGACTTCCTCCGGCGTACCGACCTGCGCGAGCCGGCCGCCCCGCTCGAGCACGGCGACCTGATCGCCCAGCCTGATCGCCTCGTCCACGTCGTGGGTCACAAAGAGGATCGTCTTGGCGAGGTCGCGCTGGAGGCGCAGGAACTCCTGCTGAAGCCGCTCGCGGACGAGCGGGTCGACCGCCCCGAACGGCTCGTCCATCAGCATGATCGGGGGATCGGCGGCCAGGGCGCGGGCCACGCCCACGCGCTGGCGCTCGCCGCCCGAAAGCTGTGCCGGATAGCGCGTGCCGTAGGCCGCCGGGTCCAGCCCGACCAGCGCGAGCAGTTCCTCGGAACGGGCGCTTCGCTTCGCGGCCGGCCAGCCGAGCAGCCGGGGTACCGCCGCCACGTTCTCGATCACGGTCTGGTGCGGAAAGAGACCCGTCTGCTGGATCACGTAGCCGATGCTGCGCCGCAGGTCGATGACGTCACGGCTCTCGATGTCGACCCCGTCGAGCAGGACCTGGCCCGACGTGGGCTCGATCAGGCGGTTGACCATCTTGAGCGAGGTGGTCTTGCCACACCCCGACGGGCCCACGATCACGCAGATCCGGCCGGCCGGCACCTTGAGCGAGAGGTCGTTCAGCGCACCGGGTGTGCCGGACCACCGGGCGCCGCTGTCGAAGTGCTTGGTGACGTGGACGAATTCGACCGTCGCGGCACGGCCCGATCCGCCTTCCGGCGTCGCCCCCGATGGGGCGGGGGCGATGGCGCTGGTCACGCGTTCTCGAGTTCGCCCGCGATCGCCCGCAGGATGAACTTGGCAGCTTCGGCGCTCTTGCCGCCCAGCCGCTGCCCGTCTTCCTGGTCCAATGCCACGCCGAGGTCCGCGAGCATCTGGTGCAACTCCGGCGTGCGACGCAGGGTGCCCATGGCGAAGGCCGCTTCAAGTCCGGTCACCGCGGCACGCGCGTTGTTCACGGCGTGCCCCTTCGCGTCGAGGTGCTCACGGAACGCCTGGCGGGCCGCATCGGCGGCAGGACCGCTGGACGGCATCAGTGCGACGTCAGGGGCGCGGGCAATTCGCCGATCTCGTTGAGTGTGCCCGGCTCACCGTTCGTGGTCGCGCCCACGCGGGGGTGTTTCGCCTGGAGCGCCCGCCACTCATGATCGAGGATGCTCATCGTGATCTCGTCCCAGTAACGGCCGTCGCGCCAGATGGCCTCGCGTGCGCGACCCTCGGCCACGAAGCCCGCCCTGCGGTAGGCGCGGATCGCGCGCTCGTTGAAGGCAAACACGGAGAGTGCGACGCGGTGCAGGTTGAGACGCACGAAGGCGTGCTCCAGCATCAGGCGCGTCGCGTCGCTGCCGTAGCCCTGGCCCCAGGCGTCCTTCTCGCCAATCGTGATGTGGTACAGCGCCGACCCGTTGTCCGGGTCGAGTTGGCTGAATGCGCAGCTGCCGATCAGGCGGTCCGTCGCGCGGATGTGAACGGCCATGGTGAACGAGTCCGACCCGATCACGCGCGCAGCGAAGAACCGCTCGATCTCGTCGGGGCGCATCGGGCCATCCTGGTAACGGGTCAGCCGCGACACCTCGGGGTCGGCGTACCAGCGCTTGAAGAGCACGAGGTTCGCTGGCGCGTGCCGCCGGAGGACGACGCGTTCGCCGACCAGGCGGTCCGGGGACCAGGCTCGCTGGTTCACGCGAGGGAAGGTATACCATCGCCGCCGTGCACCGCTGGAGCGAGCTCGCCGAGCGGGTTGCTGCCACCACGCGCACCTCAGAGAAGACGGCGCTGCTGGCTGACTACCTCCGGACTCTTGCCCCCGACGAGCTTCGTGCCGCCGCGTGGTTCCTCGCCGGGCGGCCATTCGCCGAGGCCGACCAGCGGGCGACGGGCCTCGGCTGGGCGACCATCGCCACGGTCGTGACGGACCTTGCCCAGGTGCCCGCGGGCGCGCTGGGGGAGGCGTACGACCGCTCGTCGGACCTCGGTCTGGCGGTGGAGGACGTCCTGCGACTCCGGCCAACCCAGCCTCCGCCCGAGGAGAGTCCGTCGCTGTCCGAGGTCGCCGCCGCCTTCGCGGAGATCGAGGCAGCGTCCGGGCCCGCCCGCAAGGGCGCCATCTTCCGCTCGCTGCTCGCCCGTTCGGAGCCGCGGACGGCCAGGTTCATCGTCAAGGTCCTGACCGGCGAGTTGCGGATCGGGCTGCGCGAGGGCCTCCTGGAGGCAGCGATCGCGCGCGCGTTCGATCGGCCGCTCGACGACGTGAAGTGGGCCGACATGCTGACCGGAGACGTCGGCGAGACCGCGTCCCTCGCGCGCGACGACCGGCTGTTCACGGCGTCGCTGCGGCTCTTCCATCCGCTCAAGTTCATGCTGGCCTCGCCTGCCGAGGACGCAGCCGAGATCCTCGCCCGGCTCGGACCCGAGGTCTGGGTGGAGGACAAGTACGATGGCATCCGCGCCCAGTTGCACCGCCAGGGTGACACCGTGCGGCTCTACTCGCGCGACCTGCACGACGTGAGCGGGCAATTCCCCGAAGTGGTTGCGGGCGCGCGCGACCTCGACTGGGACGGGATCCTGGATGGCGAACTGCTCGCGTATCGCGACGGTGTGGTCCTGCCGTTCCTGGCGCTCCAGTCCCGGCTGGGGCGCAAGCACCCGCCGGCGGCCGTGCTGGCCGAGGTACCCGTGATCTTCGTGGCGTTCGATCTGCTGGCCCTTGCGCCCCGGGCTGCGGGCGCGGCCCCGGAGCCGCTCCTGACGCGACCGCTCACCGAACGGCGGACCGCCCTCGAGGGCCTGGCCCTGCCGCTTGCGGACCACGGTGGCTCGTTCGCGCTCTCGGCGCTCGTGCGCGCCTCCACGATCGAGGAACTGGAGGCCGTCTTCGACGCCGCGCGCGCCCGCCGCAACGAGGGCCTGATGGTGAAGGACCCCGAGAGCGGCTATTCGCCGGGCCGCCGGGGGTACGGCTGGCTCAAGATGAAGAAGGCGCTGGCCACGATCGACTGCGTTGTGACCGGAGTCGAGGTCGGCCACGGCAAGCGCCACGGCGTCCTGTCGGACTACACGTTCGCGGTCCGCGACGAGGCGACCGGACGCCTGGTGACCATCGGCAAGGCGTACAGCGGGCTGACCGATGCCGAGATCGCCGAGATGACGGCCTGGTTCGAGGCCCACACGATCCGCCGGCACGGTCGCTTCCGCGCCGTGGAACCAGCGGTCGTGGTCGAGGTGGCGTTCGACGTGATCATGCGCTCCGATCGCCACGAATCCGGATTTGCCCTGCGCTTCCCGCGGATCGCCCGGCTGCGGCCCGACAAGTCGGCCGCGGAGGTGGACACGCTCGCCACGGTCCGCGAGCTGTATCGCGGCCTGCAGCACGGGGCCGAGCACCTGGTGACCGCCGGAGCGAGGAGCTCCGGCCCCGCCGCCTGACGGCGACGGTTCGATGGCCCGGGGGCGTCCCCGTGATGCCCGTCAGCGCATCGTTTCGGCCGGGCACCACTGCGCCTGCTCGTCCACCGCCGCGGTGACGGGGCATCGCCCGCGACCCTGCCCGCGACGCCGCATGGGACGGCCGGTGCACGCCCGCGCGCCAGCCACAGCCCTGCCCGTGCCGCCGAACGGGTCATGGCCAATGACCCCAATGGGCCGGTGCGCGGCGGCCCGAGGAGGGCGGATGCTGCGAGCCATGTACGACTATGGGAGCGATTTCGGCGTCCCCGCGCTCGTCGAGCACTACCTCACGCTCGTGACCGACTCACACATCGTGAGGGGCACGCTTGCCAGCCGACTCAATCGGATGAGCGACATCCTCAACCAGACCGAGCACGACTTCATCGTCGTGCGCAACGCGTCGCTGGAGGAGTTGGGCGAGCGTGGCGTGGCCGCCAGGGCAAAGTTCGCACAGGTCAACCTGAACACGCTGCTGTTCGCGGTCGCCGACACGACCGTGGAGCCGAAGCCCGAAATGCGCCTGCCGAAGTCCCCCGAAGACGCGCTGATCGTGCTGCCGCCCTTCAAGCTGCTCGGCCGGATCCACATCCTCGCGGGCAGCGAGCTGTACACCGCGCTCAGCGAGATGACCGGGCGCTTCATCGCGCTGACGGAGGCCTCGTACTGGTCGGATACTGCCGGTGTCAGGCCCACCACGGCCCCGATGGTCGCGTTCAACCACTCGCGGGCGCACATCCTGGCCCAGCTCCAGGAGGCTGAGGCGCCGGCAGCCACGACCGGCGTTCGCGAGGGCATCCCGCTCCGCCGCGAGCCCTGATGGGCCACGGCCGCACGATCCGCGGCCGACTATCGCTCGACCGGCAGGTCCAGCCGGTTGCCCCATTCTGCCCAGCCGCCGTCGTAGACGGCCACGTCCCGGTAGCCGAGCAGGCTCAGCACGAAGGCCAGCTTGGTCGCCTGCACCCCCGAGCCGTCGTAGCAGATCAGGCGCTGGCCTGACATCTCGTTCGCGCGCCGCAGCTGCTCGCGCAGCTCGATGGGACTGCGGAACCGCTGCGAGCCCGGCTCGTGCGTGGCCGCGACCGGGACATTGATGGCGCCCGGGATGTGGCCCAGCCGGCGGGCATTGCCCTCCAGGCCGCGGAATTCGGCGGGGGCGCGCGCGTCCAGCAGGCTGACCGTAGTGTCGCCAAGCAGGCCGCGCAGATCGGACGTGGTCAGCCGCATCCGGAGCTGGCCGCGCGGGTGGAACAGGCCGGGCTCCGGCATTCCCGGTGCGCTCGAGACCGCCCGGCCTTCTGCCTGCCACGCGGGGAACCCCCCGTCGAGGATTCGCACGGCCTCGAGACCGTAGACACGCATGCTCCACCAGGCGCGCGACGCGTACAGCGACAACATGTCGTCGTAGAGCACAACCGTGCTGCCGTCGCGAACGCCCACGCGGGCGAGCGCCGCGGCGATTTCCTCGGGGCCCGACAGCAGGAGCGACTGCCCTGCTTCCTCTTCGGACACGAGGTCGGTCGCCCAATCGAGATAGGCCGCGCCCGGGATGTGGGAGCGCCCGAAGAGATCACGCGCCGTCCCGTCGGGCCGCCAGCGCACGTCGATCACGCGGACGCCAGATCGACGCAGGTTCTCGGCGAGCCACTCCGTGGAGGCGAGCAACTCCGGTCGGGCAAAGCCGTTCACGGCGCTGCACCGGTCGCGTCGGTGGGGTCCGCGGGCATCATCGGTATCATACGAAGCCGTGGTCGGGCCCTTCATGCCAGACGAGGAGAAGCTGACCGCGATCCGCGAGCTGCTGCCCGCCACGGGCGCAGGGATCTACCTCAACACCGCGGAAGCCGGCCCGTTACCGGTCGAGACGGCCCGCGCCATGGCGGAGGTCGCGGACTGGGAGTTGCGCACCGGTCGCTCGCACCCGAGGTATCTCCAGGAGCGCGCCGGGCGGCTCGACGAGGCACGGGGCGCGCTCGCGGCGATCCTGCACGCCGACGTCGACAGCGTCTCGATCGCTCACTCCGCGACCGACGCGCTGGTCGCCGTCGTGATGGGCTCCGCGCCGGGCGCCCGGATCGTGCTGTCGACGGACCTCGACCCGGGCCTGCGAATCCGCCTGGAGGCGGTCGCTGCCGCCAGGGGACGCCCTGCAGCCGCGAGTCACGGGTGGTCCGTGCCCGCCGAGGCCGACCTCGTCGTTGTTCCCCACGTGACAGCTTCCGGTGCCGTGCTGCCCGTCGCCGAATTTGCCCGCGAATGCGCGGAGCACGGTTCGGCCGTCCTCGTCGACGGATCGCTCGCCGTCGGCGCGATTCGCGTTGACGTCGAGGCCCTGGGCGTGGCGGCGTACGCAGTGGACGTGCACCGGTGGCTGCTGGGGCCCATTGGGCTTGCGGCGGTCCATGTGCGCGGAAGCCAGCAGGCGGCGGTTCGCGGTGCCCTTGAGTCAAGCCCGTTCCACGGCCCATCGGTGACCGGGATGGCCCGCAGCGCCGGCTGGCTGGCCATGTACGTGGGCATCGACTGGATCACGAATCGGACCGTCGCCCTCGCGGGCCGCCTGGCGGATGCCCTCGCGGCCATCCACGGGGTCCACCTCATCACGCCCCGCCCGATCGGCGCCGGGATCGTCCAATTCCGCCTGCTCGACTGGGCGGCCGATCTGGCTGCCGACGAGCTTGAGCGCCGGACGTCCGCCATCCTCGGCATGGTGGACCGAGCCGGCCTGCGAGCGAGCGTCGGTGCATTCAACACCGAGTCGGAGCTCACGCGATTCGCCGACGCGGTCGCGCTGCTGGCCGCCCACACGCCAGAGACCCTGCCGCGCCGACCCACCCTGACGATTTTCCACGAACCCAGGTCGTGAGCGAGCCCCGGCGCGAAGTCCGGCGCCGGCCGTGGTGGGAGGTCCGCTGGCGGCAGTTCCGCAAGGCCCCCACGCCCGTCGTGCGGGCGGTGGTGAGCAGCCTCTCGGTGGCGTCTGCGCTCGGCCTCGCGTACCTCGCGTACGACGTGGCGCTGACCCGTGGCGCGGACCTGCCCGGCGGCGACCTGCGAACCCTGGCGGCGGCGATCTTCATCGCCGTGGTCCTGATCGCCGGCAGTTGGATCACGTATCTCGTCGTGCCGCAGCCCGCCCGAAGTGGCCGGCCGGGGAGCCGGAGCGGCTGGAGCGCCGCGCTCGGGCTGTTCGCTGCGGTGCCGATCGCCTACCTCGTTCTGGTCGTCGTCAGCCAGGTGCTCAAGCCGCTCCTCGTCTGAGGGCGGGACCGACGGGCCATGTGTCCGGCGCCGTCCGTACCATTTCCAACCGCGCTCGCTCGCTTGATCATTCGCGCGGCCGAACCTGCCCGACCGGAGCGCGACGGAGGCATCGAACAGGCGCGTGGACAAGCACGATTCCTTCCCGCGGCTGTACGGCGCGCCGGGCAACGTGCGCCCGCCGAAGCCTGTCCAGGACACTGACCGGCCGCCTAATCCCGACGACCTGCCGCTCGAGTTCGACAGGACGAGGGCCGATCGTCGACTGGCCGACGAACTCGCGCCGCGGCCATACCGCTATGCCAGCCGCCCGACGTCTCCGGAGCGTATCGAGGAGGACGAGGGCGAGCTGCGGCCCGCCAGCGTCGGCCTGCGCGGCCTCGCCGACCGCTTCCTCCGTGAGCGCAGCGCGCGCCCTCTGCCCGAGTTCCGGAAGCCGCCCGGGCGCGGTGTACGATCGGGGCCGGCGGGGGAGTAGCTCAGCGGTAAGAGCGGTCGTCTTATACACGACTGGTCCCTGGTTCGAATCCAGGCTCCCCTACCAGCGCGGCGCCGCCGCGGTCGTGCTCAGGACGTCACGGAGGCTCCGGCTGTCGCGGGGACGCCGACGGGATCACGCGTGACCCAGGCCAGCGAGCGGACGCGAGTCAGGGCGTAGTACATCGCCGGCCGAATCACCCCCATCTGAAGGAGGACCAGGACCGGCGTCAGCACCAGCCACGCCCCGATGCGGGCTCGCCAGCGCATCCCGGGCCGGGCAACGGCGTAGTGCAGCGTGTGGGCATACAGCAGTGCGACCCAGTAGGCCCACGCGTCCAGCGGCACGACGCCGCGACTCAGCGGAATGATCACCAGCGCATACCCGACCACGAAGGGGTAGGCGCTGAGGAGGAGCAGATTCCACGTTCTCAGCCACAGCGCCGGGCCCGACAGGTTGACCAGTTCCCAGCGCAAGTAGCGGAAGTAGCCCTGGAACCAGCGGGTGCGCTGGCGGAACATCGTACGGACCGTGGTCGGCATCTCCATCTCCACAACCGCCTCGTCGCAGGCGACGACCGAGCCGCAGAGCAGCGCGTAGTGCGTCAGTCGCCGGTCGTCGCCGTAGGTGCCGCTGGAGAGGTAGTCGGAGACATTCGCGAACAGGATCTCCGAGCGGTACAGCGCAAACGGCCCCGATGTCGGCGCCACCACACCCAGAACCGAGCGGGCCCGCCGCATGACGTGGTTGCCGGTCACGATCTTGAGGTCCGTGAGTCGCGTGAGCAGGTTGGCAGAGCGGTTCCTGACCACGCACAGTCCCGTGACGGCCTGGACATCCGGGTCCGAGAACGCACGCAGCGCCTGCTCGAGCGCGTTTCGGTCGACGATGGAGTCCGAATCGACCGTCAGGATGAACCGGGCGTGTTGCTCGCCTCGCAGCCCGTTCACCTGCGCGTGTCGCTTGCCCAGGTTCGCCTGGACATGCCAGACGACGCGCGGATGGACGAACACCGGCGCCGGGGTCCGCGACCCGTCGTCGACGACGTGGATCAGATCCGGCACCACCGTCCCGGCCAGCAGGAAGCGGATGCACGCGTGCAGCGTCGCCGGATCCTCGTTGTACGCCGGAGCAATCGCAACGACGCGTCCTGCAGGGACAGGCAGGTGGCTGAACGTGCGGCCGCGTGCCGCGAGCGCCAGGGTGAAGACGATCATCAGCGCAGCCGCGGTGAAGAAGACGTCCGCAAAGCCAAGCGGCCGGCTGCGCAGGTGGACGTGGAAGAGCAGAACGATCCCGACAGCCGCGATGACGGCTGCGGCACGCACCGCACGGGTATGGCGCATCGGGACGTTCGTGCCGGGGGCTGCGTGGGACCGGTCTACCGTCGCGCGCCGCGGAGGGCGCGACGACCGTGGATCCGGATCAGGAGGATGGCGCTGATGATGAGAATCGTCAGCAGCAGCAGGACGTGGTCGAGCCCGATTGCGACACCGGTCGCGACGGTGACCAGGGTGGCTGGTCCGGGTGCTTCGGCTTCGTACATCGTCGGGCGTCCTCGTTCTGGCGTCGGTCGAGCTGGGCTGGCACCAGCGTGATCGACGCGGACGCCTTCGAACAGACCCTCGAACGCACCCTGAACGCGTCTCCGAAAGTGCCGGCCTCGCATCACCCGAATCAACGAGACGGCTCGTTCGAGATCGCCGGGGACACGCCATCCCGGCCGAGCGGCCCGTCGGCCAGCCGCGGCCGCATTGCCTACCATCGGGGCGACGCACAGGCGCGACCGCGGAGGTGGGCACGTGGATTACTTCAGGGATCTCCGGGCCAGTCCGGTCACCGAAATCTGGGCCGGTGTCGCTGCGCGCACACTGAAGGAAGCGGGCGTCACGCTGGCCGTGCTCGAGCTCGCCGCTGGCACAGAGGTCCCGGTGCATCGGCACCCGAACGTGCAGGTCGGGGTCCTCGTGAAGGGGCGGATGCGATTCACGATCGGCGATGAGACGCGCGAGTTCGGCCCGGGCGGGACCTGGACCATCCCGGGCGACGTCGCCCATGGTGTGGTGATCGGGCTCGAGGACGCCGTTGCCATCGAGGCGTTCGCGCCCTCGCGCGCCGATTGGCACGAGCGCCCCGTCAGCGAGCCGCGGACGCCGATCTGGGCGGGAGAACCGGCGTGACGACGGACCTCGACGTCGTCGTCTCGGCGGCACCCCTCAACGGCGAGACCCCCCTGGCGCGGCAGGAGGGGCTGCTGACGCCGGTCGAACGCCACTACATCCGCAACCATTTCGCGATCCCACAGCACCCGGGCAGCCTGGTGATCGACGGGCTCGTCCGGCGGGCATCGACTCTGGGCCTGGCTGACCTTCGCGCGCGACCCGCGGAGACGTGGCTGGTGACCCTGGAGTGCGGCGGCAACGGCCGCCGCTTCCTGGAGCCCGCGGTGCCGGGGGAACAGTGGAGCATCGGCGCCGTCGGGACGGCCGAGTGGACGGGCACCCGCCTCGGGCCGCTGCTCGACGAAGCAGGTCTGGAGCCCGGCGCCATCGACGTGCTGTTCGAGGGCGCCGATTCCGGCACCCCCGCTGCCCTTGGGCGCGAGATCGCGTTCCAGCGCTCGCTGCCGGTTGCCTGGGCTCGTGACACGCTTCTCGCCTACGAGATGAATGGCCGCGCGCTGCCCCCGGAGCACGGGGCGCCGTTCCGGCTGATCGTCCCGGGCCGCTACGGGATGGCGTCGGTGAAGTGGCTGCGACGGATCTCGCTGGTGGCGGAGCCGTTCCGTGGCTTCTTCCAGGCCGACCGCTACGTCATCGACGGCGAGACCCTCGGCCCGATCGCGCCGCGCGCAGTGATCACCGCCCCTGCCGACGGCTCGGAGGTGCGCGCGGGGTCGACCGTCGGCATCCGGGGCTACGCCTGGTCCGGTGCCGGCCCGGTCACGGCCGTTGAAGTCAGCATCGACGGCGGGTTGACCTGGGCTGCGGCCGACCTCGGCCCCGCGCCGTCGCCGGTTGCCTGGCGTGCCTTCGAAGCCGCCTGGACGCCCGACCTCTCGATTGCCGGCGGTTCGGTTTCGCTGCTCGCGCAGGCCTCGGACGCGGCCGGCGGGCGCCAGCCGCTCGACCAGAACTGGAACTCCCTGGGCTACATGAACAACGCCGCGAGGCCCGTGACGGTCCGGGTCACGGGCTGAGACCTTCCCCGGCCGTGACGATGGCGCCATGCCATCGCGTCAGGGAGGTGTCCGCCGCGCTGGTCGCGACCGCCGTTGCGGGACCCTCAGTCGGCCGGCACCAGCGCCAGCGGCACAAGGATCGACCGCAGGAGCGCGACCTGGTCAGCGGTCAGGTCCAGCAGTGGCGCCCGGCAGTGCCCGCCGTCGAAGCCGCGCAGGCGCAGGATCGCGCGGTAGGTGGCGAGGTCGCCGACCGGGCCCAGCTGGCCGCGCGTGTAGAGCAGCTTGAGCGGCAGGATGCGGCGCCAGATCGTGCGGGCCAGGTCGAGGTTGCTGGCCGCCATGGCGTTCCAGAGGGCGACAGCGTCTGCGGTGGCCACATTGAGGATGCCGCTGGTCCAGCCGTGGGCGCCACCGGCCATGCCCTCGAGAGGCGCCTGGAAGCTGCCGTAGAAGACGCGGAATCCGTCGTCGATCTCGGCGCGGAGTTCCTGGACTTCATGCACGGTGGGGAACGTGCTCTTGACGGCGTGCGCCAGGCCCGCCTCGTAGAGCTCGCGGATCCGGGGAGCGGAGAGCGGCGGCGCGCCCGAGTTGGCCGGGTTGTTGTAGATCATGACCGGGATTGGCGACGCCCGGCCGACCTCGCGGAAATGCGCCATGACCTCCGCCTCGGTGGGGCGCAGGTAGTAGGGCAGGATCACGATGGCCCCGGCCGCACCGGCCGCGGCCGCGAGCTCCGTCAGGGCGATCGTCGCCCGGGTGGACGCCCAGCCGGTCCCGGCGATCACGGGCACGCGACCGCGTGCGGCGGCCACACCCACCTCGATGATGCGCCGCCGCTCCGCCTCGTCCAGGGTCACGAACTCGCCGCTGGTGCCGGCAACCACGACGCCGTGCGCGCCATCGGCGATGAGGCGGTCCAGGTGCGCGGCGGTGGCGTCCTCGTCGAGCCGCCCGGTGGCGTCGAACATCGTCAGGGCGGCGGGGTAGATGCCCGCCCAGTCAATCGCGCGTGCCATGGACCTCGCTCCTCCGTCTCAGCTGGTTCGGGCAGGCACCCGGTTCGGCGCCACGGGCCGGCCGATGCGCCGGAACAGCGCCCCCGACGCGGCATCGACCTGGGCGAGCAGCCGGGCTTCGTCCAGCCGGTTGAACGCGCCGTTCTCGAGGATCACCGCACCATCCACGATGACCGTCCGAACCGTGCGCGAACCGGCGGCATAGATGAGGTTTCGCACGAGGTCGGTGGTCGGCCGCAGCTCCGGCCGATCGAGGGTATGGATCACGAGGTCGGCCCGCTTGCCGACCTCGAGCGAGCCGGCCCGGTCCTCGAGGCCGGCTGCCCGCGCGCCGGCGCGGGTCGCCATCGCGAGCACATCCTCGGCAACCAGGCGCAGGCGGTCGCCGTGGGCTTCCCGGGCGGTGAGGAGGGCCAGGCTCGCCTGCCGGAACAGGTCGAAGGAGTTGGACCAGTTGCCGGAGTCGGCGCCGAAGGCGATGGTGGCCCCGCGCCGCCACAGCTCGGCGTGGCGCCCGTGGATGGTGCCGCCGTGGCCCCACAACATCGACGCGGCCGGCGCCCAGGCGACGCTTGACCCGGCCTGGAGCAGCAGGTCGCACTCCCGGTCGGTCAGGTGATTCGCGTGCCCGAGGGTCAGGTTCCGCCGCAGGATGCCGATCTCCGCGAAGTGGACGAGCGGATCGGTCCCGAAGCGCGCCCGGTCGGCGGCCGTGTCGGCCTCGCCGTAGGCGTGGTGCATGTTCAGGACCGCGCCGGCGGCGGTCGCCTGCCTGCCGGCCTCGATCAGCAGCTCGTCGCTGGCGGTACCGAAGCCGAGCACGGCGACGTGGCCCGTGACCAGCGCGTCCGGGTCCGCGTTCCGGCGCAGCTCGCCGCCCAGCCGCGCCAGTGCCTCATCCAGGTTCGCGGGTGAACGCCGGATGCGCCGCTCCGGTCGGGGCCGGTCCATGACACGGGCGTCGGCGAGCACCGCCCGGATCCCGACCAGTTGCGCGGCCTCCGCGGCCGCCGCCGGCGTGAGCACCGTGCCCGCCTCGAGGAAGGCTGTCGTGCCGCTGCGGATCATCTCCAGCGCGGCCAGGACGACGCCCAGGTACTCCTCCTCGTCGGTGACGGCGTCGTAGTACGGCCGCTCGACGGCGTCAAACACCTCCGATTCGGAGACGTGGTCCGGGACCGCGCCGCGGAAGATGTGGAACGACGCATGAGCGTGACAGTCGACGAGGCCCGGATGGACGGGCGCGCCCTCGGCGTCGATGGTCCGGCTTGCCCGGTAGCGGGCGGCGAGCGCCGCGTCCTCGCCCACCTCCACGATGCGCCGGCCGGCGATCGCGACCGCGCCGTCCGGGATGACCCGGGCGTCGTCGGCCATGGTGAGGACGTGCCCGTGCCGGACCAGCAGGTCGAC